>SMVA01028257.1_pt1 | contig 12953 bp, 15 predicted proteins | sample 2456451 | NCBI WGS metagenome assembly SMVA01 (sample SAMN11095933, study PRJNA526329) | marine sediment metagenome | biome: Marine sediment; feature: Surficial sediment; material: Deep marine sediment; isolation source: Hadal surficial sediment | place: Pacific Ocean | collected 2014-05 | depth...
ATATGAAGATGAGGCAAACGAAGATACCAGTGCTTAAATCTTAATCAGGTGTTATGTGACTAAAGAAAGATCTGTGCCATGGGAGAGATAATTAATCTCAATTAAAGGTCGCGATATTCATCGATCCGGTCTTTCCAGGCTAACGCCTCATCAGGATTTCGTATCCATGTCGCCATGCCGGGTGTAGGCGTGACGGGAACAAGGATTCTTTCCACGCCAAGTTTTGCAAGACTGGGAATATCCTCGAGTTTCTCCGGCAGGCTAGCCGTAATCTCCAACTCAGCCGGGTCGCGTCCTGCCTCAAGCGCTGAATCTCGAGCTAGTTGTAGGAGTTCTTCTGAAATTCCGCGTGCGGGGAAGAAGCCATCTCCAATTCGACCAGCTCGCCGCGCCGCTGCTTTGGAATGTCCACCGACGATAATGGGTACATATTTGTTCACCGGTTGTGGCCGGCAGTACACATCTTTGAATTGAACAAAATCGCCACTAAATGTTGGTAAGTCCTCCGCCCAAAGAATCCTCATTGCCGCAACGTATTCATCAGTTCGAGGACCACGGGAAGCAAAATCGACACCGAGTGCGTCGAACTCTTCCGACAACCAGCCGACGCCAATACCGATGATGATTCGACCTGCGGACATAACATCCAGAGTTGCGATCTGTTTGGCCGTGATAACAGGATTGTGTTGGGGCAGGATAAGAATCCCGGTGCCGAGCCTGATCGTGGAGGTGTGAGCGGCGACATAGGCCATCCAGATCAATGGATCGGGCAGGGGAATATCGTTGTGACCACCGGCAATCTTGCCATCGGGTGAGTAGGGGTACGGTGATTCGTATCTTTCCGGCAGAACTGTGTGCTCGACGGTCCATGCGGACTCGAATCCAGCTTCTTCTCCCGCCTGCATAAGTTCCACGGCTCTTTTCGGGTCAACATAGTGACCAGTGTTGCAATAGCGTAGTCCGAATTTCATTTCGTCACCTCTTATTTTTTACTTGCGCTGAGTTACTTATTCATCACACGGAGTTGTGTTCGCTACGGAAATAACTACCTTTCCTTTGTGCTTCGCTGCAGCAAAGTGTTTTATGGCATCGACTGCGTCAACTAGCGGGTAACAGCAATCGATCATAGGTAATATCTTCCCCGATTCCACCAGCTCTGTTAAGAAGTGTAGACCTTTATTAGGTTTTAAACTAAGCACCCTGATATAAACAGTTATACGACCAAACACGATTATTATTACAAAATATCTCGGCAAATCCACACCGTAGAATCTGAAGTATGGGATATAATGGATGTCTTAAGGAAACGTCTCCTTCGGGCACTGGCTCGCGGCGGAAAGAGTTGTTACATTCCTGTGTCAGGCAGGTTAGGTTGAATATCCATGCGCAGGTTAATTTACTCACTATCCGTTGTTGCACTTCTCATCATTGCTGGAGCAGGTGGCCTTTACCTGTATCTCGCACCATCGACGGCACCCGATTCCGTGATCGCAACATCAACACTTACACACACAAATGCTGGCGAAGTCATCGGTTTTATTGATGATGGGGTCCAAACCTGGCTGGGTATTCCCTACGCAGCTCCACCCGTCGGTGATTTGCGCTGGCGCGCCCCCAGACCGTCCCGTGAATGGAACGGCACCAGGGAAGCACTCGCATTTAGCAATGCATGTCCACAGCGCAGGCGCGGTGAAGTACGCGGAAGCGAAGATTGCCTGTTCCTGAATGTCTGGTCAGCGGCCAGCTCGAACAAAAACAGCAACCAGGACAATGGTGGATTACCCGTAATGTTCTGGATTCACGGTGGAGGCAACAGCATCGGCGAATCATCCACTTCGATCTACAACGGCGCCCGGTTGAGCCGCGAACATAATCTCGTACTGGTCAGCATCAATTATCGCCTGGGTCCACTGGGTTGGTTCCGACACGCCGCTTTACATAACGAAACCAGTACCCCTGCGGACGATTCAGGGAATTATGGCACTCTGGACATTATGCTTGCCTTGCAGTGGGTACAAGACAATATCGCCGCCTTTGGTGGTGACAGGGACAACATCACCATTTTTGGCGAATCAGCCGGTGGATTCAATGTCCTGACGATGATGGCATCACCTCTGGCCAAAGGCTTGTTTCACAAAGCAATATCGCAAAGCGGCGGCATGAACCTGACAAAAACTGCTGTAGCGGAAAACTACATTGATGACGAACAACCCGGAGACCGGCTTAGTTCCAAAGAAATCGTCAATCAGATGCTGATCAATCAAGGCGTCGCCAAGAACCGTGGTGCGGCAAAAAAATATCAGGATAAAATGGATCCGTTTCAAATTTCAGCGGCACTGCACAAGCTCAGTCCGGGGGAACTACTGGGCCTTTACACTGGTTCCTTTGCCGGCATGTTAGCTAATCCTGATATCTTTGCAGACGGACATGTCTTACCTGCGGGAATGTCGACCAATGAAATATTTTCGAGTCCAGACACTTACAATACTGTCCCGGTCATGCTGGGCACAAACAGGGATGAGGTCAAATTATTCTTGGCGTTCTCCAGCAACAAGATTGACAAGACGCTGGGTTTGCCAACCGGGTTCAGCGACCTGGCCGGTTACAACCGTGACAATCGCTATGGCACAGACAGCTGGAAGGTTCGTGGAGTTGATGACATTGCAACCGCAATGAGTGGTGCTGGTAATAAGGACGTCTACGCCTATCGTTTTGATGTTGATGACTGGCGGGATTTGGGTTTTATCAGTCTGAAAGATCTATTTGGTGCCGCCCACGCACTCGAACTACCCTTTGTTTTTGGAAATTTTCCGAAACCATTGCGGGTCATTTTTCCAGGGTCAATGCAGGACGAATTCGATTTCGTGTCCGGGCAGATGGGGTCCTACTGGGCTGAGTTTGCCTACACAGGCTCACCGGGTAAAGGCAGGTCTGGCGAGCAGCTTCAGTGGAGCGCCTGGGATGATTCAGCCGCTGAGGTCCCTCGAGTGATGGTATTCGACACTGCGACCGACCAGGGTATCCGGATGGTCAGCGACAAATTAACAACTACTGATCTCCGGCAGCGCCTGCTAGCCGATACATCCTACAACTCCCATGCGGATCACTGTAAAGCATATAAAAACCTGTTCAGGGGTGAAGCGTTTGTTGAAGCGGAATACGCCAGTATTGGCGACAGTGGCTGCGCGGACTAGGGCATCACCAACGAGCACTTCATCCAAATTAATCACTGAGAAGATCTTTAGACCGGCTAACGTCCGTAGTTTTGTGCCATAGCAGATTTGTTATCGTGAGAAACGATGTTGTTCGATTTGGTCCCACTCACGGTGTCAAGGCTCGCGCTAAACTGCTAGGATCTTTGTGTGGCACTCCAGAGGAACTTGGAAATCAGGGCTTTAAACCGAATTTAAAGAAACACGGCGCGATTCGTACTGTGTTCAGTTTAAATTCAGTCGACACTTCTCTCCACTTCAGCATCATATTCCTAAGACGATGGAAGAATTGTTCTTAAATAACGATCTTGAACTATTCGATACAGAATCAGATCCTTTTGAGATGGATAATCTTGCACGCGATCCCCGTACACATGGCGAACTCATCGTCATGATGAACACGAAACTCAATCAGCTACTGGAAAATGAAGTGGGGGGTTTGATGATGGACGGATGTTACTCTAGAGGGCGTCGAGTGGAAACTACCGCCATCAGTGGCGAGTATCCGTTTGTAGTTAATAACCGGGCAGTGACTCGGCCCAAGCAGATGATGACTAAAAATTAAAGGGTTACCTGCATAGATTTAATACTGTTAAGGAAATTAGTTTTCATCCGATTAACATCCCCCTTAACAGCAATGTTAGGAAATCGAATCAGCAACTCTTCCAACAAAACCCTGAGTTGAATTTCTGCCAGACGCCAGCCAATACACAAGTGCTGGCCATATCCAAATGACAGGTGTCGGGGACCCTGGCGACTTACATTAAACTCAAATGGATCTTGCCACTTGTCTTCATCTCTATTCCCGGACATATACCATAAGGCAAGCTTGTCGCCCTTTTTAACTGCCTGCTCGCCGATCATTGTATCTTCGGTGACCGTCCTTCTCATATAGATCACAGGGTGCACCCAGCGGATTATTTCATCCACTGCCGAAGGAATGAGTGAGGGGTCTTCAAGAAGTTTTCTCTTTTCCTCTGGATTCTCCGACAAGGCGAGAATACCACCGGAAATGGAATTTCTAGTTGTCTCATTGCCTGCAACCACTAACAGCAATAAAGTTGAAAGATAGTCACCAAGATCCACAGGTTTCCCGTTCACCTCTGTATGAACCAACATACTGATTAGATCATTGCTAGGATTTTCCTTCCGTTGCTCATATTGTTCCATGCCAAACGTCACCAATTCCATGATGGCAGTTCTGACCTGTTCCGGGGACACGACAATGTCAGGGTCATCGCCGCCTATTATGATGTTGGACCACTCGAACAGCTTGTGCCTCAATTCCTGGTTGATGCCAAATAATTCTGCCAGCATTTGAATCGGCAATTCAGCTGCCACGGTGCTAATAAACTCAACTTCGTCTTTGCCTTCAATAGTAGATAAAATTTCCCTGGCTCGCTCTTGAATTCTTGGCGTCAGGTCGTCGAGTTTTTGTGGCGTGAAACCTGGAGCGACCACTCGCCGGTTCTTCACGTGGTCAGGCGGGTCCATCATGATCATGCTGGTTCCGCCTTGAAACAGGTTACCTTCAGCGGCTTCCCCGTCGCCTATTTCAATCCCGTCTTTTTTCATTCGATTGCGAATCATCTCGTCGCTGGGCAAAGTGATTCCGCCGAGCTTTCCATCACTGCTGAACTGGCCCGGGTTTTTCGAAACGGACTGAATGTCATCGTATTTCGTCACGGACCAGAATCCCGGACCACCCCATGGTTCAGGACACCAGGCCACAGGTTCTTCTCGCCGCATGCGAGTGAATATGTCGTGTACGACTAAATGATCCTGAAATGTCTCAGAGAAAGAAAGGGAAAGTCGTTCTTCAGCGCTAATCGACACAGTCCAACCTCAAGTAAGAGTAAGCACTCAGTAAACGCCAATCTATAGCCTTCTTCAAGTGGTCAAATCCTCCGGCCACTGCGCTCACCTTCGATTCTGATGTAGCCTCTCCTAAACCAATCAGGAGTCGGGCTATGACAACCTGTGAATTGGCTGCACTAGGTGTGATTAAGTGTGAGAACCTGGAAGACCATTGCAATTATGAGGGCAGGTGCCCCACTTTTACTAAAATCAAAGTGTCTTCTTCAACATAGGGATCATGTCTGCTCATGTGCGGGCTTCTGATCCAACTGCCTTCCGGGTATCGGCCATGTTCGTCAATGAATTCACCACGAATAACATAAATTTCTTCCCCGCCATTATGCATATGTGGCTGAAAATGTTCCTCGGCCGGCCAATGCACCAGTGCGGTTGATTCGTCTTTGAAATTATGTAACGGCATCACCTTCAGATTACCGTTTCCAGCATACCAATCCGCGTTGTTAGTATCGATATTAATATGGTCATTATCATCGTCCTGAAACTGATGTAACTTAACGAACAAAACACAACCATTTTTACTAAAAGGCGTATGAGTATAACCTTTAGAATTGCGAAGATAACTCCCGGCTGGAAAATCGCCCCTTTCATCAGAGAACGTGCCTTCTAGTACAAAGATCTCTTCTCCTAACGGATGCCCATGGGTTGCAAAACTAGCGCCCGCTTCATAACGAACAATGCTGGTCGCGTGACCACGTTCTGCTTCTTCTCTTGCCAGAGGTTTTCGCCAGACACCTTTGTGTGGGCTGGCCAGCCAGTCCTGCTGTTGAGTATTTATGACTACTCGTTGGTTAAACTCCATGTTTAACATCGAAACTATCCTCTTGGTGAGTCAAAACAGATGACAAAGCAACCGCTTCAGAGATCAATTGACGTGAATATTAATGCGCCTCATATATCCGAATTTCAGGATCTGCCTTTAAAAGGGGACCAAGTTCACCAACAACATCGTTACTGAACAGATCACTTTTTAGATAAGACTCCGCACCTTCCTTACTCGAAAATCCATGAAGAACCTGGACATCTTCATCTCTGACCAGGAGAGATTTTGATAGTGCGCCAGGAACTTTGCTTAAAAATGGTCCTTTGAATTTGTTATAGATTCCAACAGCAGCTTCTCTATTTTCGTTCGCAATTTGAAGTGTGATTTCCAGATATGTTTCCATGACTAACTCCGTAGTAAAAATTAATATTTAGCGAGAATGTCCTAACTTGTTGCAATAATATTGGAACTTGGTTTAATAGAGAAATTGATTTATTAAATATTATTAATAGTATTTATGAATAGATGAGAGGTGAGATGAATTTTGCCCAACTAAAATTTGTAAAAGCCACGGCTCGCTTAAGATCTTTTACCAACGCTGCACAGTTCTGCAATGTGACGCAACCAACCCTTTCTAATGGGGTTTCAAAATTAGAGGAGGAATTGGGAGACAAAATATTTGAGAGAACCACTCGTACCGTTAGTTTGACTCGATTTGGCGAATCACTGCTGCCCACAATTCTTTCTATTTTGAGTTTAGAGGAAACGATTTATCTAGAAGCTAAGGAATTCGCCAATCCTGAAACTGTGGTGTTAAAAGTAGGTATGTCTCCTCTCGTCAATACCAAGTTTATCGCCCTCCTGACAAACTCATACAAAAATCAAAATAGCGGGCTTGCAATCCTTCTCATTGAAGACAATCTAAAAGTACTCGATGAGAAACTCAAAAATCGTGAGCTTGATCTTATTTTCGTACCTATCGTCAGTAAGAAGCCATATAAAAACTCAATGTTGTTGTATGAAGAAGATCTATTTCTCATCGACAGTAACGACTCTACAAGTTCCAGGGTGCTGATAAAAGATATCAGGGATAGAACATTTATCATGGTTCCTGATTCTTGTGGTCTTTCTGAAATCACCAGATCGCTGTTGCGCAGTACCGGAAGAGAGGTCAAAGAATACGAGGGGAAGGCTCTCAGCTACCAGGTATTGGCGGACTGGGCATCACATGGATTGGGTTCGGCCATATTGCCAAAGAGTAAAATTTTACCGCATATTTCAAAACAGCAGGTCTTTACATCCAACAAACCTGCCAGGATTTCCTTTCAAGCCAGGTGGTTGTCAAAAGACAATAAGCCGCTTAAGAATATGATTCAGCACTTCAAAAAGAATGTTGATGAAATTGTTAGAGGTATTGCCGAATAGAATGATCGGCTTAATTACCGGATGCCATTATTCAGGCAGGCAGGTATTTTTACGACCAGGGTAACCTGGAATCTTCAAAGCTTTCCATGGTCGGTTTGAAGTCTTCCGGGTGATCGAGACTGCCCACGGTGACATCCACAATCTCCGGATGTTTGCTCGATACACAGACCACCGGCGTTCCACATTTATTACAGAAATAACGTGTGCCTGCCTCTGAAGATTGCAATTCGCTGGGTGAACCACTGCTGTAGGAAAAAGCACTTTCAGGTACAACAGCCCAGGTTACATAGGGAGCGCCGCTGATTTTACGGCACATGCGACAATGGCAGTTAGTGATGGGGTAGTCACCACCTTCAAACTGGTATCTTATCGAACCGCAAAAACAACCACCCTCAATTTGTGCCATATGACTACCGTAACTTAGAATTGAATCTAGCTAGCATGTTCCAACTTACTGCAATAATATTGGAATTTGTTTTAATACAGAAATTGATTTGTAAAATACTATTAATACAATTTGTGAATGCTGCTTTGGAGAGGTTAGCGGACTACTTCTCCCCAACCGGGCTGCGCCGCCTTCGGTCATGGGCGGACACCTCACCGATTTGCAAAACTTCACAAGATATGTGGAAATCATTCTATATTTTCGGTAAATGGGTGGAACATGTTCCTGGTAGGAAGGATAACGGGTCGACACTTTGCAACAGGTTAACGTCTACGGTGTCGATCACTCACCATGGGTTCAAGCAGTATTGCTCGGGTTACACGACGCCAGGATTACAGCTGCTTTAACTACGCTTCCGCCGTTCAGAACATTCCTGAAATCAGGCGTCATGATGCCTGCGGCGAGTATCGACGATGGCGCGTGGCAGCTGGAATCCGTCGACATCCTGAGTAGTGTCGGCTTTGAATCTGTCACTGAGGAGCAGATGCGGTTGGTTCGAGCTGCCTGGCAAGGAGTGCTTCATCGGACTGATAGCGCTGCCTTGTTCTGGGGTGGATTTAGTTTCGCGGGGGATCGCAACCCGTCAATTGCCTTGCGGCTCGTACACAATTTCTTTCGAAGTTTTATGACTCTCTACTTCTTCCTGTTAATACGAATCAGAGTCTTGTTCGCTGGTCACACAGACCCAGAGAATTTCGGTGATCAGTTCATGCCCTTTGAAGAAATGTTGAAAACATCCGGCACGCCGTATCTCAGTGGTTCGGAACCCAACACGCTCGACTTCCTTCTGTTCGGGATTATCCAGTGTCACTGCAGCATATTTGTACCACCTGTAACTGCACTGCAATCGGACCCACGACTAGGTGGTCTGCGCAATTGGATCAGCACTATGCAGAACAGGCTCTATAGTTATGACCACCTTTATTCAGGCATGTACTTCGCACCATACTCAGGACCACCCAGGCCAGTCCCAGACCTGGATCAAGCTGCCTTCTGGCTAGGATCAATATTCATGGTTGTGTTATTCCCTGTTACTGTCCCACTCGTTGCTTTACTTGCTATCCGCGTCCTTAGATCGCGATCACCGAGGGCCTTGAACGGAAATCAAAGCTGATATCCAGATCGCGTAACGACAACCCTCCGCTTTGTAGGGATTAGCGACCTTATCTGGCTGTTATGGGGAATTAGCTGGTTACGGCAGGAGCAAACATCCGGCTGATTGCTTTGCAGTCAAGGATATGGGGAAATATGCCCGCATTCTTACAGAATAGGCGGCTCATTATTCCATCTGTTATATTGTTAAGTTCCTGGGTCGACTGCTTGAAGATTGAGACGGAAATCGATGATCTAGACCTTAGAGAATTACTTCGACCACGCGCTCGAGAATTTCGTCACGAGGTCTTGATCGCCATTTTTGTGTACTTGTCAGCGAGAACTTGAATGCCGGGTGCGATCTTGATGTCGTGGGGAGTGTAATTCGGCAGATAAATACGGAGCAGACCTGGTAGCAGATTGCGAACCAAAGGAGGTCCGGCCATTGGTGCCGCCTTCGTTCCAGCCGCCCGTTTGGTTCTTCGCTTCGGAGGTGGGTTCATCTTTAGCATATATTTAGTTGCGCGTCGGATCCAACTCGTAAAATGCCACTGCGCCCAGGCGCCTACAATCAATCGATAGAAGTAGCCACCGCAAACGTGATCGTAAACGTCGAATGCGATGGTGCGATGCTCGAGCTCCTCGACGAAGTGCCACTCAATCATCTGCATGAAAACAGGTAGGTCGTCACCAAAACCATTTGGCTCCATCATGTGCTTGACCGCATTCATGGTAAGAGCTTCGAAACCTTCGGCGTAAGCCAGGTTGAAGCGAAGCGACTTGGTCTTGGTGAATCGTTGGTAGTCATCCGATAGTTCTTTCTCCAGCGCGTTAAGCCCAGGAAAACCTGCACGTTGGATGGTTGCATTGAATTTCTTGTGCATTTGGTAATGCTGCCCCTCCTGGGCCGCAAATTTCTGGAGACCCTCGAGTAATTTCGGATCTGTGACGTATTTTTCAGCGGCTTTTACCGATCGAATTAAGTATGGCTCCAGATAAGGGAGCAGCAGTGATCCAGCGATGAGCGCGAAGGACTGGTGATGGTCGTTCTCGATCAAAACCGGGTCGATCTCGTCCGGAAATTCAAACGGCATCTGGCGGACTGTAATGGTGTCCAACATAATCAATTCTCAGAAAAGGAGGTACCAGCATACTTTAGGTGCTGCATGACGACCAGAAATAGCGAGCAGTTTGAATAATCCTCACTTTCCCGAATTCTCTGTAATCTTTCGAAGGGTTAGCGATCCATTTGAACGATCTGGCCAAATGTCAATTCGTATCGAAAACGGCCACAACCAGCGTTTTTTGATTTTGTTGTAACATCACCTCAATCAACAAAGGAGGTGTGCGATGACTATCTTTGAATTGGGTGCAATTGGGGAATTCACTGGCGCTATTTTGCTTTTCCTGTCTCTGATCTATGTTGGAATCCAGATTAGACAGAACACAAACTCAATGGACGAAAGCAGGAGACTAGCACTCGCTCAGACCCGCCTTGCGGCTGCGGATTCTTATGCAGAGCACCAAAGGGAATTTGCTGAATCAGTACACCTTGCACCGATTCATCAGAAACTGATGGAAGCAGGGTGGCCAGCTACTGCTGAGGAAAGCTTCCGCAACTTAACGGGAATCGAACGAATGCGTTACGCCGGTTGGAACCTTGGTTACGCATCGAATGCAGACAACTGGTTCTATCAGTATCAACAAGGCTTTCTACCACAAGACCACTACGAGACGCGAATAACTGGGATCATTAAAAACCTTGGACCAATTTGGCAGGCGCTTGGGATTCTTGGTGGGCTACGACCTGATTTTCAATCCGAGGTGGCTCGTATCCTTGCGTTAGAAAAAAATTAGCCCGGTCATTCCGTCATGCGGGTGTACAGGGCAGCTAACGGCCAAAACTCTTCTGATGTAACACCACCACTCGTTGAGGCGGATTTGGACACCCAGCATTTAGGTTCGACGGCAGATTTGGGCGCCCGCATTTCAGATTAGGACATCCAGCATTTATATTCGATTTGAGTCATCAGTTTTGGCCATAGTCCGTCACTTCCCAATTTCGGGATATCCTGGATTTCTTGTTAAGCTACTATGATTGTAATAACAATACGGAGAGCAACTATGAAGACAATAATCTTCTTGGCTGTCTTTTTAATGACTGGATGTGGCCCAGTTCCCGGCGGTAGTTTAAGCGGGACGGTAATGGATGTGCCGGAAAACTGGCGGGAGATATTATCGGACAATCAACTATGTGAAATTGAATCTCGTCCAAAAAATCCACATTCTATTCAAGTTGAGTGCTTTCTCTATGAAGATAATCTTTATGTGCAATCCCACCGATATGTTAGTGCCAGCTGGTGGCCGACTACAAGTTGGGCCTTAATCTGGCAAGAGTATCCAGGCGTAACCGTCAGATTGGGAGAGTCCCTGTTTTTAGTGAATGCCGTAAAGATCACTGATACAGCGTTAAGAAAATCAGTTCTGAAATTAAGGGGTTATGACCCAGTGCCTGAAGGAATCGTACTTTTCAAATTTGAGAATCCGAAGAATCCGGGATTAAAAGTAGAAGGGACTTGAGGCAGAGATAACGAGGCCCGCCACTGTCTATTGTCGACATAACACAAATACTAGGATTTAACTGCCCGCACTCTGGGTTTTTTATAATTTGCCTGTAGTTCAGTGACAACCTCGGTCAGTTTTTCCAATTGTGCGCAGATCTGCTCGAGGGTTACGCTATCAGTGGTGCTTGCAGATTGATTTGAAGCTTTTTCTTTTGCGCATCGATAAGCATCTCTTAAAATTCTACCGCTATCGCGCTCTTCTGCAATAAAACGACCTAGCAACGCGCCAGTTTGCGGATCAATAGACTTGTCAGCGAGCAGTTGTAACAACTGATCTTCTCCAGTCTCATCTGGTGATTTGTCGTAGCCCAATTTTTGGAACTTCTCCAGGTCCGATGCATCTGAACAGGCTAACTTCATGGTTTTGTCGAATTTTGGATCACTCTTTTCTCTTAATGTATATCCAAGCTCACACATTCGCTTTTCAAATGTTGCGGCATGTTCCGCTTCACGTAAGGCAACGGTTTTTAGCGCTAGACTGATATCAGGGTCGGGGCTCGTTTCTGACCATGCGTTTAAGAATTCAAATCCGCGGCGTTCGCCATTGACGATGGCATTCAGTGCACCAAGATAACTGGGTTTGTCTGACATGGTGTTAACTCCATTGATGAGACTCGATAAGCGGATGATCATATACCCTAAACAATGTTAAATCATAGTATGTCAGTTTGCAGACGTGTTTAGGTGAGGCCGAGTGATCTAAGAGATGGCGAAGGGCCTTCATTGATTGAAACAAGGCCTAAAGATTAAGACGCGTGGCTAAGGGCTGAATGATTGTCAAAAGCGGACAATAGGTGTGAAATTTTGATTCTCAAAAATTGGGTGCAAACGGGTCAAATTCATGAATTAGCCAGTGGCCTGACGAGACGTTAAGCTAAGTTCTTTATCTCAACTATTAGTGACTATGACATCGACAAGCACCGCTACTAAAATTGATATCGAAGCCAGTTCAGTCAAACCTCTCGTACCGATCAAATCCGGATTTTTTGAGTCCATGCGGCTCATGAAGCAGAGTTATAGTAATCCGCTTGAACATGGTCAGTACCTGCATCAAAAATACGGCAACGTGGTGATGCAGAAAATGGGCAAGATGCGAGTAGTCCATATGTTTGGTGCAGAGGCCAATCGGCTGTGTCTGATGAACCCTGGACAAATATTTTCCAACAAGAAATCCTGGGATATGATTATAGGGCGTATATTTCCTAACGGTTTGATGCTCCGTGATGGCGATGATCACCGCTACCATCGACGCCTGATGCAGGCAGGCTTTAAAAGTAGTGCAATGAAAGGGTATTTGTTGCAAATGTTACCGCAAGTACAGGCAGCCGTTGTTGATTGGTCGACCAAAGATGGCGGTAATACACTGGCTTATCCGGCCTTCAAGAAGATGACGCTGGATCTGGCCGCGACGATATTTTTAGGCATGGAGTTGGGAGATGATGCCCAGAAAATCAGCAGCGCATTTGAAGCAACGGTCGCAGCCTCAATGCCCAGAATTCCCCTGAATATTCCTGGAA
>SMVA01395516.1_pt1 | contig 12953 bp, 11 predicted proteins | sample 2456451 | NCBI WGS metagenome assembly SMVA01 (sample SAMN11095933, study PRJNA526329) | marine sediment metagenome | biome: Marine sediment; feature: Surficial sediment; material: Deep marine sediment; isolation source: Hadal surficial sediment | place: Pacific Ocean | collected 2014-05 | depth...
GAAGAGGCAGAGGCCGCCTATCGCAGGGCTATAAGGTTGAAGCCCGACTATGCCCAGGCGCACAGCAACCTGGGCAATGCGCTCTACGACCAGGGCAGGCTGGAAGAGGCAGAGGCCGCCTGCCGTGCGGCGCTCGCGTTGCAACCCGACTATGCCGAGGCCCACAGCAATTTGGGCAATGCGCTTCGGGACCGGGGCAAGTTGGATGAAGCGGTGGTTGCCTATTATGCGGCGCTCGCGTTGAAGCCCGGCTTCGCCGAGGCACACAACAATTTGGGCAATGCCCTCTACGATCGGGGCGATCTGGAGGCGGCGGTGGCGGCCTACCGCAAGGCCCTGACGTTGCAGCCCGACTATGCCCAGGCGGGCAGTAACCTAGGAAATGCGCTCAGAGCGCTCGGCAAGCTGGGGGAGGCGGTCGCGGCTTGCCGTGAATCGCTCGCGTTGAATCCCGGCCTGCCCGAGGCACACAACAACCTGGGCAATGCGCTCAGGGACCAGGGCAAGCTGGAAGAGGCAGAGGCCGCCTATCGCGGGGCGCTCGTGCTGAAGCCCGACTTCGCCGCGGCACACAACAATCTAGGCAACGCGCTCAGAGATCAGGGCAAGCTGGAAGAGGCCGCGGCCGCCTACCGTGCAGCGCTCGCGTTGAAACCGGGATTCGCCGAAGCACACAACAACCTGGGCGTTCTATTCCGGGGCCAGGGCAAGCTGGAGGCGGCGGCGGCGGCTGGTCAAAGGGCCGTGGCGTTGGATTTCGAATGCGCCGAGGCGCACTGCAACTTGGGCAATGCGCTCCGGGATCAGGGCAAACTGGAAGAGGCGGTCGCGGCCTGCCGTGCGGCGCTCGCGTTGAAGCCAGGCTTCGCCGAGGCGCATAGCAACCTGATTTCCGCGATGAATTACGATGCAGGGGTCACGCCCGAGGAAATCTTCGCCGAAAGCCGGGACTGGGACGCGAGACACGCAATGCCCCGGGCCGAGCCGCTCCGGCCGCTCCGTAATACGCTGGACCCAGAGCGCCGCCTGCGCGTCGGATATGTCTCGCCCGACTTTCGCACCCACTCGGTCAGTTACTTTGTCGAGCCCTTGCTTGCCGGTCACGATCGCGATGCCGTCGAAGTCTTCTGCTACGCCGAAGTCGCGCGCCCCGACCGGGTCACCGTGCGCCTTCAGACCCTGGCCGACGGCTGGCGCTCCACCGTCGGGCGCACCGACGCCGAGGTCGCCGAACGCATATGCGAGGACCGGATCGACATCCTCGTCGATCTGGCCGGGCACACCGCCAATCACCGCCTCCCGGTGTTCTCCCGGCGCCCGGCGCCGGTCCAGGTGAGCTGGTGCGGCTATCCCAACACCACGGGCATGACCGCGATCGATTACCGGCTGACCGACGCGCGGGCCGACCCGCAAGGCGTCGCCGATTCGCTGCACAGCGAAACGCTGCTGCGCCTGCCGGATTGTTTCCTCTGCTATGCACCGCCGTCCGATGCTCCCGAGGTGGCGCCTCCCCCAAGTGCCGAGCGCGGCCATATCACCTTCGGCTCGTTCAACAATCTGACCAAACTGCGTCCGGAAACCATCGCGGTCTGGGCCCAGATTCTCGAACGCCTGCCCGGCGCAAAACTCACGATCAAGAGCAAGCCGCTCGCCGACGAGAAGATCCGGAGACGTTATCTGGAGCTCTTCGCCGCCGAAGGTATTGGCCCGGAACGTGTCGAAATGCTGTCCTGGATTCCGTCCCAATCCGGTCACCTTGGCGCCTATAGCCGAATCGATATCGCCCTCGACACCTTCCCCTATAACGGCACCACGACCACTTGCGAGGCCTTGTGGATGGGCGTGCCCGTGATTGCGTTGCGCGGGGACCGTCATGCCGCGCGCGTCGGCCACAGCCTGCTCGCGGCGGTCGGGATGCCGGAGTTCGCGGTGCCATCGACGCAAGCCTATGTCGAGGCCGCGGTTGACCTGGCCATGGATCGCAGCCGGCTTGCGGCATTGCGCGGCGGTCTGCGCGCGCGTCTGCGAGCCTCGCCACTGGGCGATGCGAAGGCTTTCGCAGGCCACGTCGAAACCGCCTATCGGGACATGTGGCGAAACTGGTGTAACGTCGGCCCTCTCCCGCAAGCGGGAGAGGGCCGGGGTGAGGCGCGGCTTTAGGCCGCCTGGTCTTCGATGACCTTGCTGGGGGCGCCGGTCTCGATCGCGATGCTGCGCGGCTTCATGGCTTCGGGCAATTCGCGCACCAACTCGATGTAGAGCAGGCCGTTCTCCAGGCGCGCGCCGGACACGCGGATGTGGTCCGCGAGGTCGAAGCGCCGCTCGAAGGCGCGGGTCGCGATGCCGCGATGCAGGTAGCGCTCCGTGGCAGAACCCCGATTCTCCGAGTCCTTTTCCATCTTGCCGGTCACCACCAGGCTGTTGTCCTTGGCGGTCACCTCGATGTCGGCTTCGCTGAAGCCGGCCACCGCCATGCCGATGCGATAGGTGTCCTCGCCGGTCTTTTCGATGTTGTAGGGTGGGTAACTGGGCGCGCCCTCATCCAGGCGGTTTGCGGCGTCGAGCAAGTTGAAAATGCGGTCGAAACCGACGGTGGCGCGCAGAAGCGGGGAAAGATCGTAGTGACGCATAGCCATATCCTCCATTGAGCAACATGGTTCAAGTTTCAGGGTTCACCTCATGGTCGAACCCGATCTGGTCGTGCCGCCTACTGGGGACCCTGCTGGGAGGCATCTCCGGCGGTGTATTCGATATGGGGATTCGGGGACCCGGTTCAAGATCCTCGGCGCCGGCCCCGGCGGGTCTGGCGCTCGTTTTTAACCTATTCATATTTTTTAACCTATTCATATATAGACATAAAATTCCAGGAAGGGGCCGGCTTGGCGTGGTGCAAACAGGGTGGTAAGACAAACTAAATATTAACGGCGAAATGGCTAGGATCGAGTAATTCGAGGGTTGTCTCCCGGCTGTGCATTGCCTGCGCCGTTTCGGAGCCAGCCGAACGCGGGCCGAGCAGGATCGTGACCGCTGCATTCCAGACCGTTACCTACTTCGACAGCGCTTTCGATGAAGCGTTGGCGCTCACGCGCGAGGCGCGGGACTATCTCGCCTTTCAGGAGAAGGCCGACCTGTCCGAGTTGAGCCCGGTGGGCCGCATGGCGGCGAGCTGCGAGTCCATGCGTATGACCGCGCGCTTGACCCAGGTGGTCGCCTGGCTGTTGGTCCAGAAAGCGGTCCACGCTGGCGACTTGACTCGGGAGGATGCGGCCGGGCCCAAATATCGCCTGTCCGGCCAAAAGATTTGCGACGACACCGAGCCCTTGACCGTGGAGCCGCTGCCCGAGCGCCTGGCCGAGCTTCTGACCCGCAGCCACCGGATGTACCAGCGGATCGCACGGCTCGACGCCATGTTCGACAGCCATCAATCGTTTACGGGATAGGGCGCAACGGCCCTCGGAGCCTCAGGTTTTGATGCCCAAGCCTTGGAAGCGCCTGTTGAATTTGGCGACCTGACCGCCGGTATCCACCAGCCGGTGCTCGCCGGTCCAGGCCGGATGGGACTTGGGATCGATGTCCAAGCGCAGCGTGGTCCCGGCCTTGCCGTAGGTCGAGCGCATCTGGTACTCGGTCCCGTCGGTCAGCACCACGGTAATATCGTGGTATTCGGGGTGGATGTCTTTTTTCATGACGGCGGTCTCCTGGAAGGCGGGCTGTATAGCCGAGCCATCCCCGCTTGGCAAGGCCCTGGCAGCAGGCATCCGGGGGGCCTCCCAGCTTGGTTGTGAGCCCTCCGGCTTTGGGATAGGGATAGCCGATGAGACCGAAACGGGATCTGCCACCGGGCGCGGGCCATTCTGCGTCTGGCACGGGAAATTCTGGCGCTGGCGAGCGGCCGGCCAGCCGCAATCTGAAGCAGCTGCGCCAACTGTGGGTTTTCGTGCGCCCCTACCTGCGCCAGGTCTTGGGTGCGACCGCGGCCGTGGCCGTGGCCGCGGGTACGGTGCTGGGCCTGGGTTTCGGCCTGCGCAAGCTGGTCGACGAGGGCTTCTCCAGCGGCAACGCGGCGCTCCTGGACCAGGCGATGCTGGTGCTGGTTGGCGTGGTATTGCTCTTGGCTGCGGCCAGCTATGCGCGCTTCTACCTGGTGTCCTGGATCGGCGAACGGGTGGTCGCCGACCTGCGGCGCGCGGTCTTCGACCATGTGATCCGGATGTCACCCGCTTATTACGAGGTGACCCGCACCGGCGAGATCTTGTCGCGCCTGACCACCGATACCAGCGTCTTGCAGATGGTGGTCGGTACCTCGGTCTCGATCGCGCTGAGAAATTCGCTCATGTTGATCGGCGGCACAGTGCTGCTCGTGGTGACCAGCGCGCGCTTGACCGGACTGGTGTTCATGGTCGTGCCGCTCGTGCTGGTGCCGATCCTGGTCTACGGCCGGCGGGTGCGCCGGTTGAGCCGCGCCAGTCAGGACCGGGTCGCCGATATCGGCAGCTATGGTGACGAGGCCCTGGGCGCAATCCGCACGGTCCAAGCCTTCGGTCACGAGCCGGTGGATCGGAAGCGCTTCGCCGCGCGGGTCGAAGACGCCTTTGCGGCCGCGGTCGGGCGTATCCGGGCCCGGGCGCTGCTGACCGCGGTGGTGATCGCGCTGGTGTTCGGCGCGGTCAGCGTGATCCTGTGGATCGGCGGTCACGACGTCCTCGCGGGCCGGATTAGCGCCGGCGAGCTCTCGGCCTTCGTATTCTACGCGATCGTGGTGGCCGGGGCGGCTGGCGCTTTGAGCGAGGTGATCGGCGATCTCCAGCGCGCCGCCGGCGCCACGGAGCGGCTCATGGAGTTGCTCGAGACCGAACCCGACATCGCGGCGCCGGCCACACCCGAGCCGCTGCCGGATCCCGCGCGCGGTGCGATTCGTTTCGAGGGCGTCGAATTCAACTATCCCTCACGGCCCGACCAGACCGCACTCGCCGGCTTCGATCTCGAGGTCCGGTCCGGAGAGAAACTGGCCATCGTCGGCCCCTCGGGCGCCGGCAAGACCACGGTATTCCAGATGCTGCTGCGCTTTTACGACCCGGCCGCCGGCCGCATCACCTTCGATGGGGTCGATCTGCGCGCGGTCGAGCCGGCGAGCTTGCGCGCGCGTATCGGGCTGGTCCCTCAGGAGCCGGTGATCTTTTCGGGCTCGGCCTGGGAAAACATCCGCTACGGCAAGCCCGAGGCGAGCGACGAGGAGGTGCGGCGCGCCGCCGATGCGGCTGCGGCGCTCGATTTCCTGGAGCGCCTGCCCGACGGCCTCGACACCTTCCTGGGCGAGCGCGGCGTACGCCTCTCCGGCGGCCAACGCCAGCGCATCGCGATCGCGCGTGCGATCCTGCGCGACCCGGCGCTGTTGCTGCTCGACGAGGCGACCAGCGCCCTCGATGCGGAAAGCGAGCGCGCGGTGCAGCAAGCGCTCGACCGACTCATGGCCGGGCGCACGACATTGGTCATCGCCCACCGCCTGGCGACCGTAACCAAGGCGGATCGTATCGTGGTCGTGGACCAAGGCCATATCGTCGCCACCGGCAGCCACCGCGAGCTGATCCAGGCCGGCGGCCTCTACGCCCGCCTCGCGGCCTTGCAGTTCGACCAGGCCCAGGAGATGGCCGCGGCGCCCACCGAGGATGCGGCGGCGTCCATCTAGCTCGATCTCGCGGATCGAATCTGCGTTACCGCTGCGTCAGCTTGAGTTCGATGCGGCGGTTGCGGCGCAGGGCTTCCTCGCTCGAGCCCGGATCGAGCGGCTGGTACTCGCCGAAACCGGTCGCGGCCAGGTGATCGGCGGCGATGCCCTGGTCGATCAGGTACTTGACCACCGAGATGGCGCGCGCGGTCGAGAGCTCCCAGTTCGAGGCGAACTCGACGGTGTGGATCGGGATCCGGTCGGTGTGGCCATCGACGCGCAGCACCCAGGGCAGGTTCTTGGGAATCCGCACCGCGATCTCGATCAACGCCCGGGCCAGTTCGCTGAGCTGCCGCTGGCCGGGCTCACCCAGCGCCGCCGAGCCGGTCTCAAACAAGACTTCGGACTGGAATACGAAGCGGTCGCCGACGATGCGCACGTCCTTACGTGCGCCCAGCACTTCGCGCAGACGGCCGAAGAACTCGGAGCGATAGCGCGCCAACTCCTGCACCTTGGAGGCCAGCGCCACATTCAGGCGGCGGCCTAAGTCGGAGATCTGGACTTCTTGTTCCTGGTTGGAGGCTTCGGCCGCATCCAGCGCCGTGGCGAGGCTGGCAATTTGTTGGCGCAACGCCAGGATCTGGCGGTTGAGCAGCCGCAACTGGGCCTGGGCTTCGTTGCTCAGTTTCTTCTGCGCCTCGGCGTCGCTTTCGCTACTGGAGAGCTTGGCCAATAAATCGTCGCGCAGCGACTGCAGGATTGCGAGATCCTGAAGCTGAGCCTGGATCTTCTCCTTGTCCGCCTCGATGACCTTGAAGGCGTCCTCCAATTCCTTGCTAACCGTGGCGCCTTCATCTTCGGTAATCTGCAGGCGCCGGGCCAGATCGGCGCGCATCCGCTCCAGGATCGCCAGCTGCGCGAGTTGCGCTTCGATCTTCTCCCGGTCCACCTCAATGGTCTTGTAGGCGTCCTCTAGCTCCTTATCGACCTTGGCACCCGAGGCCGCGGCCGCGGCGAGCCGGGCCCGGATATCGTCGCGGGAATCGGCCAGCGCCGCGAGTTGACTGGCGAGCGACTCGCGGACACTCAGCGAAGACTGCAGCTCCAAGGAAAGCTGCGATATGTCGATGCGCAGTTCGGCATTGGCGGAACGCTCCAGCGCCAATGTCTCGGCCATGCCTTGGATATCGCGCTGCAGCCGGAGCATCGCCTCGTCCTTGCCGGTGAGCGCCACCGAGAGGAAGTATTGCGAGATCATAAACACCATGAGCACGAAAATGACGACCAGAAGCAGAGTCGCCAGCGCATCGACGAAGCCCGGCCAGATGTTGACAGACCGCCGGCCGCCGCGCCCGAGGGTACGCATCGGGCGGGCCTCCTATTCGGGTTCTTCGGCCATCGCGGCGATGGTCCGAGTCAGCAGACGGATCTCACCGCGAATCTCCTGGACCGCGTATTCCCGCCCGCTGGCCGCATCGTTGAGCATGTGCTCGATGCGAAGATCGATGTTGCGGATATGCGTGCGCGTGGTCTCATCCATGCCGCCGCCCGGGGGGCCCTGATCGCCGAGCCGGGCGATCAAGTTCTTGACCTCGGATTGGGTCTCGGCCAAGCGCATAAGGACGCCTTGTTCGGTCCGCATCTGATCGGTCAAGGTGCTGAGGCTCTCGGTCAGGGCGAGCAGGTTTTGGTTGACCGTGCTGCGCTCCCCCTCGCCGCGCGAGATGGTGTGGTGCAGCTGGTCCAGGCTGTCGGCGGTCTTCTCCAAGAGCGCCTGGATGAAGGCCGGGACCGACGCCTCGCCGTCGCCGACCGCGCCCATGCTGGACAGCCGGGTCACCCCCGAAAGCCATTCCTCCAACTCGTTCAGGAAGCGGTTGTGCGCTTGGCCAGCTTGCAGTTCCAGGAAACCGAGCACCAGAGAGCCGGCGAGGCCGAACAGCGACGAGGAGAACGCCGTGCCCATGCCTGAAAGCGGTTCCGACAATCCTTGTTGGAGCTGTTCGAACATGGCGACCGGGTCGGAGGACGAGCCGCTCAGGTTGGCGATGGTGGCGCCGACCGCATTGACCGTATCCAGCAGGCCCCAGAAAGTACCCAGCAGGCCGAGGAACACCAGTAGGCCGATGAGGTAGCGCGAAATCTCATGGGACTCCTCGATCCGGCTCTGGATGCCGTCGAGCAGGGAGCGCATGGACATGGCCGAGAGCGAAATCCGGCCGCGCCGCTCGCCCAGCATGGTCGCCATGGGCGCCAGAAGCCGCGGTGGCCGCTTCTCCGTCATGCCGCCTGGAAACACCAGCCCGCCCTGGCTCGCTTTGGCCAGGCTTTCGAGCCACTCGATCTCGGGCCGCAGCACGATGACCTGGCGAAAAATATAGGTAATGCCCAGGAACATGACGCCGACGATCAAACCGTTGAGCATAATGTTCGCGATAAAGGCGCTCTGAAGTTGGGGCGCCAACGCGGCGCAGGCTGCGGCCACGATTGACAGGAACACGGACATTCGGAAGAGATAGCGTTTCGGTCGCGTCATAATTCGATCGATTGCCCCATGATTCGGTCGAAGGTTGGCCCTATAGCGGCGCACTGCGGCGAAACTATGGCGTACATCGGATCGTCGGCCCCGGCCTAATTCACGGTCTGGGGCCGGATGTCAACGCGGTCGGCGGGGCCGTCTCCGTGCTTGTCTCCCAGCGCGCGGACATCCATGCGGGTCGAGCGGACGCCCTTCTCGATCAGATAGGCGCGGACCGCCAGCGCGCGCGACAGCGACAGCCGCCTGGCGCGGCTGTTGCCGTCGGAACTGGCCATTGCGTAGGCCAAAAGCTGTATGCGCACTGTTGGATTTTCTGTGAGCGCGATGGCGACGGCATTCAGCCTGCGCTGGGCGTCGTCGTCCAATTCGACCGAACCTTCCTGGAACAACACGCGGATCTGTTCGGCCAGCGTGGACGCGGGCGGCAGGGCCGCGGTCTGGGGCTCGACCGCTGGGCCGGAGGTCAGAGACTCGGCCGGCGGCGGCGGCGGTTCGGCCGCCGCTTCAACGGTTGCGGGCGCCGCCGGCACCGGCTCGGGCGGTGGTTCCGCTGGCTGGACGACGGGCTCGGGTGGCGGTGCGGGCGCGGCCGCGGCAGCCGGTTCTTCACGGGGTTCGGCGGGCGCCGGCTGCTGGGTCAGTTCGCTGGCGAGCGAACTGGGCTGTGGGGGCGCCATGGCCCCGCCGGACTCGGGCAAGCCAGACTCGGGCAAGCCAGACTCGGGCAAGCCAGACTCGGGCAAGCTGGGCTCAGGCTGCACCGCGATCTGAGGTGCGGGCGGCGCAGGGGGCGGCGCTGGGGGTGGCGCAGGTGGCGGTTCAGGGGACGGCGCGGCGGGTTCGGCGGCCACCACCGGCGTTTCCACCACGGGCTCGACCGGGGTTGGCGGCAACGGCAGCGCCGGTTCCAGTGCCTGTGCCGATTGCGGCGGCGGCGGTACCAGCAGCCGCGAGGCCAGCTCCGGTTCCGGTTTGGCCATCTGCGCTGCGGGTTTTTCGGCCGCCAGCCGGCTCCTGGGTGCGCGCAATGGAGGGAACAGGAGCCTGCCCGGCCGGGTCACCAGGAGGTGGCCGGAATCGGGTTGGCGGTAAGCGATGCCCGGCACCGCACTCATGCCGGGGCTCACGCCAGGACTGAGGAGGACGCCCGGCGCCACTGGCATGACGGGCGCCATTGGCATCGCTGGCGCGGTGCCGTATCCGCGGTTGGGCGCCTGGTACGGCAGCGCCGGCACCTCTGGGCTCAAATTCAGGCTGTCCAGGACCTCGTTATTGACGATCAAGCCGCCGGCGCCCGGACCGATGATCGGCGGGCCGCCGATAATCACGGTCTGCTGAGCGGCCACCGGCGCCACCGCCACCGCTGTCAGCAATGCCATGGTGGCGAGACCCGCAAACATGACGCCGCGCCGCCCGCTTTGTACGGGCGCTGGCTCGCCTGGCCGTGGCACCCCGTTTTTCGGGCTGCGCGTGCGGTCAGCGTGAACCGCCATATATCCCCCGTCGAGAAATTCCCTAAACGAATCGGTACATTAGATTATGCCGTGCGCCGTGGCTCGACAACAGATTTGCGTCCGCTGCGCAGCAGCCTGACCAGATCCTCGTGTAGCGCGCCGTTGGCGGCTAGGATGCCCGGGCTGTGACCGCGGGTCTCGCGTCCGTCGATCTGGCTGACGAAACCGCCCGCCTCGCGCACGATGACGATGCCGGCGGCGGTGTCCCAGGGTGAAAGGTCGTGCTCCCAATAGCCGTCGAGGCGTCCGGCCGCGACGTAGGCCAGATCGAGTGCCGCCGCACCCCAGCGCCGGATGCCGGCGGTCGCCCCCATGATCGCATCGGCCTCGGCCAGGAAGGTGGGCGCGTCGCCGTGCCCCTTGAACGGCGCTCCGGTGCCGATCAGGGCCTCGCTCAGGCGGCTGCGCGACGAGACCCGGATGCGCCGGTCGTTGAGATAGGCGCCCACGCCTTTCTCGGCGGCGAAAGTCTCGTCTTTGAGCGGGTCGTAAATCACGCCGGCCACGAGTTCGCCTTTGTCCTCGAGCCCGATCGAGATGCAGAAATGCGGCAGGCCGTGCAAGAAGTTCGAGGTGCCGTCGAGCGGATCGACGATCCAGCGCCGCTCGCTGTCGCCGCGCGCCGGGCTGGCGCCCGATTCTTCCATCAGGAATCCGTAGTCGGGCCGGGCGCGGGACAGCTCCTCGCGCAGGGTTTTCTCGGCGCGCAGGTCGGCTGTCGACACGAAATCGGCCGGCCCCTTCTTCGAGACTTGCAGGTTTTCGACCTCGCCGAAATCGCGCCTCAGGCGCCGGGCCGCCTTGTCGGCGGCGCGGGCCATGACGGTAATCAGGGCCGAGCGTGTGGCCATGTGTTCGGCTCCATAAAATCCCCTAGTCTTTGGCGCGTTCGATGTAACTGCTGTCGGCGGTATTGACGACGATCCGGGTGCCGGCCTCGATGTGGGGCGGCACCATGACCCGGCGGCCGTTGTCGAGCTTGCCGGGCTTGTAGGACGAAGAGGCGGTTTGTCCTTTGACCACCGGGTCGGCCTCGACCACGGTCATGACCACGCTGTCGGGCAGGGTCAGGCTGATGGTCGAGCCCTCGTAGGACTCGATATTGACGGTCATGCCTTCCTGCAGGAAGTCGATCGGCTCGCCGATCAGGTCCTTATGGATCGAGACCTGCTCGTAGGTTTCGTTGTCCATGAAGGTGTACATATCCCCGTCGCTGAACAAGTACTGATTGGCACGCTGATCGAGGCGCACGCGCTCGACGGTTTCGCTGGAGCGGAAGCGCTCGTTCAGCTTGGTGCCGTCGCGGATGTCCTTGAGCTCGACCTGCAGATAAGCGCCGCCCTTGCCCGGCTGGGTATGCTGGATCTTGGCGGCGCGCCACAGGCGGCCCTTGTGCTCGATGACGTAGCCGGGGCGCACGGCATTGCCATTGATTTTCATAATGCGGGTCCGGGTTGTTTGATAATGGGCTGGAAAAGCGCGCGGAAGCTAACAGGTTGGCCGCGGGGAGGCAACGACACCCTGGACCTTTGGTATTACTCCAAGGCGGCCTGGCAGGCCGCCAAATCCATCTCCGGGCCGACCGCGACGAAGTCGGCGCCGGCCACGGCAAGCCGGGCGCAATCTTTCGGTTCGGCCGCGCCGAAAGCGACGCAAGGCAGGGTCATGATCTCCTGCCACCAGCCGATCGGTTCCGGATCGGCCGCGGCCCCGGGCCCGGGAGCGCCGAAGGCGACGAAGTCGGCACCACCCTCGGCCGCCGCGATGGCGTCGTGGCGCGAGGCGCCACAATCGACCCCGACGATGGCTTCGTCGCCCAGGCGCCGGCGCGCCGCCGCCAGGGCTCTGGGACCGCTCAATTGGACGCCGTCGCAGCCGATCTCGGCGGCCATCTCGACCCGATCTTCGAGCAGCACGGCGACGTCGCGCGCCTGAGCCAGCGGACATAACACCTCGACCGCCGCGCGCAACGCGGCCTCGTCCAGCGCTCCGCTCAACAGCAGCACGCAAGCGATGTCGGCGGTCTCCAGAGCGGCAGTGAGCTTAGCCGGCGGGCAGTCGGCCGTAGTTGCGAGATAAAGGCGCGGTGCCGCCGCCGGTTCGGCTTCCCGTGATTTGGCCATTGTGGGAGGTATCAGGCGCCCGCCAGCCAGCGCCGGCAGGCGGTCTCGGGCTTCGCCTGATCCATCAGGTCGTGGGCCCGGAGCGTGCCGGTGACGATCTCGGCGTCGTATTGGCTGGCCAGGTTGCGCAGCGTCGCAGCGGTCGTTTTCGGTCCGGTGAAGCGGACCCGCTTGAGGCCCTGGCGCAGCGCAGCCATGACGTGGCCCGGCTGGTCGCCACAGTCGAGTACCGCATCGACCCGGACTTCGGGCCGCTCCGCGCTGGCCATGTCGACCAGTTCGCGGAACCACAAGGCGCCCAGATAGCCGGCGGCTTCCGGCGCCGAGGCCAGCGTCACCGGCACCCCGAGTTCAGCCGCGGCCGAGACCGCGGCCCGGGCCTCGGCGAGCGAGTGCACGATGATCGGGCGTCCCGTCATGGCGCAATTATAACCGGTTTGGCGGCGCCTGGAAATCGTGATAGGGAAAAATTGGCCCCTCCATGCGGCCCTTTTTGGATTCGAATCTACTGAATGTTTGGCCTCAGAGCAGCTTGCCGAGCGCGACCGCGACGTCGCTCATGCGGTTGGAGAAGCCCCATTCGTTGTCGTACCACGACAGCACCCGCACGAAGCTGCCGTCCAGCACCTGGGTCTGGGTCAGATCGAACACCGAGCTCGCCGGGTTGTGGTTGAAGTCGGCGGAGACCAGAGGCCGGTCGTTGACTGCGAGCACGCCCTTGAGCCGCTTGTCCTTGGCGGCGCGGATCATGGCGGCGTTGATCGCCTCCACTGTGGTCTTTTTCTTGGCCTCGAAGGTCAGGTCGATCAGGCTGACGTTGGGCGTCGGCACCCGGATCGAAGTGCCGTCCAATTTTCCCTTGAGCTCCGGCAGCACCTGGCCGACCGCGCGCGCCGCCCCGGTCGAAGTCGGGATCATGGAGACCGAGGCCGCCCGCGCCCGGCGCGGATCGCTGTGCAGGGTATCGACGGTGCGCTGATCGCCGGTGAAGGAATGGATCGTGGTCATGAAGCCATGCTTGATGCCGACCGTCTGGTCGAGCACCCGGGCGACCGGCACCAGGCAGTTGGTGGTGCAGGAGGCGTTCGAGATCACTTTGTGCTTCTTGCGCA
>SMVA01046696.1_pt1 | contig 12952 bp, 8 predicted proteins | sample 2456451 | NCBI WGS metagenome assembly SMVA01 (sample SAMN11095933, study PRJNA526329) | marine sediment metagenome | biome: Marine sediment; feature: Surficial sediment; material: Deep marine sediment; isolation source: Hadal surficial sediment | place: Pacific Ocean | collected 2014-05 | depth 0-1...
CGAAGTGTTACCCTGGTGACTCTTGAAGGAGAGGACCTTCATGAGAACGGATTTATTTCTTACATTCTTGATGATGAAAGACTTGTTCCCGGTTTGTTTGTTGATCAGTTAGTTTATATTCAAGATGTAACTGATGAGATCCAGGATGCAATGGATGAAGGAAAAACAGAGGATGAAAAATTAGCATTCAAATCAAGAATTGTCGAAGAAATTGAAACAAGGGTTGCAGAAGAAAAAGGATTGGAAGTTTCAATCACACCTTTATATGAAGGCGGGCGCTACTCTCTTTATGGTTATAAAAGATATAATAATGTGCGGCTCGTTTTTGCTCCCGAAGAACAATTGGGCTCTTTTGGAGGAGATCCTGATAATTTCACTTATCCTCGTTATAACCTGGATTTTTCATTCTTCAGAGTTTATGATGATGACGGTGAACCACTTAAAACTGATCACTACTACGAATGGAGTGATAACGGAGCGGAGGTTAATGAGCCGGTGTTTGTTGTTAGTAATCCCGGATCAACAAACCGTTTGAAAACTGTAGCGCAGTTGGAATATTCCAGAGATATTACTTATCCGCGAACTTTGGAGCTTATTAAAGGACTCATCGAAACTTATGAATCGCTTCTTGAAAGTGATTCTGAAAGAGAATTAGAATTGAAAGACAGACTTCTTAACTTTCTTAATTCTCAAAAAGCTTACACTGGTATGCTAAAAGGATTGAGAGACCCGATACTGATGCAAAGGAAAAGAGATTTTGAAAATAATTTCAAATCAGCAGTTCAATCCGATGAAGAATTAAATGAAATGTACGGCGACCTTTGGGAAAAAATTGCAAAGATAAGAAGTGAATTAAGCAAAATATCTAATAAAAGGTTCGCTTTACGTATGAGCAGGTTCACCACTCCGAGATATTTCTTTATTGCTGAGGAATTAATAAATATCGCTGAAGAGCTTAAGAAACCTGAAAGCGAAAGAGATGAGCTGTATGTTGGTGAGGAGTTGGATCTGTCAATCGAATCAATGATGCCCGAAGATTTTGATTATGAGATGAATAAAAAATTGTTGAAGCAAAAGATTCAAATCCTTTCAGAAAATTTAGGCGACTATGATGAACTCCTTCAAAAAATGACAGGTGGAAAAACAGGTGATGAAGCTGTTGATTACATCCTTTCAAATTCTTCTTTAACTAATGCAGATGATATGAAAGAACTTGTTGCAGAAGGACCAGATGCAATTCTGAGTGGAAACGACCCATTTATTTATTTTATCCTTACTACAAAAGAAACTAGCGAAGAACTTAATGCCAAAGTGGATGAGCTTACAGATCTTGAAGACACGTATAATGAAAAAATAGGAAGAGCTTTATTTGAGGTTTACGGTACTTCTATTCCACCTGATGCAACATTTACATTAAGAATTTCCGATGGTGTTGTAAAAAGTTTTCCTTACAACGGTACTACGGCACCTGCTTATACAACATTCTATGGAATGTATGATAGATATTATTCTTTCAACAAAGAATTTCCCTGGAGTTTACCTGAAAGATGGGAAAATCCTCCGGAAGAATTTGATCTTTCTACAAAATTCAATTTTATAACAACCAACGATCTTACCGGGGGAAGCTCCGGCAGCGCAATAATAAACAAAAATGCTGAAGTAGTTGGTATTTCCTTTGATGGTAACATTCAGGGTTTGCCTGGTAACTTTATATTCAGAACTGAAGAAAACAGAGCTGTGGGCGTTCACTCTACAGGAATAATGGAAGTGCTGGAGAAAATTTATAATCTTAATCGTATCTCGGAAGAACTGAAAAGCGGGGAAATGGTTAGATAATTAGTATTAAATCTTTAATTTAAAGCCACCTTTGTGCTGTTTTTTTTATATGCAATAACCTATTCGATTAAATCATATTTATACGGAGCTTAAAATGCTAAAGTTTTTCACATACTCTTTTTTTTCATTAATGTTTTTTATTACTGCTTTTCTTACTGCACAGGAAAATACTTTCACATCATACGATTTATTAAGAATGAAATATGTGGTTGAAACATCAATCTCACCCGATGGTAATTTTATTGCTTATACCGTTCACGTTCCGCGGCAGCTTACGGATGAACCGGGCAAACATTACCGTTATTTATTTTTGTATGATTTGGGAAATGAAAAATCTGTGGAGTTATTGGGGGATAAAGTTTTTATTTCCTCAATTGGCTGGATGACTGATTCAAAATCCATAACTTTTCTTGCTAAGTTAAAGGAGGATAAATACACCCAGGTATATCAATTACCGATTGATTCCGACGAACCTACTGCAATAACAAACTCAGTTCAATCTGTTTTGCAGTATCGAATAAGTAAAGATGGAAATCAGTTTGCTTTTGTTTCCACTTCTGTAGTTAGTGAAGAAAAACAAAACTTACTTGATAGCGGATTTGATGCAGAGATTTATGAGGAAGAATATCTTGATAGAAATCTTTATCTGCAAAATTTTGAATCGGAAAACATGGATCCTCGTCAACTAACCGAGAATGTTTCCGTTTACGATTTTCAATGGAGTCCTGACGGAAAACAAATTGCAGCATTCATTGCAGATAAAAACCTTGTTGATTATTCCTATATGTTTAAAAGAGTTTACCTTATCGATAGATTTACTGGAAAACGTTCGTTACATTTGGAAAATCCAGGTAAGATAAGTCAAATGGTTTGGAGTCCTGATAGTAAGCACATCGCTCTCATTGCAGCATCAGGTATTAATGATGCTGTAACCGGAAGTCTCTTCATTACCGAGGTTCCGAACACAAATAAGTTTGAGGAGTTAAAAAATTATGCTGAGGGTCTTGAGCTTTCTATCAGAAAAGTTGAATGGAAAGATGATAATACAGTGTTATTCCTTTCGGAGGAAGGTGTGGATATTTCTTTAAGTGAACAAGGTATTGATGATGCAGAACGAAAGCTGCTCATCAATCCCGGGCAAATAGTATTTAGCAAATTTGATGTTAATGATGATATTATCTCTTTTGCGGGAAGCAACTCTAAACATCCTTTAGAGTTATACAGTTTTACAATTATAGATAAGAAACTCGCTAAATTAACTGACGTTAACCCCTGGCTGCAAGAATTAAATCTTGCGAATCAGGAGAAAATAATTTACGATGCTCGCGACGGATTGGAAATTCATGCTACACTTATCTATCCCATAAATTATGAAAAAGGGAAAAAATATCCGCTAATATGTATGATACATGGAGGTCCCGAAAGTGCACTCCAAAATGGCTGGCAAACTTCTTATAACCGCTGGGGACAAATTGCTGCTGCCAACGGTTTTTTTGTATTTATGCCAAATTATAGAGCAGGTTCAGGCAGAGGAGTTGATTTTACAATGAAAGGATTTGGTGACGCGGGTGGTGCAGAGTTCACAGATGTGCTTGACGGAATTGATTTCTTAGTTAAACAAGAGCTAATTGATAAAAAACGAGTTGGTATTGGCGGTGGTTCTTATGGTGGATTCTTTGCGGCGTTGGGTGCAACGAGATACACAGATTATTTTGCCGCTTCGGTAATGTTTGTTGGCATTAGCGATCATTATTCGAAAAGATTTACTACGGATATCCCCTATGAGTCTTACTATGTTCATTGGGGATACTTGCCGGATGAAAGGATTAAGTTTTTAAGAGAACGCAGCCCGATTACTTATGCTAAGGACAGCAAGACTCCTACCCTAATTCTTGGAGGCAAGAATGATCCAAGAGTGCACCCTTCGCAAAGTTTAGAATTATACAGAGCTTTAATATTGCAAAGTAAAGCCCCGGTACGATTGGTTAGATATCCGGGTGAAGGACATGGTAACCGCAAAAACACTGCGAGGTTGGATTACAGTTTAAGAACTATGCGCTGGTTTAATTATTATTTGAATAGTGATAATCCGAAAGATGAAATGCCAAACAAGTATTTGGAGATAGAAGTCCAATAATGTTTTATGATCGTGGAGCGTAATGCATTACGCCCTGAATTTCAGGGTGAGGGACTCTTTTTTACAACGTATAATTAAAATAAAAGTTAAGAGAAGAATATTGTACAAGAGTATTGTTAAATGTTAACCCGAATTCAATACCTGCACCTAATTTAAAACCGCTCAGGTTAAAATCCCTCAAATCCCAACCTGCTGATAGAGAAAGCACAACACCATAACCCCAAACATCTGTATCACTGAATGTTCTGTCATTCAGTGCCAACAAGCCAACTCCTTCCTCAATAAAAATCCGATCTTCAAAATATTGTGTGGCTATTCCTTTAAAAGAAAAACCCTGAACAAACGGGAAATATGGTTTTCGAACATTTGGAATAATTGCATTAAAATCCCTTGCGTAAATAAAGCTTAATCTTGGAGTAACCTCTAAAAACATAGCAAAGTTTGTTTCGATGTAAACGGAAGCAGTAAATGCAGCAATGGAAGGTGATTCACCTTTAATGGTACCGCCGCCGATATAACCACCCGCACCAAATCTTAATTGTGCGAAAGATGTTGAAGATAAAAAAAATATAAACAACAGAAATTTTATTGGTACAGACAAAGAATTCATTTAATTTTCTATAATCGGATAAACTAATTTATTTTTATATCATCAAAGATAAAGGTAAAAAATGAAGCACACACTCTATACTTATAATGATTTTGTTACATCAGATTACGAAAAAAATAATTATGAATAAAAAATCTGTAATAAAAATAATTGTTGAATTAGATGACCAAAAAATGCCTGTAAAGATTGAGTGGGAAGCCGCCGATGCAAATTTTAAAGGTACAAAACCTGCAAAAACTTTAATGCTTTCTCTTTGGGATGAAAAAGAAAATGTTACACTAGGAATAGATCTCTGGACCAAGGAAATGAGCGTTGAGGAAATGAGTTTGCATTACCACCAAATACTTCTTAAAATGGCAGATACATTTGAACGAGCAACACGCAACACAGAAGCAGCAAATCTTTTAAGAGATTTCAATAGCGAGTTTGCAAGAAAACTGGAACTGAAGGAGAAATGAGCAGGGGATTGGCGTTTTGAATAAACACATTTCTACCCTAGAGCAGTATGGCTAATTACCTTTACGCACCTTTCTCCTTATCCGGATTTTGATTATATGTATTACTCTCTCCGCGAGGTATAGACAATGATATCCATTCCTTCCCAACAATCATTCTTGCTATATAAACAATTTGTCCAACGTGGTAACTTACGTGCGCAAGCGAACGGTGGAGTGCATCGACTACGGTTAATTCTTTTTCTCTTATTGTAATTGTTTTATCCAGATCATCATCAAATAACTCATCCAGAGTTGCAAGGAGCACAACCCATCCCTCATCCCATAACCGCAATAGTTCTGATTTTGTTAGATTTCTTTCGTCAAATTCAGTATCACGTTTCCTCCACTGTTTCTCTCCGTCTGTTGTTAGAAAATCAGTGAACCGTGAATTGAGGTTGCCCGCAATGTGAGCCACAATAACAGAGATTGAATTATTATCATCACCGAATAACTTATTCACTCCATTTTCCGGTGTTTGTTTTATAGCACCTTCACCAAGTTTTTTATAACGAAGATATTCATATTTAATTGATGATATTATCATTTATTAATCCTTTCATATTTTGAACTCTTCTGTGTATTCCCTTTATCAAAGAGGAGAAAAAACATCCTTCATCCCACCTTCTAAAAGGGAGGAAAGAGGGGATTACTTAGTTAACCAATCTTCATATAATTCCGGTCTTCTATCCCTTAAAAATAATTTATTTGCGTGTGAAGTTTTTACTTTTTCTAGATCAATAACGCAGTAAAGTATTTCCTCCTTACCACTTTTAGCTTTTGCAATTACAATACCTTCGGGATTGCAGACAAAAGACTCACCTGCAAAAGTTAAACATTCTTCTTCACCAACTCTGTTACACAACGCTGTAAAATATCCATTTTGAAATGATGCTACTCTTAACTCAGCTTCGTAGAGACTTTCGGGCCATTCGCCTACTGCACCTGCTTGCGGAATGAAGACCACTTCGGCGCCTTTCAATGCAAGTGCGCGCATATATTCCGGGTAGTGTCTGTCATAACAAATTGCAATTCCCATTATACCGAACTTGGTTTCATAAACAGGAACTCCGTTATTTCCCGGATCGTAATATCCTTTTTCGTGAAAGCATGCATAATCTGTAATGTGTATCATTCTTGTTACTCCAAGAATATTCCCATCAATATTAATTACAGGTGAGGAATCATAAAAATTGTCACCATCTTTTTCATAAAGATTTAGAATAATAACAACGCCAAATTCTTTTGCAAGAATTGAAAATACTTCGGTAGTCGGACCCGGAATAGTTTCAGCAAGTTTTATTTTATTTTCACCAACAGGTTTCTGAGGGTAGAAGGGAGTAAAAGCAAGTTCGGCAAAGCAGATAATGTTTGCTCCATTTCCTGCAGCTTCTTTAACTGAGCGAACAGCTTTGTCTATATTTAATTTAATGTTTTGCGATGCGGTTTGTTGGATAAGTGCGATTTTCATTAAACTGTTTTACTCCTTCGAGTTGACTTAATTAATTCTAGTACATTAAACTAATCTAATTACTATAACTTATTCTGTAAATCTTTCCTGCAAAATCATCAGAAACTAAAAGAGATCCATCAGGCATTTGCTGGATATCTACAGGTCTGCCGGAAACGGATTCACCTTTTAACCATCCTTCAGCAAAGGGTTCATAACTTATTACTGAACTGCCATTTAATCTTACAAGTGTAATTCTATAACCGATTTTTTCACTCCTGTTCCAGCTTCCGTGCTCAGCAATAAATATTTGATTAATATATTCAGAAGGGAACATATTGCCGGTGTAGAAACGCATTCCGAGCGAAGCAACGTGAGGACCAAGATCCTGAGCAGGCAAAGTAAACTCAGATGCGGTATGACCGCTGCCGAATTCAGGATCAGGAACATTTGTGCCGTGCCAGAAAGGAAATCCGAAATGCAAATCTTTTACAGGTGCACGGTTCAATTCATCGGGAGGAATATCATCGCCCATCATATCTCTTCCGTTATCTGTAAACCATAACTCATTTGTTACTGGATGCCAATCAAAACCAACTGTGTTGCGAATACCATTAGCAAATATTTCAAAATCGGTTCCATTAGAATTCATCCTTGTAATTGAAGCAAATCGTTCATCTGATTCCAAACAAACATTGCACGGTGCTCCAACTGGTACATATAACTTTTCATCAGGCCCAAATCTGATAAACTTCCATCCATGATGAGATTCGGTGGGAAAATCATCACGTACAATTACAGGAGAAGGATTATCACGAAAAGTGTTTTCTATATTTTCGTACTTTAATATTCTGTTAACTTCCGCCACATAAAGAGCACCATCTTTAATAGCGACACCGTTCGGCATTCTCAATCCAGATGCTACAACAATAATTTCATCTGCCTTATAATCATTATCGTTATCCACAATCGCATAAACTTTATCGGATGAACGTGTACCAACAAATAAAATTCCGTTTTCACTCAACACCATCGACCTCGCATTTGGAACATCTGCATAAGTCTCTATATTAAAACCAGGTGGCAAAGATATTTCATCGGTGCTTATCTGCCCGATATTCGTATCGCAAGAAATTAGTGCAAGTGTTAGAAGACAAATCAACATTGCAAGTTTACTATAGTTATATATTTTCATAGTTCTTACCTCAAGTTTACGATTTTTATTACTTCACATTGAAGCTGAGCAATGTTTTCAAATTTTGAATCAGCTAATAATATTATGAATATTTTTTTATTCGGATCAATCCAAATCGAGGAACCGTTGTCAGAAATATAACCAAAAGAAGAATCCGAAAAATCATTGCAAATATTTACTTCGGAAATGTATGTGCTCCATCCCAATCCCGAATAGCTTTCTGGTAATTGTGGAGCTGTAAATAGTTTTATAGTAGCCGCAGATATGTACTGCTCTCTATCATAATAGCCATTTTGTAAAATCATCTGTACAAAGATTGCCAGATCGTCGGAACTGGAATATAAACCATCAAATCCGGTAACACCATTCATTATCTTTTTTAATAACTTTGATTGTGAAAGATAACTTCCATATTGAAACCGGTTATTATTCATTATGTTATTATTCGAATTTAATTCTTTAGTGATAAGGAAAAACGTATTATCCATTCCAAGCGGTTCGAACAACCTTTCCTTCAGGAAATCGTCAAGCGGTTTTCCGGTAATCTGTTCAACAATTAATTGTAAAATTAAGGAGTTTAATTCGCTGCGGAGTATCTGCCTATCTGATTTGTATTCTAATTTAATTTTTGATAATGCGATCAGTAGATCATCTTTGTTCCAATCGATATTCATCGAATCAATTTCCTGCCCAATACCGGAGTTATGAAGAAGCAAATTTTTAATTTTAATATTATCCTTTCCGTTTCCAATAAAATCATTAAGATGGTAGTAAACCTTATCATCCAGTGATAGTTTCCCGTCATCTATTAAAAGCATAACAGCGGAGGTTAATGCTACAGAAGTTGTTAGCGTACCTAAATTTAAAACATCTTTTTTTATTAAGCTGTCAGACGTACTTGTAATTTTTCCAAATGAATTCTGATAGATAACATAACCTGCCTTGCCTACGATAAGATCTGCTTTTAAAACTTTTTTATCTTTAATTGAATTAATGATAAGAGTATCAACACTAATAAATGAACTATTGTTTACTCTATAGGTAAGTTTTGTGATAATAGTATTATCCAGTTTTATACCATAACCTATATGATATTTAGTATTAGGAATCGAAACAGGCAATCTTCCGGTAATGTCGGTTTCGCCGAGCAATGCTTTTAAACAAGCTTGCTGAGATGCAAGTGTATAACTGTATGCATTTAAATATGTACGAGCGACTGGAAAAGAAGATAAAAGATAAGGGTTTTTAAAGCTGATCATAACAACCGGTGCTTTTAACCGAAGCACCTTTTCTATAAAATTAATTTGATCTTCCCTTATTTTTTCCATTCCTTCCTGTTCCTTAACTTCCATAAACACCGGCATTAAAATCAGATCGGATTTATTTAATGAAGTTAGAGCAATGTTGTATCCACGGTTCTTAGTTTTATTTGTAATCAAAATTTTGTTAATGTTTCCAATTCTATTTAAAAACTTATTCTGAAAATAAGTAGCTGTTTCATTTCCGTTACCATCCGTAACTGTAACGCAGGAAATGTTTTCGTACATTGATAAATCCAGAGGAATTACTCCCTTATCATTTTTAATTAGAGTTATTGATTGCTCGGCTATCTTTTTCGCTAACCGGTTGTGGCCCAAATTATTTATTGAATCGATAATTGAATGTGTATTTAGGTTTAACTTTCTATCAATTCTCAACCATCTTTTAGCAGAAAGTATTTTTCGCACACTTTTTTCAATTCTTTCCTCAGATATTTCTCCGTTTATTACAGCTTTATAAATTTCATCAATAGCAATAGAGGGCTGCGGAGGTATAAGTAGAATATCGTTTCCTGCCTTTACTGCAAGAACAACTAATTCTTCCGGTGAAAAAGAATTGTAATTGTTTATAGCATTCATGTTCAGTGCATCAGTAACTATCAAACCATCGAACCCAAGAGTATTAATTAAAAGATTTGTAATTATGGTTTTAGAAAGAGTTGCAGGAAGTGTGTCATATGCAGGTACTTCCAGATGACCAACCATAACAGATTGAACACCGGAATTTACTGCCTGTATAAAAGGATATAACTCGTTCTCAAATAGTTTTTGTTTATCTCCCGAAATCATCGGCAAATCGGTATGTGAATCAATCTCGGTATTGCCATGCCCGGGAAAATGTTTAACGGTTGCAATCATTCTGTTGTGTTTTGTTCCGAGAACAAATGAAGATACAAATTCGGAAACAGTAAATTTGCTTTCTGAAAATGATCTCGTATTAATAACAGGATTAAGCGGATTATTATTGATATCAGCGACAGGCGCAAAGTTTTGGTGTACTCCAATTAACCTACTTTCCAGAGCAATAGCAGAAGCTAATTCATAACCTAGCTGTGAGTCTAATGTAGCGCCAAGCGCCATACTGTGCGGAAATTCAAGTGCATCATCAATTCTGCTTCCTAGTCCACTTTCATAATCGGAAGCTATAAGCAGCGGAACTTCAGATAATAATTGCATCTCACGAATAAAATTAATTTCTTGTTCTAATTCTCCCTGGAACATTATCAATCCGCCAATCTTATAATCTTTTACAAGCGCAACGGTGCTGTCGTAATCAGTCGATAAAGTATCCATATAACTTCTGTAAACAGGTGCCATTATCATTTGTGCACACTTTTCTCTAAGACTCATTCCAGAGATTTGTTTTTCAATCCATTCTTTATCGGTTTCAGATAATGGAAATACCGAAGGATATTTTTCATCATTTAAAGAGATTGAAGACTGACTATTTACATTTTTTTCGTAAGATGAAAAAATAAAAATTAATAATATTAATGCAATTATTCGATATGAATAGAGTTTAAGTTTCAATGCCCTCAAAATAATAATAATTGAATAGTATAATATAAGAATTGAATATCAATCCAATGCGTTTATTACTGCATCGTGAAGTGCGGGACGAACTTTATATAATTTTTTATTTTCCCTGGTATGATAAACTCTGTTGGTTAAAAACACAACAAATAATTTTCTTGTCGGATCAGCCCAGACGGATGTGCCTGTAAATCCTGTATGCCCGAAAGAAGTAATATCAAATAAATTTCCCGCAGATGAGTTTCTCTCCGATTTTGTATCCCATCCCAATGCTCTTGTACTTTTATCAGAATACCTGTTTGTGAAAAGTTTTACTGTTTCAGGTTTTATTATTTGACGTCCATTGAAAGTTCCGTCATTCAAAAGTAACTGCAGCAGATTGTTTATATCTTTGGCGGTTGAGAACAATCCTGCGTGTCCGGCAACTCCGTTTAGCAGTGCGGCGGTTTCATCATGCACTTCTCCCCACACTAATTTATTGCGCCAGTAATTGTCATATTCTGTTGGAGCAATTTTATTTATTGATGAATCGGGCGGATTGAAAAAAGTTGAATTCATTTGAAGCGGATTAAAAATCTCTTCTTTGCAAAAAACATCAAATCCTTTACCGGTTACTTGCTCAACTATTTTTGCTAAAGTTATAAATCCCAAATCCGAATAAACTGATTTGCTTCCCGGTTCGTAACTTAAAGGCGTTTTATAAATATCTTTAATTACTTCGTCAGCCGAAGAATAATTTTTATAGAATCTTTTAAATGCAGGTATTCCACTGTTGTGAAGCAGCAAATTTTTTATTGTTACTTTTTCTTTCCCGTTTTGTGAAAATTCTGGGAGATATTTAACAACACGATCATCTAATGAAAACAAGTTTTTATCATAACATATCATTACAGCGGTAGTAGTTGCAATTACTTTTGTTAATGATGCAATGTCGTAAATAGTATTTATAGTTACTGATTCGGAAGTATCCTCATAAGTTAAATGCCCGAAAGCTTTTTCATAAATTATTTTCCCCTCTTTTGAAACTAAAACAACCGCACCGGGGAAAGCACTATCTTTAATAGCTGATTGAATAATTTCATCGACCTGAGTGAAATCATATTTACCTTGCTGATGATTGTTGCTCTGACATGAAATATTCAATCCGCACAAAAGTACTGATGCAAAAATCAGCAGAATGTATTTTATGCTTAAACTATTCATTTATTGTTCTATTTTTCTTACCAAAGTCAGTATCCAAAGGAATAAATTTTGTAATTATAAATGAGGGAATTGTGGAGATTAAAACCAATATAAAAAATTGTTTGTATCCCACTGATTCTTGAAGCCAGCCGCTGAACATTCCGGGGATCATCATACCAAGTGCCATAAAAGCAGTAGCGATTGCGTAATGAGTAGTTTTAAACTCACCTTCGGAAATATAAATGATATAAAGAAGGAAAGCGGCAAAGCCAAAACCATATCCGAATTGTTCGATGGCAATGCAGATATTGATAAGAAGTAAGTTTGATGTTTGAGTATATGCAAGAAAAATATAGACAGCGTCGGGGAGGTTAATAGCAATCAGCATCCACCAGATCCAAAACTTCAAACCTTGTTTAGCAACGGCAAAACCGCCTAAGATTCCTCCCAGCGATAAAGCAATCAGTCCAACCGTACCGTAAGCCAGACCGACTTGCGAGGTTGTTAGTGCCAATCCACCCTTTTCATATGCGTCAAGTAAAAAAGGCGATGCAAGTTTTGAAAGCTGTCCTTCACCCAATCTGTATAAAAGTATAAACGCAATTATTATGAGTACGTTATCCCTTTTGAAAAAGATGACAAAAGTTTTAATATAATCAGTTAGAAATGCTTTATAATTTTTTTCTTTTCTTTCCGCATCTTGTTTAGGGTGGGGAAGAATAAAAAGATGATATATAACAAAGAAGAGGAACAGTGCTGCAAGAATTAAAAAGGTTATCATCCAGGCAAATGGAATATCCCCTGTAGTTTCTTCTAAATAACCAGCAAGAATTACTAATAATCCCTGCGCGGAAATAAAAGCGATACGGTATGCAAGAGTGCGTACACCTACAAACCATGCCTGCTGATGTTCATCGAGAGCGATCATGTAATAACCGTCTGCTGCAATGTCCTGTGTAGCAGAACTGAAAGCCATAAGCCAGAAAAAAGCAAGCGTGTATTTGAAAAAGTTATCTGCAGGAACTGTAAGAGCAACACCTGCTAATCCAACTCCGATAAAGAACTGCATTATTAAAATCCAGAAGCGTTTTGTTTTTAGAAGATCGACTACGGGACTCCATAACGGCTTAATAACCCACGGCAGGTAAAGCCAGCTTGTATAAAGTGCAAGCTCGGTGTTGGAAATGTTTAAGCGC
>SMVA01139823.1_pt1 | contig 12949 bp, 12 predicted proteins | sample 2456451 | NCBI WGS metagenome assembly SMVA01 (sample SAMN11095933, study PRJNA526329) | marine sediment metagenome | biome: Marine sediment; feature: Surficial sediment; material: Deep marine sediment; isolation source: Hadal surficial sediment | place: Pacific Ocean | collected 2014-05 | depth...
GCACACCAATCAGCTTCCGGACGTGTCCGTCAGGATAGGTAACAACGGGATACTGGGTCCGGGGTGTCCCCGGCGCGCGCATTGGACTCATCGGCACCGATCTCGCGAACATCGTCGAGTTCGATGCGGAATTGAAAAGTCGATTACGGGGTCCGAACTCGAGCCCAAGTCGAGATCGAAGCGTGGATACGCGAAGCGGCGTGGACTTGAGTTGTTGAGTATGTTGGTTTCAATTCGCGCTGGGATTACGAGATGTCCCGGACCTCTGGGATGGGCGGTCGCGAGACAGGCGAGTAGTTTCCGTTCGCGCGAAGAAGAACCGATCGATTGCGAGGGTACCGAAGTACCAGTCCCTTCATCAATCACTCAGATCAGAAAAGAGGATGCGCGCCGAAGCGCGCATCCAGTGGCTCTCGTCAAATCCGGTTGATCAGAGCTCCTGGGTCAGGCGCACGTACCACATTGCGCCGCGGATATCGTGCACGAAGGTTTCGATGCCGCCCAGATTGAATATGGGATCCGGGAACTCATCAAAGATGTTACGCCCGCCCACCTCCAGAACGGTCTCCTGATCCTCACCCAACAGGCCCTGGAACCGGTAGGCGTAGTTAGCATCCACGTAGGTGATGTCATCGGCCTTGTCCGTACCATTGAAAAACAACTGGCCACCGAAAAGGGCACCAGAGTTAAAACTCAGGTCGTACTCGTCGATCCAGCGCACCTTGATCATCGCGCTGTGGTTGTTCAACGTCCAGTTCAGCCTGCCAACGAATCGCCACTCCGGGATCGGTGGAATGTCCACCAGTTCCTCGTTCTGACGTCCTGCTGCGTCGCCGCTGGGCAACCCCGGGCCGAGGTTGTAACTGTACTCATCGACGAAGGTTGCATTCAAATTCACCGTGAAGAGTCCCCAGGCATCCCAAGGCAGGTTGTAGCGACCGTAGAAATCCCACGACTTGTTCTTCATTGAGGCCGCGTTCAGCCGGCGGGTTTTGACCTTGGTGATCACGCCCGTGGTGTCACGGATGATGTTGGGATCCGACATTCCGCTCGAGAACCATATGTCGATGTCGGTCTGGTCGCCCGCAGCCAGCCCGGCCGCCAGGAAATTGTCGAAGTCCTGGTTGATGACGTTGTTCATCGACAGCTCGATGATCCGGTCGTCGAAATCGTACACCGCGTAGTCGACGCCGAGTTTCAGGTCTCGATCGAGCAACTCGAGGGACAAGCCAATGTTGAACACATCCGCCTCTTCAGCCACGAGCGCCCGGTTCCCGGAAGGACACGCCGCCCGGAACGACTGGGTGAAGTCCAGCGTAATCGGATCGTTTGCGGTCTGCAGGCCGCAATCTTCCGTCTCGAACTGATCTTCGAGGGTCGGCGCGATGAATGCCTGGCTCCAGGAAGCACGTACCGAGAGCATGTCGATCGGTTGCCACAGCGCCGCAATTTTCGGCGTGAAGTCATCGCCGATCTCCCCGCCATAGTCCACGTAGCGGCCCGCAAGCTGCAACTCGAGCTCGCCACCGGCGCCACCCGAAAGAACCGGCACGTAGAATTCGAAAAACGCCGAAGCGACGTCCTGCTCGGCCTTCCAATCGAGACCGCAGCCGCCCTCGTGCCAATCGCAGGCATTTTGTTGGGCGTTGATGTCGGTGTCGCGCTGATCGTTGCGGTACTCATACCCGAAGGCCCCTGCCAGCGTGCCCGCGGGCAATTCGTAGAGATCACCCGTTGCGATAACACCGAATGAGTAGAACTGAAACTCCTCGATGTCGTCAGCGGTGATGTTGATCGAGTTCATCACATCCTGGGTGTTGGCAAAGCCCGGGGTACCCGTATCGCTGCAGACACGATCCACGCAGCTCAACTGCTGGGTGGAGAACGGGTTCCAGGTGGATAGAAAGCCGTCATCGGAGTTCGCCTTGAGTTGACCCTGCAACCCCTGAACGAGCCGGCTCTGGCTGGTGTTCTTTTGGGAGAAATTCCAGTCCCATTTCTCATAGATGCCCGTCGCCTGAGCTTCCCAACTGGTATCGGCGATGGCGATGGTCAGCGTGTCGGCGATCCGAAAGTCGGTCTGGTCGAATGTGGCGTTACCGGTGTTCGATCCGTCACCATGGAGCTCGGAGGCCTTGGTACCGAGCTTGCCCATCGCCCGCAACGCGATCACGTCCACGTCTTCGTTGAACGGAATGCCGCCCCCAGCGGGATTGAACGCATCTGGATGCAGGATGACATCCATTACGCCATCGCCGTTCGCATCGACGCTGCCGCGATCCGGGATGCCGTCGTTGTCGGCGTCGAGGGCGAACAGCTGCTCACCTGGGTCGAGCATGTCGTTAGCGTTCATGTCGCCGAATGCGCGATAGGGATTGCCCGGATGAGTACCAAGCACGATCGGAAACTCTTCGGTCCGTCCGCCCGGGTTCTGCGCGGAACCGCGGCTGTCGGTCTCCAGACGCGCATAGATGATGTCCATCTCGTTGCTGATGTTGTCCGAGAAGTCGAAGCGGAAGTTGACCCACGCAGAGTACTGATCCTGCGGGTTCATGAAATTCCACCATTCGCCGAAGTGCAACCGGCAATTTTCTTGCCCCGAGGTCGTTCCTACATCGCCGCTTACGTGGTTTCGTTTTTGCCCAATGTCTGTACCACCCGGGCCGTTCTCGGTACCACATCCGGGATCCACGCGTCGGGTCGAACCCACGATGGCGCCGGTGGCGTCTCGGTCCGGGACCAGCCAATCACCCGGATTTCCGGTGCCCGACCGCTCGAAACCCTGACGTAGATACTTCGCACGATCGACCTGCTGCAGTTCGCCGCGATTCGAGTATCTCAGCCCGACCGTGATGTGCCCATCGTCTGTGTCTGAGCCCATGAGCAGTTCGAGCTGGGATTCATCGAAATCGCCCTCTTTGTCTTCGGTGTAGAAGGCCGACGCCTTGATCCCGCTGAAGTCCTTGCGCGGAATGATGTTGACCACGCCAGCCACTGCGTCCGTGCCATACAGGGCGGACGCCCCGTCCTTCAGGATGTCGATCCGTTCGATCGCGATCTGCGGAATCGTGTTCGTCAGGAACGGATTGTTGGTACGTCTCCCGTCGATCAGATCGAGGGTGGCGCCTGGCCCAAGCCCGCGCAGGTTGGCCTGGCTGATGTTGCCGAGTTGGAATCGCGCGGCGTAGGTATTGGTCTGGTATTCCGTACCGTAGTTGAAGGTCTGGTCTACCAATATCTCACCCAGATTGGGCGTGGCGTTGGCTGCGATCTGCTCCTGGTCGATTACCGTGAGGGGCGACGCCGAATCGAAGCTATCGCGTTTGATGTAGGAACCCGTTACCACGATCTCTTCTATGATGTCTTGCGCGGTTGCGGATGGGGAAAATGAGGCAAACGTTGCCATGAGGCAGCACAAACCCCCGGCTCTCAACAGTCTGGGTCTAGTCATTGGTTCTCTCCGTTCAAGTCTTAACTGCACGTTGCTTGTGGATCGACCATACGGCTGGGCGTTTGCAACAAATTGATCTGGATCAAAAAACCGGCTTGCCGACCAACGTATAGATGTGCATGACGTAAAAGGACGGACTCGAGGTCGAAGTAGCTGCCCTTTAGATAGTGGTTAGCCGTCTACTGGTGCCGTAATGTCGCATAGCTCCCACAATCGCCCACCCGACATGCCCGGCATTGATGAATCGATCGCCGTGAAGGTCGGATTCGCGGAGATGCTGAAAGGTGGCGTAATCATGGACGTCACCACCACCGAGCAGGCCGTGATCGCCGAGGATTCCGGGGCGGTCGCGGTCATGGTGCTGGAACGCATCCCCGCTGACATTCGTAACGACGGCGGCGTTGCACGCATGACCGACCCGGCGCTAATCGAGGAAATCCAAGCTGAAGTCTCGATTCCGGTCATGGCCAAATGCCGTATCGGCCACTTTGCCGAGGCCGGTATCCTGGAGGCGTTGGGGGTCGATTTCATCGACGAAAGCGAAGTGCTGACACCCGCTGACGATGCGCACCACATTTCCAAGCACGCGTTCAAGGTACCTTTTGTTTGTGGCGCGACGTGTCTGGGTGAAGCCTTGCGGCGCATTGGCGAGGGTGCGGCCATGATTCGTACCAAGGGGGAAGCCGGTAGCGGCAACATCGTGGAAGCAGTTCGACACATGCGCGCTATCCAAAACGAGATCAGACGCGTGAACGTGTTGGACGAAGCCCAGTGGATGACGGAAGCCAAGAAAATCGGCGCACCGTATGAGTTGGTTCGTCGCGTCGCCGAGGAATGCAAGCTGCCTGTGCCGAACTTTTCGGCGGGTGGTATCGCTACACCGGCGGACGCGGCGCTGGTAATCCTGCTTGGCGCCGAGGCCGTGTTTGTAGGCTCGGGAATCTTCAAGTCCGACGACGCTCCTGCACGTGCGGCAGCTATCGTCAAAGCCACGACACATTTCGCGGATCCGAGCATTCTCCTGGAAGTCAGCCGCGGTCTGCGTCCCGCAATGAAGGGTCTCGACTTGCGAGAAATTTCACCCGAGGCACGGTGGGCTACGCGCGGATGGTAGAGGGGCCAGTCGGGGTCCTCGCATTGCAGGGTTCCTTCATCAAACACGCAGAAATTCTGTGCAGCCTAGGCGTGCAGACAAGACAAGTTCGTCTGCCGGAGGATTTGCAAAATTGTGTAGGCCTGGTCATACCGGGCGGCGAATCCACGACCATGAGCCATCTGATCGACGACTTCGCGCTGCGAGAACCGCTCATCGCTTTCTCGCGACAACGCCCGGTACTGGGCACCTGCGCAGGACTTATCATGATGGCCCGCGACGTCGATGATCCGCGGGTAGTACCACTCGGTATTCTGTCCTGCAAAGCGTTACGCAACTACTACGGGCGGCAGATAAACAGCTTCACAGCACGGGTGCGCGTGCCCTTTGATTGTTCGTCGCGCCCGCTAGATGCCGTGTTTATACGCGCGCCCGGCGTCGTCGAATGTGGACCTGAAGTCGAAATTCTCGCGACCCACCGCGATCAGGCGGTAATGTTCGGCCAGGGACATCATCTAGGCCTGGCTTTTCACCCGGAACTGGGGAGCGACCCAAGGGTTCACGCGCATTGGTTGAAGGGGTTCATGTCATATGATCGCGCCAGGCCAACCGGGCTACCGACGAACCTCGATGATGTTTCCGTATAACGTCCGGAAGTTTTCAAGCTTGCTTTCGAAGAGCGGATCCGCACCGGGCATCAGCTCCGCATCGATAAGATTCCAATCCGCATCGTTCAAACGCGACTCCGCCAGCGGAAACAGATGCAACTCCTCAAACGACATGTGCTTGCGCTGCTGCAACAGATACTGCTGGACGTGCTCGAGCAGCCTGGCGGCCGGTAGGACGTTGCCGTTCAGGATCGTTTCGATGTCGCCGTGCAGTTTCCGGGTATGCGCGATAATCTCCTGATGCTTCCCGAGGTTCAGATACACCACGTGCCGCTCGGCCGGGATCAATCCTTTGTGCAACAGCCGATCGAAAACCTTGTCTTCAGTGGGATGGTGCACGGCGTCCGCGTATGTTCGAACGTATTCGACGATGGCTGCGAGCAACGGGTAGTCCGGACCGTCGCCGACACCGAGGAGATCGACTTCCCGTTCCAACACCCGCATTACTCGAGCGAGCCTCACGTGATCATCGCGCAACCGTTCTAGAACTGCCGGGATCACGTCACTCGGAGACTCTCACTCGAACGGCCAACACATCGCAACCAACACCATGCAGCACGCTGTTGGTCGTAGATCCCAACAAGAGCCCCAAACCGTGGCGACCGTGAGTGCCCATGACAATCAGGTCAGCCTTCCAGTCGCTCGCGGCATCCCTGATTTCGCGCGCCGGAACGCCCAGCTTTACGTGGACATCCGCGCTGTCGACGCGATAGATTTTGGCAATGTCTTGCAACTGCTCGGTCGCTTGCGCCAGCGTTTCCTCGATCGAGAGTGCGCTCGACAGGGGCGCAAGGTCCAACCCCCCGTATACGTGAGTAGGCGATTTCACTACGCTGATAAGGGAGAGCTTCGCGCCATCGCTGTCGGCGGTGGCTTGCGCCCTCTCGAGGATCTGCGCCGATTCATCGGAGAGATCGACCGCTGCCAGGACGTGCTTGTAACGCATGCCTCACCCCGTAGGGAAAAATGAACGTGCCAATCTAGGTCGGCTCCGAGTCTCGGACAACTCGTGGAATACCCAGTGTCTCGTTCGGTTTTTGAAGCCGGCGGCCATTGGCACCGACTCGGATTGATGGTTCGGAGGCCCCTTCATGTGCTCGAGCCACGCTTTGCGACGAGCTTCGTCATACAGGAACCATTGAAAATTGATCAGGTTCGTCGCATCGAGAACCGACCGGGTCAGACAGCGCAGATCTTCGAGGTAATCGGCATCTTTATTGGGTTTTATTGTCATGGGTCTCCCCGTAGTGAGAGCCTTGCGGCCAAAGAGGTAGTCGCGCGTACTCCACCGGTTACTGTTGGGGCAGGAATTCTACCCAGCCGCTCGAAGGAGACCTATCGTGGGAACTACGGATGGCGCGGCGTAACGGTTTCCGGCACAAAGGAGCATTCACGGCAGCTACCGGTATGTCCCAGGAATCATCATTGCAGAGCGATGCCACCGCGCGCGTCACGGCGCCGATGCGAATTGCTGATCCCAACGACGACACCGCGGTCCGGCCGCAACACCCCTTCGAGCCGAGGACCCGCAAACGCCCGGTCGTGATAGCGGTGGCGTTGGGCTTGATCGCCGTTGCCGGCTACTGGGTCTATGATCGATTGACCCACGTCAACGTGTCGGATGCCCGGATCGCGGCGGACATGATCTCACTCAGCGCGCGGGTGCCCGGCTGGATCACTAAGATCCATGCTCAGGAAGGCGAACGTGTAAGTCCAGCGCAGATCATTGCGTCAATCGACCACCGACAGGCCCAGCTGCTGCTGAACGAGGCGGAATCAGACATCGCGCGTCTGACCTCGGAACTCGAACGGATAGCGGCGGAAAAGGAATTGCGATCCGCCCAGATCGACGCCCGGGTCAGACACGAGCGCGCCGCGCTAGAAGCGCGCCACTCGCTTAAGCGGGCCAATCTGGCGGAGCTCGACCGAGCGACAGCGGAATGGAACCGGGCCGGATCGCTGTTCAAGAAAGGCGTGATCCCACGCGATGTCTGGGAAAGGACCCGCAACACCCATCAACAGGCGCAACAGGCGGTTCTGATGTCCAAGGCGGAAGTGCTGGCCGCAGAAGCCGCGCTTCAGGAGACCGAAGTCGGCTACCGGGAACTGGACATCTTCCAGGATCGCATCGTGACGAAGCGCCACGAAATCGAGGAAGCCCGGATGCGCCGCGAGGGGTTGGCGCTCGCGTTGACTGATCACGACGTCACGAGCCCGATCTCAGGCGTAATCGATGAGATTTTCGTTGATCCGGGAGAGTACGTTCGGCGCGGGCAGCGGCTTCTGGTGCTTCACAATCCGGACGGCGTGTGGGTCAGAGCGAACATCAAGGAGACCGATGTCCGCTACCTGAAGATCGGCACCCCGGCCGCGATCACGGTCGACGCCTATCCGGGCGAACAGTTTCTTGGCAGGATCACCCGGATCGGCAATGCCGCGACGAGCCAGTTCGCGCTGCTGCCCAATCCGAATCCCAGCGGCAACTTTACGAAGATCACTCAGCGGTTGGAGGTTCGGATCGATCTGCCTCAACGCCAGGGTCGGCTGAAGCCCGGCATGATGGTCGAGGTGGAGATTGACATCTAGCCCGCGCGAGGCGTCGCAACCACCCACCGCTTCGGCAAACATCAGGGCGTTGTTCCTGACGTTTGGCCCCAACTACCGCTGGTTCGCTACGTTTACCGCGATTCTCGGCACGTTCGCGACCTTGCTCAGCGCAACCATCGTCAATGTCGCCATCCCGGACATCATGGGTGCGTTCGGTATGCCCGCAGATGTCGCCCAGTGGTTGTCCACCGGATACCTCGCCTCCAGTACGGTCACCATGGTTCTGGCCGCCTGGGCCATCGAGAACCACGGGATGGCGCGAACCTTCTACGCGTCGATGATCGTATTTCTCATTGGATCCGTGCTCGGCGGCGTCGCCACGACCAGCGACCTGGTGATCGCGTCGCGAATTATTCAGGGGGCAGGTTCCGGCATCGTCATGCCGATGTCCATGCTCATCATCTATCAGGTGTTTCCCCTCGATCGCCGCGGATTTGCCATGGGCATCTACGGCGTAGGCGTGGTGCTGGCGCCGGCGATCGCACCGGCTCTCGGCGGCTGGCTCATCGACAGTTTCAGCTGGCGATACGTCTTTCTGATGGCGATTCCTTTCGTGCTGATCAGCCTGCCGCTGGCCATGCTGTTCATGCCCGAGAGGGAACCCGACGCCCGCTCATCGAGTTTCGACTGGATAGGTGGTGCGTTGCTCACGCTGTTTCTCACCTCGGTATTAATGACGCTCTCCGATGGTCAGCGACAGGGTTGGGATTCGGACTACATCGCGGTCTCCGGATTTCTGGCACTGAGCTCCGCCATCGCGTTTCTGTTCTGGGAAGTCCGAACCGGACACCCCATGATCGATCTGCGCCTGTTCGCCAACCCCGCGTTTCTCGCCGCGGCCATCGTCACCTTCGTCGTTGGCGCCGGGCTCTACGGTTCGACCTACCTGCTCCCTCTTTTCCTGCAAACCATTCAAGGATTGATTCCGACCGACGCCGGTTTGCTGATGCTGCCAGCGGGCCTGATGATGGCAGGGGCGTTCCTGGTCGCCGGCCGACTGAGCGATACCCTACCGCCACGCACGCTCATCATGGTCGGGCTCGCACTATTCGGCATCTCGTTCTGGCTCTTTCGAGACGTCGACGCCAACACCGCTCTGGTCGCCATGGTTTGGTGGATGGTGCTGGGCCGTATCGGATTGGCGTTGGTGTTCCCGAGTCTGAACGTTGCGGCGTTGCGCCCGCTGCCGGAATCGCTGCTCGCGCAGGGCTCCGGAATTCTCAACTTCGTGAGGCAGCTCGGCGGCACCTTCGGGGTCAATCTGTTCACGGTCTTGCTGGCCCGCCGAACCAGTCTGCATGTCGACTCGCTGACGGTCACGCAGCACGACGGTCACATCGAGTCCCTGGAATTGCTCGAGCGCATTGAGCCGCTGCTGAGCGCGACGGGAGCACGCGAAGCGGTCAGTCATTACGGCGGTCTGCAGTTTCTCGGGCAGCTAATCCATTCTCAGGGTAGTATGCTAGGCTTCAGAGACACTTTTCTGATCGTAGCCCTGGCGTTTTTCCTCTGCCTGATACCCGCGCTGTTCCTCAACAATCGCTCGCCTCGATCCCCGTAACCGACGTTCGACCTAGACGTTGAGGAATCCTCTCTTCGTGATCTCGAACTACCTGGTTCAGTCTTTCGGATCCGTGCGCAACTCCTGATGAGCAAGGTTTGTTCCCAGGAGCGTCGACCACAACGTGTCTGCCAGGTGCCTTCTGGCCTTGGCAACCTCGAGCAGATCGGCTAGCCGCCGGAAGCGGGCGAGCAAGCGCGTCGAGAGGAAATCGCGGCGTAGCCCAGAAACGATGGGTGCCGAAGCGGTGAGTTTTGATCGAAGCCCAGCGCCGGGCTCTGCCTCACGCGCGCCATCCTGCGGGTGAGTCAAGATGATCATGAGAGGGTTGGCTCGCATGATGCTCGCCCGGTGGCCCGCGTGTGAGTGCCGTGTCATCCGCGTCGAAAATCCTACGGAGTTGTGCACATGCAGAAGGACTCGGGACTACGTGGATCTACTTAACGCGGTCAGCCTCGAATAGCGATATCTTGTGCTTCTAAACTACTTCCGGCACAAGATGTAGTATGACAATGTGGCATCGACGCATTGCATTCGTCACGAAACGTGACGGCAGCCGCGTGCCTTTCGACCGCACGAAGATCGAGGCCGCGATCCGTGCAGCGCTCGAGGCGACCGCGGCAACCTCCGTGGATCGTGCGAATGCGCTGGCCGATGAAGTCGTACAGGCATTGCGATTTCGCTACGATGCGAACGCGGTGCCGACCGTCGAGCAAATTCAAGACGTCGTCGAGCAAGTTTTGACTACTGAGGGGTATCTGCAGACGGCGCGGGCGTACATCGCCTGCAGGAGCCAGCACGAACGGCTGCGTACCGACAGGCGAACGCTCATCGACGTAGAAGCGTCGGTCGACGAATACTTGGATCGAATTGATTGGCGGGTGAATGCCAATGCCAATCAAGGCTTTTCATTGGGCGGCCTGGTACTGAACACCTCCGGCAAGATCATCGCGAATTACTGGCTGAACCATGTCTATCCGCCCGAGGTCGCGGCCGCGCATCGAAACGCCGACCTGCACATTCACGACCTGGACATGCTTGCCGGCTATTGCGCCGGGTGGTCGCTGCGAACGTTTCTTGCCGAAGGGTTGAATGGCGTCGCCGGGAAGATCGACGCCGCGCCACCGAAGCATCTATCGAGCGCCGTTGGCCAGATGGTTAACTTTCTCGGCACCATGCAGAATGAATGGGCCGGGGCACAGTCATTCAGCTCGTTCGACACGTACCTCGCGCCGTTCGTGCGAAATGACCAGGCATCGTTCAGTCAGGTCAAACAGAGCATTCAGGAACTGGTGTTCAACCTGAATGTGCCGTCGCGGTGGGGTACGCAGACGCCGTTTACCAACCTGACTTTCGATTGGGTCTGCCCGGATGATCTGAAGTCGCAGATCCCGATCATCGCGGGCCAAGAGGTGCCGTTCGCCTACGGCGACCTGCAGCGCGAGATGGACATGATCAATCGCGCCTACCTCGAGGTGATGACCGAAGGTGATGCTCAAGGTCGCGTGTTCACGTTCCCGATTCCGACATATAACATCACTCGCGATTTTGGTTGGGATACGCCGAACGCCGATCGGCTGTTCGAGATGACCGCACGGTACGGCGTACCCTATTTCCAGAATTTCGTCAACTCGGATCTCGAGCCAAGCATGGTGCGCTCGATGTGCTGTCGATTGCAGCTCGACCTGCGAGAGCTCGAGAAGCGCGGCAACGGCCTATTCGGCTCGGCTGAGCTGACAGGTTCCATCGGCGTGGTGACCGTTAACTGCGCGCGCTTGGGCTACCTCTATCGCGGCGACGAGTCGGCGCTGTTCGCCAGACTCGATGAGTTGCTCTCGATCGGACGCTCCAGCCTCGAGATCAAGCGCAAGGTCGTTCAGCGCTATCTGGACGACGGATTGTTTCCGTATACGAAGCGCTATCTTGGCAGCCTGAGGAATCACTTCTCGACGCTTGGCATCAACGGGGGGCAGGAGATGATTCGCAACTTTACAGCCGACGCGGAAGACATTACGACCCCCTGGGGGGCAGACTTTGCGTGCCGCCTGCTCGATCACATTCGATCGCGAATCATCGAGTTTCAAGAGTCGACAGGGCACATGTACAACCTGGAGGCGACGCCTGCGGAAAGCACCACGTATCGGTTCGCGAAAGAAGACCAGAACCGCTATCCGGACATCCTGCAAGCGGGAACGGCCGAGGCGCCGTACTACACGAACTCCACGCAACTACCGGTCGGCTTCACGGACGATCCGTTCGAGGCGCTCGAACGGCAGGAGACCCTGCAGGGGAAATACACCGGCGGTACGGTGCTGCATCTGTACATGGGGGAGCGTATCTCGAGCGGGTCGGTGTGCAAGGCGCTGGTGCGCCGCTCGCTCGAGCATTTTCGCGTGCCCTATCTAACCGTCACGCCGACTTTTTCAATTTGCCCGAAACATGGCTACCTTCCCGGTGAGCACCCGTTTTGCCCGCGCTGCGACGACGAGCTCATCGCGAAACAAGCGTCGAACCGGATGAGGAGACTCGATGGCCCAACAACCGAAATCATGGGCAACCACGTACATGACGCCAGACGTGCTTAGGCTCGAAGACCACGAACGCCAACCTTGCGAGGTCTGGACGCGCGTGATGGGTTATTACCGACCGGTTGCACAGTTCAATCATGGAAAGAAGTCCGAGCATGCTGAACGCCGGTTCTTCAAGGAGCCCGCCTCGAGTAGCGCCCCTAGCTGACGTTTCGATCGGCGGCCTGACACCGCTCACGACTATCGACTTTCCCGAGCGCCTCGCTGCGGTGGTCTACCTTCGCGGCTGTCCGTGGCGTTGCGGCTACTGCCACAATCCTTCGCTGCTTGCGCCGGTGTCCCGCCGCGTCGCGGGCGGTCCTGCCTGGCACGATGTATATGCGTTTCTCGAGCGCCGGCGCGGTTTGCTCGACGGGGTCGTTTTCAGCGGCGGCGAGCCGACATCGCAACGAGCGCTGCTCAGTGCCGTGCTCGCGGTTCGAGCCCTCGGCTTCGATATCGGCTTACACACTGCGGGGCCGTACCCGAATCGCTTGCGGCGCTTGCTGCCGCTGGTCGACTGGGTCGGCATGGATATCAAGGCTCCATTCGAGCGCTACGCGCACATCACGGGCGTCCGTCGAAGCGGCGACAAAGCGCGGGAGAGCGCACGACTATTGCTGGCGTCCGGCGTGCCTCACGAGTTTCGCACGACGGTTGATATCGCCGTCCTTCCAGCGGCAGACGTCCTGCGCGCAGCGCAACAGCTCGCCGACCTTGGTGCTCGTCGATACGTCCTCCAACGGTCGCGCGCCGATGATGGTACCCCGGCGTCCGGCTGGCTCGACGACATCACGCTCGCTCGTGTGGGGAGCTATTTTGACGACTTCGCGGTGCGTTCCTGACGCGGCTCATCCATGTCAGATACCCTCTACTATGATGCCGTTGGAACTCTTCGGATACACTAGCCGGCCACCTCAAAACCCTCTGCACACAGCAGCTTCTTGAGCTTCTCCCGGCACGGTGATCCAGATGCAGCTCGTCCATGCGTCACGTCAAGGC
>SMVA01148522.1_pt1 | contig 12949 bp, 12 predicted proteins | sample 2456451 | NCBI WGS metagenome assembly SMVA01 (sample SAMN11095933, study PRJNA526329) | marine sediment metagenome | biome: Marine sediment; feature: Surficial sediment; material: Deep marine sediment; isolation source: Hadal surficial sediment | place: Pacific Ocean | collected 2014-05 | depth...
CGCAGAAAGAGAGCCGGAAAAGGCCACCATGAGACAGAAAATGAAGGCTGAAACACGCATATTATTGTTCTCGTTGCTTGTGGGGCTGCCGGTAAGATTTATTCTAGTATGAATTTCGCCACTAAGCGATTTTTGTCAGTCAACCCAGTGCAGTACATCGCGAATGATAGACCAGCGCGGTTTCTTTTGCTTGGACGCTCCCCCCAGCATCCAATAATCGTAGAGCGCCTCAACAGTCGCTTCCTTGGTCTTCAGGTCGATCCAGTTACTGGTGAACTCAACCATCTCCGTATCACCTTTGGGCAGGGCATAGGCCGCGGGCGTGCGAATTTTACCGTTTCTAACTTTTACCACGGTGTACTTCGGGTAGCGATAGGCATAGGCAGCGCCCTCTTCACCTGACAACAGCAGGGCATCAGCACCCTGGTCCTTGCCGGTAAAGAAATCCTCCGCAGCTTCCAAAAACACGATTTTTGCATTGGGTAGCAAACGCTTGATTTTGGGCCTGAAATAATGGGAGCTCACCAGGGCGATGGTCAACTCCTCCCTGGATTGCAACTCCTGGATATCGGCAAACAAGCTGCGCTCATGATCACGCACGATAAAGGCCAGGGTGAGATCCAGGTAGGAACGCGAGAAGGATGCGTAGGCATGGCGGTCCGGCAGGCTGGCAATACAGGACATGGCAATATCGATTTGCCCCGAGGACAACATAGCCCCCAATCGGTCAAATTCGAAGGGCACAAAGCGCAGGCTCACCCCCAGGTCCTCCGCCAGGGCGTAGGCCATCTCAACATCGAAGCCCACCAATTCATCCTGCGGCGTGAGAAAGCTGCAGGGAAGATTGTTGGGCCGATAGCCCACCTGCAGTGAGCCGCGCTCAAATATATGATCCAGGCGCGAGCCGCCAAGAGGCGGACCAGAAACCGCTGGAACCTGATGCGAGACTGCGGCAGGCTCCCTGGTTTCCAGTAAATGAATGTCTGCCAGCACAACATCTCTGCTGGGAGGCTGGGGCACAAATACCTGAAAATAGCTGCGTAAACCCAACACCAGTACAAACAAGGACACGGTGGTGATGGCACTATAAATAAGCAGCGGGCGGGCCCTGATTTTCAAGCCGCCACATAAAGCGATAGTGCCAATCACGCTGAGTACAATAATATGCAGTGCCGCCAGCATGGCGCCAAAACGGCCCACCACAATGCCGGTTACCAAAAACAGCTGAAACATATCGGCCGGCACTCGCAGAGAGTCCAGCATATACGGCACAGCCACATTGATACTGCCAAACAAGCTGAACAGGCCGTTGAAAGACAGGGAGAGCCGCTCACTGAAAGACAGGTCAATATCATTAAACCAGGCGGCAAACAACACAAATAAAATAACCAGCAGTTTCCCCAGTGAGGGAAAATTGAAGGACACGGGCACGATGATATCAATGGCCGAGTCGGTCTGGTCATTGTGCAATTTGTGCTGGCGCAGCAGCGTCTTACAATTTTCTGCGATTTGCGGCAGCACCACAAACTGGTTACCGGTGGCAAAGGCCGTCACCAGCGTGTCCCTGAAGGTACCCAGTACCTGTGTGTAGGGAATACCGCTGAGCGCCGCCACCAGACCCGGGAATATCCAGAATGTCACCAACAAAGCCAGGGCAATATAGGTCACCAGGTACACTTGCACCCGCGCCAGTTCGTCAATGGTCATGGTGCCAGCCGCCGCCGCTGCAATGGCGAAAATTCCCAGGGGGGTCAACTGCACAAAGGCGGCATTAATTTTACTGAAGGCGGCAGTCAGGCCGTCAAAGATAGGCAAAACGCTGCTTTTATCTTCCACCGAGATCAGTGCCACCCCCACCAGGATGCTGAAAAACACCACCGCTGGCACCATATTATTGGACAGGGAATAAAACACATTGGACGGCAGATACAAGTCGATAAGATCGACCTGCTGCGGTTGGGGCGATACAGCACTGCCAAAAAATGAGGCGGTATCCAAATCCGGGAACGCCAGTGCGGCGACAAATATCATTAACAGGGCCAGCCCCCAGATCAACACCAGGACAGCGCTGCCTCGCAGTGCCAGCCGCTTTGCCTGGCTCAATTCCATACGCCCAAAGCCAGCTATCAGGGAAACGATAATATAAGGCAGAACGGTGATTTGAAGTAACTTGATGAAGACATCACCCAATACCTTCAAGTCGGACACCAGTTCGCCAAAAAACAGCCCGGTGAAGATTCCCGTAAACAGGCCGATAAAAATACGACTGGAGAGACTAATAGACATCGCTAGCGCCCCGGTACCGTATTGTTGCTAAGAAAAGGCCAGCCCAGGGAAAGATACACTGCATCCTGCGAATTTTCGGTGCGCCCGTAAGCGAGGTAGATTGGCCCCACGGGCGAGTCTATCGCCAGGTAAATACTGCCCGCCAAAATTAGCTGATCGTAGTCGATATCGCTGCTTTCACTCCACAGTTGCCCGCCCTCCACGGAAAACCCGGCATACACAGGCATGTCGATGGGCAGTACCGAGCGATCGGAAAGGCGGCGCTGGTACTGAGCCATCACAAAGGCCATTTGTCGCCCGGAGAAGAGGTTCTGGCTGAGGCCGGATAAATTGAATAAACCGCCCAGTTGGTAATAGTTCTGGGGTTCATTGGTGGCATCATCCGACTGCGCCAACCTACCCGTCAGCAGCAGCGTATTGCCATCATCCGCGCCGAAGCTGTAAGCTGTTTGGCCAAAGACTTGCCAGCTGTCAAAATCATTACTGGCCCCCAGGGCGTCATCCTGCCGCTCGTAATTGGCATACACAAAGGAGCCGGTGGTGGGAAAAAAGGAGTTATCCAGGGTGTCAAACCGATACGATGCAAACACACCCCCCTCGTCAAAGCTATCTTCTATCAAAGAGGGGTTACTGGCCACATCCACCTCGTACTCCCCATGACCTCGAAAAACACCGAGGCGCATCTCGGAGTTGTTAAAGAGGTTCACCCCCCCGGAAAGCTGTGCTCGCAAATCCCGCACGCGCCACTGGCCTATGACATCCTCCGTGTCAAATTCTGGCCCGAAGGTTAGTACTTGACGATCCTGCCAGCCCAGAAAAGGCACAATAAAAAACCGGGAATCCAGATCCAGTGGCTGATAAAACTCCCCCGACAACAAAATGGTGTCGCCGAGCTGAGCCCTGGCGTACACTTCCCCGCCCAGGCTGTTTACGCCCATGAGGGCGTAGCTGGCACCCAGGTTGAACTCGCTGGCACCATCCAGATCGGTTATCAGGTTCACGCCAAATTTCAGCTTGTTCCCGCCCCAGGTTTTGCCCCGGGCTTTTATCAGTAAACCGGACTGCGCACCGCGGTGCTGTACTTCAAAATCAATCAGCTCCCAATAGCCCAGGGCGTAGACCCCGGCGATATCCTGCAATAACTGATCGCGGTCCAGCGGTTCACCCAAAGGCTGGCTGATTCGTCGGCTTATCATCTCATCGGATACCCGGGTATCATTCCGAACCGAGACAAACGCGATAGCGGAATCCACCGGCTCGGCAAGCCGGCGTTGGGCGAGATACTGCACCCAGGCATTGTCATCTACCGCCAGAACCAATAATTCGTCCTTCAGTGCCATTGTCGCGTCATAGCCGCTTTGAAAGATAACCGCCTGCTGATCAAAATCGAGCATACCGATAGATCCCAGCGTGGGGCGAATCAGCAGGTCTTTGTCGCTCAGCGTTTCAAGTTGATAAAGAGAGTTCTTGCGGGTCAAGAAGCCCAGTATCTGGTCGGCCACGGACAAAAAAGAAGTAATCTCATCTCTATTTTTCAAGGGCGTGCCAATATCGATAACAATCAGCCGGTCAACGTTCATGCTTCTGGCGACATCCACCGGAATATTGTTCGCCATGCCGCCATCAATTAACAGACGGCCATCGTGTTCTACCGGCGCCAGTAACCCCGGCAGTGACATGCTGGCCCGCATAGCGGTGACAATGTCACCGTCGTGAAAAACATAGGCCTCTCCCGTCTCAATATCCGTGGCCACCGCTCTGAACGGCGTGGGCAACTCATCGAAATCATGGATACCCGCGACGTCTTTCATCAACTCCTTGATCATTAACCTGACTTGTTGCCCTTCAACAATACCCAGGGGCAGTGCTATGCCACCGTCTTTAAACGAAAGCTGCACCTGCGAGGGGTAGTCGTAATCATCATTCTTGCGGCGCATGGGCAGTTCCCCGCGGTCTACAGTGTCCTCGAAGGCTCTCTCCCAATCCATGGTGAAGATCACCTGCTTGAGTTCCTCGCCGGTCATCCCGGTGGCGTACAAGCCGCCCACCAGGGCACCCATGCTGGTGCCGGCGATGGCATCCACCGGAATATGCATTTCTTCCAGGGCGGTAATAACGCCGGCATGGGCTATACCCCGGGCGCCGCCACCGGCCAGTACCAGGCCGATGGAGTCCCTGGCATTCTCCTGCCCCTGCGCCGCGGTACCCAACAGTGCCGTGAACAGGCAGAGAATTTGCGCAAAGTGCTTTATTGATTGTGTCATGCTGTTTTGTTATTCCTGTGCAATGCCACCATTATCGTCAACTTGGTCTGGTATTACATCTAAAGTGGGTTAGGATAGCGGCATTTGGGAACAATTACCTTGTTTGAAGCATTGCAACTCGATAGGCGCCTGCAACTGGGCTTGGAAGCTCTCGGTCTGGAGAAGCCCACCCCGGTGCAGGAAAAAATGGTTCCCGCCGCGCTGGCAGGTAGCGACCTCAGTGTCAGCGCCGAAACAGGCAGCGGCAAGACCCTGGCCTACCTGCTGCCCATTGTGCAGAAAATCCTCAGCGAGAAAACGGCTAGAGACGCCGCTACCCTGGCACTGATACTGGTGCCCACCCGGGAGCTGGCACGCCAGGTATTAAAACAGTGCCGCCAGCTCACCGCCAAGTGCCCCCTGTCGGTACAGGCCATTACCGGCGGCGCGGAGTTCAAATACCAAAAATCCATTTTTAACAAAAACCCGGAGATTATTGTCGCCACCCCCGGCCGCGTGCTGGAACACTGTGAGAAGGGCAGTACCGATTTTTCAGGCCTGCAAACGCTGGTACTGGACGAAGCCGACAGAATGCTGGACATGGGTTTTAGAGAAGACGTATTGAAGATAAACCAGTTCTGCGCCGACCAGAAGCAGGTGTTGATGCTCTCCGCCACCCTGCAGCACAAAGCCCTGGAGGGTGTTGCCAAGAGCCTGATGCGCGCACCCAAAATTATCGATATAGGTGTGGTGCGCCAGGCCCATGCCAGTATTTTCCACCAGATTATTCTGGCCGACGGCCCCGCCCACAAAGACAAAGTGCTCATCGCCCTGATGCAACAAGGCAGCTTCAAGCGCGCCCTGATATTCAGCAATAAACGCGCCACGGCGCACCGCTTGGCGGGGCTGTTGGCCTACCACAAACTGCGCTGTGCCAGCCTGCACGGTGAGATGAGCACAGAGGAGCGCCGCCACGTCATTACCCAGTTTAATGACGGCAAAATAGACATCGTCTCCGCCAGTGACCTGGCCGCCCGGGGGCTGGATATAAAAGATATTTCCCTGGTAGTGAATTACGACATACCGCGCAGCGGCGATGACTACCTGCACCGCACTGGCCGCACCGGCCGAGCCGGCGCCCTGGGTATTGCTGTGTCGCTGGTCAGTGCGTCTGAATGGAACCTGATGGCGGGCATAGAGCGCTACCTCACACTCAGCTGTGAGCGACGCACTCTGCCCGGCCTGAAAGCCAAATTTACCGGCCCCAAAAAGCAGAAGGCTTCGGGCAAAGCGGCCGGTAGCAAGAAAAAGCGCAAAGACGCTGCCGGCGCGAAAACCAAATCCCGCCACCGCAACAAGAAAAACCAGGGTAAACCCAAGGCCCCCGGTAAAAAGCCCGTGGCCAACGATGGCTTCGCCCCGCTGATGAAGAAAAAAACCGACTGACATCCCCGACAACGGAAGTAATACGCTATGTCCAATCCCCTGTTGGAAAATTGCACACTACCCCCTTTTAGCCAAATTCAAGCCCGGCATGTCGAACCGGCAATTGCTGAACTCATAGCGCGCAACCAGCGTACGATAGACGCGCTTCTGGCGGCCAATACACACTACAGCTGGGACAATCTGCTGGCGGGCATCGAAGAACTGGAGGATGAATTGGCCAAGGCCTGGTCACCGGTGGGCCATCTCAACGGCGTGATGAACAGTGATGAGCTGCGCGATGCCTACAATGCCTGCCTGCCGCTGTTGTCTGCCCACAGCACCTGGATGGGGCAGCACCAGGCCCTGTGCGCCGCCACTCAACAAATCGCAGACGACGGCAGCTTCACCGACCTGGAGCTGGCAAAGCAAGCGGCGATAACACAGGCCCTGCGGGATTTTCGCCTGGCGGGGGTTGCGTTGTCGGCGCAGGACAAACAACGCTACGGCGAGATAAAGAATCGATTGTCCAAGTTGAGCAGCCAGTTTAGCGACAACGTGCTGGATGCCACCAACGCCTGGTCCAAAGTGCTGACCGAAGAACAGCTGGCTGGACTGCCCGAGACCGCGCTGGCCAGTGCCCGGCAACGGGCACAACAGGCGGGCGAGGAGGGCTACCTCATCAACCTGGAATTTCCCTCCTATCAACCCGTGCTCACCTACGCCGATGACCCGGCATTGCGAGAGGAGGTTTACCAGGCTTTCACAACCCGCGCCTCACAGGAGGGCCCAAACGCGGGGCAGTGGGACAACACCGCCATCATCGAAGAAATACTCACCCTGCGCCAGGAACTGGCCGCCCTGCTTGGCTTTGAGACCTATGCAGAACTGTCGCTGGCCACAAAAATGGCCGACAAGCCAGAACAGGTTATCGACTTTTTGGAGGAATTGGCCACTCGCTCCACCGACCAGGCCCAGCGGGAGTGGCGAGACTTATGCCGCTATGCCAGTGAAAACTTTGCCAACGGCGAACTCAATGCCTGGGATGTGGGCTATTACAGCGAGAAAATGCGCCAGTCCCTGTTCGATATCTCCCAGGAGGATATACGGCCCTACCTGCCCGCCAATCTGGCATTGCAGGGTTTGTTTCAAGTTGTCCAGCGCCTCTACGGCGTGGAGGTAAAGGAACTACCTGGCTTTGATAGCTATCACCCCGACCTGCAGTTTTTCGAATTAAGTGTGCAGGGCAAGACCATTGCGCAATTTTACCTGGACCTGTATGCCAGGCCCCACAAACGCGGTGGCGCCTGGATGGACGACTGCAGAGCCAGGCGCTACAGCCGGGGTAAACTGCAGATTCCAGTGGCGTATCTGGTGTGTAACTTCAGCCCCCCGGTGGGCGACAAGCCGGCCCTGCTGACCGATCAGGAATTGCTAACCCTGTTTCACGAGTTCGGCCACGGCCTGCACCACATGCTGACAACACAGTCTGTGGCCGCCGTTTCCGGCATCAATGGCGTGGCGTGGGACGCGGTAGAGCTGCCCAGCCAGTTCATGGAAAACTGGTGTTGGGAGAGAGAGGCCCTGGCGTTTATTTCCGGGCATTTTGAGACTGGTGACCCCCTGCCGGAAGCCCTGCTGGGCAAGATGCTGGCGGCCAAAAACTTTCAGTCGGCCATGGCCATGGTCAGGCAGATAGAGCTTTCACTGTTCGACTTTCAGCTGCACATGCTATGGGGAAGACCCGATGCACCCTCGGTGCAGGCACTGGCGGACCAGATTCGAGCCCAGGTTGCAGTGGTTGGCACGCCGTCCTGGAACCGCTTCCAGAACAGCTTCGCGCATATTTTTGGCGGTGGCTATGCGGCGGGCTACTACAGCTACAAGTGGGCCGAAGTACTGTCCGCAGACGCCTTTTCAAAATTTGAAGAAGAGGGCATTTTTAACCGCGAAACCGGCACCGCATTCCGGGAAAACGTTCTGGAAATCGGCGGTGCCAGAGATGCCATGGATTCATTTACCGCGTTTCGCGGCAGGGAGCCCAGTATCGAACCCCTGCTGCGGCACTCGGGCATTTCAGCCTAGGGAGGGTTTGAACAAGTCTACGGTGCCACTGGCTTCCAGGCTTACTCAGACCCTCCCTAGTCCTCACTGCCCAGCCAGCGGTATGTCACACCCGCCAGTGCCGCGCCCACAATGGGGGCCACCCAGAACATCCACAGTTGGGAAATGGCCCAGCCGCCCTCAATCAGAGCCACACCGGTACTGCGGGCCGGGTTAACCGAGGTGTTGGTGATGGGGATACTGATCAGGTGTATCAGGGTCAGCCCCAAGCCAATGGCAATGGGCGCAAAACCCGCTGGCGCCCGGCCATCGGTTGCCCCCAGAATAATAATGAGAAACATAAACGTCATGACAACTTCGGTAAGCAGTGCCGCCGTGAGGCTGTAGCCTCCGGGTGAGTGTTCACCAAAGCCGTTAGAGGCGAAGCCCGCAGTTTCAAACCCGGCCTGGCCGCTGGCGATAACATACAGTACCGCAGCACCGGCAATGCCCCCAGTACCTGTGCGGCTATGTAGGGAAGCAGCTCGCTGCGCGAAAAACGCCCGCCTACCATCAGGCCCACCGACACCGCCGGGTTCAAGTGACACCCCGATATATGCCCGATGGCATAGGCCATGGTCAGCACGGTGAGTCCAAAGGCCAGGGACACACCGACAAAGCCAATACCCAACTCCGGAAACCCCGCCGCTAAAACGGCGCTGCCACAACCTCCGAGAACCAACCAAAATGTACCGATAAACTCGGCACCCAATTTTTTGGACATACCCATGTTCGACTCCCTTCTATGATTGTTATCTTGTTTTCACGGTAACACTCAAGGCAGCAGATTTTGCCAGCCGGTCAACACTGCCAGAGCGCACAGGCGCGCTGCCCGGCCCCGGAGGCCACACAGATTTCGATCTCACGCAGGTCCTCCCCTACGCATTGTTCAAGCAATCGCTGCAGAATAAGATGCGAAAACTCTTCGATAGTAGCGTTGCGAATAGGCAAGATCTGGGTATCGCTTTTTAAAAAAAGCATTTCGTCATCGGAAAATTTTACCCGGTAATAACTGCCCTCCTCCGCAATCTGCTGAAAGGGCGAGTCACCCGCCAGTAGGGTGTACTCATCCAGCGCATCACACAGCGCCATCAAGCGGGTTTTATAAATGTTGTAATCTGCCGACAGGCCATTGTCACCCACGGGTGACACGATGCGCGCAGACACCGAGTAGTTGTGGCCATGCAGGCGTTCGCGGGAATCGGCCGAGAATATGGTGTAGTGGGCCGCGGAAAAATTGTGGCTCTCCTTGTCGATATAGAGCGTGGTTAAACGTTGCATGAAATAGACTCACGAAGTTGAGGCCTGCCACGGCCACTATAATGGGTGCAATACCACTTGTAGGTCGGTATAGCCCATAACGAAGTTGGAATGAACCCGCTCGGGCTCAGCCAGAACTTCCACCTTGTGGAAGCGTTGCAGTATTTCTTCCCATAGTATCCTCAGCTGCATTTCGGCCAGCCTGTTGCCCATGCAGCGGTGAATACCAAAACCGAAAGAGACGTGATGCCGCGCACGGGGCCTGTCGATAATATAGTCGTTGGCATTTTCAATGACTTCCTCATCGCGGTTGCCCGAGATGTACCACATCACAACCATATCGCCTTTTTTGATTTTTTTACCGCCAACTTCCGTGTCCTGGGTCGCAATGCGGCGCATATGCCCCAGCGGAGTCTGCCAGCGAATAGTCTCGGAAATCATACTGGTGACCAGTGACGGATCGGCCCGCAGCTTGTCGTACTGTTCGGGAAACTTGTTCAGTGCGTAAACACTGCCAGACATGGAATTGCGCGTGGTGTCGTTGCCGCCAACAATCAACAGGATCATATTGCCAAGCAATTCCATGGGAGCCATATTGGCTGTTGCCGGGCTGTGCGCCAGCAGGGAGATCAAATCCATTTTGGGTGGCTGCCCGGCCCGTTCTTTCCATATTTCGAGGAAGCGCTGCTGGCATTCCAGTAAAATGTCGCGCCTGTCTTCCTCGGTGCGCCCGCTGGTACCCAGCTCGGGATTTTCCGTGGCAATGTCCGACCAATAGGTCAGTAAATGCCTTTCTTCGAAGGGGAAATCAAACAGGGTTGCCAACATTTGTGTGGTCAACTCAATAGAAACCCGGTCTACCCAGTTAAAACTCTCGCCCACCGGCAAGTCATCAAGCACAACCTGTACCCGACCCCGAATCACGTCTTCCAATTCTGCCAGGCGCTTGGGTGCCACAGCGGGGGTGACGGCGGCTCGCTGCTCATCGTGCTTAGGCGGGTCCATGGCGATAAACATGGGGGGGTCGAAATCAATATTGGAATGCCCCAGTACAATGCGCGGCTCAGAAGAAAACAACTCGTGGTGTGAATCCACGTACATGATGTCCTTGAATTTTGTAATAGACCAATAGGGGCCAAATTCTTCGCTGTCCACAAAGTGCACCGGGTCTTCGTTGCGCAATCGCTCGAAGTAAGCCCAGTGCTGCTGATTTTTAAACAGGTCCGCACTGCTGGGATCCAGGTTTTCCAGCGGTATAGTATAGGGATCGGGTAATGTTGCATTCATGGGTGATAACTCCAGGTCAATGTTGGGATTCGGGCAGCCTGACAACCAGGCCATCGAGAGATTCATTAAGGGAAATCTGGCACGATAAGCGGCTGTTATCGGCTACGCCCTCCGCCAGATTCAACATACTGGTTTCTATGGGGCTGGGCTCACCCGTTTTCTCCACCCAGGCCTCATCGACATAGACGTGACAGGTCGCACAGGCACAACCACCGCCACAGTCGGCATCGATACCGGGCACTTCATTGCTGACCGCCGCCTCCATGAGGCTGTCGCCGCCATTGCCCTCCACGCAATGCTCGGTTCCATCAAACTCGATGAAGGTAATACGAGGCATACAACTACTCCAGGATTTTATGGTTGCGGTATCCTAACGCCGTCAGCGCAACATTGGAAAGATTTGTTTTACCAGTAGCCATAATTATGTGACGCAGCTCACGTTGCGCGCCTCCCATGGACATGGCAAGCTCTCATTTCACCTGAATCGGGTCAGACAATGAACACAGCAATAATCACAGGGGCCAGCGTTGGTATCGGTATGGCGACTGCCCGCGCCTTCCTGGCCAATGGCTATACAGTTTACAACCTGTCGCGCCGACCATGCCCGCTAACGGGCGTGAATAATCTCGCCTGTGACCTGTCTTCTGCCAAGGCAATAAATACCGCCTGCGATGTTTTGTTAAACAGCATCAACAAAAGTGAATCCGTGGCCCTGGTACACAATGCCTGCCAGATGCGCAAAGACAGCACCACCGCGTGTGACAGTGACAGCTTGCGCGAGGTGCTGGAAACAAATCTGATCGCCGTCAACAGCCTGAACCAGCGCCTGCTGACCAGCTTGCCTTCGTCCTCCAGTGTCTTATACATTGGTTCCACCCTGTCGGAAAAAGCCGTTGCGGGCTCCCTCAGCTATGTTGTGTCCAAGCACGCCCTGCTGGGCATGATGCGTGCCAGTTGCCAGGACCTCATGGGCAGCGGCATACACACCGCGTTGATCTGTCCGGGATTTACCGACACCGAAATGTTGCGCACCCACCTGGGAAATAACGATGATGTCATGCAGGCCATCGCCAGCATGAACAGCTTCAATCGGCTGGTTGAACCCGAAGAAATTGCGCAGTTCCTTGTCTGGGCGCACAATAATCCCGTCATCAATGGCTCGGTACTGCATGCCAACCTGGGCCAGAAGGAGAGCTGAGCGATGATTGCCCCAGCCATTTTGCACGAGAGGCGCGAACGTGTATTTCTCGTTCTCGCAGGCACCTTCTTATGCGCCATGACCTTGCTCAATGTGATAGGTATTACCCGTTTCATTCAACTGGGTCCCATGGCGCTTGCTGTCGGCGTGCTGCCCTACCCACTCACTTTTCTCTGCACCGACCTGATCTGTGAACTGTACGGCAAGGCCCGGGCAAATTTCCTGGTCAGCGTTGGCCTGGGCTTGAATTTCTTTATCCTCGGCGTGCTTTTCCTGGGTGATGCCATACCCAGTGTCGCCCCCGAAAACATGCCGCCCTGGCAAGTATTACAATTGGCATCCCCGGTTGCCCTGCCCAATGGCGACATCGTGGAAAACAGTGTGGAGCTCTATGAATTAATTTATGCCACTACCTCGGGCGCGGTCTTTGCCTCCATGTTGGCCTATATCGCCGCCCAGTATTGCGACGTACAACTGTTCCACTTCTGGAAGCGGGTCACCAAAGGCAAACACCTGTGGATACGCAATAACTTCAGCACCCTGCTCAGCCAAATGGTGGATTCCGTCATGGTGATCACTGTAACCTTCGGGGCAGCCTTCCTGCGTGGAGACATGGTACTCAACACCTTACTGGTGCTTATTGGAAGCAACTACCTGTTTAAAGCCATGGTGGCCCTACTGGACACCGGGCCGTTTTATTTATTGGTACACGTTCTGCGCAAATATCTGAGGCTGGAGACCAACCAGACGGTTGCAGATGAAATGGCGAAAGCTTAGTACCGCTGCCCTGGCCTTGATGGCTGCCTGTTTCTGGCCTGCAACGAATCACGCTATGTGACCGTCTCAGAGTTAGTCATTGATGGTGGTTATACCTGCCACTGAAGATGTAATGCGTCAGATGGCGATACTCTCGCTGATCTGCGCCGGATCCAGATACGTGTAGGGCACTTCCAAACCCCGGTTGCGCTCCTTAATTGCCTCTGAGATATCCTCCAACTCCTGGCGAAACTCCTTCACCTGTTCCCACATTTCCGGAATGCCGTGGAAGTAGGGGTCGTGAAAGTTTCCAATCATCCAGCGCGTGGGCTGGCTCAATAAATGCACCATTTCCATCTGGGCATCGCACTTGAGGTGATTTGGCAGGCAGGAG
>SMVA01264206.1_pt1 | contig 12947 bp, 12 predicted proteins | sample 2456451 | NCBI WGS metagenome assembly SMVA01 (sample SAMN11095933, study PRJNA526329) | marine sediment metagenome | biome: Marine sediment; feature: Surficial sediment; material: Deep marine sediment; isolation source: Hadal surficial sediment | place: Pacific Ocean | collected 2014-05 | depth...
AAAATTATTTCATGGAAGTTTTCATCGGGAAAAAAGCCATGAGGATATCGTCTGTGCGCGTCCGCCAACTCGGGTAAGCATAACCCTCGTTGAACTCGCCGCCATGCACTACATAACCTTTTTCCTTTAGCATTTTTGCAAACTTGCGATTGACTCCGGCCCGGTCTAAGCCGTTTGCATTTCTAATATCATATCTGCCCCAGTGTAAATAAAATTCAACCGGTAGTTTTTCTGATTTTGAAACCAAATCGGTTAACTCTTTATCTCGCGGATTATCAATATTCATAGACTGGCCCGCAAGTTTCCCGAAAATACCCGGATAATTGAAAGCAGTTAGAACCGCGTTGTAGCCACCGGAACTACCCCCCATAAACAGCCTTGACTCCGGCATCGTCTGCGTACGATATGTTTTATCGATATGAGGAACAAATTCCTCAGCAATCATTTGGATGTATTTCTGCCTCTGCTGTCCCGAGATTTCACCAAAACCGAACTGGCTTAAATGGATAAACACAGTAATAACAGGCACGATTCTTTTGCCGCCGATGAGGTTGTCAAGCGTATTGGGCATTTTGCCCCAGTCCTTGGCCTGTTGTCCGTAGTTCACGTAAACCGTGGGATATCTCTTATCACCGATTTCGGAGTATCCTGGCGGCAAGTAAACCTCAACTTTCCGGCTGTTCTCCATGATTTTACTTTCAAAGTGAAATGTATCGATTTTTCCCCGAGTCATACCAACCGGATCTTTTAAATGGTCGGCTGCGTCGGCTTTGGGCATGTACAGAACAGCGTTTTCCCCATTGAATGATGTCGCTTTGTGTTCGTTCAATGGATCGGAAGTTCTTGTATCGAAATCTTTAACAATCTGATATGCGATGACAGCGTCCGGTTCTAACTTTGCCGAATAATAGTACAAGTCGGTATCGGCAACCCGGTTCATCGGATGTTCCTCGCCGGCATTCATCAGGTCTCCGCCGATCGCCAGGTCTTTGACTTCACCGCGATAAACAATATGTACCAGATTACCTTTTTCGATCACCGGAAACTGCTTTTGGGTTTCCATGAATTTATCTATCGCAGCTTTTTTATCCGAAGCATTTTCGACTTTTTTAACAAACACTGCAAAGTCGCTATTGGCAATAACACCTCTTACTCTCTGCCTGGTTTCATCCGCAATGAGTTGAGCAACCGAGGCAACGTCAATGCTGGCAATTTCCATAAGACTACGGGCGTAGATTTTGCCGTTGGCAAAACTGGCAGGCGTCCAGGTTAAGCCGTCAAACACTTTTAAACTGGCGACCTCCTCATATCCCACAGGGGAGGCTTTTACCACATGCATGTTCCCCTGTTTGGTAATTACAACCAGATGGCCATCGACAATAATTGTGAAACCATCTCCCGGCTGCCGGGATTTCCAGGCCGTCTCTCCGGTCTTTGCATCAACACAAGTTAGAAACCGGCCGCTGTAACCGTAAATGTAGCCGTCGTGATAAACGCTGGTATTATAGCTGCCACGAATGTTTCTATTTTTCCAAACCTCCTCTACCTGGTATTTGCCATCGCTTTTCGAAAACTTCAGAAGCGCCGACTCCCGACCGCTGTGGCTGACAAAAATTTCGCTGTCCGATACTACTACTGGATTGTAGCCGTCCTCCCGACCATTATGCCGGTACTCCCAAAGAATTTCACCGTCAGCAGGTTTCACCCCAAAAATCTTGTGATCACCCACACCGATGACCTGCTCTTCACCCAATAAAGTCATTGAGATCGGAGACTGGTAATTAATGGTATCAGCAGCAGCAGACCAGAGTAACTTGCCGCTGTTCTTATCAAAACCGCAAATCGTATGAGTCTTGGGATCACCGACTTGACAAATCAACACATCCCCAACAACGATGGGTGAGGAGCCGAATCCGTAAATCGGTTCCAAAGGTTTTATTTCGCTTTTGACATCATGAGACCAGAGTTTCTTGCCGGTCCTGGCATCCAAAGCGAGAAGGTGCCCCTTGACGGCATAAACATAAATCTTGTCGCCATCGATAGTCGGCGTGGAGATTTGCCCGTCATGAGAACCATCATGACCTTTGTAAGTTGAATCGAGTTTAAAACGCCAGAGTTCATTGCCGTTGTCAACGTCAAGGGCCACAACATAATCAAAGGTACTATCCGAAAACATGGTGACGGCACGTCCGTCTGCAATGGAGATGCTGGAGTAACTCGACCCCAGCTGTTTCTTCCAATTGATTTTCAAGCCGTAACCTTCTTTAAAGACATCTGATTGCAGCGCCTTGCCGTCCATGTTGCTACCGCGCCAGCGCGGCCAGTCGTTGTCACCTGAATCAGAACTGTAAATTAAACCTGCTGTCAGTAAACTTGCAATAACGACGAGTAGTGTAATTCTTACCACCTTCATTTTTTACCTTTTTTTTTGTGATACTAAATTTACTTCTTTGATGTTTTGATTGGAAAAAAACGTTTCCAGAATCCTATCCGGCCGATTCCGCCCAGCTTAAGTATGGCTTAAGTATACCGTGAATTCTGATATTTCTTCTCGTAAAACTCGGGGAGCAAAGAGTCAACCTGAAGCAAGCCTTTTTGAGTCAGTTTTATTTCCTGACCGTTCAAAGTTACCATGCCTTCTTGCTGTAGTTTTTGGTATGGCTCAGAAAATTTGCTTTGGATGTCACAATCAAATTTTTCCTGAAAATATTCAGTGCTGATTTTACCGAGCTTCAATTGTAAAATCATTTCGCGGGTCAGGCGTTCGCCATCTGTGGTTAGAAAAGCACGGCTCAGCGGCAGCTCGCCAGAATTAACCTGAGCAATATACTTGTCCCAGGATGCGGTATTCTGAAGGTGGACATGGCTCATGTGTCCAAACGAAGCCACACCGGTGCCGAGCATATCCGTGCCCTGCCAAACCGCGTCGCGGTAAACAAAATTGCAGGGTTTATCTTTCTTCACCATGGTGTAGGCACTGGAGATTTCGTAGCCGACTTTGGCCAGCTCTTCAAAAGCAAACTGGTTCCAATCACGTTTTGTCGGCCAGTCGGCAACATGAATTTTTCCTTCCCCCAACTCCTTGGTGTAAACGGTATTAAACGGCAGCTCCATCTGGTAAATCGTGACGCTGTCAGGATTCAGATCTATGGTCTTTTGCACATTCTCTTTCCAGCTCTCCCAGGTCTCGCCGACCATGCCGGCGATCAAGTCGACATTGAGCTGATCGAAATCAAGCTGGTTTATCCAGGGCATGACTTCAAAAATTTCCTTGGAAAGATGGGCACGGCCGTTTTCCTTTAAAATGAAATCGTTGAAGTTTTCTATACCGAGACTCAGGCGGGTCACGCCAACTTCGCGAATCGCTTCGAGTTTGGATTGTGACAACGTACCCGGCTCACATTCGAATGTGACTTCTTCGGTTCCATCCCAGGGAATGCTGGTTTTGAGCTTTTGAACGAGGGTTCGCAAATGCTTGACACTAATAAAGGAAGGCGTGCCGCCGCCGATATAAACGAATTTTAGCGGTCGACCTGCAACTGCGGGAAGTTGACTGTAAATTTCTACTTCTCTAGCCAAAGCGTTCAAGTAGTCATCTATTTGCGAGGCGTTTTTATCTGTATAAACCCTGAAGTAGCAGAACTTGCAGCGCTTTCTGCAAAACGGAATATGCAAATAAAGTCCAAGAGTATTCTCCAGAGGCGGCGAGTTCAACGCTTCCAAGGCCTCAGAAATTTTATCTTCGCTCCAAAATGAATAAGGTGGATAATTGGAAACGAAAACGCTGCCGGCCTCGGTTTCTTTAAGATCGAGCCGGGAAGTTGCCGGCTCAGGCTGTGAAGTTTGTGGATTTGAAGTCATAAAATATTAAAATCCAAAAACATCAAATTCCAATCCTTATGTGGAATTTGGAATTTGATAAATTGGAATTTTCCTTTCAGTTATTTTTTTCCGAAACAAAAAACGATGCCATCATCGTTGCCGATAATAAATTTGCCATCAGCAAAACTCGCTGACGACGCAATTGCTGAGGCTGTGTCGAATTCCCAAAGCACTTTGCCTGAGTGAATATCAAAAATAAAAATGATGCCTCGAGTCGAGGCAATAATTGCTTTATTTCCTATAATAATAGGCGAGGATTCTATTTTTGCTTTCGCCTGATAGGTCCAAAGCGCTTCGCCTGTTTTTGGATCCAAGGCATGCACCATCTTGTCCCGCCCACCAACAATGACCACTTTCTCAGTTACCGCTGCGGATGAATAGTAAGGGAATTTTCTTTTCGGGTGTTCATATTGCCAGACAATTTTTGATTTTTCTAAATCGATGCAATAAACCTGATTTCCAAAAGAGCCGAAATATGCCCGGTCATTGTGAATTGCAGGACTTGCAGCCACATAGGCTCCCAGGTCGACTTTTTGCACCTCTTTTCCCGAAGGGATATCGATGACCCGAAAGTAACTGTCGCAGCCGGTCACGAAAGCACGATTGTTCAAAATTGCCGGAGTGCCGTGAACGTATCCATCTGTTTCAAACTTCCAAACCAAGCTGCCGTCTTTTGCAGAAAGGCAGTAAAGGAAATTGTCATAGGCGCCAAAAAGCACTTTGTCCTGGTAAAAGTTAGCTGAAGAATTGATTTCAGCTTCGGCTTCAAATGTCCAGATTTTTTCACCGGTTTTTGCATTCAGAGCATAAAATTTGCCAAGTTCATCACCAAAGTAAACTGTGTCGTTATAAATAGATGGGGATGATTTTATCGGATCCGCGCCGTCCATCTTCCATTTCAGTCTTCCGGTAACAAAATCAACAGCATAGAAAGTACCGTCGAGCGTGCCAAAATAAACGATCCCATTGTAAATTGCTGCAGTCGATTCAACGGCATCGCTTGCTTCGAATGTCCAGAGTATCTCCAGGTTTTCAGGTAGTTCACCTTCTTTCACCCCGGTAAGCTGGGGGTTGCCGCGAAACATGAGCCAGTTGTTGCTACCATTTGTTCCGTTTTGAGTAACTATTGTTACAACTAAAAATAGTAATAGTAGTAGCTGCATAATTTACAGTTATTGAGTTATTTGTTAATTGTTATTCTCATTTGTTTTGCACAGCTTTTTTTAAATAACCGATGTACCCGTTCAACAATTTCAAGCAGCTCTTAAATACTGCCTTCTGGTTTTTGAATTCTTCTTCGGTTATAAACCTTCATCAAAGGCGCAAACTAAGTGTGCTAAAGTCTCATTCAGCGAACCGCGCGCCTGACGGCAAAATTGGATATTCTCGTGATAAAGGTATCGCCCAAATCCTTCGGCAATGTTCGCTGCCACTGATCGTGATGAACAAAGTATCAGATCTATTAATCTATATTCCCTCTTTTGGAAAACTCTTGGTTAACTTTGCAATCGATTTTCTGAGTTCACGCGCCGATTTCCAAACTTCCAAATCCTTAAATAAAGTCATCCACCCTACCCATTAACTCAACAACTAAATCAAAAAGCCTGTCGATACAACTCCAACAATTCTGTTTCACCAACCGGCCTGGGATTAAACTTTCCCGTCCATTGCTCAGCTGCTTCCTCAGCTAATTCGGGCAATTCGGTTTCACTGATGTGGCAATCGCGAAGCCGCACTGGAAGATGATCCATTTCAAATAGTTCTGTTATCCTGGCCGCAAGACCTTCCGCACCAGATTTCAATCCGGCGGTTTCGGCTAATTCATCATAAAAGCCGTTCACTGTTTCTGCGTTAAATCTGATCACATGCGGCAGCATCAAACCAACAGCAGCACCGTGAGTCATATCAAAGTGAGCCGTCAAGGGATTGGCACAAGCATGTGCCGCGCCGAGCATTGAGTTTTCAATGGCATTGCCGGCTAAATGAGCGCCGAGAAGCATTTTTCCAGCCGCCGCCAAGTTTTGGCGATCTGAGATGAAGGCTCGATAATTTTCAGAGAGCAACTTCAAGGCTTGCTTGGAAAACATCTGAGAAAATGCATTCCGTTTCATCGACACAAAGCTTTCAATCGCATGGGAAATCGCATCAATTCCTGTAACCGCAGCAACATTTCGGGGGACTGTCTGCAATAAATTCGGATCCAGTATCACAGTCCTGAAACGCGCCTTAATATCTCCGCAAGCCATTTTTTGGTGTGTGTCCTCTTTAGCAATCAAAGCAAAAGACTGTGCCTCGCTGCCCGTACCGGCTGTTGTTGGAATACCAATCGCAGGCAGCATCGGCTTCTTCGCTTTGCCGAACCCCCAGTAGTCTTCCATCTTACCGCCATTAGTCAGTAAAAAATTGATCCCTTTGGCGCAATCCAAGGAGCTGCCGCCGCCAAGCCCGATGATGATATCAATTGGGCCATTTTCTTGAGCAAACTGAACGCCGCTTTCAACGTGTCCGGTAGTCGGGTTTTCTATAACGCCCTGAAAGACAACCGATTCGAGAGATGACCGACGAAGACACTGAACCGCCCGCTCAACATGCCCTCCCTTTGCCAACCCGGGATCGCTCACCAGTAAAGCTTTTTTGGCCCCAAGTACTTTGGCTAATTGCCCGAGTTGGTCAATCGTATTTTCACCGAAGATGACTTTTATTGTCGGGTTGTAATCGAACGTCTGCATATAATTTATTATTGAATATTGTTTATTGATTAATCTGATTAGGTGAAAGTAGCGCGCAACTCACTTTTTGCTTTTTGTAGTATCAGTACGAACATAGTTTACAACATATTTAATGGCATCAACAACTAGCTCCGGCTCGGACTTGTGTATATAGTGCCCACTCTTATTTGTAACAATATGCATCCCATTTAGGGAAGATTCGAACCATTCGCTATGCATCTTGCGCCACACTTTTTTTATTTCCGCCGTCCAGATCCAACCTGACAGCGATGTAGAAGTGAGGACAACGATAGGAATGTCTGGCAACTGAAAAGGCAATACCTTTTTTCCAAGCTGTAGCTGCAGGAATGATTCTCCTTCTGATTGAATTGATGGTGATTGGTCAGCATAAAACTTGCTTCGCCCAGCCATCATTTCTTCCCAGAATTTGGGGTCAACTGCTTTAAAACGACTATATTGCTGCTCGTGAGACCCATCAACTATAACTAATCCTGATACTTCATTTTCAAATGTTGAAGCGTAATAACGAACTATTATACTTCCAACTGAATGGCCTACCAATACGAACGGAGGATTAACCCCATCTAATGAATCAAGCAGAGTGCGTAATTCTGATACTATTTGTTTGTAAGAACGAGGGAAGACACTTTCTTCGGATTTGCCATTACCTGCTCGGGAGTATGCGACTGCAGAAGTAAATTGGGTAATAAATGGCATAATCGTGGACCACGAACTATAATCATCTCCCATCCCTGCTTCGAAAACAACAGTTGGACTTCCACTGCCCGCTACCTGAACCTCGAGTTTGTAACCACCTACGTCAATCATCTTCGCAGACTGTGAATAAGAATCGCAGCAAAAAACAATTAACATTATGAATGTAATAGAACAATAATGAGCTTGTTTTATCATTTCTTCTCAAATAATATCAAGGATCTAACTGTGTAGTTGGTAATACCAACCTAAGTTTAACCTATTTATGATCAAAATTTTTAGTCCGTTTCTTAAGTTCTTCAAAATCCATCTGATCAGACAATAATCAATTATCAATTATCAATAGACAATTGAAAGGCTCGCTGTTTATACAAATGCTCAAATAAATTGCCTTCATGCGGTTGATCCCAACTCACCTTGCTCGTTGGAATCGGACCTAAATTTAGCCGATCGACATTTGGCGCAGCCAGGATCCGTTGAATAAATTTCTTATCTTCCGTTAGTGCTGTGAGAACCAGAGTCTGTCCCATTTTTTTTAAAATTTCATTTTGAGGAATTTCTATAACGCTGGCAAAAGGAAACAAAAGCTCGGTATTTGCCAGCGGATGTTCCGGCCTTTCACACCAAATGATGGTCGGTAACAGAAAGGTGCATCCATCGACTGCAACGACTCGATCACAATCGCGATACTTAGCAGTTAAATCTTCAGCCCCGCCTTCGCTAAGTCCGCTTTCAATCAATTTTGAGATACTTTCGGCCACAGCCGGATTTACAAAAGCAGCCAGCTGCGCCTCGGGATCATCCATCGGTTTTGCTTGAATTTTGGCAAGTCTTTTTGCCAGCGCTTCGGCAATCTCGCGGGCATGAGATGGGGCCCAAACGCCGGAGGCATTGAGGCAAGATCTACCGCTATTGATCAAAATAGAATCTACGAGCGTATCCAGGTATTGTTGCCAGTTTTCAGCCTGATCTTCACCGAATAGAACCTTGCTCCATCCGGGTCCGTGAATTTGAACACGAGGATCCTTTTCCCAGGCCTGCACAGTTGATGCACCCCCGAAAAACATCGAACGCCCGCTGCGGAGAAGAATCTCCTTTGCACCCGAATAATCGGTCGGATAAAAACTAAACGCTTCCGGTGGACACCCAGCGGCAATAAATGCCTGAATCACCCGGTAGGGTGTCCAGGGCTCTTGAGTCCCCGGTTTGAGGACCAGCGGGACTTTTAATGGAATGCTGGGCAGCCAAAGAGAGTGCACACCCGGCGAGTTGTTGGGTAGAATGGCTCCTAAAGAGTTGGTGGTACATAAATAACTAAGTGAGCTGCCATTTTCACTGCCCCACCCTTGATCGAGGATAGAAAGGTCGAGCCCGCGAGTCAATCCGCTTAAAACTGTTTCCATTTCGTCGAGAACAAAGCTTATTTTGTCCATATTCTTGCGGCACAGCACTTCCGGCATACCCGTCGTTGAAGAAAGAATCCGGATATAGTCTTCCGGTGATTGGGTTGCGCCGTTAATCGGTAGTTCTTCCTTCATGAATAAGGCTGCGGCATTATTGCACATCGTCAGCAATTCATGCACTGGCAAGTCATTTAAAGTCTGCTTATTCTTTTCAGCTTGAGAAAAATCTTTGCGAATCAGTCCGCTATTTGCCTGACTCAGTTCAGCGATCTTCTCACCTGTTTTAAAATTGGTAACGTCGAGAACGGATAGACTTTTGTAAGGTTGCCCCGCGCGCAGGATTGGAAAGTGTAGCATTAATAAACCCCCACTACAACAGACTTCTGCAGCGAAGACAATAGCCGCAAATTCGCCACCCCGTCCCAGGGAAAAGGCTCGATGGGTTCGGCGCGCTCCCCTTCATCCCGTTCCAAAAATCGCGGCATAAAAAATTCTTTGGTCAGAGTCGTCAACATGACCCGGCCCGTTTCACCATAATCGACTGATTCTTCTGTGTTTTTTGGATTGACCAGCTCAAAAACCGCGCGCGGGGCTGGTGGATAATAAATAATTGCATAATTATCAGCCGGGTCGAACGGCTTGTTGACAGCCAATCCCATCAGAGTATTTCCGTAGGTCGGCACGAAATCGATTCCCGGCACCAGCTCTTCACGGGCAAACCGATTAAATTGCGCATTCATCTCTGTGCCGCCGCAGAAGATGCCTTTTATTCCCGTTTTCGTTAGATTGATTTTTTCGCAAAGGGCCTCAAGTAGCTTGGGGGTGGTGAATAAGCAGTGAATGTTCTCGTGAACTCTGAGAATGTTCAGGGCCTGTCCGACGACATGATCTGTGTACAATTCCAATTCCTCGTGAGCCCCGCGTTTGATGAGTTTGTTCACCCACCTCGGATCCAAATCAACGAAAAACACCATTCCGCCGCGGTGCTGCGCCAAATGCTCAATCGCCAAGCGTAACCGACGCGGACCGGTTGGCCCGAGCATCAGCCAGTCGGCGCCTTTTGGAAAACCATCGTCCGAAAGTGTCTCGCTGAACATTTCGTAATCGGTTTGGAAGTCGCGAATATTCACCCGCGTCTTTGGAACACCGGTCGACCCGCCGGTTTCAAAAACATAAATCGGCTCATTTAACAAAGGCTTCGGCACCCATTTACGCACGGGGCCGCCACGCAGCCAGGTATCCTCAAAATGGCCGAGAATTTTTAAATCTGCGTAGCCGCCGATTTCTTTTCGTGGATCGAAGTCGAGTTTGCTGGCATAATCCAGCCAGAACTCGCTGCCGGTCTCCGGGTTGAAATGCCACTCGACCATCTCTCTTACGTGCGAGTCAAGTTCTTCTCGCGCTTGTTTTATTTTTTGAGACAGTGAATCTCTCATAATTTCCAGGCGTTCTTTTTATTTAAAGGATTATGGCGTATTTTGGATCAATGATTACCTTGAACAAAATATTTTTCTTCTTCATCTGAAACGCGATTTGACCAAGAGCCGGCTTCTTTTTTCTTTTCGAGGCTTCAACCAATCGCCACCATTTATTTTCTACCTCATAATGTAGCAAAACTATTTCTTGAAACTGTTTTTCAGACATTTGTTCAGTTTCTTTCAGGCCAATCGCTCGAATCTGCTATTTGTGCTTTAAGCTTGAAGTCAATTTTATTTTCTTTTATAAACAATCCGCCAGACCAACTTGGAAAGCTGCCTAGCTTTTTGACAAACATAAGCTTCATGCAACCTCGATTTTTATTACCAAGCTTTGTCTATTCAGCCATATTTCTCTCTTTTGATCCATTAATATTTCATAAGGGAAAATAGAAAAGGATATCTTTTTAGGCTGATGCCGTGAATATTGACGACCGCGCGGAAAGATGTCAGTCGTTTTAGCTTCATCACTTTTTTAAAAAATTGCCGACGATTCATTTAATCGCTCGCTAATTTTTTCTGCAGCCGTTCAAAGTTGTTTTTATAAACTTGCAGATTTGGGTGTGATGTTTCCAGCGCTTTTTTATAGGAAATTTCATAATTCTTTGCCGCCAATATAAATTGCCTATTTGCATCATAGCCGTCACCCAGGCTGTCATATGCATTTACAGACTCTGGGTAGACTTTCACGTTTCGCTTAAAAACCGTAATCGCTTCTGCCATTTTCTTTTCACCTAAAAGTCGATAACCAAGCCTGTTCACCGATCCTTCCGGTGTGATAATTTGATACCCGAATTTCTTGGATAATTTTTCGAAATGCGCATCAAGATCATCGAGGCTAGCGGTTCTTACTATCTCAATGGGTAACCTCCAATCCATGTAAAGCTTCTCAAGTGCATTATAAGTCGTACGGTGCGGAATCGAACCATGGGTTTCGTCTTCCATGTGATCATATTGCCATTCCAGCCCCACCGGCGCATGTTTCTTTAGAACTTGAACAAACGCTTGCGCTGCCGGAAGCATATCTCCACCTTCATTCCCCAAAGTGACAAAAAGAAATTTTTTCAGCCCTGAATTACTTTGAAGGAAAGGTTTTGCATCATCGATAAGTCGCTGGGTGTCCCACCAGAGACTTGGGCTGCTGGCCACATAAGCATCAAAGAAATCAGGATGGGTCAGAAGTGTGTTGATTGCAAACAACCCACCGAAAGAGTGACCGACGAGAAGTTTGTATGGCTGCGTTCGGTAGTTATTCTCAACATGAGGCATGAGTTCCCTGGTGATGAATTTGAGAAAATCATCCGCACCGCCGGCGTTCCGGAGTCGGCTGGAAGTGTCACTGGTTGCCGGGGTTAAATCACGCGTGCGTTGGGTATTGGGAATGGCAACCACAATCATTTGCGGCATATTTCCAACCGAAGACAGAAACTGAATAATTCCAGTTGTATGATGGAAATGTGCGTTGCCATCCAACAAGTACATAACCGGATATTTTGCACTGGATTGATCATATCCGGCCGGTTTTGAAATCAGGATTTGCCGATCTTCATTCAGGATGTCTGATTTCAAAGTGATAGTTTCGCCGATGACAAATGGTTTTGAATCATGGGTTCCGGCTAAAAGTCCTGTAGGTAAAATAAAAAAAATAATGAATACAACTAATTTTCGCATGGACTCTCCTTAAATTACACTTAAACCATAGTTAATTTTTGTGCGCTCCCGACAAAGCTGTCACTGCCCCTAAGGCAATATAGACCGTGCCGGCAAAATAGCGCTGTGCACACAAAAAACGTAAATTACTTCTAAGCCACTTTCCTAACGATCCGGCCAAAAGGGCGTAGAGTCCGTCACTGAACAGCCCCATGACAACAAATGCAGCGCCCAGAAATAAAATCTGAGCGCTCACAGCTCCTTTTGCAGGGTCGACAAATTGCGGTAAAAATGCAAAAAAGAATAGAGCCGTCTTTGGATTTAAAACGTTAACAATTACCCCTGATAGAAAATTTGTAATAACTTTTTGGGCTCTACCTTTTGAATTGACGGCAGTTCCTGTTTCACCAATAGCTTGCGGACCCGAGATAGATCAAATAGGCGGCTCCCAGATATTTTGCGAAATTAAAGAGCTGGGCAGAGGAAATCAACAGCGCCGAAATCCAAAATGCTGCAGCGGCCACATGAAAGAGTGTGCCAACAGCAATTCCTAACGTCGAGACAATTCCAGCGAGGCGACCCTGATCAATGCTGCGCGTGACGATATACAGAACTGCCGGACCCGGTGTGAGCAGAAGCACCGAAGCAGCAACAACAAAAATAGTGAATGTGGACAACTCTGGCATTAGAATTCCGGTTTACTAAGCTCTTGAACAAATATTTATCTGTACTAAACCTGCAAGATTGTGTTTTTTTAGCAAAATTTTCATGGAGCCTTGGTTATGCAAAAAAAAATATTTTAGCCACAGATTCACACTGATGAAAGACTGATTATTAAAGGTGTTGAGGATAAATGTTGAAAATTTAAAACTGGTCAAAAACAATGTGTTCAAGCCAACTATTTTAGGGCCTGGTTTTTCGTCGACAGTGCATTTATCCGTGTCGAATCAGTGTTAATCCGTGATCTATCAATCTCTTATAGTTTACCCTTGCGGAATGGGTCGCGCTGTGCAATTATTGATCAACATGGACTATTTATTTTTGCAAAGCGGTCGCAAACAACTTCGAGCGATTGGTAATATAAAGCACACCAT
>SMVA01104799.1_pt1 | contig 12942 bp, 12 predicted proteins | sample 2456451 | NCBI WGS metagenome assembly SMVA01 (sample SAMN11095933, study PRJNA526329) | marine sediment metagenome | biome: Marine sediment; feature: Surficial sediment; material: Deep marine sediment; isolation source: Hadal surficial sediment | place: Pacific Ocean | collected 2014-05 | depth...
GATACAAGTTGTCGATGCGACAAAAATATAGGGTCGGATACATGCACATCTATGCTTTTTGCTACTTCAATAGTTTGTTTTGTGGCAGCCAGGTTACCCCCGCAAAACGCTTGCGCTTGACTGAAAAGACAGGATCAACAGTTGGCTGGATTTGTCATCAAGCCGGTCACACAATTCCAGGGCTCGTGCGATGTTGGGATCCATCTGAATCGTTGTGTAACCCATGGCAGACAACATCACACGCATCAGAAGCAAGCGCAATTTGAGCTCTCGGCGCTCAATTTCCTTGTTTTGAGGAAATTTCGCAAGCTGCTTGAGTGCCCGCTTCAAGTGGGAAACTGCTGTTGCGGCTGATCGCTGTTGTACTTTTTCAGCTGCCAAAATCAGGAAATTTATCGCACCGTCGAGATCGCCGCCGAGCTCGGAGTGTACGGCGAGTTCTGCAGCTACGGATTCATGTTGACCTGCAAACCCCTTGCTTAGTCGTTGTGCAATACACCGATGAAGGTTCTGGCACTTGCCCGGAGGCAAAGCATTATATAAAACGCTTCTAAATACATCGTGAATGAATTCATAACGCTGGCCCCGGCTGCCATCTGGCCAAATGGCTGCGCCGACAACAGTCAGGAACTGACCACGGATTGCCAACTTTCCAAACACCGTCTCCACTGTTTGCACTGACAGTTCCAGGGCCCCGGCGACAGCCTGAGCATCAAAAATTGTGCCGACCACACTGGCTGCATCCAGCAGGTTTGTCTGTTCGTTACTGGTCGCTGATTTCTGTGTTTCGACAATTTCTTTGAGGCTCTTTGGGCATTCGGCGCTCATGCTCTCGTACGTGGCTGTGAACTTCCAATGCTTCTGCACCTTTTCCAAAAGTCCATTGGCAACCAGGTAGTCGAGGAGGGTTATCACAAACAGTGGATTACCATCGGTCTGCTCAATAACCAAGTCCGTTAACCGGGTAATTGAGTCAAGTTTATCGAATCGCGAAGTGAGGTACGCCTCCACCGCAGTGTGAGCGAGCAGTTCCAACGTCAGTTCCACGGCAAAATTATGCTGTAACAACGACTGTTTGAGGTGTGCTACCGGATGGCAACTTATTGCGGCGTCAACCGGTCGATAGCTGGCAATCACAAAAAGCCGGGCATTCTCTTCGCGTCGCGACAGCACATTCAACAAATCGGTCGTACCGGTGTCACTCCAGTGCAAATCTTCGAGCCATAGCACGAGTGGAATCCGGGCGGTCAGTGCCTCAATAAATACACAAAACTCACGCAACATTCGACCCGGTGTTACCCCCATCAGTTGTCGGTCGAAACCGTACTCCGAATCCTGCATCCAGGAAAATTGCACGAACCATGTCGGGGCGTAGCGCTTGAGAAATTGTTGTACTGTTTCTCCCTGTGGCCCACGTGCGAGACGATCGATCACTTCGAGAATCGGCAAATACGGCTCGCATTCGCCATGTTGGTCGATGCATCGTCCCCGGCTAATTAACACCGGGTTATCGCCCGGGCTGTTGCTGAGGCCATCAAGAAATGTACGTACAAGACTGGTTTTGCCGATGCCCGCCTCTCCGGTTACAAATAGGATTTGTGGCATTCCTGCCTTGGCCAGTTCTAGTTGCTCATTTAATTGAGCCAACTCCCGGTGTCTGCCGAATAGCTGTGATCGGGACGGGGCTTGATGGATGGAGGTCGGGGTCGTTACTTGACTTGATTGCTCAGAGGCACCGATAAAGCGAAAGCCACGGCGATGAACGGTCTCAATAAATCTTGGTGATCGGGCATCGTCGCCAAGGGCTTTGCGTAACTCGCGGATGGCTTGATTCAGACTCGCTTCCGTCACGATCGTATCGGGCCAAACGGCGTCGATTAATTCCTGCTTGCTGAGCAACTCACGCGGTCTTTCGTTCATATAGCATATGAGTGCCCAGGTCTTAGGCCTCAATTCGACCAACTGTTCTTCATTCCACAGCCGCTCTTCCTTTAGGTCAAAGTAAAGCGGGGGCAGATTGGTCTGTTGAATATTCCCTGACATCCTTATCAAGTCTAGTTCAATTATTCATAGAATTCTCAAAAGTTCTTCAAGACTTCTGCTTCAGTGACTTCCATCATGAGTGGTATATTTCTCGTATAGTTGAAGATATCGGGTTTTCTAATTTCCATTGGGGATAGTGATCAGGAAGCATAAGGCCATGATGTCGCCAGTTCTTTCAAACTACAGACCGACTCGACGCAATGTGTTGCTGATGTTGGCCAGCCTGGGTTTCGTTGGGGTTGGTTTTCGTTATTGGCCGGAAAATGGCTTCCTCAACCCCTGCCCGGACGAACCCCTGCCGCAAGCACTACTTGATCATTCATTGCTGCAGTCGGCCTGGGATGGAATCGACAGATCTCAATACTGGGACTGCCACGTGCATCTGGTCGGAACCGGCAATGGTGGTTCGGGGGCCTGGATGAACCCGCAAATGCAAAGCCTTGTGCACCCGATCCAATGGCTGCAACGTGCTTTCTATTTCAATGGTAGCTGTACCGTCGATGACGGTCGCACTGACCAACTTTACCTTGAGCGCCTGGTTTGGCTGCATGATCAGCTGCCCGCCGGTGTAAAGTTGATGTTATTGGCATTTGACTACAATTATGACGAAAACGGTGTACGCCGTCTGGAGTCCAGTGCCTTTTACACCCCCAATAGCTACGCGGCATCCGTGGTACAGCAGTATCCCGAGCGCTTTGAGTGGGTTGCGTCAATCCACCCTTATCGCCGTGATGCCGTTGTAGCCTTGCGAGGGGCCGTAGATAATGGTGCCCGTGCTGTCAAATGGCTTCCACCGGCCCAGGGCATGGATCCGGCATCGCCGCTTTGCGACCCTTTCTACCAGGCTGTAGTCGAACTGGATATCCCACTGATTGTGCATGCTGGCGCTGAACTTGCTGTACATGGCGGCAACACGGAAGACTTTGGAAACCCACTACGCCTGCGTCGCCCACTGGAACATGGTGTGCGCATCATTGTCGCGCATTGTGCTTCGCTGGGAGACGGCATCGATTTAGATGTGGGGCCGGACGGGAACAGGGTATCTGCTTTTGAACTCTTCGCACGGATGATGCGCGACCCCCGCTACGAAGGATTGCTATTCGGCGGACTCTCGGCTATCACCCAGATCAACCGCACTGGACCAGCATTAGAGACCGTGATCAGGCACGAGGAATGGCACACACGTCTGCTTAACGGCTCCGATTACCCCTTACCGGGTATTCTGCCGTTATTCTCTCTTAAGCAAATGGTACGGCGTGGCTACATCACAAAACCGGAAGCAGATGTGCTCTCCGCAATCCGCCACCATAACCCCCTGTTGTTTGACTTCGTCTTGAAGCGTACGCTACGAATTGATCAGAAGGCGTTCAGCAGCGCCCCTTTCCAGACAAGGGAGTTCTTTCTATCGGGTTCAAGGAGAGTAGAGAGGCTAGCATGAAACTTACCAGAAGACGGATTTTTAAACTGTTTGCACTGTTCGCGCTGCTTTTTGCCGGGCTTGGAGCCTATACCTATTTTGTGGGCACACGTACCCTCCTGCAGCACGCAGAAGCATTTGCATTCCGGCGTATGATCGTGACCCAACAGGCCGAACAAGGTCTTTTCCAATTTTTCTACGTCAGCAACAGACAGTTGCATGTTCCGGACGGCGAGATAGAGCAACGCTTCACATCCGAACGGGAGACCTCACTCAAATTCGGCTATTTCAACACCAGGATAGAGCCCTCTCTTGGGCTGGGTATGATTATTGATCCCAGCCAGTGGTTCCTGAATGAGGAAATTCAGCTGGTGGATGTGCGGGCACAGGAAAAGGAGGCATTTCTGAGCAAGCTTCGTCAGCAGGTGCAAGCCTCTTCATACCAGTCCCTGCTGGTAGTTGTGCATGGATTCCGGGAGAGCTATTCGTCGGCCTTGCGCAAGACGGCCTTTTTGGCTCATGTGCTGGACATCAACACGCCAGTACTGGTGTTCGACTGGCCGGGCGACCAGGGGTCGTCACTTCGTGGCTATCGACGTGCGCGCCAGCTTGCAGCAGAATCAGGTGCCGAACTCGCCCGTACCCTTGAGCTGATCATCAAGGAAGTTCAACCGGAAAGGTTATGGCTACTGGCAAACAGTATGGGTGGACAGGTGGTCGCAGACGCGTTCAGCCTGATGCACCAGAACTCGGACTTTTCCGATACGCAAACCGAAATTGAGAACGTCGTGCTGACCGCGCCGGATGTCGATCACGAGACATTCAACAATCAGTTCAAACAGGAGATCCTGGATCTGGCGCAAAATGTCACCGTCTATGTCTCGTCAAACGACCGGGCCCTGTTGGTCAGTCGTCTCATCAACCGCGGATTGCGCCTGGGGGAAAGTACGCTGGATCCCAGTAACCCGGGGCAACTGCAGGAAGCTGCACAGCTGTCCAAATTGTTGGAGCCAGGCAGCGACCGGTTGGTACTGGTGGACGTGACGCCGGTGAACCGGACCCGTAATTTTCATAACTTCAGCCTGGAAACGCCGGAGTTCTTCGACGATCTGTTCCTGCGCTTCACTGGAACTGATATGCCAAAAAGCCGTGAACTATATTATCTGGAGACCCCGGCCGGTGTGCGTTATTTCGTACTGACACGGGGGCGTTGAATAAAGTATGAACCACTGGGCAGGCAGACCGCACCGCATACTATCAATCACCGGCATGGTGCTGGTTCCAATCATATTGGTGTTATACGTCACGGCACGCAGCACCGCTCCTGAACTGAAGCCCTGGCACACGGTGATTCTCACTGAAGAGTTTACTGAGGACATGGTGGATAGCCAGGTGCGCAACTTCGACGACTACCTGGCGCTGGAGGAAAAGCTGTTCAGGCAACTGGACGATCAAATCTATACTAAAAGTGCCACCGGTCCCGAGTATGTTCTGGAGCGCTATAGTTCAGGTAGCGCTGCAGACCCCCATCGCCGACAAACCGACTGGAACCGCAGTTTCGAACTGACACGAGTAGCGGCTGTTGGCGGTGTGCTGTTGCTTCATGGTATGTCCGATTCGCCCTATAGCCTGCGGACGTTGGGCGTGGCGCTCAACAACCGTGGTTACCAGGTCATAGGCCTGCGTTTACCAGGCCATGGGACCGCGCCTTCCGGGCTCAGACGGAGCACCTGGCAGGATATGTCAGCTGCGGTGAAGTTAGCCATGAAACACCTGGACTCCAGCCTGGGATCCAGACCTATTCATATCATCGGCTACTCGACCGGTGCATCTTTGGCTTTGGATTACACACTCAGCGCCCTTGAAAAACAAAACCAGCGGATACCTGCAAGCCTGGTGTTGATCTCGCCGGCCATAAGAGTTCATGCCACGGGGGCGCTGGCCGGCTTCAAAAACTCCCTGGCGGCCCTGCCCGGGCTGGATGGATTGGCCTATCTGTCAGTGATGGAAGAATTTGATCCATACAAGTACAACTCCTTTGCTACCAACGCCGGTGCCCAGGTCCACCGCATCACACGTGATGTAGACCGGCGTCTGCAGGCCCTGGCCCAAAACCCGGGAGCCACCGGAGAACTGCCGCGGATTCTTGTGTTTAAATCCACGGTTGATGCAACTGTCACCACCGATGCGGTGGTCGACAATCTGCTGATGCGCTTGGCGACTGACCGCAATAAACTGGTGCTATTTGATATCAACCGCAACACAGCCATCATTTCGACCTTGCTGGTTTCCGATCCGGGCCCATTGACCAATCGCTTGATGGCTGACCCGAAATTACCGTTTGCTGTCACTTTTATAAGCAATGAAAATCCTCACAGCACCAGGGTCGTTGCCCGTCACAAAAAACCATTTTCTCTGGCGGCAGCAGCCACAGAAGATCTCGGTCTCAGCTGGCCCAGGGATGTCGTCTCACTGTCACACGTCGCCTTGCCTTTCCCACCTGATGACCCCCTCTATGGCCAGCAAATCCCGCAGGACGATGAGCTGGTGTTCCTTGGGGATTTGGCGATCAAGGGCGAACTGGGCTTATTAAGGCTTCCTCCGGAATGGTTGCTTCGCCTCAGATATAACCCCTTCTACGCGTATCTCCAGGAAAGCACGCTTCAATGGATTGACCAAAAGGAGTAAGCCGATCCGTGTGCTGGTTTTCTCCTGACTAGCCCAATTAATGATGCACTGAATCGGGGTCTTTATCCGTGTTCTCGGAGTTCGATTACTTTATACACCACGCCATAAGCGTAATCAGCAGCATGTAATGCAATTGCTACCACCAAACCGGCGAAAACAATACCGACAAATGCGAGAACAACCGCGAGCATTCTGGAGGATTTCCTGGCTGGACGAAAATCACCGTAACCGACTGTGGTCGCATTTATGAACGCGTGATACAGAGAGTCCCACTTCGACCAACCCTCAATCTTTCCAATGAGGTAACCAATGAAAACAATCAACATGATGAAAAATGCCAATAGCGGAGCAGCATAGACAATATCCATGTAGAAGGTGTGTAGAAAATTAAGAGTAAATTCCACCTGATAATGACTCCAACCTAATTAGAGAACCCTGGCATACCTAAATATGAACACTCTGGTAGTCTACAATTCGGCATACCGTGTAACAACAATTTGCGTAGGTAGAGGATGCGAAAGAGCCAAATCTTTGATACAAATTTGAAATCTCTTTCATGATTTGGGCGCCTAGCTTATTAATAATATAGCGGTGGTAATTCGCTCAAGGGCCGATCGAACAGGAATCACTTGAGTCGGTTTCAGGGTACCCGCCCCACAGGCAATTGGAATTTCAGGAGGATCAAAATGTTGATAGCAAAAAAATTCAGGTGGAGTTTCTCGAAGCTTCTCAATACAACATCGCTTATCGTGATCGTGCTGTGTCTTACGCTTTCCCAGGCAGTTGCGGAGGAAGCAGATGGAATCTCGTTTGACGGTTTAGTACCTGTTGAGGACGCTTCGGTAGCAATGGCCTATATCGATCCGGAAGCGGATTTCAGTGCCTTTTCCCGCGTCATGATACTGGATCCTTATGTCGCGTTCCGTAGCAATTGGCAGCGCGATCAGAATCGCAGCAGAAGCCGCAATATCCGTGCGCGCGACATGGAAAGAATCAAAACCGACGTGGCGGCATTGTTCAAGCAAGTATTTGCGGAAAGACTCGAGGCTGACGAAGGTTTTGAAATCGTGGATGAGGCAGACTACGACGTACTGCTGTTGAGACCGGCGATTATCGACCTTGATATAACGGCACCGGATATAGCTAGAGCAGGTCGTTCCCAAACATTCAGCGCATCTGGCGGAGCTGCGACGCTTTACATTGAATTGTTTGACTCGGTCAACGGCACCATCATTGGCCGGGCAGCTGATCGACAGGCAACGCGCCGAGCAGGTGGCACAATTTCGTGGAGCAATCGGGTTACCAATACCGCCGAGGCACGACGTATGTTCGGAGGCTGGGCTGACCAGTTGAGGTCTTTTCTGGAACAGCATTACATGAAAAAGTAGGAGCAAATCAGGATGCGCAAATTACTATTCTTAACGACAGTTCTGGTGCTGACACTTACCCATTGTGCTTCAGGTCCATCGATCACTGTTAATACCGCACCAGGAGCAGATATATCGAGCTTTCAAACCTACAATTTCATGCAGCCGCTCGGTACCGACCGCAGTAACGGTACACGTACGCTCATGAGCACATGGTTATTGAACTCTGTGAGCCAGGAGTTGAACAGCAGAGGGCTGAGGCTATCCGATTCACCTGATCTGCTGGTCGATTTCTTTGTAACGACGGAGGAGAGGATGGACGTTAGAACGACTTCTTCCTCGATGCACAGCGTGCACAGCGTGCACCGCTCGAGCTGGCACCGTGGTTGTTGTAGCACCTGGCCCACGTATCAGACGACGGTTCGGCAATATACCCAGGGTACTTTGCTGATCGACCTGATCGACCCGGCCGCAAACGCATTGGTCGCAGAAGGTGCTGCCCAAAGCCGTTTACGCGGTAATGAGGTTACCCGAGAGCAAATTGAGGACATCGTCAGCCAAATCATGGCCGATATGATGCCCCGTTAACAAGCAGGAAATGACCATGAATACGAATCAAGCCAGACAAGCCCGTGACCCCAAGCGGTTATCAGGCGTTTTTATTTTTTCCTCAGCCATCGCTTTAAGCCTCTCATTTGCAGCAGGTCCCGTTGCAGGCTCCGGCCAGGAGATGGTTGTCACTGAAGCGGATTTCGCAGATGAAAAAGTCTACTCACCCTACGCTGGTCGAAATTATCCCGACCAGGTGCTGTTCGGAGACACACATTTTCACACCAACCTGTCTTTCGATGCAGGCCTGGTTGGAACCCGGCTTGATGTTGATGATGGCTACCGGTTCGCCCGTGGAGAAATGGTAACTTCCAACACAGGGCAGCCGGTGCAACTGATTCGACCGCTGGATTTCCTGGTGATTACCGACCACGCCGAGTTGATCGGCCTTGCCCCGATGATACACGAATCGAATCCGGCACTGCTGGCAGACCCCTGGGGCGCCTGGGTTCATGAGCGCTTCAACGCGGGCCCCGAGGGACGTATGGAGGCATTTGGCAACATCATTGAAGCTGGCGTCACGGGAAAAAACCCGTTCAGTTCCGATGAGGCAGAACGCAGTATCTGGATCGATTTTCTTGAGAAGGCTGAAACCTATAACGAGCCCGGCCGGTTTTCGGCCATGACCGGTTACGAGTGGAGTTCCACGCCGGCTGGCGACAATCTTCACCGCGTCGTTGTTTTCCGTGATGGCGTTGAGAAAACCAACCAATCCATGCCGTTTAGTTCATTCGACAGCTTCGACCCGGAAGACCTTTGGAATTACCTGGCCCTTTATGAGAAAAAGACCGGTGGACAGGCCCTCTCCATAGCGCACAACGGCAATCTCAGTAACGGACTCATGTTCAGTGGAAAGACATTTGCCGGCAAAAAGATTACCAGCGCATATGCAAAGGCAAGAATGCGTTGGGAGCCGATTTACGAAGTGACGCAGATAAAAGGTGATGGCGAGACCCATCCGTTGCTATCGACCGAAGACGAGTTTGCCGACTATGAGAACTGGGACAGAAGTAACCTGGACGGTTCTGCAGCAAAGACCACCGACATGCTCCCCTACGAGTACGCGCGCTCCGCACTGAAATTGGGCTTGGAATTTAGCGGTAAGATCGGCGCTAACCCTTACAAATTCGGAATGGTCGGCGCTACTGACTCACATACCGGGCTTGCTACAACAAGAGAAGAGAACTACTTCGGTAAATACATGAGCACAGAGCCCTCGCCGACCCGGCATAACAACGAGGTAATACCCGCCGAGAATCCGGCGTTGCGTATTATGACTTCGCAGGAGGTGGCTTCCGGCCTGACGGCTGTATGGGCCAGGGAGAATACACGCGGTGAAATATTCGACTCACTGAAGCGTAAGGAAGTTTACGCCACCACGGGCACGCGGATCGCCGTGCGTGTATTTGCGGGTTGGAATTTCGAGCCCGATGATGTTAGCCGACCTGACTTCATAGCCGAGGGTTACCGGCGCGGCGTACCCATGGGTGGTGACCTGCGAAGCGCACCAAAGGGCAAGGCCCCGGTTTTCATGGTGCGTGCCTTGCGGGATCCGGATGGCGCCAACCTCGACCGTATCCAGATGGTTAAGGGGTGGCTGGATAAGAACGGTAAGACGCATGAAAGAATCTACGATGTAGCCGTCTCCGGAGACCGGCAAATCAACGCCGATGGCCGTGCAAAAGAACCTGTCGGTAATACCGTGGATCTCGATACAGCCACCTATACCAACACCATAGGTGCGGCCCTGATGTCAGCTCATTGGTCGGACCCCGATTTCGACCCGGCGCAGCACGCTTTTTATTACGTCAGAGTGCTCGAAATTCCGACACCGCGCTGGACTACTTTTGACGCGGTATTTTTCGGCATCGACCGCCCTGACAACGTACCGGCAACACTGCAGGACCGGGCATACACCTCACCAATCTGGTATACGCCAGGACAGTAACAGAAATATGAACATGAACTGGATTTGAACGGTTTCGAGGTCGGTATCATTAATGTTCATGGGGAGCAAGAAGGACAACAACACATGTTAAAACTGATAACCATGTCAACAAAGGTGCTACTGCTCGCACTGTGGGCAGCTTGTGTTTTGAGCCTGCTTTCTATCATCCCGGAGCCATATGCTCGAACAGTGCTGATTGTTGGTGGAATCGTTTTACTGATTCACTTTGTTGAATACCTATGGGTCAGGTCAAAAGTAGCCGAGCGGAGGGGAGGAAATACCGGCTTTATCGGAACCATGGTGTTTGGTTTTGGGTATTGGCTGCCTATACTCAGGTTGACTTAGCACGAACAATAATACCAGTTTTAGTTGAAAAATTTGGATAGGAGCCTTTTAGAAATGAACAATCGAATCAACAAACTAATAATCCCATTGGCCGTCGCGGTAACTTCGCTGGCCTTTGCAGGCTTGGCTTCCGCGCAGCGTTCCGGACAGTCCATGAGCATCCAGACCGGAATCGTTGTAGCCACCCAGGCGGTCAATCTGCAATCGGCAGCCGGACGAGGTGCACTTGTTGGCGGCATCGTCGGTTACGCCACAACCTCCAGCCGTCAGAGTTCATCCAGGAGAGCACGCAATACAGCGATCGGTGCCGGCACGGGTGCTTTGATCGCCCGGCGTGCACAGGGCAGCCTCGATGGCATGCAGTACACGATAGAGACCGGACCCGGTTCCCGCATCGTTGTGGTCACCGATCAGACCCAGATCCGCGTCGGTGACTGCGTCAATGTTGAACAGGCCGGCTCGGGTACAGCCAACGTCCGGCGGGTTTCCGAATCACTTTGCGACGCCGTTTTTGACAACCAGGTGGATGAAGAATTGCAGGCCTACATGTCCCGTGAAGCAGATGCGTGCCTGCAGGCCAAGGAACGTATGATGGAAGCGGAGAGTGACGAGGCATTCGAGGTCGCCGTGCGTCGTGTTAAGTTCTTCTGTGACGACTGACGTGACGTCCCTTCCCACCAAACGTACTTTCCTCATCCGGCTCAGTGATGAGGCCAATCCCGAGAATGGACTTTATAGCGGCCGGGTGGAACATCTGCAGAGTGGTCAGACTTCGCGCTTCCAATCCGAGAGTAGCCTCAGGAAATTTCTAAGCACTGTCCTGTTGGATCAGCTAAAGCAAGAGCAGTCGGAGCAAAATTTCGAAGACAGCTGACATCAATTCCTATACTCAGAAATTTGCCCAAAACCTGCCTGAATGACCCGAAAATGGATAGGATATAGATGCTAAGCTGTGTACATGGAGAGCCCTGATCCAGAAACTCACGAATCGGAAACCACTTCATCTGATTGTTTCCGGGATGGGTGTGGCGCGATCCGGGGGGAAAATCACGCAGTACCTGACGGTGATGGACCTGGCGCCGACCTTTTTGGAAATTGCAGGCTCAGCCCTGGACCTGCAGAAGCCCAGTCACGACAAGGGCGCCGCTCCATAAACGAGTCGAGCGCGTGTTTTACGGGGGATCGAGCGTAAAATTGAGGGTGACGTTACCTCCTTCAATCACTTCCACGGTATTCTCCTGGCTGGGAAAGCCGTCCTTTGAAGCGGTAACGGTCTGCCATCCCGTGGGTACATTCTGGATGCTGTACTTGCCGCCCTTGTTGGTCACGGACGATGAACCGTCGTGCACGTGCACCGTCACACCGCCCAGCTTACCGTCGCCGTCCAGATACACCGTACCCTTTATCGAGCCAGCGCCACCGGCGACTGATTGGCTCAGGGCGAAATCAACGATCGTTTCGGCATTTTCCGAGACTGCTGCAGGCTTGTTCTGTCCGTCATAACTGCTGGCAGTGACTGCTACATTGCGATCACCCACCGGCACATTGTCGATGGAATAATAGCCGGAACTATCACTGTTGCCGGACTGCCCGCTATCGATTGAAATAACAGCACCGGATATGCCATCTGGGGTGGCCATATCATCGGTCACCCGCCCAGCCACGGTGCCAAAGGCACTGCCGCCACCATTGCTGTCACCGCACAGTGTGCTGTTGTCGATATCTAAGGACCAGCCGGTTTTCGAGGCCAAGTCTACACAAAATTGTAAAAAAGCAAGGTTTTTCACCTTGGGTGTCTTGAAGCTGGCCTCGCCGCTGCCGTCGGTGGTGTCATTGCGTGTTCCGTTCCAGCCGTCGGAGAAGCTGCCCTCTACCGCCACGCCATCCAGTGGATTGCCGTCTTCATCCAATGTCATCAGTGAGGCGTTGCCGGTGTTGCGGTTGCCCTTGCCGACCGTGATGCTGACATTGATAGAATCCACAGTGAATTGCGGCGTGCCGTTCGCGGTGGTGACGTTGCTGGCATCATTGCCTTCGCGCAGATCACTGTCCACCGCCCGGGCATTGATAACATGGGCACCGTCCAGCACGGCGCCGGTATCCCAGTCGGCGAGATAATCAGACGCGGAATAGACCGCCGGTTGCCAGTCACCGCCGTCCACGTTCCATTCAACCGCCAGGTTGCCATCGGCTTCCTCGGTATCGGTGGCGTGAATCCGGATCTGCACCACACCGGCTAAGAGTGTCGTTTCGTCATTCACCGGGTTGAGGATATCGACCACCGGCGGAGAGCCTACAACACTGAGGTTGGGCCGCAGGATATACAGACCCTGTTCGATCCCGCTGACGATCACGTTGCCACTGGCAAAGAAGGGGTATACACCCCAGGCGCCGCTGTAGTTTGCCGAATCATTGGAAGGGTAGATGTCAAAGAAGCCTACCTCTACCAGGTTGGCGTTGGCAATATCGCTGATATCGAGGATGCGCAGGCCGGAACGGTAGTTGGCCTGGTAGCTGAAGTTACC
>SMVA01240882.1_pt1 | contig 12940 bp, 10 predicted proteins | sample 2456451 | NCBI WGS metagenome assembly SMVA01 (sample SAMN11095933, study PRJNA526329) | marine sediment metagenome | biome: Marine sediment; feature: Surficial sediment; material: Deep marine sediment; isolation source: Hadal surficial sediment | place: Pacific Ocean | collected 2014-05 | depth...
AGGTGGTGGCCGGCGGCCTGGGCAGCGCACAGCGCCAGGAATACACGGTCCTGGGTGACTCGGTGAACCTGGCCTCGCGCCTGGATGGCCTCGCCGAAGCCGGCCAGACTCTGATCGCCGAGGCGGTCCAGCGCGCCGTCCTGCACGATGTCGACTGCGAGACCTTGGGCGAGGTCGCGGTCAAGGGCCTGGACAAGCCGGTCCGGGTGTGGCGCGCACGCGGGCTGGCCGATGCGGCGGCGGCCGGTGCGCGTGGGCGCCTGGTCGGCCGCAAATCGGAGCTGCGCCAGTTCGCCGGCGTGCTGGAAGCCTGCCGCGAAGCTGGCGCAGGCCAAGCGGTGGTGCTGCGCGGCGAGGCCGGGATCGGCAAGACCCGGCTGGTCGAGGAGTATGCCGCGCTGGCCCTGGCGCAAGGCTTCTCGGCGCACAAGAGCCTGGTGCTCGATTTCGGCGTCGGCAAGGGCCAAGATGCGATCCGTTCTCTGGTGCGCAGCCTGTTGGGACTGCCGGGCGGTGGTGCCAAGGCGGCCCGCGCCAAGGCGGCCGAGGAGGCGACCGCCGCCGGCTGGTTGGATCCGGACCGGCGGGTATTTCTGAACGATCTGCTCGACCTGGCCCAGCCAATCGAGCTACGCGGTCTCTACGACGCCATGGACAACGACACCCGCAATCGCGGCAAGCAGGACGTGGTGGCGGCGCTGATCGAGGGGGCGAGCGGGCGCGGTCCGCTGATCCTCATTATCGAAGACGCGCACTGGGCCGGCGCCCTGACGCTATCGCATTTGGCGCGCATGACCGTGGCGGTGCGGAATTGCGCCGCGGTTCTGGTAACCACCACGCGCATCGAGGGCGATCCCCTGGATAGTGCCTGGCGCGTGGAAACCGCCGGTGCGCCGCTGCTGACCATCGATCTCGCGCCGCTGCGCGAAGCCGAGGCAATCGAGTTGGCCGGCGGGCTGCTGGAGATCAACGAGCAGATCGCACGGGATTGTATCGCCCGCGCCGAGGGCAATCCCCTGTTCCTGGAGCAACTGCTGCGCAATGCCGAGGAAAGCTCGGGCGAGGCGGTGCCGGCCTCAATCCAGAGCCTGGTGTTGGCGCGCATGGATCGGCTCTCGGGGCCGGACAAGGCGGCGCTGCAGGCAGCCTCGGCGATCGGCCAGCGTTTTTCCCTCGATGCGCTCCGCCATCTTATCGAGGACCCGGATTACGATTGCGGCGGATTGGTCTCCCATCATTTGGTGCGGCCGGAGGTTGGCGCCTACCTCTTCGCCCACGCGCTGATCCGCGACGGGGCCTATGCCGCGCTGCTCAACACCCGCAAACGCGAGCTGCACGGGCGTGCCGCCCAGTGGTACGCGGACGATGACCCGGTGCTCCACGCCGAGCATCTGGACCGCGCCGAAGACCCGGCGGCGCCGATGGCCTATCTGGACGCTGCCAAGGCGCTGGCCGGGGCGTACCGCTACCTGCGCGCCCTGGCCCTGATCGAGCGTGGCCTGGAGGTGGCGGTTGAGGCCGGCGACAAGTTCGCATTGACCTGCTTGAATGGCGAGATGCTGCACGACCTGGGATCGATCACCGAAAGCCGGGCGGCGTTTTCCGAAGCGGCCGAACTCGCGCAAGACGATAGCCAGCGGTGCCGCGCCTGGATCGGCCTGGCGGGCTGTCTGCGGATTACCGACGAATACGACGCGGCCTATGCCGCGTTGGAAAAGGCCGAGGCGGTCGCCGCCGATCGCGGCATGGCGCTGGAATTGGCCCGAATTCACTATAACCGGGGCAACCTCCACTTTCCGCTCGGCAAGATCGATGATTGTCGCGAGGCGCATGAGATTTCGCTGAATTTTGCCCGCCAGTCGAATTCGCCCGAAGCCGAGGCCCGTGCGCTGAGTGGTGTGGCGGACGCCGAGTACGTGCGCGGGCGGATGATCACCTCTCATGATTATTTCCGCCGCTGCATCGAACTGTGCCGCGAGCACGGTTTTGGCCGTATCGAGGTCGCCAATATTTCCATGCTCGGTTTTACCCGGTATTTTTTCGACACCATACAAAGTGGCTTGGAGTACGGCCTTGCGGCTGTTGAAGCGGCACGGAAAGTCGGTCATCAACGCGCCGAAATGCTCGGTCAGGTAATGTGCGTTTATGCCTTGACGGAACTCGGCGAATTGGAGCGGGCGAAAGCCCATACGAAGGAGGCGCAAACTCTGGCCTTACGGCTCGGCGCTTTGCGCTTCGAGGCGCAGAACCTGGGCTGGTTGGCGCGCATCGCGACCGCGGAGGGCCGGCGGGCCGAGGCCATTGAACTGTTGGAGCAGGCGCTCCGGATCAGCCGGGACACCGGCATGGCCTTCACCGGGCCGCGGCTCTTGAGCGCCCTGGCCCTGGTGACCGAGGATCCCGAGCGGCGACAAGGTTTCTTGGCGGAAGGTGAAGAAGGCCTTCGATCGGGCGCGGTAAGCCACAATCACTTCTGGTATTATCGGGACGCTATCCAGGTTTCCTTGGATATCGGCGACTGGGAGAGTGTCGAGCGTTACGCAGCGGCGATGGAGACATACACCCGGCCGGAGCCGCTGCCTTGGTGCGATTTATTCATGGCCCGGGGGCGTGCGCTGGCGGCCTTCGGCCAGGGCCGGCACGACGGCGCGGTTCTATCCGAACTCCGGCGTCTGCGCGAGGCGGCCGAACGGTCCGGCATCCTCACTGCAATCCCGGACCTCGATGCGGCGCTCCGGACCGCGGCCGAACCATCCGTCTCCGTCGGCCCGTGATTTGACCTGAATTGCCATCGGCGGCTGAAATTGCTACCGTTTTGGCTGGTTGGGGGTGATATCGGGAAAATCCCGGTTGAGCCAGCCTCCGCGGTGTCCAATACTGGCAACAACACCTAAAGCCGTGTCTGTTCCGATCGACGATTGGTTCGGCCGGCAAATCAAACGAAAACAGGGAAGGACAGAATTTATGATCAGATCGAAATTGCTCGGCGTCACGGCCGGCCTCCTGGCGGCCGCGGCATTGGCCGGGCCGGCCCAGGCCTTCACCGGCAAGAGCGTGGCCGCTCCCGATTGCAGCTACGGCGGCAAGATCAAGTCGATCGAGGCGACCGATGAGTTGACCGTCACCTTCACCATGTGCAAGCCGGACCCGGCGTTTCTTGCGAAGGCCGCCTTCACGCCCTTCGGAATCCAGCCCGAGGAGCATATTGTCGCGACCGGCGGCGGCGGCGACATCCTTGAGAATCCGATCGGCACCGCACCCTGGAAGCTCGTGAAATGGGCCCGGGGCGACAGCATCATCATGAAACGTTTCGACGACTACTGGGGCGACAAGCCCAATTACGAGACCCTGGTGTTCCGCTGGTCCGACAGCGGCGCCGGGCGCCTGATCGAGCTGCGCTCCGGCACGGTCGATCAGATCACCAACATCGGCCCGGACGACTTCGACTCGGTCAAAAACGATTCCAGCCTGACTTTCATCCCGGTCGCCAATCCCAACACGCTCTATTTAGCGATGACCAACACCTTCGCGCCCTTCGACAAGATCGAGGTACGCAAAGCCATCGCCATGGGAATCGACCGCCAGCGGATCGTCGATAATTTCTTCCCCGCGGGGTCGGAAGTCGCATCGCACTTCACCCCCTGCTCGATCACCAACGGCTGCGAAGGCGAGTCCTGGTACGAATTCGATGCCGCGAAGGCGCGCCAGATGCTGGCGGATGCCGGCTTCCCGAACGGTTTCAAGACCAAGATCTTCTTCCGCGACGTGTTCCGCGGTTATCTGCCGGAGCCGAGTGTGGTCGCGGTCGAATTCCAAACCCAGTTGCGCGACAATCTGGGCATCGAGGCCGAAGTCGTGGTCATGGAATCGGGTGGGTTTATCGACGAATCCACCAACGGCCGCCTCGACGGTTTTTATCTGCTGGGCTGGGGCGCGGACTACCCCCATGTCACTAACTTCCTGGACTACCATTTCGGCGCCAACAACCCCCAGTACGGCGAGACCCATCCGGAAATCTACAAGATCCTGGAAGAGGCCTCGACGATCGGTGACGTAGCGCAGGCACGGCCGCTCTACGCCAAGGCCAACAACGCCATCAAGGCGCTGGTTCCCATGATCCCCATCGCCCACGGCGCGTCCGCCTCGGCCGCCCTGGCCGGTGTCGAGAACGCCCACTTCCGGCCGTTCGGCGCACCGCTGTTCCATCGCGCGGATCCGAAGAAGGACACCTTCGTGTTCATGCAGAACGCCGAGCCGATCAGCCTCTACTGTGCCGACGAGACGGACGGCGAATCCCTGTCGATCTGTCAGCAGTTGGTCGAGCCGCTGCTCGGTTACGCCATTGATTCGGGCGCGATCGAGCCGCGCCTGGCGACCGGCTGCAGCGCGAATGATGATTCGACGGTTTGGACCTGCAACCTGCGCGCAGGCGTGAAATTCCACGACGGATCCAGCTTCGACGCCAATGATGTGGTTGTGTCCTGGGCCGCCGGAATCGACGCGTCCAACGCCAACCACAAGGGAAACACTGGCGCTTTCAGTTACTATAGCAATCTCTGGGACGGCCTCATGAACGCAAAGTAGGCAGAATTCAGGGACTCGTAAGTTCGGCGGGCGTGCGGTGCGAAAACACTGCACGCCCGTTTCTTTCACGCTTGGACGCTTCGGGTAGGGCGATATGCTCGGTTACATAGCGCGGCGGTTGCTGGTCTCGATTCCGGTCCTATTCGGTATCCTCCTGGTCACCTTCGTTCTGGCCCGCTCGATCCCGGGCGATCCCTGCAAGGCCATTCTCGGCGTGAAGGCATCGCCAGAGGTCTGCGCCGAATTCACCCGCAGGTTTGGGTTCGACCGTCCCATCTACGTCCAGTTCGGGCTCTACATGGGTCGCGTTTTGCAAGGCGATTTCGGCAATTCGATCCGCTTCAGCCGGCCGGTCAGCATTATCCTGATTGAACGTCTGCCCATGACCATCGAGCTCGCCGTCGGCGGTCTGATCCTAGCGCTGGCGATCGGCGTGCCCCTGGGCCTGATATCGGCCATGCGGCACAACACGGGGATCGACGTCGGGGCCATGATCTTCGCCAACATCGGCATTTCCATGCCGGTGTTCTGGCTCGGACTCATGCTCGCCTATGTTTTTGCGCTGATGATGAAGGGCACGATATTCTGGTTGCCGCCCTCGGGGCGTCTCTCGGCCGGCCTTACGTCGATTCCTTTCTATGAGGTCTGGGGCTGGGCGGTCGAGGCCGGAACGGCCAAGGCCAATACCCTGAATTTCATCGCCAACCATTTCATCTTCAATTCCCTCATCACCGGCGACTGGAAGCTGCTCAATGACGCAATCCGGCATCTGATCCTGCCGGTGGTGGCGCTCAGCACCATTCCCATGGCGATCATCGCCCGCATGACCCGCTCCAGCCTGCTCGAAGTCCTGGGCCGCGACTACGTGCGCACCGCCCGGGCCAAGGGCGCCAAGGAGCGCCGGGTCGTGATGAAACACGCCATGCGCAACGCCTTGCTGCCGGTGGTCACGATCCTGGGCCTGCAGATGGGCGGCCTGCTCGGCGGCGCGGTCCTGACCGAAACCGTGTTCGGGCTGGCCGGCGTCGGGCGCATGCTGTTCGAGGCGATCACGGCGCGCGACTATCCGATCATCCAGGCCTTCACCGTGGTGATCGCCGTCTCCTACATGATGATCAACCTCATCGTCGATATCTCCTACGGATTCCTCGACCCCCGCATAAGGCTCGATTGACCATGGTCACTTTCAAAAGCGGCGCCCTCAAACTCGCCGAAGGCCAGACCGAAGAGCGGCTGCTCGGCAGCCCGACCGCACTCTGGAAGACGGCCCTGCGGCGCCTGTTCCAGCGCAAGACCGGCATCGTCGGCATGATCCTGGTCGGTTTCATGTTCTTCGTCGCCGTGGCGGCGCCGGTGATCGCCCCCTACGACCCGCAGAACGTTCTGATCGGCAAAGAGCCGGTCCGCAAGCGCGCGGCGCCCTGCATCCACATGCTCGGTTGTTCGATCGAAGAGCCGCAGCACATCATGGGCATCGACGGCAACTTCCGCGACCAGTTCAGCCGCCTCATTTACGGCGCCAGGGTCAGCCTCTCCATCGGCTTCTCCACGGTCGCCTTCGCGGTCACATTCGGTGTCCTGCTGGGCGCCATCGCCGGCTTCTGGGGCGGTTGGCTGGACAACGTCATTATGCGGATCATGGACGTGATATTGGGATTCCCGGCCCTGCTGCTGGCGATCGCCATCGTGGCCGTGCTCGGGCCCGGACTCCGCAATGCCTTGCTTGCCATCGCCATCGTCACATTGCCGGCCTATGCCCGGGTCATGCGCGCCTCTGTGCTCTCGATCAAGGAACTCGACTATGTCGCCGCCTCCAAGGCGCTCGGCGCCAGCAACATGCGCATCCTCCTGACGCGAGTCGTGCCCAATGCGCTGACACCCATCGTCGTGCTCTCGACGCTCGGCATCGCCGGCGCGATCCTGGATGCCGCCGGGCTCTCGTTTCTCGGCCTGGGGGCCCAGCCGCCGACGCCGGAATGGGGCACCATGCTGGGGTCGGAGCGCAATCAGGTGTTCAGCGCACCGCATCTGGTGTTCTTCCCGGGCATTGCCATCATGATCACGGTCCTGGGATTCAATCTACTGGGAGACGGCATGCGCGACGCGCTGGACCCACGGCTGAACGATTGATGGCCGGCCGATGACCGACAGCGGGCAAGCGGTTCTGGAAGTGCGCGGCTTGCGCACCTGGTTCCATACCCGGCACGGCGTTGCCAGGGCGGTCGATGGTGTGGATCTGCGTGTCGCCAGGGGCGAGGTTTTGGGTGTGGTGGGAGAGTCCGGTTGCGGCAAGAGCGTGACCGCGCTCTCCATCATGCGCCTGGTGGCGCCGCCGGGTCGTGTGGAGAGCGGCGAGATCCTGTTCGAGGGGAAAAACCTGCTCGAACTCTCCGACGACGAGATGTCCGATCTGCGTGGCGACAGCATCTCGATGATTTTCCAGGACCCGACGTCCTCCCTCAATCCTGTGATCCCGGTCGGATATCAGATATCCGAGGTCTACGAGATTCATCGGCACATGAAACAAGCACTGGGTTTGGAGCGCGCCATTGAGATGCTGGAGAAGGTCGGCATTCCGGACCCCGAGACCCGCGCCGGCGCCTACCCGCACGAGATGTCCGGCGGCATGGCCCAGCGGGTGATGATCGCCATGGCGCTCGCCTGCGAGCCACAGCTTCTCATCGCCGACGAACCGACCACGGCGCTGGACGTCACCATCCAGGCCCAAATTCTCGATCTCATGCGCGCGTTGCAACGGGAAACCGGCACGGCCACCATCCTGATCACCCACGATCTGGGGGTGGTCGCTGAAATGGCCGACCGGGTCGCGGTCATGTATGCCGGCGAGGTCGTGGAGGAGGCCGATGCCGAGACCCTGTTTCGCGAACCGAAGCATCCCTATACGCGCCGCTTGATGGGCTCGATCCCGGTTCTGGGCGAGGTTCGGGAGGCCTTGGAGGTCATTCCGGGCTCGGTGCCCAATTTGGTCGATCTGCCCCATGGCTGCCGTTTCGCCGCCCGCTGCCGGGAGCGGGTCGAGCATGACCTCGAGCGCTGCACGCAGGAACGGCCGGCGTTGCAGGACGTGGCGCCGGGACACGCGGTGCGCTGCTGGCTGTATGCGGGAGAGGCCGGATGAGCGCGCTCGTCGAAGTCGATGATCTGGTCAAGGCGTTTCCGGTCAAAAGCGGCATGCTGCGGCGGACCATCGCACATGTCCAGGCGGTGGACCATGTCAGCCTGCAAATCGAGAAGGGCGAGTCCCTCGGCCTGGTCGGGGAATCCGGCTGTGGTAAGTCCACGCTTGGCCGTGTGCTGGTTCGTCTCCTGGATCCGACCTCCGGCCGCATTCTGTTTGATGGCAAGGATCTGGCAGTCCTCAAGGGCAAAGAGCTACGGGCCCTGCGAAGCCAGTTCCAGATCATCTTTCAGGACCCTTACTCGGCCCTCGATCCGCGCGCGCCGGTCGGCAACAGCATCGTCGAGGGCCTGCTGGTGCACGGCGTCCCGGAGGAGGAGCGCCACGAGCGGCTCCACGAGATGCTGCGGCTGGTCGGATTGCAGCCAGCGCACGCCCAGCGCTTTCCCCACGAGTTCTCCGGCGGCCAGCGGCAGCGCATCGGCATCGCCCGCGCCCTGGTGCTGCGCCCCAAGTTCGTGGTTTGCGATGAGCCGGTCTCGGCGTTGGATGTTTCCGTTCAGGCGCAAATCCTAAATCTCTTGAAGGAGTTGCAGCGGGAACTTGATCTAACGTTGCTGTTTATTTCCCACAATTTGGCGGTGGTCGAACACGTCTGCGATCGGGTTGCGGTGATGTATCTGGGCCGGATCGTGGAGCTCACCGACCGGGATAAGCTCTACCGCGACCCGCAGCACCCCTATACTCAGGCGCTGCTCTCCGCCATCCCGATCCCGGAACCGGGCCGCAAACGCCGGCGGCAGGTCTTGCAGGGCGATGTGCCCAGCCCGCTCAATCCGCCTTCCGGATGCGCCTTCCATCCACGCTGCCCCATTGCCGCCGAGGTCTGCGCGCGGGAAGCGCCCGAGTTGCGGCCCACCGCGCAGGGACCCGGCCACACTGTATCGTGTCATTTACGCACCGGCGACCACCGGCACCTCGCACCGGCAGAGACCGCGCCTGCGTGACGGCCGGTCTAGCGGCGATTTCTCGCGCGGCAGGGCCGGCCATGGCGCGCCGTGTAATTCCTTGGCAAAGGAAAGAATTATTGAACCCGGTATTGACCCGGCGCGGACAAGTTTGCAAATTATAGTTCGTCCGGGGATAGCCTGATGGGTTTGTTTAGGCTAAGATGGAAGTAGCGGGGGATTCAATAGTTGCTCTACCAGCGCTTTGCCGCAGCGGCGGCGGTCTTACTTTTGCTTGGCGGGTGTTCGTTTTTCGGATTTTGGGACGCGCCGGAAACACCAGCGGATAAATCGAATATCGACAGCCACGGTCTAGGCGGCCCACTTGAGGGCACGCAGTTGGCCGCGCTCCCCGGATACCAGTCGGACCAGAATGTGACACCGGGTGGGATCCAGGTGAGTCGAGGATTTATCGGGGTTCCATCGGTGCGGCCGGCCCGAGCCACGGCGTCTATCCCGCTGCAGCCGCTCGCGTCCGAAATGACTCTCCCCGAAATGACTCTCAAGGATTTGCTGCCTCAGCCGCAGGATCTGGATCTCCAGCCGATTGCCGCGGCCTTCGGGCCCGGCTCTTTCAGCCTGGCTGATCTGATCGCGGATCGGGACTGGCGCAAACGGACCTCCGAGTCGCTGGAGCGCCTGTTTCAGTAGGTGTTCGGCCGGTTTTCCGCAAGCCTCCCCATCCAGGTGTCGTTTCAAGACCCGGCATCCAGCACGAACGAAAAAAAGAGGGAGCCAAAGGGGCTCCCTCAAGTTAGTGCGATGTGTGTGCAATCAAAGTAAGGGCAGTTCTCTAGTCGGGATCCTCCTAAAAGGTAGAGCAATTAACTCCGTAACCGCTCTTCTATAAATAAATATATGTCATTCAAGTTCGAAAATCAAGAAAAAAATTGATATAGGCGAATTTTTTTCTTCAATGTTTTTGTAATAATTAGGGCAATACACCCTATTACTCTCCAAATAGGCCATTTTGCCCTAAGTCAATTAGGTCCTCATGCCCTACCAAAATTTCGCCGGCCGCGTGAAAGGCAGTGGGGGCCGGGGCCGGGGGTTTTCGGGATACGGATTAGGGGGCAAGGCCGAGGACGATGGGCAGTATTGAGGCGACCAGCATGACCGCCATGAGCAGGTTGAAGGCGCGAACCCTCGTCGGATCGCGCAGTATGTTTCGGAGTGCGCTGCCGAAGACGGCCCAGGCGCTGACGCTGGGCAGGTTCACGATGCCAAAAACAATGGTCATCGACAGCAAACTTATCGCATGGTTTACCGGAGTCGTGAAGACAACGGTCACGGTAAATGCCACCGCCCAGGCTTTCGGGTTAACCCATTGCAATAAAGCCATTTGCAGGAACGTCAAAGGACGCGGCGCGGTCTCGCCATCGCCGGATTTCAGAGGCGCGCTGCGGGCAATCTTCCAGGCAAGCCACAGGATATAGAACAGACTCGAAAACTTGAGGACCGTATAGAGCGTCTCGTTCGCCCGCAGGAGCGGCCCAAGACCGAAGCCGACGATCAGGAGCATGCTCAGGAAACTAAGGTTCAGCCCGAGCACCAGGGGCAGGGTGCGCCGGAAGCCGAAATTGGCGCTGGCCGCGAGCAAAATCAAGTTGCTGGGGCCCGGCGTAATGGATGTCACGAAAGCAAATCCCATAAGAGCCAGAATCGAATCTAGAGACATGAAAACGTCCCTCCTGTCCTAAAAGGGGCGCGGTGGCGGCAGCCCGGTGCTCGGCAGTATTGATTTTTCCGGCGCCATTGTATTGTCTCAAGGGTCTCACTTTTTTATCCAATCGTCTGGATCAGAAGGAAGAATGGCCGTAAATGACGTTCTGAGCGACGTTTTCGCCAGCTTGAGGCTGCATGGCGGCGTCTATTTCCGGGCCGAGCTGTCCGGGGCCTGGGCCATCGAGGTTCCCGCCGAACGCCGCCGAATTCGTTTTCATCTGGTGCGCCGCGGCGATTGTTGGGCACAGGTCGGCGCGGCCGGGGTGCCCCTTCGCTTGATGGAAGGCGATTTGGCGATCATCCCCAATGGCGCGGGGCAAGTCCTGTCCGATCGCCCGGGCCGGCCACCCGTGAAACTCAGCGAACTCGTCGAAGGCGGCGCGATCGACAGCTCCGGCGTGTTGAGCTATGGCGCGGGCGCTGCGGAGTCTGGCGGCGAGTTTGGCGGCCGGGTTCGGCTCCTCTGCGGATTTTGCGGCTTCGATGAGGATCTGGAACATCCTGTGCTCACCAGCCTGCCCGCGCTGATCGTTCTCTCGGCGCGCGATCTCGGCGCGGAGCCGTGGGTTGCCGAGACCCTTCGCCTGATGTCCTTGGAAGCCGATCTGGCCGGCCAGGGCATGAACGGCATCCTCGGCAGGCTGCTCGAAGTGGTGTTTATTCAGGTCGTGCGGCGATTGCGCGCGACGGCGGCCGGCGCCGACCTGGGCTATACTTCGGCTCTCGCGGACCCGCGGCTATCGAAAGCACTATTGGCGATCCACGGAGCGCCGCAGCGGCCCTGGACGGTCGCCGAACTCGCCAAGGCCGCCGGTCTTTCGAGGGCGGTTTTCGCCGAGAAATTCACCTCGGCCGTGGGTTTGCCGCCGATCGGTTACCTCACCAATTGGCGCCTGATGAAAGCCCGGCGATTGCTGCGCGAGACCGATCTCGGCATCGACGAAATCGCCCTGCGTTGCGGTTACAAGTCCTTGCCGTCGTTCACGCGCCGCTTCAAATCCGCCTTCGAAACCGGCCCGGGCGCATTCCGGCGGTCTCTGCAAAAGCGATGATCGCAAATCCCCCTCACTTCCCCGCTGTGGGGGTCATCCAGCCCATGGCGGCGCCGTTGCTGTCTTCCAGGATGACGATGCGGCCGATGCCGGGCACGTCGAAGGCCGGCCGCCGGATCTTGCCGCCCGCCGCTTCCGCCTGGGTCGCGCGGGCGTCCACGTCATCGACTGCGATGTATGCGAACCAGTGCTCGGGAATGCCATCGAAATGGTCGCCGTCCATGGTAAAGATGCCGCCGGCCGGCTTGTCGCCCACTTTGGCCAACCAATAGGTCCCACCTTCGGGCATGGGCATGGCGTCGAAGGTCCAACCCAAGGTCGCCCCATAGAAGGCCTTGGCCTTTTCAGCGTTCCGGGTCATCAATTCGTTCCAATAGAAGGTTCCATGATCGGCCATGGCGGTCTCTCTCCCTGTTGCGTATTGTAGGCTGCCGTCTAGCCCTATCGGGCAGCCTTCCAATCCGTCCGGAAGATACCCGAATCTACCGTAGCCGGAACTGCGTATCTTCCCCCACCATGGACAGCTTCGGCGGCGGCAGGAATTTTCGGCGTGCTTCGGCGAGCAGTTTGGCGAGCAGGGCGGGGGAGGGGCGGCCGGTCGGCGCCAGGTTGTGGTCGCGCTCGGCGCGCCGGATCGCGGCGTCGCGGGCCTCGCCGTCCTGCGGGCCGGACCCGTCCAGATAGCCTAGGTGCCGCAGCAGGCGGGTCACCGTGTCGGTTGGCGTTCGGTCGGCGCCGCCGCCGCCATGGGGCGCGCGGCTCTCGCCCCAGGTCGAGCCGGCCTGCGCCAGGGCCCGGAATTCAGCGGTGGCAATGCCTCCGGCCTCGGCGCGGGCGAGCAGCAGGGGATTGGCGAGCGCCCGCGCTGCGCCGTCGAGGAACAGCAGGTACGGCAGCTCCGGGCTTGCCGGCGCCCCTGCGCAGGGCCCATCGTCGCCGCTTCCGGCTTGCCAGCGGTCGAGACAACCGAGCTTGAGCGTTATGCTGTGAGCCCAGCCGCGCCGGTAGCCGGCCTGCACCGTCAGGCCTTCGCCGAGCGCCAGGCGCGCGCGAACCTGGGAATCGAGGCGTTGCAGGGCGAGCCAGCCGGCCCGCAGCCCGATCGGCGCCTCTAAGGTGACCAGGGCCCAGTCGCCGGCCGCCGCTGTCAGGCTGGCGGCGCCGCCGGTGAACCCCGGCGCCACCTCGTAGCCCGCGATCCTTGCGTGAATGACTACGGCATCGCGCTGGTAGCCGGCCACGAAGTGCAGCTCGTTGGGCGCCCACCAACGCCCCTCGACGCCGTTGTGGAGGCAATGGGCCGGGCTCAGCACCAGGCGCGGGCCAATCAGGATGCCGGTGCAGAAGCCTCGGCCGCCGGTATTGAGCCGGCCCAGCGCGCTCCAGGGATACTCCATGGCCTCGACGATCAGCCGGCCGTGGCGGTCGAGCAG
>SMVA01285854.1_pt1 | contig 12939 bp, 12 predicted proteins | sample 2456451 | NCBI WGS metagenome assembly SMVA01 (sample SAMN11095933, study PRJNA526329) | marine sediment metagenome | biome: Marine sediment; feature: Surficial sediment; material: Deep marine sediment; isolation source: Hadal surficial sediment | place: Pacific Ocean | collected 2014-05 | depth...
AAGACCTCTGATGCCGTGGTCATCAATCACATGGACTGTGACAGTGTCCTGGCCTCGGGCATTCTGGTGGGACACCTGGAGCCAGACCCAGCCTATGGCGAGGCGGCCATAGCGGCGGATCACACGGGGGAGGAAAACCCTGTGGCCGACTTGCTTCAGAGCCTGGACGCTCACTGGTCGAGAAATCAGCGGCCTATGCCCGATCCGGACGGGCTGGAGTTCTTCTTCGACAGTCTCTCGCGATTCCAGAGCGGCCACTCGATGGACCCGTTCGCCTCGGAGGCGATGGACGTGAGAAAGGCGAGTAGGGACCGAGCCGCTCGCATCGTCGCGGAAGGCCGGTTCCATGCCGAGACCGGTGTTAATTTAGCCCGACTGGAAGAACCGCTCGAGGGAGAGCTGTTACTGCCATTCCTTCGTGACGCGGTACTGGTGGTCACGGTGAGCCGTCATCGACAGCGTCCGGACCGGTGGCAGGTGAAGGTTCGCCTCGGCCTCGGCGCACCCGAGGGGCTCTCTCTCCAGGCGCTGGGAATCGAGCACTTCGACGTGGCCTACGGTGGTCGCTGGAACGCGGGTTCGAACAACCGAGGCGGTGGTACCGATCTGGATCCCGAGAGCTATCGGCAGCGACTGGTGGAGGCCGTGGCAAAGGCTCAATAGGTTAGGAAGTCGCCAAACCGGATGAACGCTGAAACCCCCTGGTGTATTGTTCTGGAGAGGAGGAACCGGGACCGGACGGAGGATCACCAGATGCCGAAGTACGACACGACGGCTGAGGAGCCCGGGATCTACGTCGATGTGGTTTCTGGCGAGCCGCTCTTCGCAGGGTATGGCCCGTGCATCGATCAGACTGAAGGTGTGGCGGCAGACTGATCGCGACTGAAACTCAGGAGTTGAAACTGTGGCACAGGAACGCGCAGTACTCGCAGGCGGATGTTTCTGGGGGATGCAAGATCTGATTCGCAAGCTCCCCGGTGTGGGAGGGACTCGTGTCGGTTACACGGGCGGCGACGTACCCAACGCTACCTATCGCAACCACGGTACGCACGCCGAGGGACTCGAGATTCTGTTCGATCCCGAGCAGATCTCGTACCGCAGCATTCTGGAGTACTTCTTCCAGGTCCACGACCCGACTACCCCGAATCAACAGGGTAACGACCGGGGGGCGTCGTACCGGTCGGCGATCTACTACACGAGCCCCGAGCAACATAGCGTTGCAGACGATACGATTGCCGACGTGGACGCTTCGGGGTTGTGGCCCGCTAGGGTCGTGACGGAGGTCGAGCCAGCAAGCGACTTCTGGGAGGCGGAGCCCGAGCACCAGGACTACCTGGAGAAGTACTCGGGCGGCTATACCTGTCACTTCCCGCGGCCGAACTGGGTGCTGCCCCGACGTCACGCCGAGGTCCCTGGCCCGGAGTAGATGCGCCTGTGATCCGACCGGACACCTTCGTATTCGACAACAGCTACGCCGCCGAGCTCGAAGGCTTCTATGTCCCTTGGCAAGGCGAGAGCGCACCCGAGCCCAGGATCGTGCACCTCAATCGCGACCTCGCGGCCGAGTTGTTGCTGGACCCGGACGCGCTGGCGAGCGAAAGCGGTGCGGCGATCCTGGCGGGTAGCGAATCGCCGGAAGGCGCCGCTCCACTGGCCCAGGCGTACGCGGGGCATCAGTTCGGCGCGTTCTCACCCCAGCTAGGGGACGGCCGGGCCCTGTTGATTGGCGAGTTGATCGACCGTCACGGCGTTCGCCGCGATCTGCACCTCAAGGGCTCTGGGCGTACCCCTTTCTCGAGGGGCGGAGATGGCAAGGCGGTCCTGAGCCCCGTCCTGCGCGAGTATCTGATCGGTGAGGCGATGCACGCGCTGGGCGTGCCGACGACGAGGGCACTCGCCGCGGTCACTACGGGTGAGCGAGTCATGCGAGAACGCCTCGAACCGGGGGCGGTCCTCGCGCGGGTGGCGGCAAGCCACCTCCGCGTGGGGACCTTCGAGTTCTTCGCGGCTCGCGAAGAGCCCGAGAAGGTGCGCCGCCTCGCGGATTACGCGATTCGGCGCCACTTCCCGGAGCTGGCAGACGCGGACGACCGGTACCTCGGGATGTTTCGGGCCGTACGAGACCGCCAGGCCGCAACAGTGGCTCAGTGGATGTCCGTCGGATTCGTTCATGGGGTCATGAACACCGACAACATGACGATCTCCGGTGAAACGTTGGACTACGGCCCGTGCGCATTCATCGACGGCTACGATCCGGCCGCTGTGTTCAGCTCCATCGACCGCCAAGGCCGCTACGCGTACGGCAACCAACCGGCCATCGCACAGTGGAACCTGGCTCGACTCGTCGAAACATTGTTGCCGCTAATCGACCCCGACGACAGCGCAAGCGCCGTTGAGTTGGCGACCGCCGAGCTCGAGGCGTTTCAGCCGATTTATCAGGACTTCTGGCTAAAAAGGATGAGCGCGAAGCTCGGCTTCGATCGCACGGAGGGGGACGACCTCGATCTCGTGAACGAGCTGCTCCAAGCCATGGACGGCCAGGACGTCGACTTCACAGCGTTGTTCCGTCGACTCGCCGACGGCGTACGGGGCGATCCGGGGGCGGCCCGCGCGCTATTCAATAATCCGACGGCCTTCGACACCTGGCTCGACCGGTGGCTCGCAAGGCTCGCGCGTGAAGACGAAAGTGCTGTCTCACGTGCCGCGGCGATGGACCGGGTGAACCCCGTCTACATCCCCCGCAATCACAAGGTGCAGGAGGCGCTCGACGCCGCCACGGATTCGGACCTCGAACCATTCAGGCGACTTCTGACGGTCCTCGCACGACCCTTTGATCGGCGCGAGGGCCTGGACGAGTATGAGGATCGCGCGCCCGATGGCTTCGGCCCCTACCGTACCTTCTGCGGGACGTAGCGGTGAGTTCGCCGCGGGGCACGATGACACCGTAAAAGGCTGCACTGCTTGGCAGACCTAACTGCCTTCCCAGTAGCGCCTTAGATGTGTTGCACTTCAAAGTTGAAGCCACATGGCGACCGTTTCAGCCACCGCTGAGTTCATCTGCTACTCCTGCTTCGACTTGCCTCCGGATAGTACGGCCGATCCAGCGCTGAATCAGGAATTCGGTAAGAAAGAACGCTGCGATAGAGACGACGAATTCTGCCGGTCCCAGAACTACTTCGAGAGCGTTGAGGGGGGCCCAAAGGAGCAGCGCTGCCACAGCGCCCGAGACCAGGTGTCGCAGCCAACCTTCCGACCTCTTTGATGCGCCCAGGAGTCCCACGCGGATCATCCAGACACCCGTCGCCAGTCCGGCTCCCCCTGACAGCAATCCCACCGCGAGAACCCACAAGGGTCCCGGTGAGCCCCGACTGATGTAGCCACCCAGGAAGAACAGAACGGTCCCACCCACTGCGTCCATTGCGTCGCCGCATGCGACGCGCTCCATTGCCGCCATGGCGCCCCTCCGACGTGTCCCTCTCGCCCGGATCGCCCTCGCCGTTGTGTCGATCTACGGGGTCCACCCCGCCGTGACCCCGATCCAGGGCCAGTCGGTCGGGCGTCGGAGCACGTTCGTGCAGACGATCCCAGGTACCGAGGCGTCTTTCGAGATGGCCCTCCTTCTCGCTGGGTCCTTTCAGTTGGGGAGCCCGATGGACGAGGCCGGGCGCGACGACGACGAAGGACCCCCGCGAACGGTCGCGGTCGATGCGTTCTGGATGGGCGTCACCGAGGTCACCCACGAGGTCTTCGCGGTCTTCCGTGACCGGAGGCTGGACACCGAGGTCGGGGCAGCGCCGGAGATCACATTCGACGCCGACGCCGTCACCCGCCCGAGCCCCCCGTACGAGGATCCGTCTCACGGCATGAGCGGGCCGGGGCGCCCCGCCGCCGGCATGACGCGCCTCTCCGCACTGAGATTCGCTCAGTGGCTGTCGGAAAAGACGGGGCGGCTCTACCGGCTCCCCACGGAGGCGGAGTGGGAGTTCGCCTGTCTCGCGGGCAACGAAGGCCCGTTCGGAATCGGCGCGGGCGTCGCTCCGCCCAACGCCCAGGAGCCGGACGCTGCGTTCCTCGACAGCCACGCCTGGTACGCGTACAACAGCGGCGGCTCGTTCCACGAGGTCGGCGCAAAGACTCCGAACGCGTGGGGGATCCACGATCTGCTGGGCAATGTCGCCGAGTGGACGCTCGATCCGTATGATGCCCACTTCTACGCCTCGATCGCCGACGACGGATCGGCGGCCAATCCCACCACGGGGCCGTCGGCCCGAGGTCGGGGCGTCGTTCGTGGGGGTGCGTTCGACGACGCCATCCCCCAGCTGCGTTGTGCCGATCGATTCGAGGAGATCCCCGAGTGGCAGAGACGTGACCCGCAACTGCCGAAAAGCGTATGGTGGAATACCGACGCTCCACACGTAGGATTCCGCTTCGTGAGCCCCGCCGTGGACCTCACGCCTGAAGAGATACGAGCATACTGGGAAGCGATGCTCGATACAGCTGACGAATAGAGAGATCCAGCCAGACCCGTAGGAGGGAGACATGGACCGCCGCCACTTCATGAAGACCACGACCGCTGCCGTGAGTGCCCTATCGTTCGTGGGGCAGCCGCGCTTCGCACGGGCCCAGCCCGTGGGGAGAGATCCGATTCGCATCGGCCTGATCGGGTGCGGTGGACGCGGCACGGGAGCAGCCTTGCAGGCGTTGAGCACGGACCAGGACGTCCAGCTCGTGGCGATGGCCGACGCGTTCGCGGACAAGGTCGAGAGCAGCTACCAGACCCTGACGACACTCGAGGACATGGACCTCACGCCTCGGATCGACGTGCCGCCGCAGCGGCGGTACTCCGGTTTCGACGCGTACCAACAGGTGATCCCACAGGTGGACGTCGTCATTCTCACGACGCCGCCGGGCTTCCGTCCCATCCACTTCGAGGCGGCGGTCGACGCGGGTAAGCACATCTTCATGGAAAAGCCGGTCGCTACCGATTCCCCGGGCATCCGCAGCGTGCTCGAGAACGCCGAGCGGGCCAAGGCCGACGGTCTCAATGTCGTCGTCGGTCTGCAACGGCATTATCAGACGATCTACCGGGAATGGGTCGACCGCCTCCACGCGGGCATGATCGGAGACATCGTGCTGGGCCGCGTCTATTGGAACAGCGGCGGCGTTTGGGTCCGCGAGCGCCAGCCGGGTCAGACCGAGATGGAGTACCAGATGCGGAACTGGTACTACTTCAACTGGCTGTGCGGAGACCACATCGTCGAGCAGCACATCCACAACCTCGACGTCGCCAACTGGGTGCTCCGAGGCCATCCCGTCCGCGCTCAGGGCCAGGGCGGCCGCGAGGTTCGGACTGGCATGGACCACGGTGAGATCTTCGACCACCACTTCGTCGAGTTCACCTACGATTCCGGCGCTACGATTCTCAGTCAGTGCCGTCACATGCCCGATTGCATGAACCGGGTGAGCGAGGGCTTCCATGGCTCGAACGGAGTCGCGCCCGAGCCCGGGCTGATCAAATCCGCCACGGGTCACGCGCTCTTCCAATACGACGACGAGGGAGACCCCAACCCCTATCAGGTGGAGCACGACGAGCTCTTCGCAGCCGTCGCCGCGGGCCAGTTCAAGTACACGGACGGGGAGAACGGGGCGATCGCCACCATGACGTCCATTCTCGGGCGCATGGCGACCTATTCGGGTCGCGTGGTCGAGTGGGAGGAGGCGATCGCCTCGGACCTCAGCCTCATGCCCGAGCGGTACGCGTGGGACGCGTCGCCTCCGGTGCTCCCCGACGCGCACGGCCGATACGCGATTCCGATTCCGGGGTCGACACGGGTGCTCTAGCGGGCGCGCCACGCACGGCTCGAACGGACATGTCAGGTCCGGGCGTCTCGCTCGCCTTGGTTGCGATCTTCGGGGCCGCGGCGTCCGGGCTCGCGGGGCAGACGGAGGCGGCTCGACTCACGTACGAGTCCGAGCACATGGGCACGACCTTCCGGATCGTGGCCTATACGCACGACCGTGCGCAGGCGGACCGCGCCGCGCGCGCAGCGTTCGCGCACATCGCGCGGCTCGACTCCCTCTTCTCGGACTACCGCCCGGATAGCGAGATCGCCGGTCTCGCTGACCATGCGGGCAGCGGCTCCTTCGTGCCCGTGACCCCCGAGCTCCTTTCCGTCTTGCAAGATGCACAGCACTGGGCGCGCCGAAGGGAGGGCGCGTTCGACGTCACGGTCGGCCCTCTCAGCCGTCTGTGGAGATGGTCGTCTCGACGCGGGGAGTTGCCCAACGACGAGCGCGTCGCGGCGGCCCGATCAGCGGTGGGATTCCGACGTCTGGCTCTGAACGCCACGGAGCACGAAGCGCGCCTGACCGAACCGGGCATGTCCCTCGATCTGGGGGGCATCGCGAAGGGATACGCCGCCGACGCAGCCCTGGCGATCATGGCAGAGCATGGCATCGAAGCGGCGCTCGTTGACGCGGGAGGCGATCTGGCGCTCGGTGACCCACCTCCCGACGAAAGGGGATGGCTCGTGGCGCTACCGAATGGTAATTCGCTCCGTCTAGCCCACGCCGGTGTGGCCACCTCCGGCGACGCGCATCGCCATGTGACCATCGACGGAGTGCGCTACGCACACATCGTCGACCCCCGCACCGGTCTGGGCGTCGTCGACGCACCTACGGTTACCGTCGTCGCCCCCGACGCCACGACGGCCGATGCTCTGGCGTCCGCGCTCACCGTGATGGATCGAGCGTCGGGAATGAAGCTGACACGCTCCGTCGATGGTGCCTGGGCCACCGTGACCGGAAGCGCCAGTTGGATGACCGGACAGCAGCCGGAACGAGCCTCGCAACAGAATCGGAGATAATCGACCATGAACCGGCGAACCTTTATCGGAACCGCAGCGGCCGCCGGCACCGCCTCGGCGCTTGGTGCGACTAACGCCTGGGCGGGCTCGAGCGCTCAGTCGTCACATCTACTGCCTGCGCCGGCCCAGCCCTTCCGGTGCGACTTCGCACCTCACTTCGGAATGTTCCGGCACAGTGGGGGCGGCGACCTCATCGGCCAGCTGCAGTTCATGGCCGACCAGGGCTTCCGATCACTCGAGGACAACGGCATGAAGGGCCGTTCGGTGGGGGAGCAGGAGCGCATCGCATCGGAGATGGCCCGCCTGGACATGCGGATGGGCGTATTCGTCGCTCACACGATCTACTGGCAGGAGCCCAACCTCGCGAGCGGCGACGCGGCCAGGCGAGAGGAGTTCCTGAAGGAGATCGCCGAGTCAGTCGACGTGGCGCGCCGTGTCAACGCGAAGTGGATGACGGTCGTGCCCGGACACCTCGACCTCCGCGTCCACCCGGACTACCAGACGGCCCACGTCGTCGAAAGCCTCAAACAAGCGTCCGCGATCCTCGAGCCCCATGGATTGGTGATCGTCCTCGAGCCCCTCAATCCCCGCGACCACCCTGGCCTCTTCCTGAAGGGTATCCCGCAGGCGTACCAGATCTGCAAAGCAGTCGGCAGCCCCGCGTGCAAGATCCTCGACGATCTCTATCACCAGCAGATCACGGAGGGGAATCTCATTCCCAATGTCGACGCTGCTTGGGACGAGATCGCGTACTTCCAGATCGGTGACAACCCGGGTCGGAACGAGCCGACCACAGGTGAGATCAACTACGGAAACGTCTTCCAACACATCCACGGCAAGGGCTTTCGCGGGATTCTCGGCATGGAACACGGGAACTCGATGCCCGAGGCAGATGGAGAGCTCGCGGTTATCGAAGCGTACCGGTCGGTGGACGCTACAGAGGGCTAGGCAAGGAACCGATCCGATAGGCCCACTGGAACCTATCTCTCGTTCTTGGTACTATGTGCGTAGGGCGTATATACCTAGTGCGACTACTCGAGGGACTCCAGAGGAACATGACCCGCGCATCCGACACCGACCCGACCTCGCTTTTGCCGCTCACGCCGGTGGCTTTCGACATCTTGCTGGCACTGCTGGCGGGCGAGGCACACGGCTATGCGATCATGCGCTCCGTCCGCGAGCGGGCCGGCGGGCAGACGGGTCTCCACGCGGGGACTCTCTATCGGGCTCTGTCACGGCTCGTCGATACGGGCCTGATCGAGGAGACGGAAGACGCTCCTCGAGCGACCGCCGATGAACGACGGCGGTACTACGCGGTGACGAAGACCGGCAGACAGGTCGCGTCGGCGGAGGCTCACCGGCTCGAGAGTTTGCTGGGCACGGCACGTGCCCACGGGCTCCTCCAGCAGTCGTAGGGTCACAGTGAGCCGACCTCGCCGTCAGCTGTCCCTGACGCTCTATCGAGCGTTGCTGTGGAGCTATCCGCCCGCGTTCCGCCATCGGAACGGAGACGAGATGGGCAGGCTCTTCATGGAGCAAGGCAGGGACGCCCACGCCGAGGCGGGGAGTTTCGGGCTCGTGGCGCATTGGGTGAGCGCTTTCGCCGACGCCATAAAAAACGGCGTCGGCGAACGAGTGGCTCAGGGAAGGATGCGACAGCGTAGGGCCGGCACGCCGATGAGAAATGCCCGGCATGGAGATGCAACGGGAGGGGGTGGGGGGATGGATTCGCTGATGAAGGACCTCAAGTTCGCCGTACGGGCACTGCGCAGGAATCCGGGCTTTACCTTCGTGGCGGTTGTCACGATCGCGCTCGGCATCGGAGCCAATACCGCGATTTTCAGTGTGGTGCGGGCGGTTCTTCTTCAGCCCCTTCCGTATGACGATCCGCAGGAGTTGGTCCTGTTGTGGGGCGAACTGCGGAATCGGAATGTCACGCACTTTCCGGCGTCTCCGCCGATGGTACTGGCCTATAAGGAAGGGGCGTCCGCGCTAGAAGACCTCGCCGCCGTCTTCACGTCCCGTGTATCGCTCACGGGTGACGGCGACCCGATTCAGGTGGATGCCGGGAACGTGACCACCAACTTCTTCACCATGCTCGGGGTCGAGCCGGTGATCGGTCGGAACTTCGTGGAAGAGGACGGGACTCCGAATCCGCAGGGTGTCTTCCCGGGTCAACCCGGCGCCCTCCCCGGCATCGCCATCTTGAGCCATGCGCTGTGGGAACAGAGGTATGCCAGGTCGCCAGACGTCATCGGCCGTACAATCGAGATCGGCGGTGGGCCGGCTGAGATCGTCGGCGTGATGCCTCGCGGCTTCGAGCTCCTCATGCCGCCGACCGCCAATCTCGCGGACCGTGTGGACATTTGGCTGTCCGCACGTGTCGATTTCGTGAACGCCCCTCTCGCCAGCGTATTCCTCCTGCCCGTTGGTCGGCTAAGGGAAGGTGCCACAGTCCAGCAACTGCAGTCACAGCTCGACCGCGTCGCGTCTTCCCTGTCAGCGGACGACGAGGTGTTCACTACCGCCGACTTCCACGTGCGCGTGGAGGGACTACAATCGGAAGTCACCGCGCACGTGCGACCCGTGCTCTTGGCGCTGTTCGGTGCCGTGGTATTCGTTCTGCTCATCGCGTGCGCCAACGTCTCGAATCTGTTGCTCGTGAGGGCCTCAGGGCGTGACCGGGAGCTGGCGGTCCGCTCAGCGTTGGGTGGGAGCCGTGGTCGGCTCATCCGACAGATGCTCATCGAGAGCGTGGTCCTGGCGCTGGCTGGTGCGCTCCTCGGAACCGTGTTGGCATCGGGAGGGATCGAGCTACTTCTGGCGCTGCAACCCGAGGATCTGCCACGCATCGAGAGCGTCCGTATCGACGGCGTGGTCCTCCTCTTCACGGCGGTGTCGGCTGTCGGAGCCGCGCTTCTGTTCGGCATCGTTCCCGCACTGCAGAGCTCTCGATTCCAGCTCGCGGATGCGTTGAGGGACCGGGGCGCGATCTCGATGAGCGCCGCGCGCAAGCTGATTCGCAACACCGTCGTCGTCGTCGAGGTCGCGTTGTCGTTGGTGTTGCTGATCGGAGCCGGGTTGATGGTACGGAGCTTCGTGGAGCTCAACAAAGTCTCACCCGGATTCGACCCCGACGGTGTGATCACCTTCAACGCGACGATCCCGTTCGGCCGGTATCCACAGGCGGTCGACCGGACGAATTTCACGGCCGAGCTGCAGCGGCGGCTGGAATCGATCCCCGGGGTGGAGCGGGCGGCTACTGGCTTTCCGCTTCCATTGACATCCAGCCTGGCCAACGGACGGTACGGCCCGGAGGAAGCCTTGACCAACCCGGAGGCGTTTGGACAAGCGACCTATCGTAGCGTCACGCCCGGGTATTTAGAGGTGATGGGTACGGCACTCCTCGCCGGCCGAACGTTCTCGGAAGCCGATAACGCCGACAGCACGGCCGTGGTCGTGGTGGACGACAAACTCGCGGGGATCCTTTGGCCGAACGAATCCGCGATCGGCAAGCGTTTCCTCATCCGTGCCACGACACCCGACCCGCAGTTCGTCGAGGTGATCGGCGTGGTGGAACATCAGCGGTCGGAGGGCCTCGCGACCGAAGGAACTGAGACGGTCTACTTTGCCAACCGGTACACCGGGGGCTTCGGTGGCACCTGGGTGGTCAAGGCCGGCGTGGATCCCGTGGGCTTGATGGGGGCGATACGCGCCGAAGTGGCTGCGATGGACGGCGACGTTCCGGTGGCAAACGTCGTGCTCATGCAGAGTTACGTCGATCGGGCGATGGGGCCCACGCGCTTCGCTTTGACACTCATCAGCGTGTTTGGCGTGATCGCGCTCCTGTTGGCATCCATCGGCTTGTACGGAGTGTTGTCGTATGTGGTGCGGCAGCGGACCGCAGAAATCGGAGTCCGAATGGCCTTCGGCGCAGAGGCGGGAAGTATCCTCAAGCTCGTGGTGGTCGAAGGACTCACCCTGGCGGGGGCAGGCATCGTGCTCGGCCTTCTGGTCGCGGTCCCGCTGACTCGGGTCATGGACTCTCTTCTCGTCGGCATTACTCCGACGGACCCACTCACGTACGGTGGAGTCAGTCTCGTATTCGTCGCGGTGGCCACGTTGGCGTGCTTCCTGCCGGCTCGTCGGGCGACGCAGGTGGATCCCGTGACGGCGCTTCGCGAGGAGTAGCGCGACCCTTCGTATTGGGAGCAGCCCCGAAAGAGATCTTGGTGGTGACCGACGCCATCGACGTAGCAAGCTTGTTGCACGCGTTGTCCCCGAGGGACTCACTGAGACGTCGCGCGACCGACGGGGGGGACACCATGTGGAACAAGGACAAGGAACAGGCCGGGCGGCCCGCGGCCGAGAGCAGGCCTCAGGTTTCGGCGCCCAGCGCGACGACTGCCTCGCCCGCGACGGCCACGATCGGCCCGTCCATCATCATCCGTGGGGATGTGACAGGAAGCGAAGATCTCTTGATCCAGGGCCAGGTGGACGGGTCGGTGACACTCGATCAGCACGCGGTCAGAGTGGGAAGCGAAGGGCGCGTGAACGCGAACATCGTCGGGAGAGTCATCACGATCGAAGGAAAGGTCGAGGGCGATCTGACTGCGCAGGAGCAGATAGTCCTGCGTGGGTCCGCCCACGTGCAGGGGGACATCAAGGCTCCCCGAGTCGTCCTCGAGGACGGCGCCACCTTCCGCGGCCTCGTCGACATGGGAGCTGGGTCGACGGGTGACGACGCCGAGTCGGACGACACCGCTACGACCGGTGCATCGGCAGTCCGAGTGGAGGACGAGCCGATGAGCAAGTCGGAAACGGAACCGGGCCCGACCCCTCCCGGGTCTGCGAGAGAGTCCCACCGGTCGAAAGGTTCGCCGTCGAGCTCGGTACGTCCGACGTCCCGCAAGGGGAAGGACGCTTCCAGCCGGGTGGACCGAGCAAGAGCCTAGGTGGCCTGGCTGGAACGGCTCCGGCACCGTCGCTCGCTCGACTCCGCGGCCGAAGAGCACGAGGGCGAGACGGGAGCAACGGTCGAGTGGACGTCACCCGGCCTTGCCGCGCTCTTCGACGCATTGAAGAATGAGAGGAGCCGCTCGATCCTGGATCTCGGGCACGCGAGCAACTCGCATCTGCACGTCCTCGGCCGTTTCTCGCGACGGATTCGCTTCGCCGGCCTCGTCCCGTCGCCTCCGCGGGGGGACGCGTTCGAGGCTGCGCTCACAGGGCTGCCGCCCAGCCCACGTCAGCCCTACGACGTCGTGTTGGCCTGGGACGTCATGGATCGCCTCGTTTCCCACGAACGAGAAGGCTTGGTGAAACGATTGGTCGAGCTCACCGCACCGAACGCTTGGTTGTACGCCGTCGTGGACGCGTCGGGAGCCGAGTTCGCTCGGCCGCTTCGGCTCACTCTCCTCGACCTCGACCGCGTTGGGCAGGAGGCGGTGGGCCCCGCGGAGCCGGTGGCGCCACAGTTGTTGCCCGGCCATGTAGTGCGACTCTTCAGACCTTTCGAAATACAGCACGCCTTCACGCTTCGGGCGGGGCGGCGCGAGTACGTGGCGCGAAAGATGGCCCTCCTCCCTGGAGCCAATTTCGACGGTGCCTATGGTGAGGCGAGGCATAACTTGCGACATACATGAGGGGAGGCAAGCTAAAGCTTGCTAGGTGCGAGCCTCGATTGAGAGGAAGGCGGTATGAAGGCCTCAGACAGACGAATTCGAGATCTGGCCAGACACCAGTTGGATCGGCGCCTGGAGGAGATCCGCAGCTTGGCTCCCGATTTGCGGACGCCCCAAGGGGGGTGGGTGGGTGCACTGAGAACCGCATACGCGATGAGCCAGGCGGACTTGGGTCGGCGTATGGGCATTTCTAGGCAAGCGGTCAGCCAGTTGGAACAGCGAGAGTCTGACGGTTCCACCACTCTCAAAGCACTAGAGCACGCAGCTCAAGCTCTAGATGGCGAGTTGATGTACGCCATTGTCCCCAGGCAATCCATAGCTGGAGTGCTCGAGAGACGAGCTCTGCGTCTGGCCACCCAAATGACCGGGTCGGTTCGCCATACGATGCG
>SMVA01088004.1_pt1 | contig 12937 bp, 10 predicted proteins | sample 2456451 | NCBI WGS metagenome assembly SMVA01 (sample SAMN11095933, study PRJNA526329) | marine sediment metagenome | biome: Marine sediment; feature: Surficial sediment; material: Deep marine sediment; isolation source: Hadal surficial sediment | place: Pacific Ocean | collected 2014-05 | depth...
ATTTTAGTGGATGAGAAAACCACGGTTAGGAATACACCCTCTATTAATCTGAATCTGAACGTACGCGGGCTAAAAACTTCGGCGACTCTGGCAATTAATGAGCTGAGTGCAGAATTACTCGCCGAAGGTCGCGATATTATTAAATTTGGTTTCGGCCAATCTCCGTTTCCAGTTGCGGCGTCCGTTGTCGCGGCGCTGCAAGAAAATGCTTTTCAGAAAGATTATCTTCCTGTGAAAGGATTGTACGAGCTAAGGGAAACCATTGCCGAGTATCACTGCCGGAAGCATGGGATAAAACGAAAGGCTGAAAATGTCATGATTGGTCCTGGCTCTAAAGAACTGATGTTCCTTGTTCAGTTAGCCTACTACGGAGATCTGGTTATTCCAACACCATCGTGGGTTTCGTACGCCCCGCAGGCCCAAATCATCGGTAGACAAGTTTACTGGATGCCTACCAACTCCGCTGATAACTGGCTGCTCATGCCGGAGCAATTACAAAGTTTGTGCCGCGAGGATCCCGATCGGCCCCGACTGTTGATACTCAACTATCCCAATAATCCGACGGGCCACACTTACAGCAGAGAGCAGCTCAAGGAATTAGCGGAGGTTGCCCGGAACTACCGCGTCGTCCTGCTTTCCGATGAAATTTACGGTGAAATTCATCACGAAGGCAAACATACATCGATTGCCGAATTCTATCCGGAAGGAGCGATCGTTAGCACGGGGCTGAGCAAATGGTGCGGCGCCGGTGGCTGGCGGTTGGGAAGTTTTATCTTTCCGGATTCTTTGCAGTGGCTTCTAGACGCGATGGCAGTGGTTGCGAGTGAAACTTACACAGCTACCAGCGCGCCAATTCAGTACGCGGCTATTCGCGCTTTTCAGGGCGGTGAGGAGATCGAAGCATATTTAGTTCAAAGCCGGCGTGTCCTGAAAGCAATCGGCGCTTACTGTTACAAAAAAATGAAAGAAGCCGGCATTAAGATTCATCGACCGCAAGGTGCGTTTTATTTATTTCCAAGTTTTTCTCCTTTTAAACCGGCTCTGGAGAGACAGGGAATAAAGACCAACAGGATGCTCTGTGAAAAAATTTTGCAGGACACCGGTGTTGCGACTTTACCGGGAGGCAGCTTCGGATTACCCGATTTTAAGTTTGCATTGCGGCTGGCTTATGTGGATTTTGATGGTGCAAAGGTACTTGCAGAGGCTGGCGCTATTACATTAGAAGAACCGCTTACGGATGAATTTGTCGCAAAAAATTGCCCGAAAGTATGCAGGGGTATCGAAAGACTTTGTACCTGGGTAGATGACTTAAGATAGTAGGATGGCACCGTCTTTAATTGCCCCAATTACTCATTAACCTGATCTACGCCATTGAAGAAGTTAGCTGCAAACCCGTTCCTAGTGTTTCTTATCACAACTTATTTCTTAAACTGCTCGACCAACCAGACTACTCTGATGGAGGAGTTATCCGGGGATTTAGCTGCGCATATTGAAAAGATTGTTCAGCAGATGCCCGGGCGCGCAAGCGAAGGATTTGTAAAGCCCACAGCAGGCCAGCTTAACAATTGGCGTGACCTAGTTATTTTATTTTTAGACGGCAACCTGCATGAGGTGCACTCTATAATTGATACTGAGTTCCCGTTTTACCGCCTTCTTAGATATAAAGATACAGGCCAGGTATATTATCTTCTTGAGGAAAAATTGCCGATTGGAAAAGGTTGGGGCACCTATGTTTTGAACTCCAATCATGAACGCGCAATTTGTGTTCAAAGTCCACATCCCCTGTCTGACATCAATACACATATCGAGGCAACGGAGATTTTCAGACGTTGCGGTGCCTTTTTTTTTATGCTGGCCGGAACCCACAGATGTGCTAATTCCGAAGCTACACAATGTGACGGAACTTTTCGGGGATGCGGTTCGGTATCCGGTTTCCGATATGGCGCACTTTGTTGCATCTGTATTCCAGATTACGCATGAGGCAGTTTCAGAGTATGCAAGCCAAATCTATTCTTTGAGCATTCATGGTCACAATCGTCCTGAATGTGAAGATATTTTTATAAGCAGCGGTTTAAGCGGCGGGTCTAAGCAGATTCTGTTTGATCTTAAATTTAATCTTAACAATACCGGTTTAACTGTGGCAGTGGCGGGGGATAGTTCTTCACATTGTCCTTTGGTGGGAAGTACAAATGTTCAGGGAAGATTCATAAACGGTTCCGCTCAACCCTGTACAGTGCCGGGCGTTACTCCCACCGGATATTTTATCCATATCGAACAAAGTCGATTGGTGAGAGACAATTCTTCAGAATATTCAAAATTAATTGAAGCGATTCGTTTAACCATAAACGAAAAGTGAAGTCAGGATGGTGGATCGACCAATGGATTTTAATAAATACGTCCCGAGCTTTCCTTCTGCGGTTTTCCCCACGAAATATCCAAACCAAATCGTAGCAGGTTGTCAATATTTCCGACTCTGTAGGCCGCGCTCATGTCCACCGTGTAATTCTCAAACACGCCGCGCTACAAACTCATTCCAAAAGTAAATTTGCGGTTTAAATCAGCCGTTCCTAAGTTATTAGAGAATCCGGCTCTATAAAACCAGGCTTTCAAACAATACTCTCTCCAGGCCAATATATGCTCGATTTGCTGTGTCGTTATGTAAAGTTTTACGAAAATCAAAGGCAACTATCACTCCATCGAGAGTGTTAGCGCCTCCGAAACGGAGGGTCGCGGCGGCGCCTTCATTATAATTGCCACTGACAGAGGAATTCCAGCTGAACTTGTTTATCAAATCCCGCAGCATGATTCCCAACCGCAGATTTTTATTTACATAAATCATATACCCAAAATCAACTGCGAACCCCTTGCCGTTGCCGGATACTTGATTTTCACCACCGTTAGGATTGTTTCCGAAAGAGGCCCAGCGTCCTTTCACCGTAATGCCAAAAGCTATTTGGTCAAAGTAGATTTCGTTTTTGCCGAACGGGAATCAGAGAAAAACCATTGGCGAAACCGAGACCTGCCGGATTGGAGTGTATAGATTCTCCCCCTGGGTAGAGTGTGCTAATGCTTCCCCCCATAGCATCAGCACGGGTCCCCAATCCGGAAAAAGCAACACCTGACCATTTGAAATTCATTCCAATATTTCCACCTCGGAGACGATCTATACTGCTTTTAGGACGCTGAAAAGGATTCTGAGCTAACGAGGCAGCGGGTTGGATGAGTAAAACAAACAGGCTTAAAAGAGTGAAATGGTTTATCGAAGAGAAATGTTTACAAATGATTCTCAACAAATGAACAGGGAACTTGACTTTGTAGATATTATTTCTGGTCAAAGTATTAATGACGGTTATTTTTTTTAGATAATTGGGTAAGTTTGTTCTATAAGTAGAAAGGAAATCTATTCTTGGATTAAATTGTATAAAATATACATAATGATGGCAGGATTGTCAAGGGTTTTATGAGAATTTCTACGAATATTCGTTAAAAGTAACTCTATTTGCCGTTTTTTATTTCTATTATTTTAATAATCTGTTCACTCGCAGAAATTCAATCGGGTGGCTGGTCGAACCATCAATTGCCAAATCAGCCAGAATCTCTCCGATCACGGGTGCGAATTTAAAACCATGCCCGGAAAAACCAGCGCCGATAATAACATTTTCATATTCAGGGTGAACATCCAGAATGAAATTGAAATCCGGCGTAATGGTGTACATGCAAACGGTAAAGTTTGTTCGGACCGGTTGAAATCGGGGAAATACTTTTTCAATAAACTGTAGAATGACCGGTTCGTCGCTTGGCTGCAGTGTTCTTCTCACTTCATCCGGCAGGGAGCTGATTCCAGGTATTTCGTGCTCGCCAATTTTTAACCCCATTTCGTTGACGGCAGGGAAACCATAAAAGCTGCCAAAATCTAATTCGACATAAAAGTTCGGAAAGCCATCAAGTTTGTAGTTAGCGATCTCCGGTGAGTCATACCAGAAAAGAACTTTTCGCCAAATATCGAAGTCAATTCCCAATGAAAGCATTTCTCGATTTGCCCAGGCGCCGCTTGTAATGATTAACTTCCCGGCGACGATTTTTCGACGGTCGGTTGTTATTGAAATGTGATTTTTGTTCGCCTGCCAGGTTAGAACTTTTTCATTTGTATATAAAGTTGCCCCGTTTTTTTGGCCCAGTTCAGCAAATTTTTCAACTGATTTTTCCACGTACAAAAAACCGGCGATTGGGTCAAAATAGATAATAAAGTCTTCGGGTAGATGGAACTGAGGAAATCTTTTTCTTGCTTCATTAACGGTTAACTTTTCATGGGGCAGGTTATGTTTTTCATAACACAGGTCAAGCCCCTTGATAACTTCAGAATCAGGTTTGCCGGCGACAATGAGTCCGTTTTCAACAAATAGCTTCTCACCGGCTTTTTTTTCGAATTCATGCCAGAGATCGTAAGCCCGGTTGAGCAGCGGGATATAGTCGGGGTGTTCAAAGTAGGCTTTACGAATAAGCCGGGTTTCACCGTGAGAACTGCCACGGTCATGCGCTACACCGAATTGTTCGATGCCACAAACGTTTAGACCTCTTTTTGCAAGTGTGTAAAGAGTGGCGCTTCCCATGCCCCCAACCCCGAGAACAGCTATATCGTATTTTTCTATTGAGCCGCTCATAATGAATGGTTGTGACTGAAGTTCGGTTTTTTAGGCTCGAAGAGAATTGAAAGCATAAGCAGTTCGTCGCTATATTTTTTTTTGCTTGGCCTCTGCGGCTAATACCCCGCCGCTTGTCCATCCTTGCGCGACTCGGACGCACCATAGTAAACTTTGTTTTCCCAATCTATCATAATGCCCTGGTAGCCGCCGAAGCTGCCGACATTGGTACCGACTCGATGCCCCATTTTCCTCAAGTCACGATAGACTTCATAAGGCAACCCTGATTCAAGGTAAACGTTTCCGCCGTTTGTCATTTCCTCTCCGGTTGGCTGAGAAGAGCCCTGGTGCAAAATTCTTGGCGCATCGCCGGCCTCCTGGATATTCATGCCAAAGTCAATTATGTTTATAACTATTTGTGCATGACCCTGCGGCTGGGTTGCGCCGCCCATGACGCCGAAGCTCATAAATGGCTTGCCGTCTTTGGTGATAAACGCGGGAATAATCGTATGGAACGGACGCTTGCCGGGCGCGTAGGTGTTGAAATTTCCTTCTTCAAGATCAAATAACTCACCGCGGTCCTGAAAGATGAAACCGAGACCATCCGGAGAAAGCCCGGTTCCCATGCCGCGGTAATTGCTTTGGATGAGTGAGACCATGTTGCCATCTTTGTCGGCTGTGGTTAAATAAATGGTGTCGCCCGCCAGCAAAGCCGGATTGCCGGCTTCGTAACGTTTTGCCGCGCGTTCCGGATTAATTAAAGCGCGTCGCTGTGCGGCGTATTCTTTTGAAATAAGCGCTTCAACCGGGATCCGGTTGAAATCGGGGTCGGCATAGAATTTGGCGCGGTCTTCAAAAGCCAATTTTTTGGCTTCAATAAAATGGTGAATGTATTCTTTGCTGCCAAATCCCCACCCTTGAAGATCATAATCTTCAAGAATGTTCAAAATTTGCAGTGCTGCGATACCCTGACCGTTTGGCGGCAGTTCCCAAACGTCATAGCCGCGATAGTTTGTGGAGACGGGTTCGACCCAATCTGATTGGTGTGAAGCCAGATCCTCGAACGAGAGAAAACCACCGACGCGCTTCATAAAAGCATCCATAGTTTTTGCGAGTTCACCTTTGTAAAAAACGTCCCGGCCGCCCTTGGCGATTTTTTCCAGGGTGTTGGCAAGATTAGGATTTTTAAAGACCTCGCCCTTTTTTGGAGCCCGGCCATTTGGCATGAACGTTTCTTTAAAACCCTCATATTCTTGTAAAAGCGGTACGCTGCGATTCCAGTAGTAGGCGATAAGTTCGGAAAGTGGAAACCCTTCCCGGGCATATTTAATTGCTGGCGCCAGATTTTCTTTCATGGAAAGATTCCCGAATTTCTTGTGCAGCTCAAACCAGCCGTCAACACACCCGGGAACCGTAACCGGCAGCGGACCATGACTCGGGATTTTTTCTAAGCCTCGTTTTTTGAAATAATCAAGAGTAAGCGACCTGGGCGAACGGCCACTGGCATTGAGTCCGTAAAGTTTCTCGGTTTTGGCGTCCCAAACAATTGCAAAAAGATCCCCGCCAATTCCGTTGCCGGTTGGTTCCATCAAACCAAGCACAGCATTAGCGGCAATCGCAGCGTCGATAGCGTTCCCGCCTTGTTTCAAAATGTCTAGTGCAACTTGCGTCGCTAGGGGTTGGCTGGTGGCGGCCATGCCGTTTCTGGCGATCACTTCGGAACGCGTGGCAAAGCTCCTGCCGGTGATTCGATCCTGAGCGTAAATGGGTAATGAGAACATCGAAACGAGAATGATGGAATTAATAGATTTGATCATGAGTTCTCTCCTTATTCTGTCTAACTTTCAACAAACGGCACAATGGATTGAAGCTGAAAATTGATTTCTAAAAGTTAGCTATCGAAACGTAAATTGTCAAGTTGATTCATTCATCTCTGCTAAGAATGACTCAGTCCTGAAACATTGTCTTGAAGGCGGACAGAAGCTGAGCCTCGCAATCTTAATCGTTCTTCTAAGTCAGTGTGGTAATACTTTGTAAATTAAATACTTAAAGGTCGAATTAATTTTTGAGTGAATCTTGGTACGCTTCTTGTAAACGCTGTATCAATGAATTAAAGGATGTTAGCTTCGCATCAAGGACGAACCCACACCTCAGCGCTGCACCTCGTGTCTTTCTTGCTCTAAAGCTTCTTTTTATTTTCAAAGCATTTTGAGAGTTTCTTTGCAGATACTTTGTCTTAAGAGATAGAAACAGTGAGAGAAGAATTCCAATGGTTTGGAGGCCACGGATGAAGTTATTAATTATTGCAATTTTGACGAGCTTGCTCTCGCTCAATTTTTGGGTGGGGAATTCGAACGTGCAGCAAAATAAAATTTCAGACTTTGAGCAATCACTTCGGACGGTCGAGGGAGTCATGCAGGTTGATTTTGTTCGACGTACCAGCAATCAAAAAATTTTGAAAATTCTGGACAGATTTAACCCAGGGTTAAAAAACGATTTAAAGCAAGAAATCACCAACGAGATTTATCAAAGGAGTATTAAATATCCCAATCTCGATGTGGATTTGATTTGCGCTACAATTACCCACGAAAGCGGCCGCACCTGGGATCCGAAAGTCGTTTCAAAGGCCGGCGCAATGGGACTGATGCAGATTATGCCTGCGACCGGGAAGTGGTTATCAAAATACGAGGGAATTTCCTGGACGGGAGATGAAGAAGTTCTGTTCGACCCGATTAATAATATACGGTTGGGAACGCGCTATCTCTCTGCTTTGATTGAAACCTATGATTTGGAAGGCGGTTTGGCAGCTTATAATGGTGGCGATAAAAGAGTGAGAATGTGGTTGAAACATGATAAAGCGGATGGTATTTTGTGGCCCGAGACCAGGGCTTATATTCCGTTCGTGTTGAATTTGTATGACGAGTTTAAGAGTACAAGTCTCTAGAAGACACAGATGTCCTCCTCAAAACCCGGGTTCAGTCGCTTATTTGGCATCCCGGGTTTTTTTATCCCCCAATTCTCTTCCTTTTTAATAAATACTCAAACAAGGCCCGGTCGTAGTCTTCCTTGGTGTTGAGCGTGACGTAGTCGATTTTGTGCTCGCGGCAGAATTTTTTGTAGGTGCTGATAAATTCGCTAACCTGTTGTTGATACTCACTTCGAATGTGCCAGGGTTGGGTGTTGATCTCTTCACCAGTTTCCATATCCTTAAAAACCGCGTCCTGATTAAACTCAAAACTAAATTCCAGCGGATCCAATATTTGAAAAACGATGACCTCGTGGTTTTTATGGCGGAAATGTCGCAATCCGGAACGTACCTTCTGCGGGTCGTCCAGTAGATCGGATAGCAGGATAATCAGACCGCGCCGTTTGATCCGGTCGGCCATTTGATGCAGGGCCGAGGAAATGTCGGTTTTGGAGCTGCTTTCTGTCTTGTCCAGTTCGGTCAAAATTTGGTTGAGGTAGGTGGTGACCGAACGGGGTGGGAGGTACCTGCGAATTTTTTCGTCAAAGGTGACCAGCCCGACGGCGTCTCGTTGCTGCATCATTAAATAAGAGAGCGCCCCAGCTAAATACGATGCGTACTGCAATTTACTCATACCGCTTGAGGAGTATCCCATCGAAGCAGAGGCGTCCAGGAGAATGTAAGTCTTCAGGTTGGTCTCTTCTTCAAACCGTTTGACATAAAAACGGTCGGTTTTGCCGTAAACTTTCCAGTCGATATGTTTGATTTCGTCGCCGGGCATGTATTGACGGTGTTCGGCAAATTCCGCGCTGAAACCATGATAAGGACTTTTATGCAAACCGGTGATAAATCCTTCCACCACCAGGCGTGCGCGTAAATCCATGGAGCGCAGCTTCGAGACGACTTCGGGATTCAGGTACTTGCGGCTATCAGCGAGTTGGGAGGTTGACATAGTTTAATTTTTATTTTCCAAAAGCCGTTCCACGATATCGACCGCGCCAATGCCTTCGGCTTCGGCGTTAAAGTTCGTTACCAGGCGGTGCCGGAGAACCGGCTTCGCCACAGCGTGAACATCGGCAATTTCGGGAGTTGGCCGACCATCCAAAATAGCGCGGGTTTTGGCTCCCAGAATGAGATACTGGGAAGCACGCGGACCGGCGCCCCAGCTAATTGACTCCCGGATAAAGTCCGGAGACTTTTCATAGTTCGGCCGGGTATTTCGAACTAAACTCACTGCAGCGTTAATGACTTCGTCAGCGACCGGCACCCGGCGTACCAACTTCTGTAAATTCAAAATTTCATCTGCTGTTAATATGGGGTTCAACTCGGCTTCATAGGCGCTGGTCGTCGATTTAACGATCTGCGCTTCTTCTTCTCTGGATGGGTAATCCAGCCAGAGGGTAAACATAAATCTATCCAGTTGCGCCTCTGGGAGGGGGTAGGTCCCTTCCTGCTCAATTGGGTTTTGAGTGGCCAGGACAAAGAATGGTTCTGGGAGCTTATAGGTGGTTCCGGCGGCAGTGACTTCGTGTTCCTGCATGGCCTGCAGAAGCGCCGCTTGAGTTTTTGGCGGCGTGCGGTTGATTTCATCTGCCAGGACAATATTAGCAAAGACGGGACCTTTGACGAATTTAAAGGATTTGTGACCGGTCGATGTGTCTTCTTCAATGATTTCAGTACCGGTAATATCCGAGGGCATTAAGTCGGGAGTGAATTGGATTCGGTTAAACTTTAAGTCTAAAACTCGCGACAGGGTGCTAATCAAAAGTGTTTTGGCTAATCCGGGCACGCCAACCAACAGACAGTGCCCCCTGGCCAATAAAGAGATGAGCAGATCATCTATAATTTCCCTTTGCCCGATGATTATTTTTCCAATTTCGGCCGCGATTTTGTTACGAGCCTCTCTTAGTTTCTGAACGCTTTCTAAATCATCCGGCTTGGTTCTATTTTCTGCCATTCAACCTCCGACTGTGCAATTCACTAGCATGGGTTTTGTTGAAATTTTGAATTTTAATTGTAACCATTTCACATTCAAATGTCAAATGAATTTTCTTGATGTTCGCCTCTGATTTGATTAAATTAGTGTTAATATTTGTATCGAAATTTTCATAGGTTATCAATTTTTCACAAAGAGGAAAAATGCAAAAAGTTAATCTAAAAGGCCTCGACTTAAACGAACTTCGCGACTTTGTTGTGTCAATAGACGAAAAACCCTTCCGCGGCGATCAAATTTTTAGCTGGCTTTACAACAAAAGCATCAACTCTTTCGACGAAATGACCAACCTGTCCAAAGAGTTAAGAGATAAATTGCTTGAGCGGGCTCAAATAGACCAGCTTAAATTAGTTGTACAGCAGCAGTCAGGACAGGATCAGTCGATAAAGTATTTGTTTCAGTTGGAAGACGACAGTCAGATTGAATCGGTGCTGATGTTTGACGGTAACCGAGCGACACTCTGCATCTCCACCCAGGTAGGCTGTGCCATCGACTGTAAGTTTTGCGCGACCGGTATGATGGGACTGAACAGGCATTTGACACCAGGTGAAATCCTCGACCAGGTTCTCGCGGTGCAAAAGTTAAACGGTACAAGAGTCACCAATGTTGTTTGCATGGGAATGGGTGAGCCGTTTCACAATTACGATAATTTGATGAAAGCCTGCGAACTATTGAGTGATGAATTAGGCCTTAATTTGGCACGGCGCCATATTGTCGTTTCTACCAGCGGTCTGATTCCGAAGATTTACCGTTTCGCCGATGAGAATCATAAATACCGTTTAGCGATTTCCCTGAACGCAACCCTGGACGAAATCCGATCGCGCATTATGCCGCTAAACAAAAAGTGGCCAATCGCCGAACTGATGAAAGCGGCTGCCTACTACACAAAAAAATCAGATCTGCGTGTAACTATCGAATATGTGCTCATGGCCGGACTGACTGATTCCTTAGAAGATGCGAAACGATTGAAAAATATTGTAAAAGGCTTATTTTGTAAAATCAACCTGATTCCATACAATGCAACGCTTGGAGAATTTAAACGGCCTGAGGAAAGAAGAATTATGCAGTTCTATGAGCAGATGCGGGATTTAACTGTGCCGGTAACGATTCGCTGGAGTAAGGGGGACGATATTGACGCCGGCTGTGGTCAACTAGCTGTCAAGGCTTAGTTGGAGACCTCCTTATTATTATAAGCGCGATGATGCCAGGCTGTCTTATGGGAAATATCGCGACAGGATTTTGGGTTCGTTTTAAAATTTTTTGAAAGCCGCTTTTGGTCGGCTTTGTTTACATGGATGGCAAGTATTTTTTGACATTGTTCTTCGGCCTGTTGATATTTTTCAAACTTTGAATAAATGTCGTATAAGTTCACACGGCAAACGATCTCATTGTAGGGTGAAAGGATATTTGCGGTTTCTAAAGACAGAATAATTTTTTCGTAATAGCCGGCCGCCTCATGCCAGAGCTCGAGCTTCTTTGCTGTTTTTGCTGCGCACCAAAGGAAGATTCGGCTATCCGGAAATTCTTCAAGCCCTTGTTTAATAATCTCAAACCCTTCCTGGTAATTTTCTTCTTCAATGCAAATCCAACAGAGCCCGCACATCGCACTGTATCTAGAATACCGGCTTTTTTCCATGGCCGTTTTTATCATTTCAATCCCCTCTGCACGTTCATCCTTCACAAACGGCAGCCAGGTGAAATAACGGCTCAACTTGCTGCGATAATATTTATAAGTTCCCAGCCCAAAATAGAGATCGTACAGGGAGCTATTATTTTTCAAAGCTATTTCCAGAGCTTTGATACTGTGTCTGCCGGTTTTAAAAGCTTCTATTAGTTTGTTCTGCTTGCCTTGATAAAAAGCAAGGTAACCGTAACCACCAGCTAAAAAGAAATAAGCCCAAGGCTCTTTTTGACTGCCTCTAAGATGATTTTTAGAAAGCAGGATGGTTTTTTTTACCAAATCGAGAAACTCGGTTTCCTTATTGTAGGTTTCGAAGTCCATCATTTGCGTTTGTAAAACAGCCGCATGAAAGAAGTAGCCTACCGGGTTTGCTGGCATTTCTTCCTGCATTTTTGCAAAGATAGAAATGGCTTTGGGGTAGGATTGCTCAATACTTAGCCGAATTCCTTCGCGAATCAGTGAATCACTTCGAGTTGATATGAGTTGAGCGAAACAAACGCTTGGTAGCATAATGATGGAGGAAAATAAAATTAATCGTGCTTTTAATGACACTTTGCTTGCCTCTTGGGTTACGATGATTAGGGAACCGTTAAATATGCTTTGGCTGCAGTAAAAAAACTATCGTCATTTTTAGGCAAAAACTCACCTGTGCGGCTAAGTTATTAATAAAACTTAAAGAGAATTTTTTACAGGTTGTAGAACTAACTGATTAGTACCCGAAGAGGGATGATATTTTAGGAAACATATCTGGTTGACTTCTATCTTAAAAAGGCTAATCTTAAGAAAAGCCAGAGTTGAAGGGAATTTTCGTAGCGGAAAAAATTACCTATGGCAGATGATATTAATAAATGACCGTGAGAATCTATATAAAATTCATATAGTTTAGTTAATTGTTCGTCAATAATACCCGTTGCCTCATAATAGAATGTTACCCTGGGTGGTATTTATGAGTGAGAATTTCATATTGTTTTTTTCGTTGACAATTTTCATAATTGCTTTAATTTTAACCATCATTTTACTTTGTATTTGAAAAGGGTTAAGCGTTTTAAATTTTGCTTTGAGTTGCTGTTTTAATCGGGGGTCAGTGTGTATGGAGTTTGTTAGTCTATGATAGGGTGTGCAAGCCCCGTCGTGTATTTTCTTTATTTTAGAACCGACTCTCTTTTTTTCAATGAGTTTGACAGACGGGATAAAAAAGTTAAAATAATCCGTCCATTCATTTTGGTACAAATCGTTGAGTAAGTGGACAATCCTGGCATCATCAAAGCGTTGGTAGCCGAGATATAGCCTGACGTTTGTCCAGTTTTTATTTTCAATGTGTGCATTGTCATTTTTATGATAAGGTCTTGACCTTGTGAACCCGACAGGTCGTTTTCTATCTGTAAAGAATTTGATAAGATGCCAATTTAGGAATTCTGAACCGTTATCGCAATCAAAACCGAGAATGGGAAAAGGTAAAGCTCTTTCGATGCTTTCCATGGCATCTTTAACACCTGTTTCACCTTTTCCCCAAACAGCTCTTTGCTCTACCCAGCCAGTGGCTAAATCGACACAGTTGAGAGTAAAAACGAACATACCAGCCATAGAATTGCCGCAATGAGCCACGGTGTCTGCCTCAAGAAATCCGGGAATGCGCTCATCCCATTGGTTGGTTTTGA
>SMVA01242814.1_pt1 | contig 12937 bp, 11 predicted proteins | sample 2456451 | NCBI WGS metagenome assembly SMVA01 (sample SAMN11095933, study PRJNA526329) | marine sediment metagenome | biome: Marine sediment; feature: Surficial sediment; material: Deep marine sediment; isolation source: Hadal surficial sediment | place: Pacific Ocean | collected 2014-05 | depth...
CTTTAATGCTCTTTTCTAATTCTTCCTCTTTTTGAGATAAGCTATTCTTCTGGAGCTCAACTTCACCATGTTTTTTTCTAAATTCAATTTCTAATTCTTTTCTTTCTAGTTCAACTGTATGTACTTTCTTCTCAAGTTCAATTGCAATTTTTCTCTTCCCAAGTTCTACTTCTGCAACACTTTTTTCTAATTGCTCTTTTTCCTGTGACATCTTTTCCTTTTGCAGTTCTATATTTTCTAAAATTTCTTCAAGTTTGTTATTTTGAATTGTTTCTTGATTCTCACTAAAATTCATTTTAGAGTTTATTTTTGTAGATAATTCTTTGGTTAATCTAGATAATGATTGTTTTTTTGTTTTTATTGGTGAAGATTCCATTACATCTTTTTGTAATGATTTTTCTTGTTTAGCTCCCTTTTTCATTTTTTTGTATATTAATAGACCGCCAATTGCAGTACTAGAAATTAATCCGATATTCAAAAAGGCTATAAAATAATCTGTATTCCATTTGGCAGTAACTGTCTTTGGACCATTCATTAGGATGCTTCCTGTATTAGATTGGGTTTCAATATCTCCACTCCAGCCCTGAAACGTATTTTGTTGCCATAATCCTGCAGGATCTCGTGGAATATTTGTTCCAAAAGTAGCAACTTCCCCTTCATTATACCAACCAGTACCGCTAGGAATTCCATATTCTGAATTTACTGTAAGCTGAAATTGTTTTTTCCATACTCCTTCTAGTGATTTTGGTCCATCCATAATCACCTGTACATTTTTGCCATCAGAATTTGTATCTCCATGCCAACCATCAAAAATTAATCTAGTTCCAGCAATTCCAGTACTCTGCATTTCAGAATCTATGGATGCAACTACAACATCGCCTTCATCATAGAAACCACTTCCTTCAACTTTACTATATTTGCTATTAACATCAAGATAAAATTGATTCTTCCAATCAATTGAAATTACATATGGATTATCCATTACAACACTCGTAATGGGAATTTTAGAATCCTTAATTATTGCATAATTAGAACCGATGCTAATCCATTCATTTATTGTACGCTTTACCTGTCCATCTAATTTTGATTCAAAATTGTTCATTACCAATGGTGCAGTGGAATTCTCATTATGCCAACTAGTACTAATTATGTTCTTGTTTTGAGTAGAGTTCGATATATCCAATCTATATTGCTTTGACCAATCTACTTCGATTGTTTGCGAGTCTGCCATTTTAATGAAATTCGACATCAAGTTAGGAGTATATCCATCACTCCATCCAGAAAATGCATATCGTACTCCATCGTGAATTTCGTCGTAAACATATTGTTCTGATACACTAAAATCTACTATCTCTCCCTCGGAGTAGCTTCCACTTCCAATTGTTTTTCCATAGGAGGAAATAATCGTTAAGTCAAATGTACTTTCGTTATCATTTTCTTGAATAAAGTTTACACTGTCTTGTTTTTTAACTGGATGAAGAGAATACATTCCAATAACAGTATGATCTTTATTCATCAAAACTGTAGTGGGATTACCATCAACCCATTTACCATCAACAGTCCACCCCACAAATTCATATGCACCCCATTTTTGTTGTGCAATTCCTGTCACAATCCATGAATCTTCCTCATATGTTCCTGAACCATCAATTTGTAACCCTGGTGGTGATGATTTGATTTTCAATTCATATAGATTTTCATGAATCACATCATCCCCAATTTTATGATCTCCAGAAACTTCATCAAATGATGAAAAATACAATAAAAAACTAATTATCATAAAAATATAGGTTATTTTTGTGTTCCATTTCATTTAGTTTACAATAAATTTAGAGTACAAGTGAGTAATGCATAATGGTATGATCAAGATGATCAAACGAGGTTTGGTATAGCTCGTTTTGAACAAATCACTAGGTGTTTATTTTAAACAAAATTATCAAATACTCCAGAAAGGCGGGTCAGATCGACTAATGTGTTGTATGATCATCTAAAAAATAACTAATTTTTAAGCATCTTAGAAATTTAGATGTAATTTTGATTTAACACAAATGATTTGGAAATCTGATTATGTGTTCCAGCTATTTTTCCGTTGTATAATGCATCACTTACGGTTTTCATTAAGGTCATACGATTCATAGGTTTAGGTACAAAACTATAAGCACCCAGTTTGAACAGTTGATTAATAGTATTTTGGTCATCATCATAGGCAGTAGTCATAATAACTCTGGCATTAGAATCCTCTTTCATTATAGCTTTTAGTACGTATACACCATCCAATCTGGGCATATTCAAATCCAATAAAGTCAAATCAGGTTTATGCTGTTGGTATGCTTGTAGACCTTCAATTCCATCTTTTGCTTCAAAAATACGAACCCATTTGGTAGTTCTCTTTATGGCATCCCTAGAAAATATCCTAAATGCTTTAGAATCATCCACTATTACAACAACAGGATATTTTCTATTCATTATCATTGATCATAATTAGATAATTTATTGAATTGTGTGGTTTTTTTAAACATCCAGAAAAGTACAAAGATAAACATTCGAGAATAAAATATGAAAATAGCATTGAAAAAAATTATCAAATGATTTTGTGATTATTATCAATTTTTGGTAAAATCACTGAAAATGCAGATGGGTGATTTTTGTAAATTATCCTACCTCCGTGCTGGTCTACAATCATTTTGCAAATTGACAATCCTAATCCACTCCCATGTTGTTTTGTTGTAAACATAGGCTCAAAAATTCTAGATTCCAATTTAGGATTCACACCCTCCCCAGAATCCTCAAAATAAATTTCAATGTTGTTATCATTATCTAGAATTTTTATCAATAAATAACCATTATTTTGAATAGAATCTATTGCATTTGTCATCAGATTTACAAATACTGCCTCCAATTTTCTACGATCGCACAGAACTCTAACATCATTACCTTCTATTTTCAGATTTACAGATGATGAAAGATCAATGTCCTCAATTGAAGAATTCAATATGTCTTTCAAAGAAATTTCTTTTAAATTAAGTTCAGACATTCTCACATATTCTAAAACATCTTCAATGATATGAGTCATCTTTGAAATACAATGTTCAATTCTTTGTTGATGTTTTATTTTTTCTAAAACTTTCATATTTGGTGATTCACACATAATTTCGTGAGACATTTTTATTTTAGATAAAGGATTTCGCATATCATGAGCCAATCTTGAGGTGAATTGTCCAATTATTGTCATTTTTTGATTTCTCAGTAAACACCCTTCCTGTTCATTGACTTTCTTTTCTAGAAAAATTTGTTTTAGATACAATTCTTTTTCTTTTTTAATAACTTTAGAGAGATCATTTTTTAACAATCCATTAAGTTTCTTATAATTAATTTTTTCAGTACCCACCGATTTTATCTCTTTTTCTAGATACGTGTTTTTTTCCTGAATGGATTTGGTCATATTTTCTACAAAAGAAATCTTCTCTTGAAGTTGATGATTTACCTGTGATATTTCATTCACCCTCTCGTTTGCTAATCTGTTTGCCTCTTTCATGCGGAGATCGCTCTCTTGGAGATCTTTTTTTGCAAGTTCTAAATCTCTTAATGCATTAATAGAAATTTGTGTTAAATCACGTAAAATAGGGTCTTTTTCTAAGGAACTATTTGACATCATCTATCAACGTTAGACGTAATTCTATATTATCTCGAGTTTGTTTGTTTTAGACATACTGGATAGTCATTAGCAATAGATGCATTACTGTAAAAAAATTCCAATTTTAAAATTATTAATTTTTCATTCTAAGAAGTAATTGAGTTAATACTTCTATGCTATACTCAATTCCATGTTCATCAATAGAATGTTTTTGATATTTTTCGATTACCTCAGAAGAATTACCATCGACTTGGAACTTACAATCAAAACCATAATTGTTACATGCGATTTTTACCATATACTTTTTTCAAGGCCTGAGATAAATTATAGAGTATGTTCAAATAAAACAAATAAAATTTCTAAATTTTTAGTGTTATGTTTTGAAATATTGTTTAAGATTATAATTAAAGCCCCCCGTAGGGGGGATCTTAAAAAGGACGCGATGTTCAATCGAGAGTTATCGATGACATAAATAATACGACAAATTTGTTTATTGAATGTTGTATGTACAGAATAATCGATCTGTTCAAATTTCAAAAAATACTCAAGATAATTTCCAGACTCAGAATATCCAACTATTCTTTTGTGGTTAAGGCAATTTCTTCCTTTAAATTTTTTAGAAACTCACGAATTTGCTCGTGTTGTTGAATTGTTTTATAAATCTTAAATAATTCATCATATGATAAGTTTAATTTTTTTAAATCCTCATTGGATATACCGTAATGATTTAACACAGCCCAATATGATATGGATTTGTTTGGTTTAGAAACAATGCAAGTGCCTATGTGTATGGATATTTTGTACATATGAACATATTTGCAGTGAATCTTATACATTCAATGGAAAAAAAAGTGATAAGGACATACCATTTTGGAACAAAACTAGAAAAATGAGCGGCCCAAATACTAGAAGTTTGTAGGATATCTACAAGTCAATAAAATTGAAAATCATATTAATGGAAAATTGGCACAAAAATACATGAAGGATCAGGTATATGGTGCAGAAAAAGGTAATGGTGAAAAAGTTGTATTATGGTTAAAAGAACAAGCGAAATCTGCAGGTTTGAAACTTGAGGTTAGACTTGAGGACTATATCATATCCACTCAAAATTTTGGAGAATTTGAATTGATCTCATTATCCGACGATTCCATTGCTGTTAGAAAATTGATTTCCAAGGTAGGAAAAAGATACGGCATTAAGATGATAGAGGGCGGATATAATGAAAAGGCAAGAATCATACGTAGAAGAAAATCAGATTATGCAAAGGTGTTTAGAGGCGAAAAAGTCATAGGGCATTTAGAGTTTGAAACCCCTAGATTTGGTGCTAAAAAATGGGAAATCAAATTAGAAGAAAAACGCTAGCATTTTTTCAAAAAAATTAATCTAAAAAAATAAAAAAAATTATCAAACTTTACAGTTTAAGTTTAACGTATAGTTTCTGGACTTTGGGTGGAAGTCATCACACTGTTTTCCTGATTTGTTCTTTTTATGCTGGTAAAAGATTTGGGTTCTATTTTCTTTAGCAAAAATTCCAAGGAAAAAGGTTTTTGAATTATTTGAAGAAATCCCTCTTTAGAACTTTCATGAGATTTTAAAATGCTTTGACCATATGCTGATAAAAAGATAATTTTTTGTTTCGGACATTGTTTATGAATTTTTTTAGATACTTCTGATCCGCTCATTTTGGGCATATCATGATCAAGCAAAACATAATCATATGGTGCCAATCGGTCTTTTAATACAACTCGTCTATATCTTAATTCACTTCCATATTTTTCGAGACAATTGGCACCATCATTAAAAACAGTAACTTTGTATCCATTTGCTTCTAAGAATTTTTTATACTGCATTGCGGTAAATGCGTTATCTTCTGCGATTAATAATTTTCTAGCCATCTCTTTTTTATTAATTTTTTAATTTATCAAGACTTGTTTGTTGAAATTAAGCTCATTTTTCACAGGTTGTGGTCCCATCAGAATTTTCATTGTACAGGTCCGAAATGGCCATCACGTTACAATGGGATATGTAAGGGTAGGTCATATCAATAGTTGGTGCCATAAGATCCTCAGGAGCACTAGAATGCCCCAAACCCAATGCATGGCCAAATTCATGCCTCATGATTGTTTCAAGTTGACTTTTTGAGAGTGAATCTACATCATAGATGGTTATGAACGTCTTAACAATTTGGTCACCTTCTAGAACTATTTTTGTGTATCCAGTATAACCTGAACGATCTTTGATATTTGAAAGTATCACGATAATATCGCCCCCTGATTTTTGTGAGTTTCCAATTTCAAAATTTTTAGGGACCGGAATTTTTGTTTCGGATATGGATTCAAGAGCTCCCTTCCAACCTACATAATAAGTGGAAAAAGAATTTTTTGGGCCTTTATGCAATAATGAATCTTCAATGTCAATTGTTTCTGTTGACAAGATAGTTTTTTTTATAATTTCAATAGATTCATTAGAAATTGATCTGGGGTTGAGAATGTTCACACTTAGTGATGCGCCTTGCGATATTTTCCAATATTTATACAAACCCATAGAGTCTCCTCTTAAATTTTCAACGATATACTCACTGTTGAAAAGACCAATGGGGTTTAACTGATCAGTATTTTGACCAGATGATGTTGGAAGTCCTGCAAAATAACCTCCAAAAAATATCAATATTCCAAATTGTGCTAAAAGAATTGCCTTTTGATTTTTTAGTTTTGGAAATTTTTGTCTAGATTTTAGATTTGTTTTATTGATGCATGATGACTTTTGTTGATTTTTAAAAATTGTCAATCTACCTAACATTTGAAATTATTTACTCATCAAGTGTCGATATATTGGAGTCTGTTCATCATGAACGAACTTTTCTAACTGTTTAAAGTGAACAAAATGTTCCTTTTGTATCCATTTAGTCCATTAACAACATGCCAATTAATAGAATAGTGATGATTTTTTCGATGATTATCATGCTATCAATCATTGTTATTTTGAAAACTGGCTCTTCAGATGCGATTCATATGTCTGAAGACTATGAGTATTACAGAATTTCTCAAATGCCTGAGACTAGATATTTTGAAAAATACGAAGAACTAAGCGCTCCTGTGAAAACGGTTGTTGTATATCCAATACTAACTCAAACTGCATATTCATGGGGAGGAATTCATGATTTCTATTCGGGGTATTGTGAAACATGTACAGCAGTTAAAATTGATGAATTCTATGATCCAATTTTTTCAGTAGGATCCAAAAGCTTTAGGATTTTAGAATTCTTAGGATATGACGTAATTGATGATATCGACATTGATAAGGATCCAAAGATTTTGAACAAGTACAACTTGGTGGTTTTACTTCACAATGAATTTGTTACACAAAACGAATTTTTGGCAATAACATCTCATCCAAATGTAGTTTACTTGTATCCTGGTTCATTTAATTCAAAAGTCAAGATAAATTATGAGTACAAATCAATGGTTCTAGAACGAGGACCTTCATTTCCACAGTCAGACATTAAAAGTGGATTTGATTGGAAGCATGACAATTCTGATATCTCAGATAACACCTCTTGTGATGGTTGGGAGTTTTATAAAATTGATAATGGATATATGTTAAATTGTACACCAGAATATCTTATTCAAAACAGTGACGAGTTATTAAGAGAATTAAAACAACTAGGAGAACTTTAATTTTTAAAATTTATCCATGTGTGCAAAAATATTTTTGTGTCACTTTGATTTTTTCTTTTTCATATACAATATCATTCCTCCAATCAATGCAGGAACTAATATCAACACAGGATCAAACCCGCCCATGTCTGGTTTTTTAAATGAGTTTCCGGATTCAGATTCATCAAAAATTTCTAGAGTTGTTGTATTGACTCTAACTATTTTTGAGGCAAAAGCTGATTGAAAAGGGCCATTATTTATGCTGGCCAAAATCTTAACCGATTTATCCGAAGTAGCAATAATTGACGCTACTGCTTCTCCTGTGGGACCTGTTCTTTCTTCTGCGATTGTAGATATGCCTCCTTCAAATTCCCATGTGACATCTGCATTTTGTAGAGGAACTCCATTTTGCTTTGCTAGAATCGAAACGATAAAGGATTCACCCTCGTTAATAATATCATTACTAGTAATTTGTATAGTTGGAGTTGTTTCTTGTACAGTGATCTCCTCTGTAACTATAGGTAACCCTTCAGAAACTAGCGAAATTTCCGTAATTCCAGAGGTAATGGGTATTATCTCTAATATGGTAAAGCTGGATTTCTGAGGAACTATTACATTTTTTGGGAAATCAATTACCAACGGATTTGAAGAAAATATTTTAACTTCAATATCTTCATTAATTTCAACAGGCAATCCCTTGGAATTTAATATCTGAATAACAAAAGAATCTTTAATTCCATTGAACAATTTGTCAGAATAACTCAAGTTTAATGAATCTGGTTTTGATGATATGCTTGAAAGTGAAATTGTGGTTTCAAAATCATCACTATTGATAATCAAATCTTCATCACCAGAATCTATTGCAGTTATTGGAATCAAGACATAATATGGAAATACTTCAATTTTATTTTTATCTATTGAAAATATTTCCGACTCAGAAATCTCAAATTGTTGGTTTTCTGGAATTTTAAACAATCCATCAGAGGATTCCATATAGACTATTATCCAATACTGCTCTCCTTTAAGAAAATGATCTGTAGGTACATGTGTTTTCAAAGAGACAGCATCTTTACCAAATCCATGAATGTCAAGTTCTACCACTTCTGAATTTTGAATATTTGGTGCAATGTCTGTATCTGTTGGCACGAAATATCCCATGTTGCCATATACTAATGCTGACTCAAACCCTTTTTTTATTACTGCATTTTCTATGGAAATTAATTCATCAGATGTAATAAATGGAATCACAATATCTTTATCTGCAGTGACAGGATGTCCGTTGGTATCTTCAAGATATACAATTCCTACTAGTTGTCTATTCCCATCTGCTAGCACGGACAATGCTTCAAATTTTACTTGTCCATCTCCATACAATTCAATATCTATTGTCTGAAATGTTTCGTCTAGTATTGTTAATGGATCCTGTGATGTTACGGTCATTGTATAATCATCAGTCTCTCCTTTTTGAATTGAAAATAATTTATGTCCATATGTCTGTCCTTTTTTGATCTGAAAATACCCTGTAGGATTGATTGCATTATCCTCTAAACTAGTATTAACAGCAGTCGAATTACTAGAAGAAACCTCAAAATAAACTGTAATGTCATCTGTTGCTTTAACTAATTTTCCCCCTGACAATAATTGGACAATTATATGCCCACTTGATGTATTTGATGAACTAATGTCTTCAGGAATTATTGATACTTCTATTTCTCTTTTTGATTTTCCTTCAACTATCAATATCTCTGAGGATTCAAGTTCATCTGTTTTTACGGTAATTGTGACAATTCCTTCTTTTATTCCACTAATGGACTGTTTCACTCCAAATTCACCTTTAGAAATAATTACAGTAGAGTCCTCAAATGACACAATTTCTGATTTTGAAGTACTAAGTTTGATTAGATAGTCTTTATCTGCCCTAGTGGATATCCCATTTTCATTGGTTAACAAAATAGATAATACTCCTTGGTTGTTTTCATCTATGTTTAGAGTATCTGGGAAAATATCTAGTATGATGCCTCTTGGAAGATTATTTCCATTTATTGTAATGGGTATCTCTAATGATTTTGAATTCTCAGAAAAAACATAAAGAATTGTTTCACCTTCACTTTTTGCTTTGAGTTTAACTATTGTTTTGTAGTCGTGAGTTCCCTCAAAATCTATGATCTCAATTATTGATGAATCAAGTGATTCTACTTTTAGATCTTGTATTTTTTCTAATAATACTTGCCCACTAACAGTGTTGTACACTTCAAGTAGCACTATGTCATTTTCGTGGATTTTTTCAGGTAGTGTATTATATTTCATCTCATAATCATTTTCTATGGCAAATGAATTTCCCATACTAGTAAGTAACACTAGTCCAAAAAGTCCGAATAAAAGTAATTTCAATATATAAACAAGTAAAACAAATCATATAATCTGCAGTTCAAACAAATTGAACGTACAGAATTATTCAAATGAACAACTACAGTTCAAACAAATTGAACGTACAGAATTATTCAAATGAACAACTACAGTTCAAACAAATTGAACGTACAGAATGCTATTAGATTACTAATCTCATCATAGTAAATGTCTGCAAATTCTGCATTAGTTAAATTCAAGATGGTTAATGGCCTAATAGGCAGTATTCTAGATGAAAATAGTATTTCTCTTAGATCCTTGTTTCCAAAATTACCCCAAATAGATACAGAAACTAGGTCCAAAATTGAGAAATTATTGGAATCAAGAGAAAGAATTAGAGGTGAGATGGATGAAGACAATTTTGATGATTTTACAGATGACCTCAATATTGCAAATTATTTCCTAGCATGCCAGAAATTTTCCGAATCATTAAGATATTATGACAGTGCCCTAGTAAAAAATCCTCAGTCATATTCTGCTATGTGTAATAAAGGACTATGTCTTTTCAAACTCTCAAGATTCGATGAAGCATTAATTTGTTATGATGAAGCCTTGAGAACATACAAGAATATTCCAGAAGCATTTTTTATGAAAGGAAAAATCATGTTTGCAAAACAGAATTTTTTAGAGGCAATAAATCAATTTCACAGTGTTTTAGATCTAGAATCCGAAAACATAGAGGCAAAATACTATCTAGGAAAATCATTGCTAAGTTCAAAAAACATAGAGGACGCAATAAAAACTTTAGAATCCATTATTACAAATCATGATCATACAGACTCATTATTACTATTGGGACAGATTTTTACAAATGAAAATAACTATCAAAAAACTTTAGTATATCTAGACAAACTTTTAGAAATCTCTCCAAATCATGTTGAAGCACATCTTCTTTTAGGAAAGTCATACATTACAAACAATAATTTCAATGAAGCAATTCCACACTTTGAGAAAGTTTTGAGCAGATCTCCAAATCATATTGAAGCCCATCTTCTCTTGGGAAAAATTAACATGGATATTGATAATGTCGAAAAGGCAATCTCTCACTTTGAGAAAATCTTAGAAATATCCCCAAATCATGTGGATGCATTAAATTTTAAGATAGCACTGTTAGAAAAAACAGGTAAAATTGATGAGGCAGTAAAGTGCTGTGATCATCTTGTAGAATCATTACCTGATCCTACTGAGCAAGTATTAAAGAAGGGAATTTTGTTGTTTAACAGCAATAAACCTAGTAACGCACTAGTGATTTTCAATGAGGTTTTGGGCAAGGCCAAGACAAATAATGTAGCTCTTCTGTATAAAGCAAAAATTTTTGCTCAAAAACAAGAGTTTCAAGAGGCATTATTGTGCATAGATGTCATTCTCAAATCAGAGCCAAAAAATGCTGAGGCTTTAGAGAATGCAGCTGAACTCTCCTTAAAAGTAGGAAATTATGAGAATGCTTTATCTTATACTGATCAACTTTTATCTGAATCACAATCATCCGAATCCATTTTAGAAAGAAAGTCTCACCTGTTGTCGATTCTTGGACGTCATGAAGAATCAGGACAAATTTGCATGGAAATGTTACGATACGATAAAACAAATGTGCAAGCATTATATGAATTGGGTAAAATCCATCTCATTTTAAATAATTATGAAAAATCCATAGAGTTCTTTGATAGTGCACTTCGGGAAAAACCATTTGATTCAAAAATAATCTTTAAAAAATCAATTGCATTTTTTTCTCAACAAAAATATGATGTCTCCATTCTTTGTTTAGAACAAATTCTAGAAACAGATCCTCTTTATGATTTTGCACAATATCAAAAATCAAAGATTCAAATGGTGCAAGGTAACACAAAACAATCAATTGAGATTTTATCAAAGGTCATAAAATCAAATGAGTTTTTCAAGTTAATTGCATCTAATGAAATAATTTTTGAAAGTATTTCAGACACGTTTGAATTTATGGAATTAATTAAATAAAAATAAAAAATTAGGTGGTAGACAAAGTTTTCATTGGTTTTGCCTTTTTCCACAGATGGGTACACAGACTAAACATGTTTTCAACCATTTCTTCCGAATTTGTATACATGATTGAATCCACCTCATCATTAAGATCCATTGACTCTTTCATTGCACCTGACATGATCAGTTGACGTTTTGATTCTACAATCATTCTACTTTTTGATGGAAGTTTTCCGATTCTAACTTCGACAGTGCCTAATTGTTCAATTATTTCCATCGCTCTTGAATCACATTCGTTGGTGACGATTCTTATATCTCCACCGGAATTAATTCGTTCATAGATTTTATCTGGGATGGATGTGTGGTACATTCTCATTAAATCAGACGAAGTAGTTACCAGGAATATTTTGTTCTTAGACTCTTGAATTAGTTTTCCAATTCTAGTATAGATGTTAGATCTTCCCTGAACAATTGAGAGCGAAGATACATCTGTAGATGCTTCTTCTCTTTCATAATTCCTTAAATTTTCTACTAGAGGTCTGGCTAATTTTTGCAATATGATAATTTCCTCTTCTTTTCTCTGTATCACACATGTTAGCGCCTCAGATGGCTCTACAGCATTTACAATTGTAGGATTTGAAAAGGTGGTTGAAACCACACCAATATTTCTAAGCTTGTTCAAAGATCTGTATGCTTTTCCTCGGTCAACATCCAGTTTTTGCGCCATTGTACCAACAGTCACAGAACCCATCTGAAGTAAACCGACATAGATTTTTGCATCAATTTCTTCCAACCCAAAATGAACTAGTGAAGAATAGATTTCTTCTTTACTTAACATGATGCCTTTCTCCTTGTGCTGATATTTATTTCTGTTTTATTATGTATGGATTTTACATAATGTAGATATTGTTGTTTGTATGTCATCAAATACACCTCAGAATTATATATAATTAGATACTGTGTGTTTTTTACAAACAAACATCGTAATCGTTATTTGGTTGTATGATCACAGCAAACACACTCTAGGATATACTCATTTACTGATATCCACTGATCAATGAAATTACAACGAAAAGGAACGCGACAGTCTCATCGTGGAGTCATCGGTGTAGAGTCTGCAATAGTTATGATTGCATTTGTAATCGTTGCTGCAGCACTCGCATTTGTTGTGTTAAACATGGGATTCTCTACTACGCAAAAGACCAAACAAGCTATAGTCTCAAGTGCTAATGAAGCAAGCAGTGCATTAGAGATTGCAGGTAAAATTGTTGGTTCAGGTGATGTTGCA
>SMVA01334459.1_pt1 | contig 12934 bp, 14 predicted proteins | sample 2456451 | NCBI WGS metagenome assembly SMVA01 (sample SAMN11095933, study PRJNA526329) | marine sediment metagenome | biome: Marine sediment; feature: Surficial sediment; material: Deep marine sediment; isolation source: Hadal surficial sediment | place: Pacific Ocean | collected 2014-05 | depth...
GACGGCGCGCCGCTGGTGCTTTTGCATGGGCTCGGCTCGTCGTCGAAGTCCTGGGTGGCCCAGTACGACGGGCTGGCGACCGGCCGCCGGGTGATCGCCTGGGACTGTCCCGGCTATGGCGGCTCCGAGGACCTGGCGGACGCCACGCCGGCGGTGGCGGACTACGCGGCAGCACTCACCCACCTGCTCGACGCCTTGTCGCTGGAAACCGTCGACTTGTTGGGCCATTCCATGGGCGGCGCCCACGCCGGGCGCTTCGCGGCCCTCTGGCCCCATCGGGTGCGCCGGCTGATGCTCTCCGCGACAAAGTCGAAGTTCGGCGGTCCGGGCACCGAGGGCAGCGCCTATCTGGCCCGGCTGGAAGAGCTGAAGACCCTGGGCCCTGAGCGCTTCGGGGCGGCGCGGGGCGCCGGCATGTTGGCGCCCGACCCCGATCCGGAAGTCTTGGCGCGCACCAAATCGATCGCTTCGGAGGTGCGCTTGAGCGGTTACGGCGCGGCCTGCCACATGCTCTCCGAATGCGACAACATCGAGGCCCTGCGAAGCCTCACCGTGCCGACCCTGATTCTCTGCGGCAGCGCCGACCGAATTGCGCCGGTGGCCGAGTCCGAGCGCATCGCCGCCCTGGTCCCCGGCTCCCGCCTGGAAGCCATCGACGGCGCCGGCCACGCCCCCTACGCCGAACGGCCCGAAGCCTACAACGCCGCGATCGTCAGGTTCCTGACCTGATCATCGAACGATGCGCTGCAATCCCTACGGCTCCGACCAGGGGCGAAGGCGGGGGATCCAGCGGGGCACCGCGGCCTTGTAGGCCAGGTAGGGCGCACCGAAGCGGGCCTCCAGGCCCTTTTCTTCCACCAGGGGAAAGTAGAGCGCGTTGGCGGCGAGGAAGACCAAGAGCCAGCCGGCGATCGGCCAGGCGCCCGACAGCAGCGCCTCGGCGAGCAGGACCGTGAGGACGCCGCTGATCATGGGGTTGCGCACGTGGCGGTAGGGGCCGCGGATCACCAGGCGCTTGGGCGGCGCCCAGGGGGCCGGCGTGCCCCGGCCGAAACCCGTGAACAGGGAGACGGTCCAGACCATGAGCGTCAAGCCCGGCGCGGCGATCGCCAGGGCCAACCAGAAGCGCGGGTCCGCGGGGGTGGCCCAGTCGGCGGCGAGACCCGTGCCGTGGACCAGCCAAAGCAGTAGCGCCGGCACATAGACCAAGGCGGTGCCGGGCAGGATCAGGATCGCCTTGATCAGTGGCCAGTTCATCCGACTCGACCCACGGTCCCAGATCGGCGGGCTCGGTCAGTCGTCCGGCAGGTAGGGCCACGCCGGAGCGTGGGCCGCGGCCTTTCGAAAGTCCGACAGGCTCTGGGGTTGGTGCGAGGGATCGGCGATCGCCCCGTCCAGCTCGGCACAGAGCCGCTGGGCGACAACCTCCGCCTCGCCCGGATGGAGGTTGCAGGGGTCGAGCTCGAAGAAGCCGTGCTCGATCTCATGGTCGCGCACCACCACCGGCGGCTCGCCTCGAAGCAGCCGGTCGGCCAGTTCCCAGGCGGTCACCTTCGCCTCGGCCGGGTCGATGTGGAGGTGGAGCCGGTCGAGCGGGTTATGGGTCGGATCGGGATGGATCTCGGCCCGGACGCCCGGCCGGCCGGCGAGACGCTCGTGCCAAAGCGCCAAGTGGGCGGTCTCCCGCTCCCGGGCCCCGGCATGATCGCGATTTTCCCAGGCCTCCAGGGCTGCCATGGCGCCGACAATGCTTTCCTTGCCCATCTTCATGCCGCGGCCGATGCCGAAGTTCTGCAGGTAGGTGGCGCGCACCAGGTCCAGGGACCCGGCGACCAGGCCGCCCGTCGGCCCGCCCAGGAATTTGTGAGAGCTGTAAACTACCAGGTCGGCGCCGGCCTCGAGAAAGCCCTTGAGATCGTACTCCGAGGCGGCATCGACGATGACCGGAACGTCCCGGCTGTGGCAGATCTCCGCGAACGTTGGCAAGGGGATCATGCCGTACTGCACCGTGTGGTGGGAGACCACGTAGACCGCCGCGGCGGTGGCCTCGTTCAAGGCGCCCTCGAGCTGATAGGCCCGGCCGTCGGTGGCCTGGCCGACCGGCGCGATCTTCGCCCCGGTCAAGCGGATCGCCTGATCGATCGAGGCGCCGTAGTTCACCATATGGCCGAGCTGGATCGCCACCTCGTTCTTCATACCCGTGGTGTCGGGCAACCGCTCGATCTTGGCCCGGTCTTGTCCCGTCATGCAGGCTGCCACGCTCACCGTGATGCCGGCCGAGCAGCTGGCGGTGACCGTGCCGGCCTCGGCCCCGGTCAGGCGCGCGATGACCGCGCTCGCCTTGGCGTGCAGGTCGCCCATCTCGACGAACTCGGGCAGGATTTGCGCCACCGCCTCGACCGCCTCGGGCACGCAGATCGAGCCGCCCAGGGCGGTCATGGTGCCGGAGACGTTGATCACCGGCCGCAGACCGAGACGGCCGCGGATGTCGGGCGTGTTGCGGGTCATGGGGCGGCCTCCAAGCCGTGTTCCGGACTGAGCCGTGCGAGAAAGGTCTTCAACCGCTCGTGCTGGGGGTTGACCAGGACCTGGCGCGGCGGGCCGGCCACCTGGATGTGGCCGCCGTCAATGAAGATCACCGCGTCGCTGATCTCCCGCGCGAAGGCCATCTCGTGGGTGACCACGATCATGGTCATGCCTTCGTCGGCCAGCTTGCGGACCACTGCCAGCACCTCGCCCACCAGTTCCGGGTCCAGCGCAGAGGTGATCTCGTCCAGCAGCAGCAGCTTCGGGCTCATGGCCACCGCCCGGGCGATCCCCACCCGCTGCTGCTGACCGCCGGAGAGCTGCGAGGGCAGGTTGTCGAGCTTATCGGCGAGCCCGACCCGCTCCAACCATTCCTCCGCCTTGCTCCGCGCCTCCTCCTGGGACAGCTTGCGCACCCTCCGCAGGCCCAGCATGACGTTTTCGGCGGCGCTCAGATGAGGGAAGAGATTGAACATCTGAAACACCATGCCGATGTCGGCCCGGATCCGGGACAGCTCCCGGTCGCCGCGAGGGCGGCGGGCGCCGTTGCCCCCATCGCTGTAGCCCACCTCCATACCGTCGAACTGCAAGCTGCCTTCGTCGTAGATCTCCAAGAGGTTGATGCAGCGGAGCAGGGTCGTCTTGCCACTGCCCGAAGGCCCGATGATCGAGACCACGGTGCCCCGATGGACGTCCAGGTCGACCCCGTCGAGCACTTTCAGATCGCCGAAGGATTTGCCCAGGCCGCGGATTCGTACGATCGGCTCATTGTTCTGGTCCGGCATGTCCCTATTCTCGAATGTAGGCGAAGCGACGCTCCAGGCCTCGGCTGACCGCGGAGAGATTGTAGTTGATCAGGAAGTAGATGATCGCCCCCATGACGTAAAGTGGCATGGGCTCGTAGGTCCGGCCGATCACCTTTTGGATCTCCAGCATCAGGTCCACGACGCCGATCAGGGAAATCAAGGACGTCCCCTTGACCGCCTCGGTGACCGCGTTGATCCACGGCGGCAGGAAGCGCCGGACCGCTTGGGGAAAGATCACGTAGAGCAGGCGCTGGACGAAGGTGAGGCCGATCGACTTGCCGGCGTCGGTCTGGCCGACGTTGATCGACTGGATCGCGCCGCGGATGATCTCGATGACATGGGCGACCTTGAACGCCGACATGGCCACCACGGCAGCCCAGAAATTGTTCAGATTGATCCCGATCGCCGGAAAGCCGTAATAGACGGAAAACAAGAGCACCAGGATCGGGATGCCGCGCATGAAGTCGCTGTACAGGCGGATCGGCCAGTAGACCCACGCAGGTCCGTAGGTGACCCCGACCCCCAGCACCACGCCTATGGCCAGTGAGAAAACCACGACGAGGAACGAAACCTCAAGGGTGATCAACAGGCCCTGCCAGAGGAACGGTAAAGAGTTGATGGCCAGTTCCATGGTTCAGTTCCGAACCGCGAAGCGTTTCTCGAGGCGCTGAAGCAGCCAGAGCAGCACATAGCCGGTGACCAGGTACATGGGTGCCACCACCGAATAGACCTCGACGATCCGGAACGAATTGAAGTTCAGCCACTGGGCCCCGTAGGTGAGCTCCGGCACGGCGATCACCGAGGCAATCGAGGTGTCCTTGAACAGCGAGATGAAGGTGTTGCTGAGCGACGGCAAGACGATGCGGAACATGGTCGGTAGGCGAACGTAAATCAGCCGCTGAAAACTGTTCAGCCCGATCGACTTGCCGGCGTCGATCAGGCCTTTAGGCACCGCGTCGAAGCCGGCGCGGAACACTTCGACCAGGTAGGCCGCCGAGTAGACCGACAGGGTGACCACGAAGGAGGTGGTGGCGCCGTAGGCGAAGCCGCCCACCGTCGGTATTCCGTAGAACACCAGATAGACCAGAAGCAAGAGCGGGACGTTGCGGATCGTCTCCACGAAACCGGCCACGCCCCAGCGGGACCAGCGCCCGCCGTCGTTGTACAAGAGGGCGAGTAAAAGCCCGATCACCATGCCGATCAGGATCGAGACGGCGGCCAGTTCCAGGCTCAGGATCAGGCCATAGCCGAGCCGGTCGAAATGTCGCCAGATGAAGGTGTAATTGAACCCGTAATCCACGGTGAGCGCTCCTAAGGCTCAGGCCCGAAGAGAATCGGAGGGGGCAGGACGACGGCGCCCTGCCCCCTTCCTCAATGGGCTTTCCGTCAGATCACCGGGAAACCGGGTACCCGCTTGGGTGGCGGCGAGCCGAAGTAGTCGAAGAACGCCTGGTCGTAGATGTCGTTCTGGTGCCCGAACATGGCCACGTCGAAGACCATGTTGACGAAGTTCAGCCAGTCCGGATCGCCCTGGCGCACCGCGGCGGCGTAAAGCATGGTGAACCAGCGCGCGCCCGCCTCGTAGTAGCGATTCGGGTTGCGCTTGACCATCCAGCCGACGGTCGACAGATCGATCGCCGCACCGTCGACCCGCCCGGACTCCAGGGCCTGAATCACGTTGGCCTGGGTGTCGAGCATCAACACCTGGGCGTCCGGCAGGACCTGGTGGACCAGTTTCTCGGCATCGATGTTCTGCAACACCGACACCTTCACCTCCGCGCCCGCGGCCCGCATCTTGTCGTAGTCCTTGAGCTTGCCGTCGGGCCGGCTCATGAGCGAGACGCCTTCCACGTAGTAGGGGCGCGTGAAGGCGACCAGCTGGGCACGCTGAGGCGTGGCGGTCATGAACTGGATGACGATGTCCACCTTGCCGGTGTTGATATTGGGAATCCGCGCCGCCGGATCCTGCTGCACGAACTCGAAGGCGTCCGGGTCGTCGAACAAACCCTTGGCCAGGATCCGCGCCATGGCGATGTCCATGCCGACCAGATTGCCCTTCTCGTCCTCGAAGTGCCAAGGCGCGTTGGTGGAACCGGTGCCGACCCGCACCTTGCCCGTATCGATGACCTTGCGCAGGATGCTGTCCTTGGCCGACTGGGCCGCGGCCTGCTGGCTGGTCATGGTCAGGCCGGCCGCCGCCAGGGCGGCCGCGCCGACGGCGCCCCCTTTTAGAATATTGCGCCGATCAATCCGAGACGTGGTCATGGCAGATTCCTCCCATTTTCGCTGTTGACTCGCCACGCCATGAAACCTCCCGCTCAACGTCCGCCCGCCGTGGCAATTCCAGACACCAGGCCAAACCACCGCGGTTCAACGGACCCACAACCGGTTGTTCATTAGCGTGAAATGCATTCCTTTCTGAAGGACTTAAAAACGCTATAACGAACTTTAACCCGCGTCAAGCTCACGGATTGCCATCGCTGGCGAGCATTATGGGAATTCCAGTGATCTCATACCCTTGCCTGCCGAGGTGCCAGGGCCGTTGCCTTGACCAACCACCCTAGAACCATGTATAAGAGTACAGTATAATGGGATTTCATACATTATAACGGAACTGGTGAAAGGAGATGCCGTGACCAGCGGTCCGCGGACTAGGGGCTTGGATCGGGCCTGCCAGATCCTGGATTTTCTCTATGCAAGCACGAAGCCCTTGCGTCCGAGCGAGATCGCCACGGGCATCGGCGCCCCGAAATCCACCACCTACGACATCGTCAATCTGTTGGTCCGGCAAAAACTGCTGGAGTACATCGATGACGATGGGCGGGTGTTTCTGGGCCGCAAGCTTCACTATCTGGGCCTGTCCTACCTCAATCAATTCGACCTGACCCGCGAGGCCCAGCGCTATCTGGAGAAACTCGCCGCGGAGACCAAGGAAACCGGACAGCTCTGCGTCGCCGAGGACGGCAAGTATGTCATCACCCTGGCCTGCGAGGGCAGCCGCCATTTCAAAATTCGGGCCGATGTGGGCCAGCCCCTGCCCCTGCCCTGGACCGCATCGGCGCGATTGCTGCTCATGCACATGAGCGACAGCAAGATCCTTCAGTATATCCCGGAGGAGGATTTCGTTCTGCCGGACGGGAGCCGGATCGAACCGGACGACTTCATCGCCGAGGTGCGCGAGGCACGCCGCACTCTGTTCTTCTCCTGCGACAGCGTGTCCGACACCTACGTTCATTGTCTGGCGGCTCCGATCCTAAATCATCGCCGGCAATGCGTGGCCACCCTCTGCCTGGTGGCGCCCCGGGAGGACGCCGCCACACACTACGATCGCTATAAAGACCTCCTGTCGGAATACGCCTCGCAGCTGACCTTCCGCCTTCGCGGCTCGAACGGCCCCTTCCAGCTGATCGATACGGAATAAGTCCGCCACACTAGATTTCGATCACTCGATCGTTCGCGACAAGCTCACCCGGGGCAATATCGCTCAGGTGCCGAAGCGCGTCATAATAGGACGTGAAGTCCGGCCCGGTTGCCTCGAACAGCTGGTCGAAGTCGTCGATCACGAAATAGACATCCTGTAGATCGTCGATCCGGTAGTCGGTGCGCATGACGCGCAGGAGATCGAAGGCGATCCGCTTGGGCCTGGGACTTTCCAGACAATAGGTGGTCTCCTTGTGGGACGAGACGATGCCGGAGCCATAGATCCTGAGCCCCTCCGCCGTGCGGATCAGTCCGAATTCCACCGTATACCAGTAGAGCCGGGCGAGCTTGGTCAGCGCGCCGAGCCGGAGCGCCTTCAGCCCGCCCCTGCCATAAGCCTGCATGTAGTCGGCAAAAACCGGGTGCATCAAGACGGGGACGTGGCCCATGACGTCGTGAAACACGTCCGGCTCCTGCAAATAGTCCATTTGCTCGGGCCGGCGGATCCAGTTGGTCGCCGGGAAACGCCGCTGGGCCAGGTGTTGGAAGAAGACGGCATCGGGCACCAGGCCCGGCACGGCGACGATGCGCCATCCCGTCGCTCGGTCCAGGACATCCGACAGCCGTTCGAAATCCGGGATGCCGTCGGCGGCGACCCCCAGCTTGGCGAAGCCGTCCAGGTAGTCTCGACAGGCACGGCCCGGCAGCAGCTTCGACTGCCGCTCGAACAGACGGCGCCAGATGGCATGGTCCTCGGCGCCGTAGCCTGCCCAGCCCTGATCGATCACGAAGTCGTCGGCTGTGGGCGCCCTAGAGGTCTCGGGTTGAACAGGCATCGCTTGGGTCCTTTTACAGTCCTGTTGACCCCCTCTCGATCCGATCCTGTTCGAAGAACACGAAGCGCGCGCGGCAACCGCCCTAACCGGGGCCGGCCGCGCTCTCCCCGTTGATTTGGCCCTGTTGATTTGGCCCTGTTGATTTGGCCCTGTTGATTTGGGTCTGGGCCGGGCGACTGCAAAGAGGTGGAGTTTCAAGACGAAATAATCGAGACGTTAATCTCGGACTCCCGGTAATAGTCTTCGCGAAACGGCGCTGAATACGAACAGTTGATCGAAGCGACGGACCGATTGCGTCAAGCTCGAGAGGGCTACGACACCGTCCCTTTAGGCATCACCATGGATGGCTGGCGTACCCCCAGCTCGGGTCCTCGCCGAGGCCGCCCCAAGTCGAACGTCAGCTCTTGATGCCGTGGACGGCTCCCGCCGCCAGGATCGCAATGTGCCAAAGTACGGTTGCGGTTGGGGAGCGGCATGAGTCGGGTCGTGGCGTTCACTGGAAGGCTGGATGCAGCACCCGGTCGCCCGGTTTCAGGCCAAGGCGCGCGGCGGTGCCGCCATTGACCTCCAGGACCGCCTTGGCGGGGCCGTCGGAGGAGATCGTGGCCAGGGACATGGGCACGGTTCGCTGGGCCACCTTGACGATCCGGCCGTCGGCCGCGATGAACACCATGTCGAGCGGAATCAGCGTATTCCTCATCCACATGGTGATGGTTCGCACGCTGGGATAGATGAACAGCATGCCGCCATCCGGGGCCAGGCTGCGCCGAAACATGAGCCCCTGAGACTTCTGCTCCGGCGTGGTGGCCAGCTCGATCTGAAAGACATGGCGGGTGCCGTCGCCGGTTTCGATCTCCAGCTCGCCGCGTTCGAAGTTGGCCAGGGCGCTCTGGGCCCGCGCCGGCCCGGCCTGGGCCAGGCAGAGCGCAATGATCAGACATCCAAGAGTCTTGGCGAAGCGGAGCATGTCATTCGAATAGCGCGCAAGCAGACGGCTCACAAGGCTATTCCGTTGCCATCACGGCGGCCGCCAGCACCCGCACCTCGGTCCGCACCGGGCCCGGGCGCGGCGGGTCGGCCAGGGTGGTGAACCAGGCCTCGGGCGGTTTGCGGCCGAGCCGGTGGCGCCAGGTCAAGGCGCGCAAGATGGCTTCGGCTTCTTCCGGCAGGTGCGTCGGCACCTCTATGCCGTTGAGTGTCGCCCAGACCCCCGTCCAGCAGCGGGCCACGGACCAGGGATTGTAGCCGCCGCCGCCCAACACCAGGAGCCGAGGCGCCAGGTCTTTGGCTGCGGCCACCACCCGCCAGAGGGCCTGGTTCGACAGCTCCAAGCGGCTCATGGGATCGTCGGCCAGGCCGTCGGCGCCGCCTTGCAGGACCACGGCCTCGGGCGCGAAGGCGCGGGACAGCGGCAGGATCGCGTGCTCCAGCAAGTGGTCCAGCTCGCTGTCGTTGAACCCGGCATGAACCGGCAGGTTGCGGGCCTGGCCGCCGGCCCGGTCCTCGACGGTGCCGGCCCGGTGGTCGCGCCGGAGCGGCCAGCGGCCGGCCTCGTGCAGCGAGATGGTGAGCACGCGCGGGTCCCCGGCGAAGGCGTCCTGGACACCGTCGCCGTGGTGGGCGTCCACATCCAGGTAAAGCACCCGGGTGAGACCGCCGTCGAGCAACGCGAGGATCGCTAGGACTGGATCGTTGAAATAGCAAAAGCCGTTGGCCTGGGCCGGGCGGCCATGATGAGTGCCGCCGGCGGGATTGTAGACCGTCCCGCCCCGGGCGATCAGCTGGGCGCCCAAGAGCGAGCCGCCGCAGGCGGTGGCCGGACGGCGGAACATCTCAGGGAAGACCGGATTGCCGTTGCAGCCCAAATTGTAGCGGCGGCGCTCGTCCGGACCGACCCGCTGGCGCGCCTCCGCCGCCATGACCGCCGCCACATAGGCCGGCGCGTGAAACCGCGCGAGTTCGTCGGGGCTGGCCCGGGGGCTATCCAGATAGACCTGGTCGTCGAGCCAGCCGAGCGCCCGGGACAGATCCATGACCGTGGAGACCCGGGGGATCGCCAGGGGGTGGCGCGCGCCATAGGACGAGGTGCGGTAAATCTCGCTGCCGATGAATAGTGGAGGTTTGCCGTGCCCCGGCTTATCGTGCCCTGGCTTCGCCTTGCCGCCTGTGTCCCCCGCTGCCATAGTGCGCCCGATCCTACGGGAACCCGCGGCCATGCTCCAGACCCAGCCCCAGAGCGCCGCAGCACCGCCGGCGCCCGCCGTGCGGCTGCGAAACGGGCGGCTCGCCTTCGGCGACAGGCTTTTGTTCGACGGTCTGTCGCTCGAACTTCCCGCCGGCGCAATCACTTGCCTTCTGGGTCCCTCGGGCGTGGGCAAGACCAGCCTGCTCCGTCTGCTGGCGGGCTTGGCCGAAAGCGCCCAAGGCGAGGTCACGGCCGACGATGGCCTGCCGATTTCCGGCCGGGTCGCCTTTATGGCCCAGCAGGACCTTTTGCTGCCCTGGTCGACGGTGCTTGGCAACGTGCTGCTGGGGCCGCGCCTGCGGGGCACCCTGGGCGAAGCCGACACCAAGGACCGGGCGGCAGCCCTGGTCGCCCAAGTGGGCCTGGCCGGACACGAAAGCGACCACCCGGCCCAGTTGTCCGCCGGCATGCGCCAACGGGTGGCCTTGGCCCGCACCCTGATGGAAGACCGGCCCGTGGTGCTGATGGACGAGCCGTTCTCGGCCCTGGACGCGATCACCCGCTACGAGCTCCAGGCCCTGGCCGCCCGCTTGCTGGCCGGGCGCACGGTGTTCCTGGTGACCCACGATCCCATGGAAGCGCTTCGTCTGGGCCACCGGGTCCACGTGCTGGCCGGTCGGCCGGCCCAGTTGGATGCCGCGTTGGAACCCGAGGGCCTGGTGCCTCGGGAGCTCACCGAGCCTCATTTGCTCGCTTTGCAGGGCGAGCTTTTGCGGCGCTTGTCCGAAGCGCACCAGGCAGCATGACCTATCTGCGGCCGATCGTGATTTTTCTGTGCCTGATCGGTGCCTGGCAGGCCCTGGTCTGGCTCACCGGGGTCGAGCATTTCATTCTGCCAGGACCGGGCCGGGTGGCGGTCGCCCTGGTCGAACGCTGGCCGAGCCTCTTGCGCCACGCCGGGATCACGATCGTCGAAATCCTGTTGGGCCTGGCGATCGGCGTGGTCCTGGGGTGCGCCAGCGCGATCGTCATCTCGGCGCTGCGGCCGGCCCGGCGCTGGCTCCTGCCGGTGCTGGTGGTGAGCCAGGCGATCCCGGTCTTCGCCCTGGCGCCGATCCTGGTGCTCTGGCTCGGCTATGGCCTCGCCTCCAAGGTCGCCATGGCAACCCTGATTATCTATTTCCCGGTGACCGCGGCCTTCTTCGACGGTCTGCGCCGGACCGATCCAGGCTGGCTCGACCTGGCCCGGACCATGGGAGGCTCGCGGCCGGCGGTGCTGCTGCACCTGCAGATCCCGGCGGCGCTGCCGGCGCTCACCTCGGGCCTCAGGGTCGCCACGGCAGTGGCGCCGATCGGCGCGATCGTGGGCGAGTGGGTCGGTTCCAGCGGCGGGCTCGGCTACCTCATGCTGCACGCCAACGCGCGCCTGCAGGTGGACGTCATGTTCGCCGCCCTGTTCGTCCTGGCACTCTTCTCGGTGACGCTCTACTTCACGGTCGACTGGGCCCTACGCCGGGCGATTCCCTGGCAAGCCGACGACGCGAAGGACCACAGGGCCGGTTAGGATCCAGCGTGAACGAGAATCGTCGGACCTTGGCCCGGTTGCTTCCAAGGGTCCCGCCCGTTAGCTTCGGCGGCCACGCGCGCCATTTCCCAGGGACGACAGCATGAGCCTCAAGACCATACTGGTGCATCTGGCCGACGACGAGCACCATCACGAGCGCCTGGAGACGGCGGGGCGTCTGGCGCGCCAGCACGGCGCCCACATCGTCGCCCTCTATGTGCCGACGCCGATCGGCATGCCGGAGGAGATCACCGGGCGGGGCGCCTCGGCGGCCTTTCTCTCGGAGGCCACCGCGGCGGCCCGTGACAAATCCGAGGCGCTCAGCAAGGTCTACGCCCAGTTCTGTCGATCCCACGGCATCACCCTCGATTGGATCGTCCAGGAGGGAGACCATTTGGACCTTCTGGCCCAGCACGCTCATGCGGCCGATCTGGTCGTGGTGAGCCAGCCCATCGTGAAGACTCTCGAGGATCGCTTGCGCCTGCGCCTGGCCGAGGAAATCACCATGGTGGCGGGCTTGCCCGTGCTGCTCCTGCCCGAAGGCGAAGTGCCGGAGACCCTGGGCCGGCGGGTGCTGGTCGCCTGGAAGGGCACGCGCGAGGCGGTGCGCGCGGTGCGCGACGCGCTGCCGTTTCTCAAGGCCGCCGACGGGGTCGCGGTGCTGAGTGTGGGTCCGGCGGTCCAGGACGCCCTGTCGGAGCGGGAGGTGGTCGCCTACCTCAAGCGCCACGACGTGGCGGCCGAGCCCCACAAGGTCATGGACGATAACGACGTGGGGCAGACGATTCTGGACAACGCCGCCTTCCACCGGTGCGACCTCATCGTCATGGGCGCCTATGGCCACTCGCGCCTGCGGGAAATCGTCATGGGCGGCGTCACCCGGTACATCCTCTACAACACCGCGATCCCCGTGCTCATGTCCCATTAGCTGGGTCTGCGCCGCCTAGACAGGTTGCGCAGCAACAGCGGCGAGGCACGGCAATCCAGGCATTCCGCCTTGAGGGCCTTTACAGCCATCTTCGCCACGTTATCATTCCCGCCGATCGGCAGGCCGACCGTGCGTTGCGGGCCGAGCCAATACGGTCGGAAGACTTTGGCCCGAACGAGCAAGGGGAACGTCTTGGCGCGCGCTCTCAGCCTGTCGGTGGTGCTCTTCGTTCTGTGGATTTTGCTCTCCGGGCACTATGAACCGCTGCTCTTGAGCCTGGGCGCAGCTTCCTGCATCTTCGTAGCCTGGATCGCCTATCGAATGGATGTGGTCGATCACGAAGGCCTTCCGATCCACTTGACCTGGCGCGCGGCGATCTACTGGCCCTGGCTCCTGTGGGAGATCGTCAAGGCCAACATCGACGTGGCCAAGATCGTCCTGGACCCCAAGCTGCCGATCAGCCCCCAGGTCTTCACCGTCAAGGCCAGCCAGGTCGACGACCTGGGCCTCGCGATCTATGCCAACTCCATCACACTCACGCCCGGCACGGTCTCGATCGACGTCAAGAATGCAACCATCCAGGTCCACGCGCTGACCCAGGAGTTGGCCGACGGCCTATTGACCGGCGAAATGGACCGGCGCGCCACAGAAATGGAAGGCAGGGTCTGA
>SMVA01415690.1_pt1 | contig 12931 bp, 10 predicted proteins | sample 2456451 | NCBI WGS metagenome assembly SMVA01 (sample SAMN11095933, study PRJNA526329) | marine sediment metagenome | biome: Marine sediment; feature: Surficial sediment; material: Deep marine sediment; isolation source: Hadal surficial sediment | place: Pacific Ocean | collected 2014-05 | depth...
AGCAAAGGTGTGCTTTCTATGAATTTGACCAAAGCCGGCATTTGAGTCCGCGAGCTAAAGTCCATTTCCAGCACCGGTTGCTTGAAATCATCAATTTTGGCTATGACCTGTTGCACCGGTGCGCCACCCATATCCCCAATGCTGCCCTGAGCCATCATGGCAGTGCCACGAAAATTGACCGTCATATCTATTTGACGTGCGGTTGGCCACTGGGGGAAGTAATCCAGTTCTGCATCGCTGATGCTGGCACTGGCCAATAGCGCGCCCTCTTGGCCACGAAACGGCCAATCATCCATATCACCTCTCAACATGAAACGGCCACCCGATGATTGTCCCGAGACAATTCCTTTTCTCAACCAGTCAATAACGGTCGGTGACATAAGGCTTTGGGGCCAGTAATCGTCCAGTTCTGCAAGATCTGCCCTGCTGAACATCATATTGATATCCATTTCAGGTTTGCCCTGGTTACCGGCAAACCGCGAGCGGCCGGAAAGCGCAAAAAATTCGTTTTCAATGACGCATTGCCTGGCATCAATTCTCCAGGCCCCGGGCTTACCCCAAAGGATTTCCATTGTGCAGTCCGAAATATCAACAATCATCGGTCTGCGAAAATTCCTGGACCAGTCCAGCCTGACATCCTGGCCATCGAAGCTTATCTCTCCCTCTCCGCCTTGCAGATCAATAACTCCGCTGATACCGGCAACATCCGGATATTTGTCCCACTCCCAGGCATCAATATCATGTAATTCGCCACTCAGCTTGAACAACTTCCAGCGACTGTCCAGGATCAGGTCAAAACCATGCAGCTGACCACGGATTTGCCTGGGCATCAAGGCGGGCATTTTGCTGTTGTAGTTGCTCATGATCCGTTGCGTCAATTGCATTGGAAACTCAATATCAACAAAATCCGAGCTCACCCAAATACCAAGATTTCCCGGAATATTGCGCTCAATCGTCATGCGTGGGGATTGCCATTCCTGACCATCTTTTTCAATGGTCAGGTCGGACAAATCGATCCGCCATGTTTTTTTCGCATGGAAATTCCATCGAAACCGGGTGTTGAGGTGATCCAGGTGCATCAGGCTTGGGGTTTCGGATAAAACCGACTCACGAAGGTCCACAACGCCTTCCATCACCGGGTTGCTGTGCTGCGACCAGTCTCCCCAAACCTCAGCATTGAGCCAGCCAGAACGGGGAATCAATGCGTGGTAAGGAAGTTGGCGAACCAGTTCAGAAATCATGAGTTCACCGGTTTTGACGTGCCAGCTTGCACTGGCAAGGTGCTGGTCTTCACCAAGGGTAACCAACAGCGTCGCTTTCAAGTCACCCAGTACCCGGCTCTTGTACTGATCGGAAATATTGGCTTCCAGTTCAGTAGACAACTCGCGACCATTGAACTGTAAACGGCCCTTCATGCCCGTCAATTGAATATGGATACCCCTGAGTTCATCATCAAAACTGAGGCTTGAGTCCTCCAGAACCACTTCACCCACGGTGGTAATGTTTTTGAATCCGGAACTGCCTGAATCTTCAGATGATCTTCGGCTGACGCCAAGGCCGGATAATTCGTATCGGCCGTCGGGAGTACGGACCAGTGCGAGGTCGGCGCCAATGATCCGGAAACTATATAGCGGGCGATTGGGGATCAATGCATTAAGGGGTTTGATATCAAGAGCCGCTTGCTGGATGACAATCTCACCGTCCCCGCGTCCGTCACCAAGCAGGGTAACGCCTTGCAAGCTGATGCGCGGACCGAATGCCTTCCACTCGCCGGTAAAACTATCTATGACCACCGGCTGCTGGAATTCCCGCGATAGCCAAGCCTCAAGTTGGGGTTGATAACGGACACTATACGGCATCAGCAGTTTACCGATTCCGACCAATATCGCCGCCAACAACACGACCATTGTCAGTGCTGTCCATACGAGCGTGCGAAAACGCCGGAATATAGTTTTTACCTTAGCCATAGTTAGTTGACCGGGAAAGCCTGGTGTCCCCCACAACGGTAACCAAAAGAATTTTCAGAGTAGCATTTCAATGTAAAATCACCCTTAAATGATGGTTCAAATCAGGATGCCCGCAAACTCAAGCAAACAGCCGGTTTCATAGAGCGGTAACCCCATTACGCCAGAGTAACTACCTTCAATCCTGGATACATAGCGCCCTGGTAGTCCCTGAATGGCATAAGCACCTGCTTTGTCCATCGGTTCTTCGCTGCAACAATACCGTCTGATGAACGCTTCAGGCATTTCTGAGAATGTTACCCGGGTCGTATTGAGCTTTAGTTCAAGGTGATCAGCATCCACTGTGAGCGCCACCGCAGAAAGCACCAAATGCGTTCGGTTCGACATCATTCTCAACATCTCAGCTGCCTGTTCCCTATTGTCCGGTTTTCCAAGGATTATGTCGTCCAGCAAGACGATTGTATCTGCTCCCAACACCGGCAATCCCGCCCCCGACATTTGCCATCCCGCCAATGATTTTTCCCGGGCCATTCGTTTCACATATTCAGTCGGAGACTCTGCACCGCGCCTGGATTCATCGATATCTGTGACCAACACGGAAAAATTGACTCCGAGTTGCGCCAACAACTCAGTTCGCCTGGGTGAGCCCGACGCCAGTATAATTTCCTTGGTCTGGTTCATTCGCGATGATAAGGATGGCGGTTAACAATCGACCAGGCACGGTACAGCTGCTCAGCAAGGACAACCCTGACCAGCGGGTGCGGCAGCGTAAGTGGACCTAATGACCATTTCCCTTCAACTGTTGCAAGACACTGCCCGGACAGACCATCGGGACCTCCAATAAGCAGGCATATGTCCCGGCCGCAGGACATCCAGTTTTCAAACTCCGATGCGAGATCAGCGGTTGACCATTTCCTGCCTGAAATGTCCATCGCAATTGCCTTTGCGCCTTTGGGAACTGATGCAATCAAAGCCTGGCATTCCTGGTTCTTCAGGCGATCAATGTCAGCGTTTTTGCCACGGCGCTGCATGGGGAGCTCAGCCAACTCGAGCCGGGTCGCTGGTGGAAAACGGCGGGCGTATTCCTGCCAGGCGGTGTCCACCCATTGCGGCATACGCTGGCCAATAGCGGCCACCTTGATAAGCATTTAATCAGGCCGGGGCAGTAGCGCTGGAACGGTGACCTGCACTGGCTTCCCAGAGCTTCTCAAGATTATAGAAAGCCCGTGTTTGAGGAAGCATCAGGTGTACGATGACGTCATTAAGGTCAACCAGAACCCATTCACCCTGACGCTGACCTTCAATACCCAGTGGCGGGTTACCGGACTTCTTGGCCAGCATCACCAGTTTATCTGCCATCGACTTGACGTGCCGGCTGGAAGTTCCGGATGCGATGACAAAAAAGTCAGTCAAAGGGCTGATGCCCGTGACATCAAGATTTTGAATGTCTATGGCTTTCATGTCTTCTAGCGAGGAAACTACAAGTTTTTGCAATTGGGTGGACGAGAGTTCGTCACGAGTGATTTTATTGTTCAAAAGTCAGGTTTACCTTTACGTTATGCCTGCTAATTCTATCCTGTCAGCAAAAACAGGTAAAGAAACATACCATTTATTGAACATCCACTTGGGAACGCTCGCATCAGGAATAAAGACGGTGTTCATGAAGGTAGCCCAGAACGGTGTCTGGCAATAAAAATTGTGCTGACCCGCCATTTTTCACAAGCCGCCTGATATTTCGCGATGAAATTGATAGGCCGGTCACCTGCAAGTTCAGTACCAGTCCTGAAGGTGCTTCAAACAATTGCTGACAGTCCAGGACCTGGCGTTTACTCATTTCCGCATCCAGTTGCGGAGAAAAATCCTGCTGCTCTCCCGGCCGGCTTATTACCAGCAGGTGGGCCAGTGAAAAAATTTGCAGCCACCTGTGCCAACTACCTAATGAACTTGCAGAATCGTGGCCTAATACCAGGATCACCGGGTTATTTGAACCCTCAGAACGGATATCGGTAAGCGTATCGACCATGAAAGAAAGCCCGCACCGCTGTATTTCGCGTTGGTCGATGGAGAACCCCTCAAGACCTGCAAGTGCAAGTTGCAACATGGCAAGACGGTGATGGGGATCTGAAACTTCATTCCTTCGGTGTGGAGGTGAACCAGCCGGCAGGAACTTAATCTCCTGAACAGCCAGGAAATTACGCACCTCCAGTGCAGTTCGCAAATGCCCATAATGAACGGGGTCAAAAGTACCTCCGAAAATAACCACAGCTTTTTGACGCTTGCCGCTCACGCTGCGCACAAAGCACAAACCAGATGGTCGAGGGCATGCCAGGGATCACCAACAGCCCTGCCCTTGCTTTGCCGATCAATTAAAGACATTCGACTAAAAGCATCCATCAGGCGATCCATATTCACCCGCCGTGCAGCCGCCCGCATGGGATTTTGCCGGCTGCGCCAGATATTGAGTTTCCTGAAAGCCATGCTTTCGTTTTCACCGCCATCCAGCGCAAGCTTGAAGGCCTCGAGTATCTTCAGGTCGCGGTACATGGCACCGGTTATCAATTGCAAGGGCACGCCTGTGCGGTGTAGCCCTGAAGCCACGCGCAGACTGTCTGCTAGATTACCGGCAAGGACACGCTCTACCAATAAAAATGCGTCAAACCTGGAACTGTCAGCAACGGATTCCCGCACATCGGCCTCGGAGACCAGCCCCTGGCCCTTTAGCAACAACAGCTTTTCTATTTCCTGCTGGGCAGCCAGCAAATTTCCTTCCAGGCGTTCCGCCAGCATCAGCACTGCCTCACGTTCAGGCTGCAGGCCAGCGGTACGCATGCGCTTGTTGATCCAGGCGGGCAGATCTTGCGGGGAAATCGGCCAGATATCGACCCGGGTGCCACTTTTCTCCAGGCTGCTTGCCCATTTGGAACTGCGGGAACTTTTGTCCCATTGCTCACAACTGACGATCAATAAAACATCAGGGTCCGGTTTCGATGCCCATGCGGTCAGAAACTTGGCACCTTCCCGCCCGGGTTTACCAGTAGGCAATCTCAGGTCGATGATTTTCTTCGAAGCAAATAAGGAGCCGGTCGAACCGGCCTGCTCCAGACTCGACCAGTCGAAATTCTTACCCGCCTGGTATAGTTCCCTTTCCAGGTATCCCTGCTCTTTGGCCACCTCCCAAACCCGGTCCCTGCACTCTGAAACAAGCAAAGGCTCGGCCCCTGCAAAAAGATAAACCGGGGAAAGTGCGCGCTGCAGTGCAGAGGGTAATTGATCAATTCGCAAGGGCATTTAGGGCTGGCCGGTGCCTGGCAATTTGCTGCTTTGCTGACCCAAATGCCGAATCACCAGCCGCGATAGTGTTTCAGCCATATTTTGCCTGAGAAATTCCTCTTCCTGTGCAGCAGCCAGGATATCCTGCTCATCAAAGCTGATCACCCGGCTTTGTTCCAGGCTATGCAAAGGAATCAGGACTTCTCCGCTTTCCGTGAGTAAGCTGAAGCTGATGTTATGTCGTACACGGTACTCCCGCACCCGTGCGTCATCTCCGATCGTCAGAATTTCCTTCCTGACCACATTGACAGGAATCTCAAGCACAGCACCTGTCAGTCCGTGTTCAATAATCTCGATTCCATTTTGCTCCAGAAGATTTGCAAGCCGGTGTGCAAAAGGACTGTATGGGTTTTGAATTTCAAGGCGGGTCTGGGCCATTTCCTGCGGCAATTCGGTCGCTGCCTGCAAGTGAAACCCACATGCTGTTAACAGGCCTGACAATGAAACCAGCAACAATACTCGCGGGATAAAATTCGGCACAGTATTCAACTTACCACGATATTCAGCAGGCGATCGGGAACCAGTATGATTTTCCGGATGGATTTGCCTTTAATGTGACGTTGCACATTGGATTCAGCCATCGCAACTTCGCTGACGATCTGCTGCGACGAGCCGGGCGCTACCTGTATGTTCGCACGTAATTTGCCATTGACCTGAACGGCCAGTGTAATACTGGTCTTAAGCCGCGCTGATTCATCAATTTCGGGCCAGGAGCATTCAGTCATCGGTTCATCGTGGCCTAGCCTGGCCCACAATTCTTCACAAATATGTGGTGTTATTGGCGCCATAAGCCGGACAATCGCTTTCCAGCCCTCATCCAGTATCGCCCGATCGGAACCTGAACGACCCTGATAGCGGCTCAGGTGGTTACTGAGTTCCATAACGGCGGCAATGGCGGTATTAAAGGTGAGGCGTCGATCAATGTCATCTGACACCTTGGCAATTGTGTCATGAACCAGGCACCGGATGCGTTTCTGATCCTCGTTAAGCCCTTCAACATCCAGTCGGGGGACTTGACCTTCCATTATATGCGCACTGACCAGCGCCCATAATCTGCGTAAGAAACGGAACGCACCTTCAACACCCGAATCCGACCACTCCAATGACTTCTCAGGAGCAGAATTAGACACAGAGAAAAGACGTACAGTATCTGCTCCATACATTTCAACCAGGCCGTGCGGATCGACACCGTTATTGCGCGACTTGGACATTTTCTCGATAGCACCAATTTCAACCGACTCCCCGGTTTCGATCAGCCGCGCTGCAATAATTTTGCCGTTATCGTCATGTTCAACCTCAACATCAGCGGGGTTAATCCAGGTGATTCCATCATCTCCCTGGCTCTGCCAGTAGGTCTCCGCCACCACCATTCCCTGGCAAAGCAAACGTATTACCGGCTCATCACCGTGCACAAGACCTTCATCACGCATGAGTTTGTGGTAAAACCGGAAATACATGAGGTGAAGAATGGCGTGTTCAATGCCGCCAATATACTGATCAACCGGCAGCCAGTAGCCGGCCCTGTCGTCCAGTTGGGCATCAGCCCCGGGGCTGCAGTAACGCGCGTAGTACCAGGACGATTCCATGAAAGTATCGAAAGTATCTGTTTCCCTCTCGGCAGCGCCACCACATTGGGGGCAATGGGTTTTCCGCCAATCAGGATCGGCCTTGATCGGTGATTGAACACCCATGAAACTGACGTCTTCGGGAAGAATAACCGGTAACTGGTCCTCGGGAACAGGGACTGCCCCGCAATCCGGGCAGTAGACCACCGGTATCGGGCAACCCCAATACCGTTGACGGCTTACGCCCCAATCCCGCAACCGGTAATTGATGGTTTTTTGACCCAGCCCCCGTTCTTCCAGCCATTCAGCTGACCGGTCCAGCGCTTCCGCCTTGTGCAGACCATTCAGCCAATCGCTATTGATTGATACGCCTTCACCATTGAATGCTTTACCTTCCCAGTCCTGGGGCGGCTGAACGGTGCGGATAATGGGCAGGTCATAGGCTTCTGCGAAATCCCAGTCGCGCTGATCTTCTCCGGGCACCGCCATGATGGCGCCGGTGCCGTAGCCCATCAACACGTAGTCAGCCAGGTAGACCGGCACTGCTTTTCCATTAAACGGATTCAGCACATAAGCACCGGTGAAAACACCATGCTTTTCACCATCGTCGGCGAGCCTGTCAGCCTCGGACTCAGAGCTGACTTTTTGAATAAATTCATCAACCACAGCTTGCTGACCTGAGGTTGTGATATCAGCCACCAGTGGATGCTCCGGCGCCAGCACTGTGTAGGTCATTCCAAAACCGGTATCCGGACGGGTCGTAAACACACTGAAGGCCAAACCGCGCCCATCGGGCTGGCCATTTTCATGACAGACCTTCAACTCGAACTCTACGCCTTCCGACCGGCCTATCCAGTTTCGTTGCATGGTCTTGACCGCTTCTGGCCAGTGATCCAGCTTATCCAGACCGTCGAGCAATTCCTCAGCGTAATCGGTGATTTTCAAAAACCACTGTGGAATGGATTTGCGCTCAACCAAAGCGCCAGAACGCCACCCCCGTCCGTCAATCACCTGTTCATTGGCCAATACCGTCTGGTCAACTGGATCCCAATTGACTTCCGCATTTTTTCGGTAAGCCATTCCCTTTTTCATCAAGCGGGTGAACATCAGCTGTTCCCACCGATAGTAATCGGGCTGGCAGGTCGCAAATTCACGGTTCCAGTCATATGCAAACCCCAGGCGTTTAAGCTGGGATTTCATATGTTCAATATTCGCGTAAGTCCATTTCGCAGGTGCCGTTTTGTTCTTGATAGCCGCATTCTCAGCCGGAAGCCCGAAGGCGTCCCAACCCATCGGCTGCATGACGTTTTTACCCAGCATTCGCTGGTAACGGCTGATTACATCGCCAATCGTGTAGTTGCGGACATGTCCCATATGCAGCGCACCGGACGGATATGGCAACATCGAAAGACAGTAGAATTTTTCTGCATCGGGGTTTTCCCGGGCAACAAAAACCTCGTCTTGGTTCCAGCGCTGCTGGATTCGAGCCTCAATTTCTGCCGGATTGTAGGGTTGTTTTTCCATCTATCACGAGCCAGGTTATGTTAAAAAATACTGAAAGTCAGGAAGCTTAACTGACACCCACTGGAAATTACAGCAATCAGTGTCTGCTGCACCGGTGTATTGAAGAAGGGATTTTATCCGCGTAGCTTTATGGGCATGACAACCCGTTGCCGGTATTACATTCTGTCGCGAATATATACCATTAAACTTTCAAGATCGGGAGGCGAAGGACCGTCCCCTGCCAGCGCACACCTTATTTCGGGTGTAAGCGATTTGCCCAGTTCGACACCCCATTGGTCAAAGGCATTTATTCCCCAAATCACACTTTCCACGAATACCTTGTGCTCATAAAGTGCCAATAGTTTTCCCAGGTTTACGGGACTAAGATCATCTAACAACAACAATTCCGTGGGTCGGTTCCCCTCGAAAGTCCGATGGGACAGTAGACCTTCCTCTAAAGAATTGCCTTCTGCTTCCATCATCAAGCCGGTTTCCTCAGCTGATCTCCCCACTGCTAATGCACGAGCCTGGGCCAGCAAATTAGCCAGCAATTCAGAATGAGCCGTATTGTCATCATGGTCAGGCCGGATAATGCCGATGAGATTCAATGGCGATTTGTCTGTCCCCTGGTGCATCGCCTGGAACAGGGAATGCTGGGCGTCGGTTCCGCACTCCCCGAATACCATGGGTGCGGTTGCAAGTGAAGTGGGGGTGCCATTGGTGGTTACCGATTTACCATTTGACTCCATGATGAGCTGTTGTAAATACGCGGGCAATATCCGTAGCCTTTGATCATATGGAATGACACCCCAGGAAGCGTATCCGCAAATATTCCGGTGCCAGACACCAAGCAGCCCCATTAATACAGGCAGGTTCTTTTCAGACTTTGCGGTCAGGAAATGCTGATCCATTTCAGCGCCACCCTGAAGCAGTTCAAGAAATGCATCTGGCCCGGCAATGGCCGCTGCAGCGAGCGAAACCGGCGACCAAAGCGAATAACGGCCGCCAACCCAGAGCGGCATAAAAAGAATCTGCTGCTCGGTAACCCCAAAAGCCCGTGCTTGATCGACCCTGTTGGTAACAGCGAACACCCTGGCCCGGGTGCCCTCGGTGCCCAGGCTTGACTCCAGCCATTTTTGAAGACTGGCACCGTGCAGTAATGTATCTTTTGTTGAGAAGCTTTTCGACACGAGTACCACTGCAGTTTCGTGCGGATTCAAAGAACGCAGTAACTGCTCCCTGATGTGGGCATCAACGGAGCCCAGAAAATGAACCCGAGGAACCTGGCTGTCGGATGAACGGTTGGTCTGCGACTGAAAAACATCGCACAAAAGCTTCGTACCCAGCAGGGATCCTCCGATTCCGACGTGTACGATATCCCGAACATTTTGCTTCCTGTCAGATGGCAGTCTTCCCGCGTGGAATTGACCTGCAAATTGCAGCATTTGGTCCATGCTTTTTTCCATGGACCCGGCTTCTTTGGCCGGAAGTCGCTTTGCCAGCTCCCTTGATCTCAAGGCCATGTGCATGGCCGGTCGGTTTTCGGTGGTGTTGACCGCCTCTGCATTGAAAAGACTTGCGCGATGTTCTTCAACCCCACTGGCTTTTGCCAGTGACAAAAGCAGGTCTAAAGCCTCCTTATTTAAATGCGTTCTGGAGAAATCCAGTAATATCCCCTTCACACTACAACTGAAATTCTTGAATCTGTCAGGTTCGCCAATGAGTGTCAAAAGCGGTATTTCACCTAATTTATTGTTGCTTTTATGCAACAGTTCAAGAATTCCAATGATTGAGGCTTGTGCGTTTGACATTGTTAAACCAGCAACCCCGGACCTCATCCGTGTCCGGTAGTAATCCTTGGATCACTGAATCGAAACCAGCTAACAATACATGAATTCATAATGATTGAGTACGGAGAAGAAATCATATCCATTTGATTATTATAAGGTTTATATGAACTGAAACGATGAATATTAAGGCTAAAAAAAAGCCTCTCCCCGTTTAAGAGGAGAGGCAGGCTTTTGGAGTGATGTACTCGTATTTCGCGCCCTGTGTCCTTGGAATTCGTTGCAGTTTTACCAAGGAACGTGGTAATAATACCACTAATACGTATTAATGCCAACCTTATTAACAACAAATCCCCTGGTTTATTTAAATGGTTTTTTGGCTGTTTAGGTGACCTAATAATCACTTTTTTCACTTTGGGTTCTGTTCATTAATCAGTTTAACTCCAAGGTTATTCATACCATCAACACGCAGACGCTGCAGACAAGATTTTACCCTACCCCTGGCAGGAATTTTCAGTTCAGGTTCAAGGTCCAGTAACGGTACCAGCACAAATGGTCTTTGATGCATTCGCGGGTGCGGTATCGTCAATCCTGAAAGGAAAAATATCTTTCCACCAAACAATAGTATATCCAAATCGATATTTCTGGGCCCCCATCTGGGCCCACCCGGCAGACGGCCCATTTTCTGTTCAATTGATTTCAACAGCTGTAGCAATTGAAAAGGACCAATGGTTACCGAGAGTTCTGCTACTGCATTGGTAAAGTCCGGTTGCTGTTTTATGCCAACGGGCTTTGACCGGTACATAGGCGATATCCGTAATACTTCGATTTGAGTATTGGCCTGCAACAATTTCAACGCCCGGCGAAGCTGGTTACCACCATTCCCCAGATTACTACCCAGGGCGATCCATGATTTCTGCGGCCGAACAAAACCGGCTTGCGGCATATCAGCTATCCCCGGCAGGTTTCCTGCCACGCCTGTGCCTGCGGCTTCTGTTTCGGGGTTGCGGTCTTACACTCGGCGGCATATTTTTTTGTGCCTCGGTCCAAAACTCAGCTAGTGGTATCAGGCTCTCGTCTTCTACGGTGCGCAATAACAGGAAGTCGTATGCCGCCCTGAACCTGGGCTGGTGAAGTACGCTCATAGCCCTCTTGCCTTTGGTTTTTCTGAAACGTGCCTGTATTTCCCAGATTTGACGGGTTACTGCGCTGAACCGCCTGGGAATGGCTGTACGCCGGACCTGAACACCGATGATTTCATCCCCGGCCTGTTCGATTGACTGGTATTCGGTCAAACCCTGCTCCATCAGTTTCGCAGTCCTTTGTTTGACTGGCTGCCAAAGTAATGCCGCAAACAAAAATGCAGGTGTGACTGATTTCTGCTCTTTAATTCGGCGATCGGTATTGACCATGGCCTGTGTCAGCAAGCTGCCGATTTTAGCTTTACCCGACTCCCCGTTGTTCCCGAGTACGGGTAATAGAGAGAGGGTGAGATGGAATCTCTGCAAGGCTTCAAGAGTCCTGGCAGCATGACCTGTAAGAAATAACTTGCACGCCTCTTCAAATAATCTTGCTGGCGGCATGGACTCAAGTAACGGAGCCAGTTCCCGAATAGGCGCAGCAGTCTCAGTAACCGGCTCAACACCCAATTTTGCAACAAACCTGGCAGCCCTGAGTAATCGAACCGGATCCTCGCGGTATCGCGTCTCAGGATCTCCAATCAGGCGCAACTTTCTGTCAGCCAGATCCTGGTATCCACCGGTAAAGTCACGTATATCACCAGAGATCGGATCCATAAATAATGCATTGATAGTGAAATCCCTGCGTACTGCGTCTTCCTCCAGGCTGCCCCAGACGTTATCCCTCAGGATTCGTCCATCTGCGTGTGTGTGGGAACTGCTTTGCTGTTTTCCCCGGAATGTAGCGACTTCTACCAACACACCTTCCAGGCGTACATGTGCAAGGCGAAACCTTCGTCCAATTAAATGACAGCGGGGAAACACGACTTTTACCTGTTCGGGTGTTGCATTGGTAGCAACGTCAAAATCTTTTGGTACCTTTCCAAGGATCAAATCCCTGACGCTTCCGCCTACGATATATGCTTCGTAACCTGCATTTTGCAGACGTCGCACCACTTCAGTGGCATGAGGACAAAGCTGTTTGACCACAAGACCATGACTTGCGGCAGGAATAAGAGTAGAACTGTTAATAATATAATCCCGGGATGATGAATTGACAGGCTCGTAATCCTGAAATTCGGTTGTACGAAAAGCAGGCGCTAGTTTAACATGTGCCTCCAGTACGATGCTCCCTTCGTCTAGCGGTTAGGACGCGGCCCTCTCAAGGCTGAAACACGAGTTCGATTCTCGTAGGGAGCACCATTATTTATCAATGAGTTATACTTTTTCCTATCAATCACTCCTGCTACTATGGTGCTAGGGGGGTGCATAGAGTTTTATTTGAAGCGTCTTACTCTAACCGCCCGAAATCAGGTTTCCCCTCGCAGTTGACCAGCTAGGAACAATGATGACAAGCAGAGCAACCGACCTAACCGCCAAGCAGCGACTCTTCTGCCGAGCGGTGGTTGCAGGACAATCTCTAAGTGATTCCTATAAGTCAGCTTATTCCGCCAGCAGGATGAGTAACGGCGCAGTATACGTAGAAGCATCTCGCTTGATGACAAACCCTAAGGTCACCCTAAGGGTTGAGGCGCTGAATAGGCAAAAAGACAGGGCGATGATTGCAGCCTCACTGTCAGACCGTGAGCGTGTGCTAACTAAGC
>SMVA01316508.1_pt1 | contig 12929 bp, 13 predicted proteins | sample 2456451 | NCBI WGS metagenome assembly SMVA01 (sample SAMN11095933, study PRJNA526329) | marine sediment metagenome | biome: Marine sediment; feature: Surficial sediment; material: Deep marine sediment; isolation source: Hadal surficial sediment | place: Pacific Ocean | collected 2014-05 | depth...
AGCTCGCGGATGAGGAGGTAGCCTATGGTCATGATGGCCAGGTCCACCATGATGTGGCTGATCCAGGGCGCTGCCAGCAGCTGGTAGCGCCGGTACACCAGGGCCCAGACCACGCCGCCGAGGGCCACGGCCAGCGACAGGCCCAGCGTCACCGGCCAGAACTCCGGCCCCAGGAACGCGTGCAGGATGATGACATGGTGGAGGGCGAACGCCACGCTGGACAGGATCAACGCGCCCGCAAGCCGCACGCGCTCCTGCAGCCTGCCGAACACGAACCAGCGCCAGTAGTACTCCTCCAGCAGCGAATGGATGACCGAGAGGAACAACGCCATCCCCAGGAAACGAACCGGCGTATCGATGCCGATGGCCTGGACCCGCGACAGGATACGCGGCCGCGCCTCTTGCAGCAGCGGGCCCTGGCCCATCAGTACCACGTAGGTCAGGAACAGCGCAATCGCCATGACCAGACCGGTGCCCATGCCTTCCAGCAGCGCCCGCGGCGTCACGTTCAGCCGCGGCAGGCGACCCTTGGTCACGGCCAGTGTCCAGGCCAGCGGAAACGAGAACTGCACCACCTTGCTGATGGAATAGACCGTCGGCAGCGTCTCGCTGTCGGTGAACACCATGAAGTAGAGCCACGCGGCCAGTGTGGGGAACAGCATGGCGAACAGCAGGGCGGCGAGATCCCTGCCGCTGCGCACCGGTGGCTCTTCCGCACGCGTCACGCTTCGTCGTTTCCCTTGCCGGCCTTCGCCAGCGCTTCGTCCAGCCGGTCCAGGGCCCGGCGCACGTGCGGGATCGTGATGGATCCACCTACCACGAGCGCCACGTTGAACACGTCCAGGGCCTCGTCCCGGGTGACATCCTCCTCGACGCAGCGCACCACGTGGTAGGTGATGCAGTCGTCACAGCGCAGCACCAGCGACGCCACCAGGCCGAGAAACTCCTTGACCTTGGGTGTGAGTGCCGTGCCGGGCCCGTAGGCCTGGTGATCCAGGGCAAAGAAGCGCTGGATCCCCTTGTGGCCCGTCTTCAGGAGCTTGTCGTTCTGGCGCTCGCGCTCGCGCCGGAACGTCTCGAGATGATCGTGCTCTGGGGTCATTTCGCGTCCTCCATGAACCTGCAGCGGGCAAGTGGAAGACCCGTAACATACCACGATCCGGAACGCCTGATCACGGCTTGTTTGCAGGCGGGAACCCGCACGTCTATAGTGTTGCTCCCTCGGCCCGAACGGGCTCTCATCACCTGGTGCGATATGCGTGGCCACTCCATGCTGGCTCTGTTGCTGATGCTCTTGCTCTCCACCGCTGTGTCGGCGATGACCTCCCCGGGAGAGGAACAGCAAGAGGAAACCTCTCCACCTGTGGACGCGCCCGAGGAGAGCGATGCCGGTGACACTTCCGCTGCCAGCCAGAAGTGGAAGGCAGCGCTGCGCAATGTCAGTGATGACGCGCGTTACCTGGTGACCTTTCCCGCGCGCATCACTCGTCGCGGGGTTCTCATGACGTCGGCGTTCGGCGTGGGGCTCGCCGGGTTGATCCTGCTGGACCAGGAGATCTACGACGGCAACCACGGTGAGGAGCGGCTGGACGCCATCGACGAGATCGAGAGCCTGGGAGGCTTCTTCCAGACCCATCTGGCCGTGCTGGCCACCTACGCCGGTGGCAGGCTGGCGCACCACGAGCCGACCATCGAGACCGGCAGGGCCATGATGGAGGCGCTGCTGTTCACCGATCTGATCGCGGGCGTCGGCAAGGCGGCGTTCGGGCGCGACGGTCCCGATGATGCCCGGGCCAGCGACTGGTTCAGCTTCGATGACAGCGGCCGCTTCCCCTCAGGTCACACGGCCCGGGCCTTCACCCTGGCCACGGTGCTGGCGGAGCGCCATGGCAAGGTGGCGGCATGGATCAGCTATCCGCTGGCCACGCTGGTGGGCCTGTCGCTCATCGATTCCGAGGACCACTGGGCCTCGGATTCGTTCGCCGGTGCTGCGCTGGGCTATGTGGTGGGCAGGGCGGTGGTTCGCCGGCGGGGGCAGCGCACGGGACGGCGCGTGCGCCTCGAGCCGGTGGTCCTGTACCAGGACGGTGGCGTGGGTATGATGGTCCGGATCACGATTCCGAAGAGATCTGCGCGGAGGAGACGCTGATGAGAGTGCGTGGCTCGAACTGGCTGATGAGTTGGACGGTTCTCGTCTTGCTGCTGCCCTGGGGTGCCACCGCCCTGGCCGAGGAGGAGAAGGAGTTCGGCTGGTCCGACACGGCGGACTTCAGCATGGTGGCGACCAGCGGAAACTCCGAGTCGTTCACCCTCGGGGCCAAGAACCTGCTGACGCGGACCTGGGAGAAGGCGAAGCTCGAGCTGACAGTGGGCCTGATTCGTGCCGAGACCAACGACATCGACCGCTTCGCGGTGCAAGGGGCGGGTGGTGGCGCCAAGGTCATCGAGGAGGACAACAAGGACACGGACCCGGAGCGCTACTTCTTCAACGGCCGCTACACCAGGCTCATCAGCGAGAAGTTCTTCTGGTACACCGGTCTGGACTGGGAGCGCAACCGGCCGTCCGCCGTGGAGAGCCGGATCATCGCCTCCGCCGGTGTGGGCAACCTCTGGTACGACACGGACAAGATCAAGTTCCGTACGGACTACGGCTTGAGCTATACCGACGAAGAGGACACCAATGGTACGAGCAGTAGCTTCGTCGGACTGCGTCTGGGCTGGAACTACCAGCACAAGCTCAACGACACCACCACCTACACCAACACGCTGGTCATCGATGAGAGTCTGGACGAAACCTCGGACTTCCGCGCCGACATGATCAACGAGGTCCAGGTCGCCATGAACGGTCGCCTGGCGCTGAAGGTCAGCCTGCGAGTGCTGTTCGACAACGAGCCTGCGTTCGAGGAGCTGGACGTGTTCGATTCCCCCGACCAGAGCAACAAGGTGGGAACCGTGGACGCTCAGAAGGACTCGACGGATACCGTGTTCACCGCCTCGCTGGTGGTCAACTTCTGAGCCACCGGAGGATCATGAGCAGGCAGGCGCACTTCCAGCCGCAGTTGTTCCGCTTCCTGAGGGACCTGAAGGCCAACAACAGCCGGCCGTGGTTCCTGGAGAACAAGGAGCGCTACGAGCGCCACGCGCGCCGGCCGCTGCTGCAGTTCATCGCCGACTTCGGACCGGGGCTGCGTAGAATCAGCCCGAACTTTCTCGCCGACCCGCGTCCAGTGGGCGGCTCCATGTTCCGCATCCACCGGGATACACGGTTCTCCAGGGACAAGAGCCCGTACAAGCTCATGGTGGCGGCGCAGTTCCGTCACGTGAAGGCGAAGGACGTTCATGCACCGGGTTTCTACCTGCACCTGGAGCCGGGACGGGTGTTCGCCGGCGCCGGGCTGTGGCGCCCGGACGGCGCCGCCGCTGCCAGGGTGCGCACCGCCATGGTGAACAACCCGGCCGCATGGAGGCGTGCCGTCTCGGGACGAGCCTTCCGGGAGTCCTGCACGCTGGAAGGGGAGCGCCTGCGTCGCCCGCCACGCGGCTTCGACCCGGACCATGCGCTCGTCGAGGACCTCAAGCGCAAGGACTTCATCGCCGTGCGGCAATTCACCCAGGCCGAGGTGTGCTCGGCCGATTTTCTGGTGCACTACACCCGCACCTGCCGCTCCATGGCGCCGCTGATGAAGTTCCTCACCAAGGCGCTGGGCCTCGGCTGGTAGCTTCCCTCCAACTGGCGTACCATGCAGGAAACGCGGAGGAGAGCCATGTACAGAAGAATGTGGAGTTTCGGATTGATGCTGGCCGCCGCTGGGTTGCTGTACGCCCAGGAAGCGCCCGGCCTGCAGGTGGACCGGGCCGTGGCGGCGCGCGGCGTGGAATCCCGGCAGCCGGTGGGCGAGGCATCGTCATTCCCCGCCGACGTCGGCCGGGTATACCTGTTCTCTCACATCGTCGGAGCGCAGGAGGAGACGGCGGTGTACCACGTCTGGCGCCACGGACTCACCGAGCGTGCCAAGGTGCGCCTCTCGGTGCGCAGCGATTCCTGGCGCACCTGGAGCAGCAAGCAGATCGCGCCGCGCTGGACCGGCCCGTGGACGGTGGAGGTGCAGGACGAGCTGGGTAACGTGCTGGAGTCGGTCTCCTTCGTCATCGAAGAGGACGGCGGTTGAGCCAAGGCCGGGCGAACTGGTTGCTGTTCGGGCTCCTGGCCGTGGTGCCTGTGGCAGCAGCGCAGGATGACAACCGCCGCGCCCGCGCCGAGGAACTCTACGCCGAGGTGGAGCTGGAGTCCGCTGCCGAGATCTACGCCGAGCTGGTGCAGGCATCGCCCGACGATGCCGATCTGCGCATTCGCCTGGCGGAGTGCCTGACCCGGAGCGATCAGTTCGTCGAGGCCCGGGAGCACGCCGAGGTGGCGGTGAAGCTCACCAGTGGCGGCGCCCGTGCGCTGGCCGAGCTGGGTCTGGCACTGCATCGGGCGGGCGACTTCGACGCGGCCGAGGAGCGCCTGCTGGAGGCCACCGAGGCCGACGAGGATTGCGGCCGCTGCTGGTGGGGCCTGGGACGCATCGTGGCCATCCGCGGTGAGTACGAAGAGGCCGGCGGCCACTTCCAGCGCGCCGCGTCGCTGGAGCCGGACAACCCCATCTACCTGCGCACCCTGTCACCGTTCGTCACCGAGCGCGACAAGCGCAAGGAGCTCTACCGGCGCTACCTGGAGCTGCCCCGGGCCGAGGAGCTGCCCATATGGGGCAACGTCCGCACCTGGCTGGCGCTGCTGGAGTTCGCCGGCGAGCGCCGGCTCAACAAGGTGGAAATTCCCGATCAGGGCAGCACCGTACGCATGGAGACCGACCGCGGCATGACCTACATCTCGGTGGATGTGGGCGGGCGCAAGAAGCGTCGCTACCTGTTCGACACCGGTGCGTCGGGCTTCACCATCTCCGCCGGCCTGATGAGGCGCCTCAAGCTGGAGCCGGTGGACGTGTTCACCATCACCGGCATCGGCGGTGACGGCCTGGCCAAGACGCCCATGGTGCTGGTGGACGAGGTCCGGGTGGGTGATGCCGTCATCCGCAACGTCCCTGCGGTGGTACGGGACACCGCGCCCATGGTGGATGGCCTGATCGGTCCCGCGTTCTTCGGCGGCCATTCGGTGACCCTGGATCACGAGCAGGGCGAGCTGCGCATCGGCGGCAGCAACGAACAGGACCAGCCCGCGGAGGACACCGACAAGCGCCGCAAGAAAACCAGGAAGAACAAAACGCCGCGCGACACGCTGGAGATCCCGTTCCTCAGCATCAACGGCACGCCGTTCATCCCCATCCAGGTGGACGGGGTTACCATGAATGCCATGGTGGACACCGGCGCCTCGCAGGCCAGCCTGTCGATGCATGCTGCCGACCAGGTGCCGGGGTTGCAGCTCATGGCCCCCAACATGGCACCGCCGGCCTACCGCGAGATTCGCGGCAGCACCGGCACCTCCCTGGAGGTGCGTGTGGTGCGCCGCGCCCGGCTGGAGTTCGCCGGCGAGACGCTGGAGATGGCCTCACACCTGCCGGATGCCAGGCGCATCCTGGTGCGGTTGAACCTGACGCCGTTGAGTCACGGTTTCGGCACCGAAGTGTGGGCCATCCTGGGCAACCCGCAGCTCTCGCACTACAACCTGCACATCGACTGGCAGCGCCAGGTGCTGCAACTGACGAAATTCCGATGATCGAACTGTTGCCGCCGGACAGCGACGCACTGGTCCCGCGGGTGGTGGCGCGCAACGCGCGCCGCGCCCGGCAGGTGGCGGCGCGGCTGCAACGCTTCGCCGACACCCTTGAGCGTCGACAGGCGTGCCGCGCCCTGCTGGCCACCCTGGACCATCTGCGCGGCGCACGGCGGCGCGCGTTCCTGTGGGGTCCGGACCTGCGCGCCTGGCTGAGCGCTGCCGAGGAGGCCGTATCGCTTGCCAGTCCTGCCGGTGAGGAGGAGCTGTTCGACGTTCTTGCCCGCGGCCCCCATCTGGCCACCGTCCTGCCCCGGGGTCGCATGGAGGCCAGCTCTCTCCGGCGCGCCCGTGCTCTGGGAAACCGATTGTTGCGCCGTGTCTTCCGCCGTCTGCCGGAGCTGCTTCTATTTCTCACACCGCCGGGGAAGAGCTTCGGCCCGTTCACGCTGGACCTGAAGGACGATGCAGAGGAGGCGCGGGTGGCAGGCGAGTTGCATGTGGCGTTTCCCTCGCCGTACACCTGGAAGCTGGACAGCCCGGCCCGTGTGGAACTGTGTGGCGACGAGGTTCGCCTGCCGTTGCGCAACACCAGGCCGCGCTACCAGCCACGCGAGCAGGTGCCGTACTCGGGCATCGTGGTGGCTCGCCGCGTCATCGCCGGCCGCCGGGGATTGCGTCCTGGCCCGGCAGCACGTGGTGTGGCTCAGCGCCTGGGCGAGGGCCTGGATCTGGTGCGTCAGGCGTGGCCGGATGCATGGCGGGAGATCCTCATCCATACCCGCGTCCTGGTGCCGCTGGCGCAGAGCGGGGTGGTGAGCTACTCGCTGCCGGAGCGCCCGGGCACGTCCTACATCAACGTGCAGGGCAAGCGCGCGGTGGATCTGGCTGATGACCTGCTGCACGAGACCGCTCACCATCGTCTGCACAGCCTGGAGGAACTGGCGCCGCTGGAGCGCAAGGGTGCCGACGCCCACTACTACTCGCCCTGGCGTCGCCAGGTGCGTTCTCTGCACGGCATCCTGCACGCCACCTACACCTTCACCTTCCGCGCGCAACTGTTCCAGCGCCTGCTGGCGTTACCCGGCTGCCTCCCACGCGCCTGGCTGCGCCGGGAGATCGACCGGGAGCGCGACATGCTGCAACAGTCGCTGCGCTTCCTGCGCGACGCGGAGGACCGCCGGCTGCTCACGGCAGCGGGGTCACGGCTGTTCTCGGACGTGGCCAGCCAGGTGCGAGGGCTGGGGAACTAGCTCGCCGCCCGGCGCAGCCTGTCATTACTTTGAACAGCAACCGAAATGTCCACCAGAGGCCTGCCTGGACGCCCGAAATTCCGCTCTGGTAGTGGAAAAGCGAGGAATCGGGGGGCGGCGTTGATCTGGCCGGGGGCGGTTGGTAAACTCACGCCTTTGCAAGAGGGTGAGCAGCCACCGGGGGCCCCAATCCGCTCCAATCCAGCCGCACGATGCCGGCCTGTTGTGAGGCCGGAGGGGTCGTGGCCTGCCGTGCGCTTGCCCAGCCTTTCGACACGAGACATCACCGGGAGCCCCAGGGAGGATAGCCTCCTCAGCGGTTCTGGCCAGTGTGCTTCGGGACTCTCCCGGAGCCCCTGCACCGCGGGCTCCCCTATTGGAGGAGACGATGAGTTTCAGGAAGGGAATCGCTTTTTTGGCCATGCTGTTGTTGCTCCTTGCTGCTGCCTGTAGTGGCGGTGAAGGCGGGTCGACGTCGCGCCCGTCCACACCAGCGTCCTCGCAGCCGGCAGGTGACGGATCGGCGCCTACCACCGGTGGAGGCGAGGCCATGGGTACGGCCGCCGTCATGGGTTCCGTGCAGTTCGATGGTGAAGCCCCGGCCGGCAAGAAGATCCGCCTCGACGCCGACCCGTTCTGCAGCAAGAAACATCCGGAGGGCGCCACCACCGAGGATGTGCTGGTGAACGACAACGGCACGCTTCGCAACGTGTTTGTCTACGTGAAGACGGGTCTCGAGGGAAACACGTACGCCGCCCCCGATACGCCCATCACGCTGGATCAGAACGGTTGTCGCTACGAGCCGCACGTGCAGGGGATGGTGACCGGGCAAGGGATCAAGATCCTCAACAGCGATGACACGCTGCACAACATCAACGCCCAGGCCAAGACCAACAAGCCTTTCAACCGGGCCATGCCCAAGTACCTCAAGGAGATCGACGAGACCTTCACCGAGGCCGAGGTCATGGTGCGCATCAAGTGCGACGTGCACAGCTGGATGAACACCTATATCGGCGTCGTGCCGCACCCGTTCTTCGCGGTGACCGGCAAGGACGGCTCGTTCGATCTGAGTGAGCTCCCCGCCGGCACCTACACCATCGAGGCCTGGCATGAGAAGTACGGTACCCAGACCCAGGAGGTGACGGTGGGTGACGGTGACAGCCAGGAGATCTCCTTCACCTTCTCCGCGTCGTAACAGGAGACGGGTCCGGCTGCACCGGACTCAGAACCCATGCAGCATGGCAACACGGAGTTCGGGCGAAGCGGTGCCAGCCGGCATGATCTGCCGGGGCCCTGGCGACACCGCTTCGCCCTTTTTACTCTTGCGGCCACATTGTTCCTGATTTTTGCCGGCGGCATGGTGACCAGCACAGGGTCCGGATTGTCGGTGCCGGACTGGCCGCTGTCGTACGGCGAGTTCTTTCCGCCCATGGTGGGGGGCGTGTTCTACGAGCATGGCCATCGCATGGTGGCTGCCACGGTGGGGTTGCTGATGCTGGCGCTGGCGGTGTGGACCTGGCTGTCCGAGGGACGCCGCTGGGTGCGCCGGCTGGCCACGGTGGCGCTGGCCACGGTGGTGGCGCAGGCGATCCTGGGCGGCATCACCGTGATCTACCTGCTACCCACCGAGGTTTCCGTGGCGCATGCCGGCCTGGCCAACCTGTTCTGCTGCATGATGGTGGTGCTGGCCGTGGTCACCGGGCGCGGCTGGTTGCAGCCGAGGCGCTCACCGCGGGATCCCATGCCGGGTGCTCTGCGGCGCCTCAAGCTGCTGGCGGTGGCCACCACCGTGGCGGTGTACACGCAGATCCTCCTGGGTGCGGTGATGCGGCACACGCAGTCGGGCCTCGCCATTCCCGACTTTCCACTGTCACTGGGGCGGATCATCCCGCCGCTGGGTGATCCGCAGGTGGCCATCCACTTCGCCCATCGTGCGTGGGCGATGGTGGTGCTTGCGGTGGCGGCAGTGACCGTGGCGCGCGCGCTGCGCCGTCACCGGGATACGCCGGATCTTGTGCGGCCGGCGGTGGCGTTGTCGGTCTTGCTGGTGGCCCAGGTGCTGCTGGGGGCGTTCAGTGTCTGGACTGCCAAGGCGGCAGTGATCACTACCTTCCATGTGGTCGGTGGTTCCATTTCGTTGGCCGTTGCGCTGATCCTGACCCTGCGTGTGGCCCGACGGCATGCCACCTGGCCGGATCCCCTGATGGCCGGTAGCCTGGCCGCCGAGGGCACAGCGTGAGCAGCCCGGCGCTGGAGAGCGCGCTGCAAGGTGCGGCCCAGCACGTCGCGCCTGAGGCGACCGTGCGCCGGACGAACTCCTTCCTGCAGCTCGTGAAACCGCGACTGAACCTGCTGGTGGTGCTCACCATGCTGGGCGGCTACTACATGGGAGCTCCTGCGGGCCTGCCGGGATGGCCGCTGGTGTTCGCACTGCTGGGCGCGGCGCTGGTGGCCGCGGGAGCCGCGGCGCTCAACCAGTACATGGAGCGCGACCTGGACTCACTGATGGAGCGCACCAGGAACCGCCCACTTCCCTCCGGTAGCCTCACCCCCTCCGCCTGCCTTGCCTTCGGCGCGTTGCTGGCGCTGGCGGGGATGCTGACTCTGGCGGTGCTGGTGAATCTGCTCACCGCGGCGCTGGCGCTGGTGACCTGCGTGGTCTACCTGGTGTTCTACACGCCGCTCAAGCGAGTCACGCCGCTGAATACGCTGGTGGGTGCCATTCCTGGCGCCATCCCGCCGGTGATGGGGTGGACAGCGACACAGGCCAGTCTGGGTCCCGAAGCCGCGGCGCTGTTTGCCATCCTGTTCTTCTGGCAGATGCCGCACTTCCTGGCCATCGCGTGGCTCTACCGTGAGGATTATGCCCGGGCCGGCTTCCGCATGTTGCCGTTGGAGGACGGTGGGGCGAAGCGCACCGGGTTCGCCGCTGTTCTGTACAGCACCGCCATGGTGCCGGCGGCGCTGGCGCCGGTGTTGCTCGGCCTCGCTGGCAATGTCTATCTGGTGGGAGCCGCTCTCCTGTCGCTGGGTTTCCTGGCAGCCTCCGCCAACATGGCCCGCGATCCCAGCGAGGCCAGCGCGCGATGGTTGTTTCGCATCTCCTTGCTGGTCCTGCCGTTGTTGTTCCTGCTGATGGCGTTGGACAAGGTGCCACGCGGATGAGTACTTCGCCGGTTGCTGCGGATGAGCTTGCCGTCCAGGTGCAAGGCCTGGTGCACCACTACGGGAAGCGCCAGGCGCTACGCGGTATCGATCTGGACGTGCGGGTAGGGGAGATCTTCGCGCTTCTCGGTCCCAACGGCGGTGGCAAGACCACGCTGTTCCGCATCCTGTCCACCTACCTGATGCCGAGCGGTGGCTCGGCGCGGGTCGGCGGTCATGATGTGGTACGCGAGCCCGACGCCGTGCGTCGCTGTCTGGGCGTGCTGTTCCAGTCGCCCAGCCTGGATGTGCAGCTCACCGTGCAGGAGAACCTGCGCTACCATGGTTTCCTGTTCGGGCTGCGCGGCACGGCGCTGCGCCGGCGGATCGAGGCATCGTTGGCCCGGGTGCACCTCGAGGACCGGGCGACGGAGCGCGTCGGCAAGCTGTCGGGAGGATTGCGGCGGCGGGCGGAGTTGGCCAAGGCCATGCTGCACCAGCCGCAGGTGCTGCTCCTGGATGAGCCCAGCACCGGCCTGGACCCCGGCGCGCGCGCCGACCTGGCAGCCGCCCTGGAACAGCTACGTGCAGAGGAGGGCATCACCGTGGTGCTGACCACGCACCTGATGGACGAAGCCGAGGGTGCCGACCGGCTGGCCATCCTCGATGAGGGCAGCGTGGTGGCGCTGGGCACGCCGGCGGAGCTCAAGGAGACCTTGGGGGGGGATGTCATCGAGGTGCAGGGACCCGACCCGGAGGCGCTGTGCCGGGAGATCCGGGCGCGCTACGGCAATGGAGTCTCGTTGATCAACGGTACCGTCCATCTGGAGCGGCCGCGCGGTAGCGAGACGCTGGCGGAATTGTTGCCGTCGCTGACCGGAAAGATCGACTCGGTCATGTTGCGGCAGGCGACGCTGGAGGATGTGTTCCTGGCGCGCACCGGCCATCGCTTCGGCGAGGATCGGCTGGAGACATGATGCAGCAAGCCACCCACAGTCTACCCCGGCCGGGCTTCCTGCTGCCCGCCGCCGGTCTGTGGCATCGCGAGGTGGTGCGCTTTCTGCGCCAGCGCAACCGCGTTGCCGGCGCGCTGCTGACGCCGTTCGTGTTCTGGCTGCTGTTGGGCGCCGGGTTCGGCTCCTCGTTCCGGGGCGCCGGCGACGACGCCTACCTGAGCTACTTCTTCCCCGGCACATTGGTCCTGGTGGTCTTCTTCACCGCCATCTACTCCACCATCTCCATCATCGAGGATCGCAAGGAGGGCTTCTTGCAGTCGGTGCTGGTGGCGCCCATCCCGCGCGCCAGTCTGGTGGCCGGGAAGGTGCTGGGCGGGACCACGGTGGCCGTGATCCAGGCGATGTTGTTCCTGCTGCTGGCGCCCACCGCCGGCATCCGCCTGAACGTGGTGTCGATACTGGCCACCGCCGGCATGCTGGCGCTGGTGGCCCTCGGGCTCACCGGGCTGGGCTTCCTGCTGGCCTGGCGCATGGAGTCCACCCAGGGATTCCACGTGGTCATGAACCTGGTGCTCATGCCGCTATGGCTGCTGTCGGGCGCCCTGTTTCCCGCCTCGGGCGCCGCCGGCTGGCTGTCGTGGGTCATGGTGTTCAACCCGCTCACCTACGCGGTGGCAGCGGTGCGCCGCTGTCTCGGTCTGGGGTCGGTGCTGGAGGCTTCCACTGGACTGCCGTCGCTGGCGCTGTCGTCGGGGGTCACCCTGTTCTTCGCGCTGCTCACCTTCGCGGCATGCACCATCCTGGCAGGGCGGCGTCCCTCGGAGGGCGGGGCATGAGCGACGGACGCCGCCGGCTCTCGCCCGGCTTCGTGACCCTGGTGGCGCTGGCGCTGCTGGTGGCTGGTGCCGCCTGGGCGTGGCGGGCCCGCGAGGCCAGGCGGACGGTGTTCGCCACCGATGGGCGGGTGCCCGCCGTGGCGGCCATGAGCTCCGACAAGGGCCTGCCGATCCTGGGAAAGATCCCTGACTTCTCGCTGGTGGGCAGCGACGGGGCGCCGGTGACCGCCCGGGATCTGGAGGGTGCACCCTGGGTGGCCAACTTCATCTTCACCACCTGCGCCGGCGTGTGCCCGCTCATGAGCGCGCAGATGGCGCGGCTTCAGGAGGAACTTCCGGACGACTCACCGGTACGCCTGTTGTCCTTCACCGTGGACCCGGCGCACGACACGCCCGAGGTACTGCGAGCCTATGCCGAACGCTTCAACGCCCGACCGGAGCGCTGGCTGTTCGTCACCGGCGAGCCGCAGCAGATCTACACCCTGGCGAAGGACGGCTTCCATCTCGGTGCCGGCGAGCTACCGGACTACGCTCCCGACAGGGACGACGGCCCGTTCTTTCATTCCAGCCGTCTGGCGCTGGTGGACGCACAGCGCCGCATCCGCGGATACTATGAAGGAGCCGAGTCGGCCCAGGTCGACCGCCTCCAGAAAGACCTGGCCCACCTCCAGGAGTAGGAAAAGATCTTCTTGCCTGGTAAATCGTCATGGAACTCGGGAATCTGCTAGACGCGGTCCTGCAGGAAGGGCGCAGCCGGGGAGACTGGCGGCGTCTCGTGGGGATCGTGCTGACCCTGCTGTTCGTGTTCTTCAGCAGCGTGAAGCGCAGCCGGTCCAGGACACTCGCCAGGGAAGACCGTGCGGCGCAGGTGGCGCAGCGTGCCTACGCACCCATCGAGGCGCGCGGGTTTCCCGTCTGGGCGTGGTGGGGATTTCTGCTGGCCATGGCGTTCCTCTACGTCACGCTGTGGCCGCACTTTCCCTCGGTGATGGAGCGGGTCGTGATGGCGGGCGTGGCGCTGGCCTTG
>SMVA01330715.1_pt1 | contig 12922 bp, 6 predicted proteins | sample 2456451 | NCBI WGS metagenome assembly SMVA01 (sample SAMN11095933, study PRJNA526329) | marine sediment metagenome | biome: Marine sediment; feature: Surficial sediment; material: Deep marine sediment; isolation source: Hadal surficial sediment | place: Pacific Ocean | collected 2014-05 | depth 0-1...
GCCAGCCTCCAATGGGACAATAAATGTGAAGGCGCTGAAACTATAGAAATCTGGAGAAGTGTTGGGTCAACAGATTTTCAGGATCAGGATTGCCAGGGAGGAATTTCAGAAAATTCCGGATACACCCTTATAGATCAGGTTAGCATTGTGGATGCTGCTTATACTGACTCAAATAATAGGATGGGACTTTCACGAGGGGCAGCATATTGTTATCGATTGGTTGTGGTATGGCCAGATGGGTCAAAAAGTCTGGCTTCAGTTGAAAAATGTATTATCATTCCTGTTGAATCACCTGTGATAATCAGAGTTTCAGTAATTGAGACTGATTCATTAAATGGTTCCATTGACCTACAGTGGACTTCTGCTTTTGATTTACCTGATTCAATAGACCAAAGTAATTTTTCATATAAGGTAAATTATCAAACCGAGGCTGGAAATCAACAGTTAGAACTGGCGTTTGATACATTAATTACGGTATCAAATCTGAATACAAAGTTCTCGCAATATACTTTTCAAATTGATCTGGTGAGCGAAAATGTCACTATAGATTCATCCAGTTTAGCTTCCAACGTTTATCTAACTACGTCCAGTGAACAGTCTGAGATTGCACTTTCCTGGGAAGCAAATGTACCCTGGAACAACGCTTCGACCACATTCCCCTGGCATTACATATTTCGCAACCGCCTGGACCCGGATAACCCCGAACAATTCCTTTTGCTGGATAGTGTGAATGTATTAGAAACCGGACCCAGTTACCTGGATTATGGTAGTGAAAGTTTCTTATATGGGTATTACTCATACTACATTTCAACCTTTGGCACGTACGGAAATCCTTCTTTGCCTTCTCCTCTTATTAATCAATCACAAGTTGCTGAGCAGCTGGCTGTCGATTTAAATCCGCCTTGTCCTCCTTCCTTAATCATCACCAATGGAACCATTGAAGACTGCAAAGAATTGATCGAAGAACTAGGTTGCAGAAATGCAGAGTTTCACAATGATCTTGACCTCCGACAAGGATGTGATGATAAAGATTTTAGCAAGTTCAAAATTTATTATAGATCCACATTAGATGGCGAGTTTTCTGCCCTTTCAGAAACCTCAGGAAATCAATTTATTCACAATGGCCTCGAATCTCTTGCAGGATGTTATTACCTAACTTCCATTGATTACTCGGGAAATGAGAGCCAACCAAGTGAAATTATTTGTCGTGACAATTGCTTAAACATTATGGTACCAAATGTTTTTACTCCTAATGGAGATGATGTAAACGATTATTTTGCAATAATTGAAACAAAGGATGGAATTCAAATCTCATGTTTTCAATTCATACAACAAATTGATATTACGGTGGTAAACCGATTGGGGGTAGAAATATATAATAAAGCAATCTCTGATCCGGAATCTTTTTTAAAGCTTTGGGACGGATTCGACCACCAGAAAAAAGTTGCTTCAGGGATATATTATTATAACATATTTGTTAGCTAAAAATCTCTTGATTTCAGGACGGAAGAACTTTCCGGATGGGTACAAGTATTATATTAGTAACTAGTAACTACCCTGATATTTTCTAAGAAACCATTCCGATGTAATCAGGACCAATAACATGAAAAAAGCCCATTGGATATTTATCATCGGCAAGAATTGTTCGGTGGTATGAATGAGTTCAGGAGGTTTTGATTGTATCAGACTGGCTTCCAATTGGCTAATATTTGATGCAGTATAAAAATCACCACCACTTTTAGCAGCCAGATCCATGAGTAAATGATGATCCGCCGTCAAATTGACTGATTCGATATTCATTTCCTTTACCATGAACTCTCCTCCAACAGATATTGATTCGTTATTTACAATCGCCGTTCCGGAGTATTTATAGATCCCCGCCTCAAGGCTACGTATTGAAAAAGAGGTATTTGATTGACTTGTTACAAATGTAAAATTCCGACTTTCTCCAATCTCATTTGTCAATATCAAATCGACTTTGATCCCATAAACAGGATCATACAGGGCGTTGTATGCTTCCGCCTGAAAAACAATCGACTCTTTCTCAAAGTACTCATTTTTCCTTGGGTATACCCGGAATTTACGTTTATCATCTTTCGTTGTGAGGTACTGCACAGTTTTTAATACAAGTTCATTAAAAAGAACATTCGTTTTGTTTTCGGCAAAATCAAATAACTTCCATTTCCATAATCCTTCAGCAAATAAAACACCAGATTTTTTGTCATTTTCGCTCCTGAATAATAATAGAGGACGCATTGTTGTGATGCTTCCGACCCGTTGAAACAATAAAATGTTTGATTCTGAATCATAATTTATGTTACCAAAAGGAGATCGAACAGGTGGCATTTGATTAATCAGATCGTTCAGTTCATCACTTATTTCAAATAATCCAAAATCCTGGTTGGTTACAGGGGTGATTAAATCACTTTCATTCCTGGATCGGACAATGTTTACAGGGTTCATCAATGTGTTGAGAGCCGTTAAATTTGTTTGTGCTCCAACAACGTACAATTTGGGTGCATCCAGGTTCATCAGTTTATTCAAATCCGGACCCAAAGATTGACGGTAATCGGGAATTTGGTGGAAAATGACCAGGTCCATTGTCGTCAAATCATTGGGTAATTGGTGAATACCTGGGATATAGGTATTTACTTCATAGTTATCATTTGCCTGAACCGCAGATACAATTGCCTTTATATCAGGATGAGGAGAAGCTGCCACTACCAAAATTCGTTCCTTACCATCTATAACGTCAATAAATACTTCTACCCTATTATTGGTATTAGTAAACTCCCCATCTTTTCTTTCAAGATTAACGGTATATCTCTGAAGCCCAACTTCATCAGCATCCAGCAGAAACTCAATTGTATTGATCTGGCCATTCCTGCTAAAATCAATTGTCTTAGATTCCAATATTTTATTCCCCTTGTAGATCGTAATATTTGCAGACTCGCCTATATAACCCTCATTGAGAATTTCCACGACTACCGGAAATTGATTTCCCTGGTAAGACAACTTATTATACAATACGTTTTGGATGATCAGGTCTTTGTTTCTTGTTGTATCACCGGCGCCTATTGTATTTACCGGATAAGTGTATGACGAGTAAGTAGGGGAAATCCCGGTATTATAAATACCATCTGAAAAAAGAACAACGGAGGAAAGATTAAATCCCTGGAAGTCATTGGCAATTCCTTTCATTAATGCCGAAAGATCTGTTTCCTGATGTTCAAATTGAATCTCTTCTTCTGAATTCGCAAGATCCAGGGTCCTTGACCTGGTTTCAAATCCGGCATCTTCGAGGTTTGATTCCAGTTGTTTTAAATCTAACATAAGCCTGCTCAATGAGATGGAATCACTCGATAATTTCATAGATGCAGAATTATCTATTGCAAAGACAATGAGAGGTTTTTCAAAATTATTCTTCGTGAGTCTTAGAAACGGACCCACAAGTAATCCAGCCAGCAATGAAATCAATGCAAATCTCAGAAAAAAAAGAATCCTGTTTGTAGAATTTCCCCATGGTGTTTTGGCCCTGTAATATAGGAGAATAGCGTATCCTGTACCCACGAGTAAGCAAACAATAAAAAACCATACGGAATACTCAAAATACAGCCGTGGAGTCATATAGCCAAAATACTAATTTACAAGGAAACGAAGCCTAATTAAAAGGGATTACTCACTTCTCAGTGATTTTACAGGATTAACAATCGCAGCTTTAATAGATTGATAACTGACTGTGATCCATGCAATCATCAAAGCAGACAATCCTGCAATCAGAAATACGTCAGCACCAATGCTGGTTTGGTAAGCAAATGTCTGCAACCATTTATCCATGACTACCCATGCAATGGGCGAAGCAATCACAAAAGCGATGAGGATGAGCAAAGTAAAGTCGCGCGAAAGCATTCCCACTACTGACAGTACTGACGCTCCCATTACTTTTCTAACACCAATTTCTTTTGTCCTCAATCCTGATGTATATGCCGCAAGACCAAACAAACCAACACATGCAATAATTATTGCCAACATCGCAAACATTTGCAATAAGTTAGCTGAATTGGCTTCTGACTTGTATTGAGCTGCCAGGTTTTCGTCCATAAATCCATATTTTAAAGGCTGATCAGGAACAATTTCTTTCCATAGCGATTCCAGGGAAGCAATTACTTCCTGATATTCTCCGTCTACACGTACACTTATGAAATTGGTTCCTCGCCTCCCGGATTCTACATTTAATAATATAAACGGTGAAACCTCTTCATGCAATGACATGTAATTAAAATCCTTGACAACGCCAATCACTTCATATCTTAATATGACAGGAGGATCTCCACCGGCATTATTCACCAACGTCATACCAATTACATCATCAATTCCCAGCATTTTTCTCGCGCTCTCATTGATTATAATTGAAAGTGAATCATTAAAATCTTTTGAAAAACTTCGCCCTTCAAGGATTTTAAATCCAATATTTTCTGCGTATACATCATCTATTCCCATACTGTTCACCGTGTAAACTTCAGAATTCCCGTCACGGGTAAAAAACATGCCCTGGTAAAAACCACCAGGTACTGATTGGGATCCGGCAGCGCCGCTCACATGAGGTATCTTATTTGCTTCATCAATAAATGTCTGTAATGACGTGCCCAAAACTCCAGTTCGTTCTAAAACGATTACGTTTTCCTTATCATACCCTAAATTGATGTCGCTGATATATTTCATTTGTTTCTGAACAACCAGGGTTCCAATAATTAAAAATATTGAAATCAGAAATTGAAAAACTACCAAACCATTTCTAAGCATATCATTTGCTTTTCCTGATTTCGAACTACCTTTTAAAACCACAGCAGGATTAAACTCCGATAAGACAAATGCTGGATAACTCCCTGCTAAAATTCCTACTATGACAGCAAATAGCAACATAGCCGGAAAAACTAATGAATCGAATTGAATAGCCAGTTCTTTACCCGAAAGAGAATTAAAATATGGTAGAATAAGAAAAATAATACCAAGAGCAACCACAAGTGATATTATGCTCACAATTATAGATTCAACTAAGAACTGAAGTACCAGCTGCTTCTTGTTGGATCCAAGGGTTTTTCTTATTCCTACTTCTTTAGCACGTTCCGTTGACCTTGAAGTGGCAAGGTTCATGAAATTTATTGCAGCTATTACCAGTATCAATCCCGCTATTGTAATAAATATATATACATAAGTGGAGCTCCCTCCAACTTTCATCTGGGTCTCATACTTGGTGGGATTTAAATGAATATCCTGAATATTAACAAGTGAATAGTTATATCCATTTCCTGCACTTACATAGTCCTCATAAGATGTATTCAGGTTTTGTTCAATTTGAGGCCCTGCATAGTTTTCAACCAGCTGTGGAAATTTTGCCTCTACATCAAAGGGTGAAACCTGGTTGCCCAAAAGTAAATATGTATGAGCTGAGAATCCCGTGAAGTTGACTGTCTGGAAAAAGGGGAAAGTTTCCAGTGCGCCTAGAAACTCAAAATCAAAATGAGAGTTCTCCGGAATATTCTCGCAAACACCACGAATGGTGAATTCCCCAAAATCAGATTGTAATACCTTACCTAAAGGATCCTCAGAACCAAAATACTTAATCGCCGTTTCTTCGGTGATGACGATGTCCTGAGCGTTTGACAAGGCCGTTGCGGGATCTCCTTTTAATAATTTGATATCAAATACATCGAAAAATGTAGAGTCGCCAAGGTAAAAATTCTGCTCTTCGAAGGTTGTTATTTCATTATTTTCATTTGTGTATGAAACCATTACTTCACCATTATTGGCAAATAATCTGACATAATTTTCCACCTCCGGAAAATCAATCTTCATTTGCTCGGCAAATGAATGCGGAATCGTCGCGTATTTTGTAATGTGATCCGGATAGATGCGTTCAAGAAACACTTTGTAGATCCGATCTCCTTTTGTATGGAACTTATCATAGGAGTATTCGTCCTCCACGTACATCAGGATCATGATCACGCTCGCTAACCCAACCGACAGGCCTAAAATGTTAATCATGGAATAAATGCGCTGTTTGATAAGGCTTCGAAAGCCTATTTTTAGATAGTTCTTAAGCATTTTGAGAAAGGTTTGTAAGAGTATACTCCCAAAAGAAAAACATGTTTCAAATAAATGATAAACGGATCAGGTCAACATTCCCCCGTCCACCTGTATTACCTGGCCTGAAATATAGGAAGATCGATCCGATCCAAGAAAAACGGCAAGGTCTGCAATTTCTTCCGGTTGCCCTCCCCTTTTTAATGGAATCGCATCCCTCCACATTTGAACTGTATCCTGATTGAGCTTTTCAGTCATTTCAGTTTCAATAAATCCGGGAGCTATGGCATTTGAACGTATATTTCTAGATCCCAATTCTAGAGCAATGGATTTCGTAAATCCAATGATCCCTGCTTTTGAAGCCGCATAATTCGCCTGACCGGCATTCCCTTTAAGGCCAACAACAGAAGAAAGGTTTATTATTGATCCACTTCTCTGTTTCATAAAAGTACGTGCAGATGCCTTTACTGTATTAAAACAAGATTTTAAATTAACATTGATAACCTTGTCCCACATTTCTTCTGTCATTCGCATCAATAAATTATCCTGTGTGATTCCGGCGTTATTTACAAGTATATCAAGCGATCCGAATTCTTCGACAACTCCATTTATTAACTCTTCTGCGGCTTGAAAATCAGAAGCATCTGATCGATATCCTTTAGCTTTTATACCTTTTCCCTGGAGTTCTTTCTCAAGGGCCTCTCCTTTTTCGACACTGGATAAATAAGTGAAAGCAACATTTGCACCTTCTTCAGCAAATTTAATTGCAATGGCTTTTCCAATTCCTTTCGATGCTCCGGTTACCAGAGCCGTTTTACCTTCTAATTGCTTCATGACGTTAAGTTAATTCGGCTGCCAAGATAAAAAAATTGCATGATTAGTTTACCTGGTTAAGTGGATTCCCTCTTTGGAAAGCACGGATATTATTTGCTGTTATTTCCAGTAATTTCTGACGTGCTTCAAATGATGTCCATGCAATATGTGGCGTAAGAACTACATTTTTGGCATGTAGCAATGGATGATTTTCCGAAGGCGGCTCTACGCTAAATACATCAATACCTGCCCCTGACAGAATACCATTATTTAATGCATCTGCAAGATCCTGATCATTAATTATCTGACCGCGACTGGTGTTCAATAAATAAGCCGACGGTTTCATCGTATTAATCAGATCATTATTAACTAATCCTTTCATTTCTTTTGTGAGAGAACTATGAATGCTTATTACATCGCTAGTCTCAAAAAGCTGACTAATAGATACAAATTCAACATCAGAATCATCTGGATATTTAGTTGTTACTTGTACATTCATACCAAAAGCAGCTGCAATCTCAGCCACCTTCTTTCCAATTTTACCCCACCCCAGAATACCCATACACTTTGTATTTAGTTCGTGAATTGTACTTAACGTGTAGCTGAAATCTTGTCTGGATTTCCACCCTCCTTGTCGAATATCCAGATCATGAACTTTTGCATTATTTAATAATGAAAGTAAAAGGCTAAACGTATGCTGTGCTACAGAATGGGTACTATACTCTGGTACATTACTTACTACGATACCAAGCTTTGATGCAGATTCCACATCCACTACATTAATACCAGTGGCCAGTATTCCTATAAACTTCAACTTTGGTAATTGAGCAAGAATTTTATCCGACAGAAACACCTTGTTCGTCAGGACAATATCTGCACCTATGCAACGAACTACAGTTTCCTCTGATTTGGTGCGGTCATAATTTAGTACATTGCCCAATTGTTCGATAGGTTCCCAGGATAAATCTCCCGGGTTCAATGTATAGCCATCCAGGATTACTATTTGCATTTGTGACAGATTTCAACAATGTTAATCATAGAATACTAAACTTGCTAAACTGGAAGGTGTATAGTGGTATTATGATCTTAGTTGCAATCATTTTGCAACTCAATGCCACATCCTGTGGGTTAGGCTGGACATTTGATTCAACCATGTATATGCAAATGAGTAATGACTTGATGCAAAATGGATTTGGGTCAATCTTCAATAACGAAAAATTTTCGGTTAAAGCGCCTTTATTCCCATTGATCTTGTCTGTTTATGGATCTCACTTCCATTTATTTTATACCTTGATATTTGCATGTTCTCTAATACTCGGGTCATTTTTGATAAGTGAGTGGGTCCGGCAGTCTTGGCTAAGATTCATTGGGATTTCTTCTTTAATATTTTCAACCCCCCTGCTGATGATTCACAGCTACTTGTGGGCGGATAGCCTGATGTTATTTTTATTTTTCCTATTACTTTTTACCATAAATCAATATCTGAAACGTCAACAATTAAGTTTGATGATAGTTCTTTCTATTATTTCGGCGCTAATTATCCAAATAAGATTCGCAGGTACTTTTATCGTCATTCCCACTATGATATTCTTTATCATAAATTACAAAAAAGTGAGTCTTAAGCATATTGCATTGTATGCATCTATTACTTTTATTCCATTCATCATTTGGCTGACCCTGCTGCCGGGAGTTATTGATTTTCGGATGAACGAATATCAATCAAACCAATGGAATGATCTTGCAAATAATGTGTTTGTTATGTTGCATGCACTTTCACTTTATTTATTTCCTCTAGGTTTAGCTTCATTACTTCGTATTTTCCCAGTTGTTTTATTTATCATATTTATTTATGTAAAAAACCGGAGGATGGATTTATTCGCATTCCCATTTCTATGTATCCTCATTTTTGTTGTATACTATTCGGCTTTTCATTTTTTCTTTAGAATCCCAATATCCTCCTCTGAAAAATACATTGCACCCATGCTGCCAATATTCATTCTTGTCATTTTCTATACACTTGACAGATTAAAATATGCTAAGTGGAATGTTCTTTTGATTAGCGTTTGCCTTGTTTGGCTGCTTTATCCATTATCGCGTTCAATTAAGAATTCAAATTTTTGGAATGATAAAATATGTGTTGAAAACGATGAGTTCAACCGACCTTATAATTTCCCTTCAGTTTCCATCGATTAGTTTTTTTCCACAATTCAATCACTTAGTTTTGCACCCAATTCGAAAAAACACTAAATATGGCGTCACAATATGATCTAATTGTAATAGGTAGCGGACCAGGAGGGTATGTTGCAGCAATTCGGGCATCTCAGCTAGGAATGAATGTAGCAGTGATTGAGAAAGAATCGATTGGTGGAATTTGTTTGAACTGGGGCTGCATCCCTACAAAAGCTCTTTTAAAAAGTGCAAATGTTTTTGAATATATTAAGCATGCAAGTGACTATGGTATTAACGTGAAAGATGCTTCTATTGATTTCAGTGAAATTATTTCCCGAAGTCGTGGAATTGCAGATGGAATGAGCAAAGGAGTCCAGTTTTTATTCAAAAAGAATAAAATAGAAATAATTAATGGATTTGGAAAACTAAAGCCCGGGAAAAAAGTAGAAGTGGATGATAATGGCAGTAAATCTGAATATACAGCTGACCATATTATCGTAGCTACAGGTGGCAGATCAAAAGAGCTACCTAATCTGCTTATCGATGGCGAGAAGATTATTGGATACAGGCAAGCCATGTCATTGAAGAAACAGCCAAAAAAATTAGTCGTAGTAGGTTCCGGAGCGATAGGCGTTGAATTTGCTTACTTCTACCATAGCATTGGTACAGAAGTTACTGTGGTTGAATTTCTTGATAATATCGTGCCATTAGAAGATGAAGAAGTTTCCAAGCAACTTGCAAGATCGTTTAAGAAATCCGGCATGAAGATCATGACAAGTTCAGAAGTTACGAAAGTGGATTCAAAATCTAAAAATCTAAAAGTCCATGTGAAGACAAAGAAAGGTGAAGAAATAATTGAATGTGACGTAGTACTTTCTGCTGTTGGTATATCAACAAATCTTGAAGGAATTGGCCTCGAGGAGGTTGGTGTTGCAACTGATAAAGGAAAAGTACTGGTGGACGATTTTTATAAGACAAATATAGATGGGGTTTATGCCATTGGAGACATTGTAAAAGGACAAGCACTAGCCCATGTAGCTTCTGCAGAAGGAATTACCTGTGTTGAAAAAATCAAGGGGCTAAACCCTGAACCAATTGATTATAATAATATCCCCGGATGTACCTATTGTTCGCCAGAAGTTGCATCTGTAGGCTATACAGAAAAAGCTGCAAGAGAAGCTGGCTATGATATTAAGGTTGGAAAATTTCCATTTTCAGCCTCAGGAAAGGCCAGTGCAGCTGGTTCAAAAGATGGGTTTATTAAGGTTATCTACGATGCCAAGTACGGTGAGTGGCTTGGAGCACATATGATTGGTGCCACTGTCACGGAAATGATTGCAGAGGTTGTTGCTGCCAGGAAACTGGAGACCACCGGGCATGAAATTATCAAGACAGTTCACCCGCACCCCACAATGTCTGAAGCAATTATGGAAGCAACTGCTGCTGCATATGATGAGGTAATTCACCTTTAAGAAAGAATAAAGAAAAGCTACTTTCGCAGCTTTTTTTTGCTTATTTCTGACCCTCCACGTCAATTTTGCCGGTGGGTTGAAGCGGCTTCCCATCTGCGTCAATCAAGATGATTTCATCAAATCCTGCTTTCTCAAGGCCTGATATTATCTTTTGCTTATCGCCAACCATAAACCAGTTGAAGTTATTTGGTATAATCATCTCTTTTGTAGTTTTCCTCACCTGATCCAATGTCAAACTTCGCACATTAGCATCGTAGGTCTGATAATAATCATCGGGTAATCCATATTTAACAATTTCGTTTATCGAATTAGAAACCGCATTGTTCGTTTCCCATTGACCCGGAAGTTGTAAAATACGGTTTATCTTCACTTTTTGAAGCTCTTCCTCCGTAATAGGTTTGTCACCTACAATCATGTTGGTTTCTTTCATTATCTCCTGCACAGATTCACTGGTTTTGTCTGTCTGAACGGATGCGTACATGACTAATGGTCGCTGACCTTTTGCCCCAATTACGACACCACCAGCTCCGTATGACCAGTGTTTATCTTCGCGTAGGTTCATGTTTAGCCTGGAAGTAAATTGTCCGCCAAAAATATTCATCATAGCTTCCCGGGAAATTTCAGACACTTGTCCATATCCTACCGCCAGCTCACCGGCAATAATTACAGACTGTTGTGATTCCGGCCGGTCCATCAAATACAGGACATTTTTTGAAGGCGAACTGACCTGCGCGATATTCTTTTGAGGCACATCTCCTTTTTTCCATTTGCTAAAATAAGTCTCCAGCTTTTTAGTCAGGTCCCCCAATTCTATATCTCCTACCACTACCAGGGTACAATTATTGGGTTTGATCCATCGGTCATAAAAATCGAGCATGTCTTCTCTCGTAAGTGTGGAAACAGTTTTCTCATAGCCCGACCCTGAAAAAGGAAGGCTGTAGGCATGTCCCTCACCATAAAGGTATTGAGGCATTACACGAAGCGCCATTGAGAATGGCTGTGATTTTTCTCTCTGGATTCTAACGATTTGCTCATTTTGCAGCCTTTCAAATTCCGATTCCGGAAATGCAGGATTTAAAATAATATCAGAGAATAATTCCAGACTTGCATCGAGGCTGGGAATTAAGGTATTCATACTTACATACGAAAAATCAAGATCAGAGTAAGCTGATATGGAGGCACCAAGCAGTTGCAATTGTTCATTGATTTGTAGGGAAGTCATATTCTTTGTACCCTCATCCAGCATATTCATTGCCAGGCTTGCAGTTCCCGCAACGGCAAATTGATCGGATGCGTATCCTGCATCAATCATGAGATCCATAATTACAGTAGATACACCCTTTCTTTGTGCAAGAGCAACTTGCATCCCATTTTTTAATGTTGCTCTTTGTATTTCAGGAAATGATGCACTAACGGCTGTACCCAACGGAGGTAACGTGCTTCTGTCCACATCAGTGGCTTCGGCAGTATATTCTGGAAATGGTGTACAAATTAATGTGTGTTTTCCCGATGACAACCATTCCTTTGCCGTTAACCGCAGATCTTCAAGCGTTGCATCTTCAATGTACTTTAATACAGTTTTATAGTAATCCGGATTACCAAAATATGTGGCATTGGATGCCAAAACATCCGAAGTTCCTCCAAAACCACCAATCCGTTCAAGTCCTTTTATGAAACCTGAGAAATAACTTGATTTTGCACGGTTAAGCTCTTCCTGAGTTGGCCCAGTTTCAATAAACTCTTTAACAATTCTATTTAGTGCTTCTTCAATTTCATGTGCCGATCCACCGGGTTTCACATTTGCCTGAATAATAAAATTGCTTGAAATCTCACTTGAAGCTTCAAAAGCATTTACTGTACTGGCAATTTGCTTTTCATATACCAGCTCCTTATAAAGTCTTGAATTTTTGCCAGTGGAGAGAATAGATGCAACTAAATCAAAGTATACATCTTGCTTGTTTCCAAATGCAGGTGTATTCCAGGCTTGAACAATCCTAATTTCCGGAACACGATCCTGATATACCTGGCGTGTATTACTAGTCCTCACTGGTACGTTTTCTTCGTAACGAGCCAAGGTTGGACCTGGTGGTATATCGCCAAAATATCGTCGTACCCTATTATATATATCGTCCGGATCAACATCCCCTGCAATGGCAATTACAGCATTGTTTGGACCATAGTACGTTTTAAACCATTCCTGAACATCTTCTAACGATGCTGCATTTAAATCTTCCATTTCTCCTATAACAGTCCATGAATACGGATGGCCGACCGGATGCATCGCCTTGGTAAGCAAATCATCTTGGCGCCCATAAGGTTGGTTTTCCCCCTGTCTTTTTTCATTTTGCACAACCCCTCGCTGCTCATCAAGTCTTTCCTGATCA
>SMVA01308861.1_pt1 | contig 12914 bp, 13 predicted proteins | sample 2456451 | NCBI WGS metagenome assembly SMVA01 (sample SAMN11095933, study PRJNA526329) | marine sediment metagenome | biome: Marine sediment; feature: Surficial sediment; material: Deep marine sediment; isolation source: Hadal surficial sediment | place: Pacific Ocean | collected 2014-05 | depth...
CGTACCCATCTAGCCAATTCACCGGGCAGAGAAATACTGAATTTTTCAGTTTTGTGTGTGGTACTCATGTGTAACCTCATTTTGTTACGGTGTGAATATCTACTACTCGATGCTACCACGTTTTTTGAAAATACCCAACACGTTTTCTCGAAATTGTTTCTGAAACGATGATCAACTGTTGTTTTTAGGTTCAATATCGCGGTTATAGCTGGGGCGCCATCTCCACTCCGTCCTCCCCGGCATATCCCCACTCCGTCATCCCTGACACATGCCTTCTCCGTCATTCCCAACACATTCCCTCTCCGTCATCCCCGACATTGGTAATCAGGGATCCATCCGGAACGAACGGCGAACCTGGCCCGGCCCGTTTGGGAACGGTGAGCGGGCTTGCAAGTGCCGAGAGGGAAGGGCGGGAGCATGGCCTTTTGGTTTTCCACACCATGAAGAGAAAAGCTTGCATGAAATCTAGTAGCATAATATACTATGCATATGGAATGGGGAGAAAGGGCTAGATAGTGGCGCAAGAAGTTCGACCGAAAGTGCTCCTTGCGTATGAGAATGAACATGGACAGGAACCCTATACGGAGTGGTTTAAAAGCCTGGGGGATGCACAAGTCAAAGCCCGCATTGAAGTCCGGCTCCGGCGACTGGCTACGGGATTATTGGGTGATTCTGCTCCAGTTGGCGAAGGGGTCAAAGAATTACGCATGTTTTTTGGTCCGGGATACCGGATCTATTTTGGTGAAGAAGCCGACGATATTGTCATTCTACTTCTCGGTGGTGATAAAAGCACTCAGCAGCAGGATATAAAGGTAGCGAAAGCATATTGGAAGGAGTACCAGAGCCATGGCTAAACGAAAATTACGAACACTCGATGACGTGTCAGAAGAATATTATCGTGAGCACCCTGACGAGATTGAAGGCTATCTTAAGGTGTGCTTTGAAGAATATGCCAAGGACGGGTCTACCCCGGCCTTGCTCTCGTCCTTACGCATGGTAGCTCGTGTGAAAGGTATTTCAGCGATAGCAGAAGAAGCTGAAATGACTCGGAATGGTGTACAAAAAGCTCTTTCAGAGGAAGGCAATCCTCGTCTGGAAAATATTAACGCGATTATGCAGGCGATGGGCTATTGCTTGATGCCGGAAAAGCTTGTAATACCCGCTGGTCGATGAGGCGTTGAAGGAATAGATCACCGCCATCATTTTGGAAGAGGCCATGACAGGGAATAAAGGAAAAGTCATTTTTGAGAACAGCGGCGAAGAATGGGATCATACAGAAAACATCCTTCTACCCATACAGCTTTGCCACTCGGAATACCTGAAATTTCTGCTCTTGTACCTACGGATACTCCGAAAACCAACCGTCTGATATCCCGGCATGTTATAGCTGGGGCGCCATCCCCACTCCGTCATCCCCGACGCATGCCCTCTCCGTCATCCCCGACATTAGTCATCGGGGATCCATCCGGAACGAACGGCGAACCGGGATTCACGAGAAAGGATGTCGGGAATGACGGGGAAAGAAACCACAGAACAGACCCACTGTCATCGAACAGCTCTCTATGGCATGGAGTTCTGGTGCGCGATGCCCATCCGAAAGACTCCTCTTTCCAGAACCCTCCATTCGGTATGATCCATTTTCGATCCATCCAACATGAAACACCTCTTTCAGAGGCAGATATGTGTGATGGATTTTCAACCCTCTTTGCCATGAAGCATCCAGAGCAAAAAGGCTTTAATGATTCAAAAACCTACCCCTCGAATATCTACGACAAGTGACCGTGCTCATGTATCTGTTAAACACTCAAGAGCCTGTTCAACAAGCAAAGTCCGTATGTCTATCTCAAATCAGAAGACCCTATAGCATTGAGATCTGAAGAAAGTTCACGGAAGTGGGGGCATGGCATGACTTCATGCAGCATGTAATCGCGATGGCTTGGTGAAAATGATAAGTTAAGCAACGACCCTAATTGCAAATTTCAACTAACTTTAGCACACACTCTTTGTGGGAAAGTGTGAAGTTAAGCAACGCCCCTAATTGGTGGTAGTCCGAGGCACGATGATTGACCTTTAGCTGTGTCCAATAGCTTCTTTTTTCGTTCTCTGGTTTTGTGCATCATAAAGATATACTTCGAAGAACAGGTCTTTTGAAAGTAGTTGGGAATGTTTGCGGACATGTTCCATGATGGCTAATGAGTGGGGAGTATTTCGAGTGTCGTCTGGTGAAAAGGTAATGATACGAGGACGAAGTCTCTCCAATCGTTGGATTGTGTTCTGTACTTCTGTCTGACTGATAACGCCATGATCTGTACTGAAAAATCGAAAGGGATTGCGCCTGTCTGTCATAAAATAGAGTTCGGCATTATTCGGGATAGCGAAGATGTAGTCACCTTGATTGGTCTCCTCTTCGATGAGACGAACAACATTTTTATAAGATTTCAGCGTGTATTCATCAATCCACAGGTCGACCTTGGGTAGTTGTCCACGGCTGTTGAAAAGCGAAGTTGCTGATGGGCGTATGTAGTCAATATAACTTCGCATGAACGGCTCTTCTCCTGCGTGGAACGTTAGGCTAATACTTGACAGAAGCAAAAGCATAGCGATCATGGATGTCTTGTATCTAGGTTCCATCTTTGCAAGGAGCCATACTGAACCTGCGATGGAAAGGATACATGTAAAATACAGATACATGGGAGCTTGGGTTAAGAGCGAAACTAACCCATAAAACATCGCAAGTATAGGTAAGGCGAGCGATCCAGTTAGCGTTCTGCGATTAACAGCGCGAATCAGAAGCATTCCGTTGAGTGCTGCAAGGAGCGGTAAGATAAAAAAGTAAATAGCATTAAGTAGGCTGTTCCATCCAGGGTTGGCATTGAATTCAATGAGACCGGATTTGAGAAATCCCCAGTACGTACTCGTGCTGTGGTTCCAGTTGAGTACATCAAGAGCTCGAACAACGTTGTCGTCGATCATGGCTGCGAGGGATCCGTTCAACACATGATAGGTGAGAAGTGGCAAAGCGCCGATACCGATTCCCAGGAACAGTCCACAGCAGATGTGAATTGTTCTGTTGTTGGACACTATGGGTGACGTTAACTGCCAGACTAAGAAAGCCAAAGGCCAAAGACCAAACATGGTAAAGGTTACGAAATCGATGGATCGAAAGAGGTACAGGGCAAGCAAGGCTAGCATAGAACCACAGAGTAGCTGTCCCATCCACCGCTTGCGCCATGGATACGAAAATTTCAGATTTCTTGATTCCTCAAAGAGAAGGTACGAGAGAGTGCCCATGCCCACGAAGGCGCCAGTCAGGTGCCGCAAAAATACGATTGTGATGATAAACAGGCCGGCAAGTGGTACATACCAGCGGCTCGTTCGAGGTGTCCATACCAAGTGACAGATGAGCAGAACGGTAAAGAACAATGCGTACCAGTGGTGATTGGGATTGATGTAGTGAAGGACCCCGAGTGTCACGGAGCTCAAAGAAATGACCCCAGCCATTATTGCTCCGTAAGATTTGAAGAGGAAGAACAAGAGGATTGATTGGGCAAAGACGACGAGCGCTAGGGGGTAACGTAAGCTGAGCAGGCTCGGCCCAAAAACGTAGAGCGCTGCTGCGTTGATAAAGTTCACGTAACCCGGCCGAACGTCCTGGATATCTCGATGGAGCACCTCGCCATCTAAGATGCGCTCAGCGACGTGTGCTAACTGGCCGTCATCCGGCCCCCACCATGTGCGATCATGGAACCACCAGAGAAGCCCTGCATTGATCAGCATGACGGTGATCAATACGGACACCCATGGGAGCGATTTCACTCGAAATTCTTCTGTCAACATCGAATTTTTTCAGGGGATGAGACGGTCTTACGGGAATGTTCGATTGTCCTTTCAAGCAATTGGTCAACCGTCGGCAAGTGTGTGGCTTCACAATACATTTGATACGAAAAAACACGAGGCCAGATTCTGAGCAAGATTCGATTGATCTCTAAGAGAACGTTGCCGATCCATGATTGTCGCCCAAAGGCTAGTGGGAATGGTGCGGGGATTCCTTTCATGGTGGTGACATCGAACCCCGCTTGTTGAAGCAAGCGACGTAAGGAGCTGAATGTGAAGAGTCTCGTGTGTGTTCGATCAAGAATCCCTCTTTTCCCGTAATTGAAAAACCCGAGAAGGAACATCATTCGTAAGGGTAGAAAGGTGACATTCGGTGTGGTGACAAGCAGGCGGCTTCCACGTAGGCAGACTGACCGTCGAAGATTATCGAGGAAATTTTCCGGATCCACCAAATGTTCAATGATGTCTAAGGCTAAGACGGTGTCATGGTGGGGATCTTCTGGAAGATCCATTAAATTGTACTCGTTGAGATTTATCTCGGCGCAATGCTCACTTAGTGCTTCAAGCTCGAGGGAAATAAATTGATCAAGTACGCTAATCCGGCAGCCTTTTTTGACAAAGGGAGCGACGAGCGCGGCTGAACCGCACCCGAGGATGAGTAGCCGTTCATCAGCCTTCACTGCGGCAAGGGCGAGCGAGTGAGAGGAAAAGAAATCGAATTTTGGCCGATAATGCTCATTGTCGACTTGAATGTCAAATTTACGATTGTAGAACAGACTCAAATTTTGCATACGGCTTGCCAAGCAAGAGCATAGTATGCGGAATGCGTAGGGAATTCCGTTTACGTTACAGATTTCATCGCCATAGAAGGTAGGAATTGGGATTTCCTGAATACGATAGCCGGCGCTGTGTAGCTGGATGATGATATCTGTGTCGAAATCGAAAACGTTCGAGTTATATTCAAAGGGTATATTTTTTAATGCCGCGACGGAATAGAGGCGATATCCGCTGTGGTACTCTGAGAGATTCGTGCCTACAATCTTGTTTTGGAGCCAAGTGAGTGTTTTATTGCCGTAGTATTTGTAGAGGGGCATCCCGCCTTTGAGTGCAGCTCCCGACTCCAACATTCTTGAACCGAAGACGGCCTCACATTCCTCATTGAGCAAGGGGCGCAGCAGTTTCGGAAGTTCCTCTGGCGCATATTGTCCATCTCCGTGTAACAAGCAGACCACGTCGAAACCGTGGTTAATAGCATATTGATACCCGAGCTTCTGGTTGGCGCCGTAACCCAAGTTTTTAGGATTGACAAGGATGGTCAAAGGTATTTGGTCGTAATGCTGACGGAAAGCATGGCATTCGGCAATGGTGTTGTCTGATGAACCATCATCGATAATGAGAATGTCCACTTGAACATTCTGGTCATAGGAAAGGGAGGCCGGAATTCTGGATAAGACATTTGAGATAGTCGTATCTGCATTATAGCTGACAATGAAAATGAGAACCTTCTTTGGCACTATTCCATTCCTTTTCTAAAAAACAGGCATGCCATGAGTATGGTCACAACAACGTAAGTATGCGAACAACAAGAACGGCCTGATTCACCTAATCCCAAAGGGTTATCGGCAGAATCCTAGTGCAACCTTGAGTAGTTATTCATGAGAGCGGTAGGTGATGCGATTCAACCAGGGCTTGAAAAATTACCCTAGCCGAATGCCTTGATGGGCAGGGATTTCAGGAATTAATTCAATGTCCTGTTGTGTCTGTAGATAGTTCCTTCCTTCTTCACAGGCTTCTTCATTCCTGCCAAAAACCGAGAGAGCAATAATCGCCCATGCGGTTGAATCCGGACGTACATCTTCATTCTCTTGATAGGGAAACCCGCCAGAAGGTTGATGAAGGCTTTGAATGGCATGCAGCGAACGTTGGTAATAATCAATGATTACTGAAGTTTGTGGCATGGATGTTGTGGAGATGGGCTGAAACAGTTTTTCGGGAAATTCCCAACAAAATGAGAGGAGCAGACTATTCTCTAAGGCTTCGGTAGTATGAGCAGGTTTCTTGAGAAAAATAGAGAAAGACGTTAATACGAGTCATAAAAGTTCCGACATATCTATGATTGGTGCCATCTAAAATTCCAGGCTCGCTTATTAGAAATCCTATTTTTTAGAAGGCGGAATATTCCGTCAAAGTCTAACGATGAAACCTATTTCCTCTAAGCACCATAAAGCCACAAGTCCCTCCTTGCTTGAAGTATCTTTATCCAAGCTCCCAAAAATATGAATGCGAAGCTGATGAGCGTCAATACTTTTCCCAGAGATCAATTGCAGGAAGGAGACATGCGGTCGTTAGGAATAATCATCCTGTGTCTTTTCTTTGTTACTCACCTGTTGTATGCCTTGTTAGGCCCAATAAATATTATGGGAGGAGAGTTATTAGGAACCGATGGATATACGCGGCTCAACCGTGTTCAGTTCATTTATGAACAAGGGACATGGAACAATTCCATCTATCCTCGAAGCAATGCGCCATACGGAGAAAGTATTCACTGGACAAAGCCACTGGATTTCATTCTGTTGGCCGGGGGAAACGGGCTTTCGATATTCATGCCTTTTTCGACAGGACTGCATGTGTGGGGGGTCATCATGAGTCCGGTCTTACATCTTGTTGCGTTTGCGGGGCTCTTGTGTCTGATGCGTCAACGATTAGATCGGCTCGGCATCATACTGCTAGTTATTCTTTTCCTTGTACAACCGATTCTTACGGGCTATTTTAGGATAGGACGTCCGGATCATCACAGTTTAATCCTTGCGATTTTTTCCTGGTTTATCGTGGGATTGGATTGGGGTCTTCAGAGATCTCGCCATGTCCGCCATCTCATGTTCACCGGGTGTATGGGGGCGTTGGGGCTATGGGTGAGTGTGGAATTTTTAGTCGCAATAGGGGTCTTTCTTACTGGGTACACCCTTGTGTGGTTGTGGGCGGGAAAGGCAAAGATGTACCCGGTTCTCATCATTATGTCGAGCATGTTCCTGTTTTCTGCCCTCTTCTTATGTGTGGAAAGACTCGGGGAGGATTTGTTTCTCATTGAATATGACAGAATTTCTCTAGCTCATGTGACCGTGCTTGGTTTGATTCTCGTTGTCTGGGCTGCCATTGCGCTCATCAGTCGAAAAACAACATGGCTTTCGACAAGAGGGGGAAGAATCAGAATCATCGGGCTAGGGAGTATCATTGCTTGCCTGGTGCAATGGAGCCTGTTCCCTGGATTTTTCCACGGACCTCTTGCCGGGATGGATCCAGCCATTCGGCAGTTGTTATGGGATAGTGTTGCAGAAACTCAACCACTGAAAAACAGCGAGGCCATCATGAATGTAGGGATGGGCATTCTTGCTCTGCCATTGCTCGCGAGTGGTCTGTGGCGAGAGCATACAATGTTGAGTAAGTATCAAGGGCTTCTTTTGATGATTGGGGCCGGTATGTTTATTCCCTTAGCTTTCTACGAAGTACGCTGGACACCCTATGCCAGTATTGTCTTGCTCATTCCTTATGTTGTGTATGTCCGGAAGGCACTGGAATGGGTTGGAACGCGATGGCCAAACAGAAGAGGGGAAGCCGCGTCTTTCATTGCCGGATTGGTCTTGCTCTTTTGGCCGATTACAGTTGGAACGGTGTTGGCGCTTGAAGAGCCTCAAGCAGAGATATCGACTCTTGGAGGAAAATGCCCCCTTCTTTCTCTGACGGAATATTTGAATAAACAGGTAGCGAATGAGCCAACTTCTAAGACGATTTTAGCGTTCAAAGATTTCGGCCCGGAATTGCTGTATCGGACTTCCTATCAGGTCATTGGTACGCCGATGCATCGAAACCGCGATGGTCTTGGAGATAGTCTGGCTATCATGAAAGCTCAAAATCACTTACATGCTAAAGCTCTAATCCAACGCCGCCATGTTGATCTTATTGTCATATGCCTGAAATCCAACGCCGAGTCCGAAACCTATAGGGATTCCATTCCCAAAAATAATCTTTATGAAACGTTATTGGAAGGGGAACTCCCTACATGGTTGACAGAGGTGGTATTGCCGGAAAAATTGCAAGAATCTTTCCGATTGTTTGAAGTTGTGAAATCAACAATGTCTCAAGATTCATAGACAGGGAGCATCCTTGTTTTCTTTACCATGAAGTCGAAGGAAAATCCTAACAGCATATTCGGAAGAATCTATTTTGCTGAAACGAAATTTCCCGTAAGAGGCTCTTTAGGATCGTCTCCAATGTTGAAGAATTCCAGGAATAGACAGATAGGCGAGTCGTTTGGCTTCTAGACGTCCCCTGGTGACGGTATCCAAAATGAGACCGCATACCATGCTCAAGGAAGCCCCCAATAAGAGGCCAGTTGTGAGAATTGCTGTGGGAAAACGGGGAACTAGGCCCGTTTCAAGGTAGGTTTCAATGAGGGGATAGCCAAGAAAAAGAGAAAGCGAACACAGGAGAAAGCTGGCTGTAGAGAAAACCGCGAGTGGTTTTTCTTGCCGCAAAAGGTTTGCAATGGTCAATAAAATCCGAAATCCGTCTGAAAACGTATGTAATTTACTTTCTGAGCCATCTGGTCGATTTTGAAAATTGCAGGGTATTTCCATCGATGGCATTTCAAGGGAAAGTGCGTGAACGGTTAGTTCTGTTTCAATTTCAAAGCCGGTGGCCATGACCGGGAAAGATTTGACGAATCGCTTGGAAAAGACCCGGTATCCTGAAAGTAAATCCTGGAATTGATTGCCGAATATGCATTTCACGATACCAGATAGTAGGTCATTTCCAAATTTATGCCCCGGGCGATGCGCCGTTGCCGTCATAGGGACGCGAGCACAATTGATCATGTCGAGCCCATTGGTGATTAAAATTTCTACAAGGGTCTGGGCAATTTTTGGATCGTAGGTATTGTCTCCATCAACTAAAATATACACGTCAGAATCGATGTCTGCGAACATTCGTCTCACCACATACCCCTTACCTTGACGGTGTTCTTGGCGGACGATTGCGCCCATTTTTGCTGCTTCTTCTGCGGTCCGGTCTGAAGAATTATTATCGTACACAAAAATTTCTGCGGACGGTATCGCTCGGCGAAATCCCTCAATTACCTTCCCGATTCCCTTTTCTTCATTGTAAGAAGGCACGAGTACCGAAATAGAAATTTCTTCGATTAAAGATACGGTCGCCTGCTCCGTATCATTATCCGTGGTGTTAACAGGGGAATTGTCGGATTTCATAAGGCGTTCATTTCTTCAGTTTGAGCATGTGCTGCATGAACATTGCCTCTTAAGATTGGCATGATGAGACCCTTCGACTGGACTCAGGGCAGGCGCGCAAAGCATCTTGCTCAACCCCTTCGATTGCGATCAGGGCAGACGTGTGGGCTGTGGGTCGGGCACAGATTCTTTGTTGCACCGTCCTGAGCGTAGTCGAAGGGCTCAGAATGACAATTTGATGAAAAGGGAGAAGTGAGAAGCGGGGAGTCAAGAATGAGGGAAAATCTAGTCCTGCTTTTTCTGTTGGGTTCTCACTTTTCACTTCTTGAGTGCCTTCACCCCCAACCCTCTCCCTGAAAAGGGAGAGGGAGTTTAGACGTGTCTTCGATGAAAGTTGCAATGCGTGTCGTTGGGCCAGCTTGGGTACTCATGAAAAAAGGCTTGTTTTTCTTTGGATGAAAAAATCCTGCTATATAAACTATGCATGATTGAGAAGGAGCGTTGAGCACTAACGATACGTTTGCAACTGAAAGTGGTTTGTCTAATATGTCGGCAATACAGGGTATGTTCTTAAGAGCTTTTCAGCGTTTTCCGTGAATGTGTATTCCCCGTGTTTTTTATTGGGAATCCAGGGCGCTGACGTTCGTTGGGTATAAGAATGTCAATGTGTTCCACAGCCTGCATGATGGGGCATTTCCCGGGGAATGAAATGCACTGGCTTTTGGGACATTGTGAACCCTCAGCAATTCATTTGGCTTTTGGTGTCCATGCTCTGGATCCCCGATTACGACTGTCGGGGATGACGGAGAGGGGAGGGAGCCCAGCTACACTTCTCAATGAGAATCATTAGCAATCAACCTTGCTTTGGAAAATGTGAAAACGATAAGCGAGGAGGGTGGAATTCAGGATTATATGGCCAGTTGGGCTGGGCACAGATCCTTCGACTTCGCCGGGCGGAGTCTGTCCTGAGCGGAGTCGAAGGGCTCAAGATGACAAGTTAAGGTGTCAGGAACCTATAATAGTCTTACCAGAAGGCTTTCTGAAGAAATCTGCCGGGATGTTGGTTCTTCTTGGATTGCCCTGGAATGCTGCTCGTTCCGGCATCACTTTTTTATTGTGATTCATCTGGTGATGAGGGCGAATGATGATTCGCCCCTACGGGGATGGATGATGCACGACGCCGTGCTTCCGTCATTCTCGCAGGTTGTTGGTGGGAATCTAGAGCACCGATGTTTGTGAGCCATGGACCTTTTATTCCGCACCGCAACACGACAGCCGTCTTGGGGTGCATCAACACAACCTGGGGATGTCGCTTGGGGGTAGGCCGTGAGGAATCCCACACGGTCCGGCTCTCCGACGCCCGTGCTCTGGGTCCCCGCCTGCGCGAGGACGACGGATGTGGGAATAGTGAGGTGTGTGTTTGATGATGACGTATGATGAGACCCGAAAAGCCTTCAGCCTATCCATCTGAATAGTTGCAGATAATGGATCATATAGAATTGAGGGTTCTTGAAATAGGAATCTTTCTGATGTGTGGCGCTCATCGGACATCTATGCTTCAGTAATTGGTTCGATGACTGTGGGTGTGTCCTGTGGCTTCTTTCCCCGTCATTCCCGACATCCTTTATCGGGAATCCAGGTTTGCCGTTCGTTCCAGAGGATTTCCGATGACCAATGTCGGGGATGACGGAGAGGGGAGTGGCAAAGCTGTATGGGTACAATCCTGTCTTCCGTATGAGTGACAAAAGCTCTAAAGATGAGGCGAACGCGCTTGAATATCTTGCATTTTTAAGAACTGGCTAAAAGAAAATCTCATTCACCGCAATGGTAAAATTGGAAAGGGACGAGGATGTCAGGTGTGTTCCGTGCGTGGAAGAGGAGACATGTTTATACTGTTGTCCTGACGGCTCGCGGTGAACAATGACTGTTTTGTTGGTCACGTCGATGAGCCAGACTTCAGGAATTCCTACTTGGGCATAGTGTGGCAGTTTCTCGTTTTGGTCTCGATATAACGTGGTGTCAGCGACTTCGATGAGGAGGAGGACATCAGCCGGTTCCGGGATTGTGTTTTTGTATTGGTCCAACCTGGGACGAAGCAGGGCGAGATCCGGATAGACTTCCGTGTGTGTGTCTAGTCGTAGAGGATTCTGTATATGAACAATCACATCGGGTGGCACCCGTTGAATCAACATTCTCGTCAGGGTATTCACGCAAGCGGCGTGGAAAGGCCCAATAGGCGCCATGGGTATAATCTCCCCTTGGATCAGTTCAACTCGGTCATTTTTTGTTAAGATGCCTGTTTCCGCCATTTTGTGAAATTCTATGATGGTAAACGGGCGAGTTTTGACTGTGGCAGTCATGATGGCCATACCTTGTTTTGGATGATTGTTACCTGAATTGAGCGATTTTCGATAGCGACCGGCACCAATCCGTTGTACTCCAGATGTTTTTAAAATCCTTGATAAACCGGAAGGGTTTACCTACATTTTTCACAACCCCGCCTTGGCACATCTCATCCATAAAAATTGCTCAACTGAAGTTATTTAATAAGGATAAAGAGCGGGCTGAAGTGAGTCAACCTCAGGAGGCTTCCATGAACACCCGCTTTGATCATTGTTTTGTTGGATCATACCGGAATGATGGTTTTGGAGATAGGAGTCTTTCCGATGGGCGGCGCTCACCGAAAATACATGCCACAGTGAGCGAAGAATGAGAAAAAGACTTGCCTTGTCTGTTCTTTGGCTTTTCCCGTCTCCCCTAGAGCAAGACCTATCCCATCACCCATATCCGTAAGGAAGGGCGAATAATTATTCGCCCCTACAATTCCCGTCTCCCGTCTCCCTTCTTCTTCCTTCCGTCTTCAGCCTCAATACCTGAGTTTCTCATTCTGATTTGAATAATTGGCTGACAGTTTTTATTGGCAGGAACAGTTTGGATTGATCGGAGAGCGGAATAAAGCCATATTGCAGATAAAATCCGCTCACGTTTTGGTTGAGTACATCGACCACTACCGCAATTGATCCAATGAGTTCTGATACAAGATAACTTCTCCGCAAGGCGTCCAATAACAAGATTTCCCCGATTCCCTGTTGTTGATGACGGTGATCCACTGCTAAACGGCCTAATAAGGTCGCTGGTTGATAGGGATGTTTGGGCAACTTCTTTAATAGTTTCCCGGGTAGGTCGAGAGAAGAGATGTTCGTTGAAGAAAGTGAATAATACCCTTTCACCGTCAGATCATCATCGGGAAGGACAAACATAGCAGCAACTCGTCGTTTTTGGTCTTGTGCCGCATAGTGTTTGAGATAGACATCTAAGACATTTTCTCCGCAGGAGAATTCTTTGCGGAGATGTTGTGTGTTAAGTGGCTCTGTAACCAGTGCGGGCATCAGCGGGTGTTGAGCAGTTTTTTGAAACGTGCCCCTGCCTGCTTGAGTTTTGTATTCGGTGCCGGGGGGTGAAGCAATGCCTCAACAATTGTTTGCCGATCTTGCTGTGAGAGGCGCAAGACTTCACTCTCACGGATCAACATTTCTGCTTTTTCCTGGGCACTGGTTATCACGAACTCTGTTAATGTCCGATGGCCCTTTAATGCGGCTGCCCGCTGAAATAATACTTTTTGGACTGTGGTGATCCTGGCCTCAAACCTGGCGGATTTTGGTGTGTATCTTTCAGCTTTCATTGTGCATTCCTTTCATGCTTGCTGGAGATAGTACGGTATAATGCCGTACTATTCAAGTTGTTTGAATTGGAGCACATTTTTAGGATTTGTGAAATGGGAGATGGAAGAAAGGAAGACGAGAGAAGCGGGGAGGGGGAAGGAGGATGGAGGTTTCCCTC
>SMVA01438504.1_pt1 | contig 12913 bp, 11 predicted proteins | sample 2456451 | NCBI WGS metagenome assembly SMVA01 (sample SAMN11095933, study PRJNA526329) | marine sediment metagenome | biome: Marine sediment; feature: Surficial sediment; material: Deep marine sediment; isolation source: Hadal surficial sediment | place: Pacific Ocean | collected 2014-05 | depth...
CTGCGGATGATGGCATGTAGGAGAGATATTGCCGCGCGGCCGCGATGACCTCGGGCTCCGACTGCGCGAGTAGGTCGCCGCAGCCAGAGACCGAGCAATGCATCTTCGCGCCGCCCATTTCTTCGAGGCTGGTTTTTTCTCCGATGACCTTTTCAGCCATCCGCGGCGATCCCAGGTACATGCTCGCGTTGCCTTCCACCATGAAGACCACATCGCAAAACGCGGGAATGTACGCCCCGCCGGCCGCAGAAGGACCAAACAGCAGACAGACCTGCGGGACCATTCCGGAAAGCCGCACCTGGTTGTGAAAGATGCGCCCCGCGCCGCGTCGGCCTGGAAACATCTGGATCTGATCGGTGATTCGCGCGCCCGCCGAGTCGACTAGGTAGATCAGCGGCACGCGCAGGCGCTCGGCGCGCTCCTGGATCCGTAGAATCTTCTCGACCGTGCGGGCGCCCCAGGAACCGGCTTTCACTGTGGAGTCGTTGGCCATCACGCAGACAGACCGGCCATCGATCGCGCCGCTTCCGGTCACGACACCGTCCGCGGGAAGCCCCCCCGCAAGGCTGTTCGCAAACGCGGCGTCTTCGACGAAGGTGTCTTCGTCGAGCAGCAGCTTCAGGCGCTCGCGGCAGAAGAGCTTGCCCTGCGCGCGCCCCTTCTCGTGATATTTTGCATCGCCGCCACGGCGGATCTGCTCGAGTCGCTCGTTGACGTCGGATCCGTGTTTCAAGCCCCCTCCCCCTCGCTTTGCCCGTCCCCGCCTACTCGCTCTGGGTTCGCCCGCGCCCGTCCAGTTTCACTCAATCCCGTTCGCCCGCGCTCGCAATCACTCCAATCGACGCGCCCGCTCCCCGAGTCGCGCGCGAAATACCCGCCCCGGTAGCGGTCTGGAGAGGACATCGCGCTCGAGCCAATCGCTCGTATCCACGAGCGCGTCCAGGTCGATTCCGGTGCGAACGCCCTCGCGCTCGAAGAGATCCACCAAGTCCTCAGTCGCAACGTTACCCGATGCGCCGGGCGCATAGGGACACCCGCCGAGGCCCGCGAGCGATGAATCGAAGACGCGTACACCTTCTTCGAAACCCACCTGCGCGTTCGCGAGCGCGCGGCCATAGGTGTCGTGCAGGTGCAGCGCGATCCGCTCGATCGGCACCTCGGAGGCGACCGCGCGCACCAGCGTGCGTACCTGATTCGGATGGCCAATACCGATGGTATCTCCAAGCGACACCTCAGCGGCGCCGCGCTCGATCAGCTTCCGGGCCAGGTCGACCACCGCGGACACGCTGACTTCGCCCTCATAGGGACAGCCGCAGACGGTTGAAACGTAGGCGCGTACAGAAATGCCATCGGCACGCGCACGCTCCAAGACCGGCGCGAGGCGAGCGAGCTGCTCGTCGATCGAACAATTGACGTTCTTTTGATTGTGGGTCTCGCTCGCGGAGATGAAGGTTCCCGCGATCTCGATCCGGCCCACCGCGCGAAGGCGCTCGTAGCCTTTCTCGTTGGGGACCAGCGCACCGTAACTCACGCCTTGGCTGCGCGGCAGCGCGGCGACGAGTTCATCGGCGTCGGCGAGCTGCGGGATCCGACTCGGCGATACAAAGGATGCAACTTCGATCCGGCGCAACCCCGATGCCGCCAGTCGCGCGATCAGCTCGAGTTTCAAATCGGTCGGGACGAATTCGGCTTCGTTTTGCAGCCCGTCCCTGGGGCCGACTTCGTAGATTCCAACGTCCGGCGCGCTCGGGTCGCGATCGGACATCCGACGCGTCTACTTGCTGTAGTCGTAGAAGCCGCGGCCCGTCTTGCGGCCGAGCCAGCCCGTCTCGACGCGCTTGACGATCTCGAGGCACGGTGCGTAGCGTGGGTTCCCGTATTCCTGGTAAAGGCTCTGTAGGATCGCATGGACGACGTCGAGCCCGACCAGGTCCGCGAGTTCCAGCGGGCCCATCGGGTGGTTGCAGCCGCCCTTCATGCAAGCGTCGATTCCCTCTGCATCGGAAACGCCCTCGCTCAGCGCGAAGGCCGCCTCGTTGATCATCGGGAAGAGCACCCGGTTCACCACGAATCCCGGCAGGTCTTTCACCTCGATCGGCGTCTTGCCCAACGCCTGGGCAAACTCGCGAACCGTCGCCACGGTTTCGTCCGAAGTACGCAGGCCGCGCACCACTTCGATCAGGCTCATCATCGGAACGGGATTGAAAAAGTGCATCCCGATGAAACGCTCGGGGCGCGCGACGAAAGAAGCCAACCGGGTCACCGAAAGGCTCGACGTATTCGTCGCGATGATGCAGCGATCGGTCACGATCCCGCTCAGCGTCTCGAACAGCTCCTGCTTGAGTTCGAGGTTTTCGGGCGCGGATTCCAGGACGATGTCGCACTCTTTGAGTTCTTCGAGCGAAACCACGCCGCGGATCCGGCTCGCGATGCCCTCGCTCTGTGCCTGCGTGAGCTTGTCGCGGCTGACCAGTTTCTCGAGTCCCTTCTGGATCCGGGAGAGGCCCCGATCCACAGACTCCTGCTTGCGATTTTGAAAGATCACCTCGCAGCGAATCTGCGAGGCCACCTGAGCAATCCCGCAGCCCATCGTTCCAGTTCCGATGATTCCGATCTTCTTCATGATCAAACGCACTCCACCGCGAGGGCGACGGCTTCGCCACCGCCGATGCACAAGGTTGCGATCCCGCGCTTGAGATTGCGATCCGCGAGCGCGTAGAGCAGCGTGACGAGCACGCGAGCTCCCGAGCAACCGATCGGATGCCCGAGCGCCACCGCACCGCCGTTTACGTTGATGTTCTCCATCGGGATGCCGTGTTCCTTGGCGGCCGCCATCGTCACGCCCGAAAACGCTTCATTGATTTCGTAGAGATCCCAATCTGACGCCTGGGTGTCGGTCTTCGCGTAGAGTTTCGCGAGCGCATCCACCGGCGCGAGCGTAAACCACTTGGGCTCCACGGCCGCCGCTGAATCCGCGACAATGCGCGCGAGCACCTTGTAGCCCTTCGCCTTCGCGACCTCTGCCGAGCACACCAGCAGCGCCGCCGCGCCGTCGTTGAGTGACGAGGCGTTGGCCGCGGTGACGGTTCCATCCCGACCAAATGCGGGGCGCAAGGTGGAGAACTTCTCGATCTTGCCGCGGCCCGGCTCTTCGTCTTCATCGACCAAAAGCGGCTCACCGCGACGCTGAGGGACCGACACCGGCAGGATCTCCGGCTTGAAGCGGCCTTCCTTCTGGGCCGCGAGCGCGCGGCGGTAGCTGGTGGTCGCAAATTCGTCCTGATCCTCGCGACTGAATCCGCACTTCTCGGCAACGAGGTCGCCGCAGACACCCATGTGCATATTGCCGTAGGGGTCCCAAAGGCCGTCCATGACCATCGTATCGACGATTTCCGCATTGCCGAGGCGGAGCCCCCCGCGCGCCTTGGGGATGATGTAGGGGGCGTTGGTCATCGACTCCATGCCACCCGCCACCACAACGTCGGCCTCGCCGAGCATGATTTCACGCCGCGCGTACATCACTGCCTGCAGCCCAGATCCACAGACCTTGTTGACCGTCACCGCGTTGGTCGAAACCGGAAAATCCGCCTTGATGACGCACTGACGGGCCGGCGCCTGGCCCACGCCTGCAGAGAGGACGTTGCCCATGATGACGGCGTCGACATCATCGGATTTCGCACCCGCGCGCTTGACGGCCTCGCGGACGACCAGCGCTCCGAGATCCGGTGCGGAGAGAGACGAAAAGGCACCCTGAAAACATCCGATCGGGGTTCGGGTGGCACTGGCGATCACAGCTTCGTTTTGGCTCATGCGGCCTCTCCTGACTGGCGGGCATGCCGTGAGCCGGGGAGAACCGGGGGGCGTGCCGGACATGGACTGGGCGACCACCGTACACGATCAGAGCCCGCTCAGTCAATCCGCCAGGGCTTGGCGAAATCAGGAATAGCCTAGTGTTTTCAGGCGCTTCGGCTGCTTTGCCCAACGCGCCTCAACCTTCACCCAAAGCTCCAGATGGACCTTGCTTCCGACCAATGTCTCGATCTCACGGCGCGCCCGAATGCCGATGGCTTTGATGAGTTGCCCCCCCCTCCCGATCACGATCTGCTTCTGGGAGCGCCGCTCGACGAGCAGGTCTGCGCGAATCCGCACGAGATCAGAGCGGCTCTCGTCGTACTCGACCACCTCGACGGCAAGCGAGTAAGGGATTTCTTGACCGAGCTCTTCGAACGCGGCTTCGCGCACCAACTCGGCAGCCAGGAACCGCAGCGGGCGATCACTGAGTTGGTCTTCGGGGTAGAGGGGCGGCGACACCGGCAACTGCGCGACGATCTCGGCGAGCAGCCCATCAACGCCCTCTCCTGTCTTCGCCGATATCGATCGCATCGCGGGCGCGGCCGGCGGCCACTCGACCTTCTTGCGGTTTTCCAGATCGCTCTTGGTCGAAACCACGATCAACGGGCAGCCGCGCGCCAGAAATTTTGCGTGGAGGGCGATGTGGTCCTCGCCCCACCCCCCATACGGATCTACGAGCAGCAGACCCAGATCGCAGTCCTTCGCCGCCGTGGCCACCAGTTCATTCAGCGCGACATTGAGCGCCTTCTCACTCTCGTGCATGCCGGGTGTGTCGAAAAAGAGGACCTGAAAATTATCCCGACTCAGGATCCCGAGGATTCGGCTGCGCGTTGTCTGGGGCTTCGAGGTGACGATCGCTAGTTTTTCGCCGAGCAGATGATTTAGAAGCGTCGATTTGCCCGCGTTTGGACGGCCGAGAATGGCCACCGCACCCGCGCGATGTGATCCCTCAGCCATCTCCGTTCGACCCCTCGTCCACGCACTTCGTCAGCGCTTCTGCGGCGGCCTCGGCCTCGGCAATTCGCTTCGAGCGCCCCACGCCTCGACCCCAGACATCCGCACCAATCGAGACCTCTACCGCAAAACGCGCATCGTCACCGTCCGCGCGGCTATCGCCCACCGTCTCGTAGCGCGGCGTTTGTTGAAAACGTGCGTGGGACCACTCCTGGAATTCGGTCTTGACGTCGCGCCGTTGGCAGGTTGCATCGCGCGCAAGCGCGCCACCGTAGACGCGCCGCACGAAATCCTCCACCGGCGCGAGTCCGCCGTCCAGATAGATCGCGCCGGTCAACGCTTCGAAGCAATTCGCGAGGATCGAGTCCTTTTCGCCACCACCCGAGCGCATCTCCGTGCGGCCGAGCTTGACAAACCGACCGAGTTCGAGATTTCGGGCCTGCTCCGCAAGCGATTTCTGGTTGACCAAACCCGCGCGCATTCGGGTCAGGTCGCCTTCGTCCCACTCCGGATGCACCTCGTAGAGAATCTCCGAGACCGCCAGGTCGAGCACCGCATCACCGAGAAACTCGAGGCGCTCGTTCCCACGCCCGCCATCTTCCTCATGGGAATAGGAGGTGTGGGTGAGCGCGAGTTCCAGCAGCGCGCGATCTGCGAACTCGTAACCCAGCACAGCGCTGATCGACGGTGCGGTCGCGTCGTCTTCGAGCGTCACAGCGATTCGGCGATCCAGCCGCCGCCGAGAACGACGTCCCCATCGTAAAACACGGCGGCCTGGCCCGGAGCGACCGCGCGCACGGGTTCATCGAAGCACACGACCGCCTGCCTCTCCGGCCGCGCTTCGATCGATGCGAGCGCTCCAACGTGGCGGTGGCGCACCCGCACCCTCGCGCGAATGGCACGATCGGGTGTCACCCCAGAAACCCACGAAACCCGTTCGAGGCGCGCGCCCTTCGCGTTGAGATCGTCGGCCCCGCCGACCACGACTCGGTTGCGCTCGGCGTCGAGCCTGGCGACGTAGAGCGGTCGTTCGGCCGAGAGGCCGAGCCCGCGGCGCTGGCCCACCGTGAAATGGTGGATGCCCGGATGCAGACCGAGCACCTGTCCTTCGCGATCGACGATCTCCCCGCTGCCGGGCAACGCACCCGGTCGAATCTTTTCGACTACGCTCGCGTAGTCACCATCGGGCACGAAGCAAATCTCCTGACTCTCGGCCTTGTCGGCAGTCGCCAGTCCGAGTTCGCGCGCCTTCGCGCGAACTTCCTCTTTTTCGAGTTCCCCGAGCGGGAACTCGACCGCTTCCAGTTGTTCCTGGCCGAGTTCGAACAGAAAATAAGTCTGGTCCTTCTGCCGGTCCACCGCGCACCGCAGGCGCAGGCGATCGGTGTCCGGATCCAGATCCACTCGCGCGTAGTGGCCCGTCGCCACCCGATCCGCGCCGAATACCCGCGCGCGCTCGAGAAGATATTCGAACTTGAAGCGCGAGTTGCAGGCTACACACGGAATCGGCGTCCGGCCCGAGAGATACTCGTCCGCGAACGGGCGAATCACTTCGGCGCGAAAACGCTCGGCGTAATTTGCAACGTAGAATCGGATGCCCAGCTGATCGGCGACGCGCCGCGCATCGTCGGCATCGGCCAATGAACAGCACCGCGACGCCCCACCCGCCAGGTTGAGCGTCACTCCGATGACTTCACGCCCGTCGGCAACGAGCAGCGCCGCCGCCACCGAAGAATCGACGCCACCCGAAAGCGCCGCAACCACGCGCTCGCGCTTTTGGCTTCCAGGTGTGCGCTCGCCAATCGCCAGCTGATCTACACTCATGCGCCCACCGCCTGTCGCGCGCGCTCAACGAGATCCGGCAGGCAGCTGAGCGTGTAGTCCAGCTGCGCGGCATCGTTGCCGTGGCCAACGCTGAAGCGAATCGATCCACGTGCGGACTCGGGCGAGCGCCCCATCGCGATCAATACCTTGGACGGCTCAATCGAACCGGAATGGCATGCGGTCCCCGATGACACCGCGACCCCCTCAACATCGAGAGCCTGTAGCAGGACTTCACCCGCCGCCCCCTCGAATTCTACGTTCAAGGTATTCGGAAGCACGTGGTCGGCCGACCCGTTGCGCCGCACGCCAGAAACCTTGGACTCGATCCCCTCCCAGAGGCGATCGCGCAGTTCAGCATAGCCGCGCATCCGATCGGGCAACTCCCGCTCCGCGAGTTCAGAGGCCACACCGAGGCCCACGTTGGCCGCGACGTTCTCGGTCCCCCCGCGCCGGCCCCGCTCCTGCGGCCCACCGTGCAGAATCGGCTCGAAGCCCAGATCGCTCCGAGCGATCAAACAGCCCACGCCCTTTGGGCCGTTGAATTTATGCGCGGACAATGACAGGAAATCGACAGGGACATCCCGAAGGTCGACCGGAATCTTGCCAATCGCCTGGGTCGCATCGGTGTGGATCGGAATTCCCCTCTCCCGCGCGAGCGTGGCAATGCGCTTCATCGGCTGCAGCACACCCGTCTCGTTGTTCGCCCAAAGGATCGACACGAGCGCGGGTTCCGACTCGATCGCTTGCTCAAATTGTCCCTCATCGAGCAGGCCCTCGGAATCGACTCCGACCCGCGTCACCCGCCAGCCCTCGCGCTCGAGGACTTCGAGCGGCACCTCCACGGACGGATGCTCGGTGGCGGAGGTGACGAGGTGCCGGGTTGTTCCCGCGTGCGCGCGCGCCAGCCCGAGCAGCACCGTGTTGTTGGCCTCCGTGGCGCCTGCGGTGAACAGCACATCCTCCACTTCTACACCGATGAGCGATGCGACCGATTCGCGCGCGCGGTCCACCGCAGCACGAGCGCTGCGCCCTTCCTCGTGAACACTCGACGGGTTGCCGTACAGATCGCGCAGAACGCGAGTCATGGACTCGACGACCTCGTCGCGAAGCGGCGAGGTGGCATTGTGGTCGAGATAGACGCGCATTGCTTCACCTGCGCTGGGAAGGGGTACGACGCTAACCCCGAGCCACGGGAGGGTCAAGCGACGGGGCCCGGGCGAGCAGCTCCGCAAGCGTCTGCGCTCCCTCCGCATCGGCCACAATGGTGTCGAGATCTCCGAGCAGCCGCTCCACGAGTTTGGCACCCGGATCTTCGCCAACCGGCTCGCGCTTCCCGCGCAACGCCGTCAGAACATCGATCACGCGAATTCGAGACGAGGGTTGCCCCAACTGAACGGCCTCTTCAGCCCCCGCTGCGCTCCGACTCGACAAAATTCCCGCGGCCTCCAGTTGGCCGAGAACGTCCCGCACGATGCGGACCGGAGCCCCGAGGCGGGTTGCCAGGCTGTCGGCGGTTTCGGCTGGCGCCGATGTGTCGAACGAGCGCGCGACCAGCAGCGCAGCGCGCAGCGCGATCGCCTCCCGTTCAGCGGGAAACGCCGAGGAACCGCGCAAGTCTTGCCGGTAGGAGGCCAGGTTCTGATGCGCGAAGGCCAGCTCCGCGCCAAAGAGCACGATCGCCCAGAACACGTAGATCCAGGCGAAGAGCAATGGCAATTGGGCGAACGCGCCAAACAGCGCGTTGGCCCGCGCGGCGCCGACGCTGTAGCCAACGTAGGCGTCTTGAGCCATCAGCACGAGCATCGCAGACACGGCACCGCCCAGAGCTGCAGACGAAAACCGCACGGACGTATTCGGCAAGAACCAGAACATCAGCGCGAAGGAGCCCGTCAACGTCAGCCACGGCAGATACCCAAGCCCCATCTCATATACCCGGGAAAACACCTCGTACTCGAGTAAACGCTGCACCAACCATTCGCTCTGCAGGCCGGTCGCAAGCGACAACCCGGTGGCCAACAACGGAACGACCACGAGGATTGCGAGATAATCGGAAAAACGACGGCTCCAGCTCCGGTGTTTCTTGACGCCCCAGATCGAGTTGAAGGCGCCTTCCACATTGCTCAGCCCGAGCACGGTCAAAATGAATACGATTGCGGCGCCAATTCCGCCCAGCGCCTTGAAATCGGCAGATTTGATTTGCGAAACGATGCTTTCCTGGAGTCCCGGCGCACCCACCGCGAGTTTCTCGACCAGGGCATCGGCGAAATCGCTATCGATGCCGATCGCGGCTGCGATGGAAACCACGACTGCAAAAATCGGAATCAGCGAGATCAGCGTGAAGTAGGTGAGCGCGCTCGCGTGGAGCAGCAGGCGGTCTCGAACGAAGCCTTCCGCGGTCATGATTGTGAACTGGAGCAGACTGACCGCACGCGCGACGATCCAACGCGAGGCCGGCTCTTCGGACCACAGTCCCTCTTTTAAAAACCTGCGAAACTGCGCGGCTCCCACCTGGACCTTCAAATCTGCTCTCCTGTAGCCACCGGGAATTTTCGCACACCTTCCAACCGACACTTCGCGAACTCCAGTGAACCCTCGATTTGGGTCGGCGCATTCGCGGCCACCACAGAACGCAGATTTTCGAGTGTCTTGGGGCCGATTCCATGCACGCGCAGCAGATCATCGACACGCTCGAACGGTCGGCGTGCGCGCTCCTCCACGATTCGGCTCGCGCGCACACTGCCGATTCCCTTCAGGCTTTCGAGCGTTCGGGCACCCGCACAATTCAGCTCGATCGGAAGGCCGAAGAGCCTCCGAGCGGGTCCACGAATCTCCCCAGCGCGCGCTCGCGGGTCTTGGCAACGAACGGCCGCAGTATGCTGCTCGACCGCCGCCGACTCCATCGGGTTTCGACACAGCTTCGGTTCACTCGAGGGAATCGGGAGCGCCAGCGCGAAGAGCACACCGCTCAGTGCGAAACCCGCCAGGGCCTGTCGCTGCTCCATCGCGTAAGCCTTCACGGGGGTGGGTGATCAGTTCTCCGGTGCGGGCTCAGCGGCACCCGCGTCTACAAAGGCGTCGTGAAGCGCCCTCACGGCGAGTTCCGAGTATTTTTCCTCGATCACCACAGAAATCTTGATTTCACTGGTGGTGATCAGCTGGATGTTGATCCCCTCATCGGCCAGCACCTGGAACATCTTCGATGCGACACCCGCGTGGTCCTTCATTCCGAGTCCGACGATCGACACCTTGGCGATGTTCTCGTCACCCTCAACGGCGGCGGCTCCGATCTCACTTGCCACGCGCCGCGCAACCTCTAGCGACTTCTCGTAACTCGCCTTCTCGACCGTAAAGGTCATGTCGGTCGTGCCGTCCTGCGAGAGGTTCTGGACGATCATATCGACGACAATTCCCGCTTCGGATAGCGGTGAGAAGATCCTCGCCGCAATGCCAGGTTGGTCCTTCACCCCACGCACGCGGATCTTCGCCTCGTTGCGGTTGTAGGTCACACCGGAAACAACCAGCCGCTCCATGACTTCCTCCTCAGCCACCACCCAGGTTCCCTCCCCCTCATCGAAGGAGGAGCGAACGTGGAGCGGCACGCCGTAACGCATCGCAAATCGAGCGGAACGTGTCTGCAGGACCTTTGCGCCGAGGCTCGACAGCTCGATCATCTCATCGAAGGAGATCCGATCGAGCTTGCGCGCGTTGGGCACCAGGTTCGGGTCCGTTGTGAAGATCCCCGCGACATCGGTATAGATCTCGCACACATCCGCCTCGAGCGCCGCGGCCACCGCGACCGCCGTGGTATCCGAACCTCCGCGACCCAGGGTGGTGATATTCCCCTCGTCGTCGAAACCCTGAAATCCCGCGATCACGGCCACGACACCCGCGTCGAGCACCCGGTGGATGCTCGCAGAATCAATGCTCGCGATGCGCGCCCGCAAGTGCGCATCGTCGGTCCGGATCCCCGCCTGGCGGCCGTTGAACGACTGCGCGGATTGTCCGAGCTGCGAGATCGCCATCGCCAGAAGCGCGATCGTCCTCTGCTCACCCGTTGAAAGCAACGCGTCGTATTCGCGCGCCAACGGCGTGTCGCCACCAAGTTCGTGCGCAAAGCCGACGAGTTTGTCGGTTTCACCCGCCATCGCGGAGACCACGACGGCCACCTGATGGCCCGCTTTTGCGGTTTCGACAACCCTGCGCGCGACGTTTCGAATTCGCTCGACGTCGCCGACGCTGGTGCCTCCGTATTTTTGAACGATCAGTCCCATCAGCTACCCGCTCGTTTCCTCCAACCGTTCCAGCTCCAGATCCGGTCCGATTTGGCTCACCAGTCTGGCGCCCCAATCCGCCAGCACCCGGGAGGCAGCGGGTCCACAGGCCACCGCATCCAGACGCCGCTGGGTCGGAACATCGCCGGGGCGAGTGATTTCGATCTCGAGCCGGTCCGCGGGAAGTGCATCCCGGAAGCGCTCGCCCCATTCGATCAGAACGATCGTACCCGCCACCAAGAGATCCAGAAACCCCGCACTCTCGAGTTCGGCGCTGCTCTCGAGCCGATAGCCGTCCAGGTGCGCCAACCGGCGCCCGTCCGCGAGATCGTATTCGGAACAGATCGCGAAGGTTGGGCTGGTGATCTCTTCGGGGGCCATACCGAGGCCCTGCGCGAGCCCCTTCGCAAATAGGGTCTTGCCCGCTCCCAACGGGCCACTCAAGACCATCAGGAGCCCCTCAGGGGGCAACGAGGCAGCCAGCAGCCCCGCAGCCGACTGGGTGGCGTCAGGGCTCCGGGAATGAAACCGCATGGCCAACCCGGAAATCGCCGCCTGCCGCAGCGCCAAGCGCCGCGCGCAAATCCGCGGTCGCCGCCGGAACCTCGATGGCGACTTCGCTCGCGAGATGGCCCGACGATCCAGCTCGTTCTGCAAGGCGGTCCGCTGCAACCCCGTGGAGGAACACCGCCAGCGCCGTCGCCTCGAAGGCCTCGAGCCCCTGCGCGACGAATCCCGTCACCATTCCGAGCAGCACGTCTCCTGTACCGCCCGCTGCGAGCGCGGGTCCGCCCGTCGGATTGATCGCGATCCGTCCATCCGGAGCGGCGGTCACGGTGGCCGCTCCCTTGAGAGCGACGACAGAACCGAGCCGCTTTGCGAGTTCTCGGGCGGCCGCTGGACGGTCTCGATTGATCTCGCTCGCCTCGATCCCGAGCAGCCTTGCGGCCTCACCCGGATGTGGGGTCAAGACGGTCGGCGCCTGGCGCTCGCGAAGCAAATCGGGTTCTTGGGCAAATGGGGCGAGACCATCCGCGTCGACCACCAGCGGAATCTCGAGGCGTTTGACCAGCGAAACCACCAGCGCCTGGGTTTCTTCACTGTGTCCGATCCCCGGCCCGAGCCCCAACGCGTCTCGGGTCGCGGCCAGCGCAATGATGGACTCAGCGGCACTCGACGCGAACGCGCGCTCCGGGGTATCCGCCACCGGCGCCGTCATGGCTTCCGTACACTTGATTTCGAGGATGTCGTTGAGGCCGGCTGGGCACGCGATGGTCACCAATCCGGCTCCTGCACGCGCGGCGCCCTCGGCTGCGAGTGCAGCGGCACCCGTCTTGCCTTCGGACCCGGCAACGATCAGCGCGTGGCCAAAACTCCCTTTGTGGCCAGCCGCGGGCCGAGTCGGCAACCGCGAGCCCGCATAGGCGCGCGTCCAAAGTTCGGCGCGCGGCAATCGGCTTGCAGGCGGGTCTCCAATTCCAATCCCTGCGACCAAAATCCGCCCCGCCGCGCTGCGCCCGGGCTCCAGCGCGAGTCCGACCTTGGGCAAGCCGAGCGTCACCGTGGCGTCTGCTTCGACGCAGGATCCGAGCACCGCGCCCGTATTCGCGCAGAGGCCCGAAGGCAGATCCACGGAAACGACCCGCACGCGACCTCTCGCATCGGCTCGACACGCGTTGATGCGTCGGATCCACTCTGCCTCGACGCCCTCCACAGCGCGTGACAATCCCGTGCCGAAAATCGCGTCGACCACGACTCCCTGCGAAGGCGGCTGCCACTGGTCGGCGAGGCGCACTCCAACGTTGCAGGCGCGATCGAGATTGCTCGCCGCACCCTCGCTCAGGTTGGCGACTTCGCCAAGTAGGATGACGAGGACATCGACACCCAGCCCGTGCAGATGCCGGGCCATCACCAGGCCATCGCCCCCGTTGTTGCCCCGCCCGCAGACGACAGAGACCTCGGCTCCGTTGGGAAGTTCACGGAACAACTCGTCGGCGACTGCGCGACCCGCC
>SMVA01376250.1_pt1 | contig 12908 bp, 13 predicted proteins | sample 2456451 | NCBI WGS metagenome assembly SMVA01 (sample SAMN11095933, study PRJNA526329) | marine sediment metagenome | biome: Marine sediment; feature: Surficial sediment; material: Deep marine sediment; isolation source: Hadal surficial sediment | place: Pacific Ocean | collected 2014-05 | depth...
CGGAGACGCTGGGGCGCATCATCAACGTCGTCGGCGAGCCGGTCGACGAGCGCGGGCCGATCAATGCGAAAATGCGCATGCCGATCCACCGGGCGGCGCCCGAGTACGTCGATCAATCCACCGAGGCCGAGATCCTGATCACCGGGATCAAGGTCGTCGACCTGCTGGCGCCCTATGCCAAGGGCGGCAAGATTGGCCTGTTCGGCGGCGCCGGGGTCGGCAAGACGGTCATCATCATGGAGTTGATCAACAGCATCGCCAAGGCCCATGGCGGCTACTCGGTCTTCGCCGGCGTCGGCGAGCGGACCCGCGAGGGCAATGACCTCTACCACGAAATGATCGAATCGGGTGTCATCGACCTCGACGGCGACGGCTCGAAGGCGGCGCTGGTCTACGGCCAGATGAACGAGCCGCCGGGGGCCCGTGCCCGCGTCGCCCTGTCCGGGCTGACCCTGGCCGAATACTTCCGCGACGAGGAAGGCCAGGACGTGTTGCTCTTCATCGACAACATCTTCCGCTTCACCCAGGCCGGTTCGGAAGTTTCGGCGCTGCTCGGCCGGATCCCCTCGGCGGTGGGCTACCAGCCGACCCTGGCCACCGACATGGGCGCCCTGCAGGAGCGCATCACGACGACCCAGAAGGGCTCGATCACATCGGTCCAGGCCATCTACGTCCCGGCCGACGATTTGACCGACCCGGCGCCGGCGACGTCGTTCTCGCATTTGGACGCGACCACGGTGCTGTCGCGGCAGATCGCCGAACTCGGCATCTATCCGGCGGTCGACCCGCTCGACTCGACCTCGCGCATGCTCGACCCGCGCATCGTCGGCGAGGAGCACTATACCTGCGCCCGCGATGTGCAGGAGGTGCTGCAACGCTACAAGGGGCTGCAGGACATCATCGCCATCCTCGGCATGGACGAATTGTCCGAGGAGGACAAGCTGGCCGTCGCCCGGGCGCGCAAGATGCAGCGTTTCCTGTCGCAGCCGTTCCATGTCGCCGAGGTGTTCACCGGCTTCCCCGGCGTCTTCGTCAACCTCGAAGACACGATCAAGGGTTTCCGCGCGATCGTCGACGGCGAACATGACGACTTACCGGAATCGGCGTTCTACATGGTCGGCACGATCGAGGACGTGGTCGAGAAGGCCAAGAAGATCGCCGCCGAAGTGGCCTGACGGAGCACGATATGGCCGACAAGGTATCATTCGAGCTGGTCTCCCCGGCACGGCTTCTGCTTTCCGAGGATGTCGACATGGTCGTCATTCCCGGCGCCGAGGGCGATTTCGGCGTGCTGCCCATGCATGCGCCCCTGGTGTCCTCGATCCGCCCCGGTGTGATCAACGTCTATGACGGCAACGACATCACCCAGCGCATTTTCGTCGCCGGCGGCTTCGCCGAGGTCACGCCCGAGGGCTGTACCGTGCTCGCCGAGGAGGCGATCGCGGTCGGCGATATCGACCGGGCCGCCGCCGAACGCGATCTCAGCGGCTTGCGGGACGACCTCAAGGACGCCGGCGACGGGGTCGAGGCCGCGCCGATCGAGCGCCGGATCGCCGTCGCCGAGGCGAAAATCGCGGCGACCGAAGCCGGATAAGAACGCCGGCCGGGAAATCACGACCGTCGGCTGTGGATTCCTGGCGAATATCGGCTAAAATGGGACCCGTGGCGGACCACCGGTCAGAACCGGCTCCGGCGTTTCGGCTGGTAGGCGTAAGGGGTCGCAGGGATGAAACACTGGACTTTGGACGACATCGAATGGGAGCGGTTCGACCCCGACAAGGTCGATCCCGACATTCTGAAGGTCGTCAAATCAGCCAGCCTGGTCGAACATAACGGGCGCGATTACGCGACCTATTTGTGCAACGTGTTCGCCGACGATTCCGAGTTCCAGGACTTCGCGCGGGCGTGGGCGGCCGAAGAAGTGCAGCACGGCCAGGCCCTCGGCCGGTGGGCGGAAATGGCCGATCCCGACTTCGACTTCGCGGCCAGCTTCAAGCGCTTTACCGACGGCTATCGGCTGCCCCTCGATGCTCGGAAATCGGTGCGCGGAACCCGCGCCGGCGAATTGGTCGCGCGCTGTATCGTCGAAACCGGAACCAGCACCTACTACACCGCCATGGCCGATGCCGTCGAAGAGCCCGTGCTGCGGCAGATCAGCAAGCGCATCGCGGGCGATGAATTTCGTCACTACAAGCTGTTCTATACCCATCTAAATCGGTATCTCGAACATGACCGGATCGGCCGCCTGCGCCGGTTGGCGGTCGTTTTTGGCCGCCTCAACGAGGCCGACGACGACGAGCTGTCCTATGCCTATTTCGCGGCCAACGCGGCCCCCGGCGAGATTTATGACCGCAAGTCGAGCAGCCGCGCCTATGCGCGCCGTGTCTACAGCCTGTATCGGCCGTCGCATATCGATCAGGCGATGGCGATGTGTTTCAAGGCCGCCGGCATCGAGGGCAAGCAGGGCCTGCGCCGGCTGTTGTCGAGGTTCGGCTACTGGATGATGAGCAATCGCGCCGCGCGCCTAACCCGCGCCAACGCCTGACCGCCGCCGCATCCGCTCGATCAGCGGGGCGAATTCGGCGACCACTTCGCGATAAATCGAGCGTTTGAAGGGGACGATGAGGTCCGGGACCCGGGCCATCTCGGCCCATTGCCAGGCCAGGAATTCGGGCTCTTCGGTATCGATATCGATGTCGGCGTCGGTGCCGGTAAAGCGCAACAGGAACCACTTCTGAGTCTGGCCACGATAGCGTCCGCCCCAGATCTTGCCGAGCAATTCGTCGGGCAAATCGTAGTCCCGCCAAGCGGGGCTTTCGGCGAGGATCTCCGCCTTGTCGGTGCCGATCTCCTCGCGCAGCTCGCGCATCGCTGCCTGGCGCGGTGTTTCGCCCTCGTCGATACCACCCTGGGGCATTTGCCAGGCCTCGCTTGGCATGTCGATGCGGCGGGCAACAAAGACCCGGTCATCGTCGCCGACCAGCATCATGCCGACGCAGGGCCGATAGGGCAGCGCCTCCTTATCGGTCATTGAGAATACCGCGCCGCCGCCGCCCTATCGCGCCATATCCTTGAACAGGCTGATTCCGCGTAACAGATCGAGGGCGCGGGAGAGTTGATAATCCTCGACAAAATCATCATCGTCCTCGTCCGCGTCGGCCTCGTTCTCGGCCCCGTTTTCGGTTTCGTCTTCGGCTTCGTCTTCAGTCGCGGGCGTGCTCTCGTCGTCCGCCTCGCCGGCGCCATTGGTCCCCGGGTTATCGAGGCGTCCGCGAAGATCCTTCTCCCGGCGCGAGGACCCGGTCTCGCTACGCTCGATCCGCGCCTGTTCAACAACGATGTCCGGGACGATGCCCTTGGCCTGGATCGAGTCGCCCGATGGCGTGAAGTAGCGCGCGGTGGTCAGCCGCATGGCGCCATGGGTGCCGAGCGGCACGACCGTCTGTACCGAACCCTTGCCGAATGACTGGGTGCCGAGGATGATCGCGCGGCCATGGTCCTGCAGCGCGCCGGCGACGATTTCCGACGCCGACGCCGATCCGCCGTTGATCAGCACGACCACCGGCAAGGAATCCGCCAAATCGCCCTGATGGGCGTTGTAGCGCTGAATATCGTCCGCCCCGCGGCCGCGGGTCGAAACGATCTCGCCCTTGTCGATGAACGCGTCGGATACGGCGATTGCTTGGTCGAGCAACCCACCGGGATTATTGCGGAGGTCCAGAACGATGCCTTCGATCTTGTCGCCGAGTTCCGCCCTCAGTTCGTTCAGTGCTTTTTCCAGCCCGCTCTCGGCGTGTTCGTTGAAGGTGGTGATGCGGATATAGCCGACATTGCCTTCGACCCGACTGCGAACCGATTCGATGGTGATGATGGCGCGCGTGATGGTCAGGTCAAAGGGGTCTTCGCCCTGGCGGCGGATCTTGACCGTCAGGTCCGTCCCGACCGGTCCGCGCATCTTCTCGACCGCCTCGTTCAGGGTCAGGCCGAGGACGGATTCGCCGTTCAGGTGGGTGATGAAATCGCCGGGCTTGACCCCGGCCCGGTCCGCCGGCGTGCCGTCGAGCGGCGATACGACCTTAACGTAGCCGGTCTCCATCGTGACTTCGATGCCAAGGCCACCGAACTCACCCTTGGTCTGGACCTGCATCTCCTTGAAATTCTTTGCATCCATATAGCTCGAATGCGGGTCCAGGGATTGCAGCATGCCGTCGATCGCCGCCTTGATCAGTTCTTCGTCGGTGACCTCCTCGACATAGTCGGCGCGAACGCGTTCGAAAACGTCGCCGAAGAGATTCAGTTGACGATAGGTGTCGGTGGCATCGTCCTGGGCGTTACCGGCCGCGGCCAAAAACACCGAAAAAATTACGGCGACTGAAGCCGCCGCCGCTGTCAATTTTTGACGCATCATCCGTCTTCCTTGCTATTCCGCATTGCCAGCCAGGGTCGTGGGTCGATCGACTCTCCGCCCTGGCGCAGTTCGATGTAAAGACTTGGCGCTCCACCTTCGGGATGACCCATGTCCCCCACCGGCTCTCCGGCGAGTACCCGCTGGCCGACAACGCCGCTGATGCGGCCCAATCCCGCCAACAGGCTATGATATCCGTCGCTGTGTTCGATGATCAACATCTGTCCGTAACCGCGAAAGGGCCCGGCGAAAACGATTCGGCCGTCAAAAGCGGCGACGACCCCTGCGCCGGGCCGGGTGGTGATGGCGATGCCGCGGTTCGACATGCCGGTGCTTTGGGCCCGGCCATATTGCCGGATGACCCGGCCTTGCACCGGCAGGGTAATGGCACCGCGCGCGGCGGCAAAGCTGCGTCCGGTCCGGCGGGCCGGCTTCAAGGCCGGGGCCGCCGGCGCGGGCCCGCCGACTTCAAGCTGTTGCAACAATCCGCCGATGTCCTTTTTGTTTGCCGCCAGCGCCGCGTTGCGCCGCGCCACCGCCTCGGCCTCGGTCGTCGTCAGCGCTTGCAGCGCGCGCATCTCGTCGAGCACCCGGCCGAGGTCGGCGCGCTCCGCATCGAGCGCGGCCAGCTTGATTTCGTGGTTCTTTCGATTGGCCGTGATCTCGCCGCGGACCTCGCCGAGCCGGACGAGCTGGCGGCCGAGATCGGCGACCTCTGCGCGGAGGTCGGGAATGACCGCGCGCAGCATCAGCCCGGTGCGGACGGTGTCGGTCGGCGACATGCGCACCGCGACCAGGGAACCCGGCGGATGCAGGCCAAGGCGCTGCAGGGCCATCAGGGCTTCGACGGTCTGCCGGTGACGGGCGGTCAGGCGCGCCGCCAAGGCCGCCTCTTCCTCCTCCAGCGCCACCAATGTGGCCTCGATTTCCGTCAGCGCCCGTTCGTCCTTTTGGGCCCGTTTCGCCGCCGCGACCGTTTTTTTCTGGATCGCTTCGATGCGGGCGTCGATCCGTCCCGATTCCGCGGCCAAGGTCGCCGCGCGGCCGCGCCCGGCGTCGATCGCTTCTTCCAGCCCTCGAGCCTGACCCTGTTCCTCGGCCGTGGCCGTGGCCGGCAAAAGGATCAGCAGCAATAGGACCGGAAACGGCCTCATGACGAACCGGCCGTCACGCCGCCGCACCAGCCATCGTCTGGTGGCCGGCCCCGGCCAGTAGCGAACGGCCGGACATCGCCGCCGGCTGTTCGATCCCCATCAACGCCAACACGGTCGGCGCGATATCGGCAAGACGGCCCGGCGCCAGGCGGTCGACCGTGGCCGGGCCATTGACCAGAACACAGGGCACCGGATTATGGGAATGGGCGGTGTGCGGCCCGCCGCTGTCGCTGTCGCGCATCATCTCGACATTGCCATGGTCCGCGGTGACCAAAAGCACGCCACCCGCCGCCTCGACCGCGGCGGTAACCCGTCCCAGGCATCGATCGACCGTTTCGACCGCCTTGATCGCCGCCTCGAGATTGCCGCTATGGCCGACCATATCGGCGTTCGCGTAGTTGACCACGATCAGGGCAAAATCGCCGCCGGCGATGGCCGCGATCAGCCGGTCGGTGACCTCCGGCGCGGACATTTCCGGTTGCAGGTCATAGGTCGCGACCTGGGGCGACGGCACCAGGATGCGGGCCTCGCCGGCGAAAGGTTCCTCGCGGCCGCCATTGAGGAAAAAGGTCACATGGGCATATTTCTCGGTCTCGGCGATGCGCAATTGCCGGCGCCCGGCGCGGGCGACGACTTCGCCCAGGGTGTCGCCCGGCGTTTCGGGGCGAAACAGGGCCGACAGGAAGCGATTCAGCGCGGTCGAATAGACGGACATGCCGGCCGCGGCCGCGAAGGCCGTGACCTTGGCGCGGGCAAAAGCGTCGAAATCGGGGTCGACCAGGGCGGCCAGGATCTGGCGCACGCGATCGGCGCGAAAATTGGCCATCAGGATGCCGTCGCCGTCGGCGCATCCCCGGTAGTCGCCGATCACCGTCGGGGCGACGAATTCGTCGCTGGTGCCGGCATCGTAACCGGCCTCGATCGCGGCCAACGGATCATCGGCCCGGGCGCCTTCGCCGGCGACGATGGCGTCATAGGCCCGCGCGATACGGTCCCAACGATTGTCCCGGTCCATGGCGTAATATCGGCCCCCGATTGTGGCGACCTTGAGGCGTTTCAGGTGGGCCGTGCGGTCGATGAAGCGGGCGACGCAATCGCGCCCACTGCGCGGCGCCGTATCGCGGCCGTCGAGGAAGCCGTGGACCACGACGTCGAGCCCGGCGGCGCACAGGATTTCGGCCAGGGCCACGATATGGTCCTGATGGGAATGGACACCGCCGGGGGATATCAGGCCCATCAGGTGAACCCGTCCGCCCGACTTTGTCATTGCGGCGATGAAGTCGCGTAATGCGGCGATGCCGGCCAGGTCGCCACCGGCAATGGCGGCGTCGATTCGCGGCAGGTCCTGGGGCACGGCACGGCCCGCGCCGAGATTCATATGGCCGACCTCGGAATTGCCCATCTGCCCCGCCGGCAGGCCGACCTCTTCCGCCGATGCGCCCAAGCTGGAATGGGGGCAGGCCGCCATCAAGCGGTCCCACACCGGCGTCGTGGCCAGGGCGATGGCGTTGTCCGGGGCCGGCGCCCGTTCACCCCATCCGTCGAGGATACAGAGAACGACCGGCCGTGGCGTTTTCGCGTCGGTCATGGTGCCAGATATCGTCATTGTGCCCGATATATAGGCCGTTTCCAGGCCGCGCGGTAGCCCGCCAAGCGGGAAAAATTATCACCGATCCGTGACATTATTCCCGGTGATAGGGATGGCCGGCAAGGATCTGTTGGGCGCGGTAGAGCTGCTCGGCAAGGAGCGCGCGGACCAGCAAATGGGGCCAGGTCAGGCGGCCGAAAGACAGCACCAGGTCGGCGCGGTCCCGCACCCGTCGATCGAGGCCGTCGGCGCCGCCGATGATGAAGGCAATATCGCGCCGGCCGTCGTCGCGCCACCGACCGAGGCGTTCGGCGAGCGCCACACTGGTCAAATCGCGGCCGCCTTCGTCGAGCGCGACGACCGTCATGTCGGGGGCCAGGGTGGCGAGCAGCAGATCCGCCTCGCGCCGGCGGCGGGCCGGGCCGGCCGGGGCGCGCTTGTCCTCGACCTCGCGCATCACGACAGGCCAGTTCAGACGCGTGGCATAATGTTGGTACAGGTCTTTCTCCGGCCCGGCGCGCAGGCGCCCGACCGCGGCGATGAATATCCGCAAGGGCCTGCCAGCCTAGGCCAAGGCTTCGCTCATCCGCTTCGGCTCCGGCAGGTCGATGCCCCACATCTTTTCCAGATTGTAGAAGGCGCGGACCTCGGGCCGGAAGATGTGCACGATGACGTCACCGGCGTCGACCAGCACCCAATCGCATTGGCGCCGGCCCTCGGTCGTGGCCAGGTATTTCGAATCGCGCTTCAGCATTGTGATGAGGTGCTCGGCAATCGCGCCGACATGGCGTTGTGAACGCCCGCTCGCGATGACCATGAAGTCGGCAATACTGGATTTGCCTTCGAGGTCGATAACGGCAATGTCCTCGGCCTTGTCGTCATCGAGCGATTTCGCGACCACGTCCAGCAGCCCCTTGGTGGTCGGTGCGGTCTTCATTTTTTGGCCTATGATCGTCTCCTTTTTCAATTGCGGTCGCTTTCAATTGCGGTCGTCCGTGCGTCGCGACGCGGCGCGGATTGCGGTGGCCGAGGCGGCGTGGAGCGGTCCCACGATAAAGGTCCATGCCGGCGGCGCTCGATCGGCCAGGTTACGCGCCTCTTCCGGCGCCACCCGATTGTCGCCGTATCGTTGCGCCGCCTTGCCGGCCAGCGCCCTTGAAGCATAGGAGGGGCGGCCGAAAACCGCAACCGGTACGCTGTCCATGATCGACGTCCAGCGATGCCACGCCGGCAACTGGATCAAATTGTCGGCGCCCATCAGCCAGACCAGCCGCGCCCGCGGGGCGCGCCGTTTCAGGGCGGCCAGGGTATCGGCCGTATACCGGGTACCGAGCCGGGCTTCGATATCGGTCACGACAATGCGCCGGTCGGCGGCGGCCACGCGCCGTGCCGCCGCCACCCGTGCCGCCAAGGGCGCGGTCGTATCCGCCGCCTTGAGCGGGTTCTGTGGCGAGACCAGCCACCAGATTTCATCGAGGTCGAGCCGGGACAAGGCGAGCCGGCTGAGGTGCAGATGCCCGTCATGGGCCGGATTGAACGATCCGCCGAGAAGGCCGACACGGCACCGGTTCGCGCGGGCGATCATCGAAATGTCGGTCAAGGTCAGGGGCGGGTTTGGCCGCTGCCGCGGACGATATACTTGAAACTGGTCAGCTGCTCGGCGCCGACCGGGCCGCGGGCGTGCAGGCGATCGGTCGAGATGCCGATCTCGCCGCCCATGCCGAATTCGCCGCCGTCGGCGTACTGGGTCGAGGCGTTGTGGAGCACGATCGCGCTGTCGATTTCGGCCAGGAAGCGTTCCGCCGCCCGGTCGTCGCCGGTGACGATCGAATCGGTGTGGTGCGAGCCGTAGCGGTCGATATGCGCCAGCGCGGCGTCGATATCCTCGACCACACGGATCGACAGGATCGCGTCGAGGTATTCGGTCGACCAATCGGCCTCCGTCGCCGGCGTGACGCGGGGGTCGAGCGCCTGCACCGCCGCGTCGCCGCGGATTGCGCAACCGGCCTCGATCAGTGCGTCCAGCATCGGCGGCAGGTGGCTGGCGGCAACGGCTTGGTCGACCAGTACGGTCTCGGCCGCGCCGCAGATGCCGGTTCGCCGCATTTTCGCGTTGACCACAATGTCGCGCGCCATGTCCGGATCGGCGCCGCCGTGGACGTAGACGTGGCACAGGCCCTCGAGATGGCCGATGATCGGGATGCGGCTTTCGCGGGCGACCCGCTCGATCAGCGATTTACCGCCGCGCGGCACGATGACGTCGATCAACCCGCGCATGGTCAGCATCTCGCCGACCGCCGCGCGGTCGGTCGTCGGCACCATCTGCACCGTGGCTTCCGGCAGGCCGGTGATGCGCAGGCCGTGGCGCAGGCAGCCGGCGATCGCGCGCGAGGAGTGAAAGCTCTCCGACCCGCCGCGGAGGATCGTCGCATTGCCCGATTTCAGGCATAGGCCGCCGGCATCGGCGGTCACGTTGGGCCGCGATTCGTAGATAATCCCGATGACGCCGAGGGGAACGCTGACCCGGCTGATGACGAGGCCGTTGGGCCGCGGCCATTTGGCCAGAATGCGGCCGACCGGATCGGGCAGGTCGGCGACCGTCTCCAACCCCACCGCCATCGCTTCGACGCGGGCCGGGTCGAGCATCAGGCGGTCGAGCATGGCGCCCGAGAGGTCGTGTTCGGCGGCCGCCGTCATGTCCTTCGCGTTGGCCTCCAGGATCGCCCCTGCCTCGGTGCGGATGGCGGCGGCCGCCGCCTTCAGGGCCTGGACCTTGGCCTCCGACGTGGCGCCGGCGAGCTGCTTGGCGGCCGCCCGCGCGGCGCGGCCAAGATCGTGCATGACCTCGCGAATGTTGTCCGTCGCCGTCGATTGTGCTGCCGTCATCGCTCGGTTCCTCAGATCAACACCAGATCGTCACGGTGAATCACTTCGTCGCGGCCACGGTAGCCCAGCAGGGCCTCGATTTCACCGCTTTTGTGGCCGGCGATCAGGCGCGCGTCGCCGGCGCCGTAGGCGGCCAGCCCGCGCGCCATTTCGCGCCCGCTCTTATCGCGGACGACGATCGCGTCGCCGCGCTCGAAATCGCCGTCGACCTTGATCACGCCGGCCGGCAGCAGGCTTTTGCCGTTGTTGAGGGCCCGCGCCGCGCCGTCGTCGATGACCAGCTCACCGGCCGGGTTGAGGACGCTGGCGATCCACCGCTTGCGCTGGGTCCGCGGCGACACCCCGGGCAGGAACCAGGTGCGGCGCGGTGCCTGGTCGATCCCGGCCAGGGCATGGGGTTGGCGGCCATCGACGATGACCATGCGGCAGCCGGCGTTGAGGGCGATGCGGGCGGCCTGCAGCTTGGTGATCATGCCGCCCGAGCCCATGCCGGCCGGATTCGCGCTGATTGGGGCGGCACCGGCCATGGCCTCGATCTCGGGGGTGATTTCACGGACGACGGGGATCGGCTCGGCCGCCGGGTCATGCCGCGGATCGGTGGTGTAGAGGCCGTCGATATCGGTCATCAGCACCAGGGTGTCGGCGCTGATCATCTGGGCCACGCGGGCGGCCAGGCGGTCATTGTCACCGACGCGGATTTCCTCGGTCGCCACGGTGTCGTTCTCGTTGATTATCGGCACCGCGCCGAACCGCAGCAGGGCGACCATCGTGTTGCGGGCGTTGATATGACGCGCCCGGCGCTCGGTGTCCTCCAGGCTCAGCAGCACTTGGGCGACGATGATGCCGTGGCGGGCCAGGCTTTCCTCATAGGCGTGGGCGAGCCGGATCTGGCCCGCCGCCGCCGCCGCCTGCTTCTCCTCGAGCCTGAGCCGGGCGCCGCGCAGGCCGAGGCGATGACGGCCGGCGGCGATCGTCCCCGACGATACGATCACGATCTCCTGTCCCGCCGCGCGCGCCGCCGCGACGTCGTCGGCCAGGGCGTCGAGCCAGTCGGTTCGCAGTTGCCCGCTGGCGTCATCGATCAGCAACGAAGAGCCGATCTTGATGACCAGCCGCTTGCTGTCGCTTAACCGCTGTCCGGCGTCGACGGCGGTCATGGCCGCCATTCCTCGGCCGCCGCCTCGGCCACCTCAGGTGCGCGGGAGTCGACGACAATCGTCATCAGCCGGCGCAACAGCGCATCGACGCCGTCGCCGGTGGCGCCCGAAATGGCCATGACCGCCGCGCCGCCGGCGGCGCCGCGAAGGGCGGCCTCGCGGTCGGCGCGATCGGCGGCCGGCAACAGATCGCTCTTGGTCAACACGGCGATCGACGGCTTCTCCGCCACGGCCGCGCCATAGGCCGATAGCTCGCCACGAATCGTCCGGTAGTCGGCGACCGGATCGGCCGCCGTGCCATCGACCAGATGAACCAAAACCCGACAGCGTTCGACATGGCCGAGGAAACGGTCGCCAAGTCCCTTGCCCTCATGGGCTCCTTCGACGAGGCCGGGCAGATCGGCCAGGACAAACGAATCGTCGCCGACCCGGACCACGCCGAGATGGGGGTGGAGGGTCGTGAACGGGTAGTCGGCGATCTTCGGATGGGCCTGCGACACCTTGGACAGCAAGGTCGACTTGCCGGCATTGGGCAGGCCGACGAGGCCGGCCTCGGCGATCAGCTTGAGGCGCAACCAGAGCCAGTATTCCTCGCCCGGCCGGCCCGGGTCGGCGCGGCGCGGGGCCCGGTTGATCGAGGTCTTGAAGCGGGTGTTGCCGCGGCCGCCGCGGCCGCCGCTGGCGATCACGACACGCTGCCCGGGGATGGTCATATCGGCGATCAACGATTCGCGATCCTCGCCCAAGACCTGGGTGCCGGCGGGGACCGCGATGACAACATCGGCGCCGGCGGCCCCGGTCCGGTTCTGGCCCATCCCATGGATTCCGCGCTTGGCCTTGAAGTGCTGGCGGTAGCGAAAGTCGATCAGGGTGTTGAGGCCGTCGGCACAGACGATGACGACGTCCCCGCCACGCCCCCCGTCGCCCCCGTTCGGGCCGCCGAGCTCGACGAATTTCTCGCGGCGAAAGCTGACGCAGCCGGCACCGCCATCGCCGCTGCGGACATAGATTTTCGCCTGGTCCAGAAACTTCATCGTCGTTGGCCTTCAACACCGCGTCTAATGTTTGCCCTGGCCGAAATAAAAATCGGGGGAAGGCCAGGCCGTTCCCCCGATCTTATTCGACAAGTCGGGAGACCCTAGGACGTCGGCGGCTCCACCGAGACAAACGTCCGGCTGTTCGCCCGCCGGGTGAACTTCACCGCGCCGCCGGTCAGGGCGAACAACGTGTGATCCCGTCCCAGGCCCACATTCTCGCCGGGATGAAACTTCGTGCCCCGTTGGCGCACGATGATGTTGCCGGCAATGACAGACTCGCCGCCGAACTTCTTTACGCCGAGGCGCCGGCCAGCCGAATCGCGGCCGTTGCGCGAGCTGCCGCCTGCTTTTTTATGGGCCATATCGGTCTCCTAAATCGCTATCTCTTTTTCTTCGCCGCCGGGCGTTTCTTGGCGGCTGTCTTCTTTTTCGCCGTCTTCTTGGCTGCCGGGCGCTTCTTCGCCGCGGTTTTCTTCTTCGCCGCTGGGCGCTTCTTGGCGGTGGTCTTTTTCTTCGCCGCCGGGCGCTTCTTGGCCGCTGTCTTTTTCTTCGCTGCCGGGCGCTTTTTAGCGGCTGTCTTCTTCTTTACCGCCTTTTTCTTCGCTGCCGGGCGCTTCTTGGCAACGGCCTTCTTTTTGGCCGCCGGGCGCTTTTTCGCGACTGTCTTCTTTTTCGCGACCG
>SMVA01122797.1_pt1 | contig 12904 bp, 14 predicted proteins | sample 2456451 | NCBI WGS metagenome assembly SMVA01 (sample SAMN11095933, study PRJNA526329) | marine sediment metagenome | biome: Marine sediment; feature: Surficial sediment; material: Deep marine sediment; isolation source: Hadal surficial sediment | place: Pacific Ocean | collected 2014-05 | depth...
CAGCAGCAAGCGCTCCACCCGTCGCAAGATAGGCCGCATCTAACGTGCCTGGCGACATCGAAGTATCGGGATCCAGCGACGCATAGCCATTCGCGGGAGAATGCCACTCAAGACTATCGATATACGACGCACGATGAATGCGTTCAATCCATTGTCGTTCGGCCCGTCGCGGGAGAACATGCTGCAAACGAGACCATGTGCCCGAGGCCTGTAATTGCGTACAAATGGCTCGAAGCCGCTCAGGAGATTCAGGGTGACGATGACCCATTTCATGACGCAAATATTTGGGATCATACACAAAGCCTACACGTCCCATTGTTCACAATTCTCCTGTTTGGGAATCAACTAATCTACATGGGGAAGACAATCAACACATGGCCGACTGTTTTGACTCATATCAGGAAGGAAAATCGTTAGGGCTCGCGAAACAATAACTTCCCATTTTCGCATCCCATCTTCAGGGCATCTTGGGCCGCTCTTCACTCGCACAATCCTCAACGTAGGACTTGCTACGCTTGCGGTTGTGCTCCATCAGATCGACCCAATCTGCCCTAAATCTGGGCCCGAATTCTGGGGTGTTATTGTTTCGCGAGCCCTTAGAATCCTACCATAGCCTCCTTCCTTAGACAACGGAGCAATCCACATGATAAGGTGACCATTCTTTATCGTCAGCAACATTCATAAAGCAGGAAAAACATCCACAATGGCCAATCCAAAAATCGAACAACTTACAAAAATTTTACAACGAGACCCTAAGGACGAAACCCTCTGGTTCGGGTTAGGGAAAGCCTTCATGAGTGACGAAAATTGGGCTGAGGCCATTCCCGCCTTGGAACAATGTATCCAGGTCAAACCCAATTACTCTGCTGCGTACCTTGCTCTCGCACAATCACTGCAGCATGAGGGCAATATTGAGAAATGCCGATCAGTATGTAATGAAGGCATCACAGTCGCAACCACCAATGGTGCTCTCCTCGTCATTAAAAACTTAGAAGAACTTCGCAATTCCCTTTCTTCCTGACCTTTCTCCATTGCAAAAAATAATGAGCATGTCAAGATTTACGAAAGATTGGAGGTAAATAGAGGCTCATTTCATTGTCGTGTTTGAGATGGTTGAAGTGTTCCTTAGCAAAGCCCTTGGTGTAGAGATCGGGTAAGCCCTTCGTGCAGGCTGGAGTCTTCCTCCTTTGGAGCCCATTGGTTGATGCAACTAACAATTCCGCTGTTTCTTCTGTGCTTTTTTGGGTAACTGAAAACCGTGTGCATTGGTCTTATTTCCCGAGAAAAATCGAGAAAGTAAGTTAGGCAACTTAACCAAGTCTGACACCAAGTTCAGTAAGCATCCGCATCAGTTGTTTGGGAACCCGGAATCAGGAACCTCGGCCGCACATCGGAAGCCAAGCTTGGGTCCCCAATAGGTCATCTCATCCCAACCACGATAACTCACTTGGAGTTCCAGAGGACTTTGACTCCAATCGCCTCCCCGAAGGATCCGAAAAGATCCTCGGACTGGTCCCTGAGGGTTTTGCGAAGGTGCTATGGCGTAATAATCTTCAGCATACCGGTCTTGCACCCATTCCCACACATTTCCAACAAGATCTAAGACGCCATAGGGCGAGACGGTTTCTGCAAGCGTTCCAATAGGCAATGTTCCATTCTCATTGATCTCCTGGCCGTAAGCCTTCCACCATTCTTTGATGGGTCCTTCTTGATCGCCCCAGGGGTATCGGCGGCCATCTGTGCCTCGTGCGGCTTTTTCCCATTCGGCTTCGGTGGGGAGACGGCGGCCGGTCCAATGGCAGTAGGACCTGGCTTGAAGCCATGTGACGTTGATGACAGGATGTTGAGCATGCCCTGGATCATCAAAGGCTTCCCGATCTTTGGGGGAAGAGCATACGCCTGCTTGGACGCATTGTTGATATTGCTCATTTGTCACTTCGTACTGATCAATCCAAAATGAGCTGAGGTACAAGCGGCGCATGGGGCGAGTGTCTTGCAACCCATCGTCTGCGCCTCTTTGAAATTCTCCCCCTGGAATGAGCAGCATGCCTTCAGGGAAATGACCACCTTGCTGAGTGAAACGTTCAAGTTCTTCTTTCTGCCGAAGTTTGAGCGTTTGGTTGACTTGGGTAAAGGTATCTAGCTGTTCGCTTTTCTTGGGTTCTTGCTCGTGAGAAGCTTCCACTGGTCCGTTCTTCTCAGGAACGGGAGGTTCCGCTGTTGGTTCATTGGGTGATTGGTCTTCGGATGTAGCGGAAGGCGGGCGGAATCGTTCAATCTCAATCCGAACCGTGACGCGAGTCATCTCTTCAACTTGTCGCGCCTCTTCATCCTCGGTGTTTGGCATCATTCCTCTTTTGCCAATTCCCGAAAAGTCAAAGTCTGGAATATTGGCCAGAAGCGGGGTGGCAAAACTGATGGGGAGCGCAAACCCCATTCCCTCTGGAGAAATGCCGGAAGGATGGCTGAATTTCGTGGTAATGATACCCACGACTTCCCCTTTGCGATTAAAGAGTGGCCCGCCACTGTTTCCTGGATTGATCGCTGCATCAATTTGAAAGACAGTTCGAACACCTTTAGTCCGGACCGCCGTAATCCTCCCGCGATTGATTGAGGCCTCTCGAAGGCCGAATGGGAATCCCACGACGAAAACCAGTTGATCGAGCCGAACGTTTCCGGCATATCCCAAAGGGGCTTCGAACATCCCGACCGTTGGAATTTTTAATAAGGCAATGTCCCGTCCCTCATCGATACTCACCACAATGGCTGGAGCGCGAAATTCTCCCGGTGTGACAACGACAATTCGGTGAGCGTTAGCAATCACATGATGGGCTGTCAAGACATAACCATCAGGATGCACAATGATCCCCGTCCCCGCAGGCCGCTCCCGAGCCTCGCATGGAAGAATAGAGAGAGACCAGAGAGCAAGGCCTCCTAACGCCAGACAGAGGAAATGGTGGCGTCGTGTCATTCTTGAACCGGTATAAGGACACTAATGCCTCCAGCATTTTGGCCTAGCTGGAGTCCTTCTCGCGGATAACCTGTTTTGTCGAGTTCCCCTTTTGGTTGTCCATGGCAATCAAGACATCCGCGAGTGGTGTAGAGGGGAAGCATCAATCGCAACCAGTGATTATCTGCGGCCACTTCGCTAATGATTTTTTCTTTTGGATATGCCAGATCTGCAAATTCCAACAATGCCGCTCGCTCAAATGGATCGGGCAAATTCGAGGGGTTTCGCGGGACAAGGGCTCTTTGTCCCAGTAAGACATCCGTTGCAGCAAAAAAGCGCCCAGCCACGCGTGCCCCGAATACAGCCGGGATAAATCCTTTGAACCCCAGGCCTTTCTGGTTTATTTCAGTCTGCCCTTCGTCTATCACCTGTTTGCTCATCTCGACTAATTTTGGTAGCAAAGCCATGGCCTGTTCCGGAATATGCTCTTCGCCCAACTCCTGGAGATTAATACCTGAGCGCTGCCAAAATATTTCCATGAGTTGCTGCTCAAAGATCTCTGGCGTAAATCCTTTGTCTCCCTTTTCAGGGTCATTAATCAGATGCTGATTTTCATTGACTACATTCCTGCCCGAATCAAGCAGGATAGCTAACAGTTTGGCTGTGGTTTCAGTTTCAACGATAGTCTGAAAGGTGGGTTGGTGAGAGTGCGATTGGTCCTCACCACGGAGAGGTTCACTCAATGAGCCCCAGCACATAACGAACAATAGGGACATGAGCCAGCGATATGGCATGACCGAGAACCCTCGGGTGGAAAGAAGCTCGGTAAAGCTCACGCGATCAAAAGATGGATACATTTATGACCGTGTAAGTATGGTAGGACGGCCTTGTAATCGTGTCAAGCCAACATCCAGTCTGTCTGTTGGGTGTTACTGGTTTCCGGCCAGACTGACACCCAGTTTGGCCAGAGCCCTCTGCGAGGTTTCTGTGTGGGACCAAATGATTGCATTCATGAGAAATGGTATCGGTCAATGTCAATATTTTACCGGATCATCCTGCTGGTGATTCTTCAAGGATAGCGGCTTTACCTTGACCCATCATAAATTTGTAGTCAAACTAAAATATATACGTTTTACTCATAAAAGGAGTTGGTCATGGGAATAGCCCGAACATCATCAAATGGCTAAATGTTATCCCCAAAGAAACACGAGACAAGTTAGGGCTAAAACCATGGAACTTGGTGGAGGTGAGGCTTGATAGCAAGAATGTAAAATCTAGCAATGACCCTAAAACGAGCTGTTTTGGCATGAAGGCAAGCAAAATCATCCACGAAAATTCAATGAGGTGATCACATGAGGCCAGATCAAATTAAAGACGAAATTAGCGGGCTGGAACTATCGGAGAAGCTGCTTCTCGTTGAAGATATTTGGGACTCCATTGCAGTGAGCAATTCTGAAATTCCCATGCTGGATTGGCAAAAACAAGAACTGGATAGGAGATACAAGGAATATAGGGAAGGGAGGCTGGAGCTTCATGATTGGAAATCCGTGCACGAGGAATTTCGCGATAAATACAAATGAAACTGCGTTACACGGATAGAGCAAAGGATGATGTGGAACTCGCCTTTGCATGGGTACGAAAGGCAGAGAAGAGGTCTGGGTTTCGAATTCCTGGATTGTGTTGAGAACGCCGTAAAGTTAATTATCGAAAATCCAACAATGTATAGGAATCATTATTTGAACTTCAGGGGTTGTGTAGTTAGGCGTTTCCCATTCTCTGTGTTTTATACAGTTGAAGAAAGTGCAATAGTCGTACATTCGGTTTTCGACAATAGGCAAGATCTGGAGAAAAGGCCATAACGAAGTGGAGTCATTGCATGACTGTATATATCATGTCATCAAGATGGCTTCAGAAACAGTAAAGTCAAGCAACAACCCGATTAGCTTTTATCGCTCATAGCGAGAGTGTAAAGTCCAGCAAAGACCCCAAATCATAGTTAGGCAGACCAATGAATCTTCTGAGGAAGTGAATATTCATGATTACCCTTCATGAGCGTTTTGTCATAGATGAAGAGGGAAAACGAACGGCGATTTTGCTTGATATTGAGGAATACAACAAGTTGTTGGAAGAACTGGAAGAATTAGAATCTATCAGGGCTTTTGATGCGGCTAAATCGTCTGGAGACAAAGCAATTCCATTTGAACAAGGCGTTGCAGAAATAGAAAACCAGCGATAGTGCCCTACACCATTGTCATTTTACGCCGTGCTCAGAAGGAGTTGACGGAACATCCTTCGGAAGTCTACACACGGGTTCGGGATTCCATTAGGAAACTTGCTGAAGATCCCCGTCCTCCTGGTTATATCAAAGTTGAGTGGCAGAGAGGGATTTCGTATTCGGGTAGGCAATTATCGAGTCATTTATGAGATCGATGGTGCACAGCATACATTGAACGTGATGCATGTAGGGCATCGAAGAGATGTTTGCCGCTAAATAAGAACCTATGTCTAACAAACGGGCGTACCGGAGGGGGAAACGCGGATGGGCTCGCTTCATGTATTGTGAGTAGAATGCACATAACCAGGTTGTTTCTTGACCGATTATCCTCATAGCAAAAATGTAATGTTCAGCAATGACCCTAAATATGAAAATAAACACTATTTTAGGCAAGCAATCAGTTTTTCTGAAATGATGAAATTACTTTTTCCCTTTCTCCTCTGAAACGAACCAATGGTCCGAGGTCCAAGTTGGTCTTCTTGTCAAAGAAAACTAATTTATCCATAAAAATCGTGAATTCTTTATTATTATATTGGGCTCGCACCTTACAAATGGCAACTGCACCGTAGCAACCCTTACCCAATATCTTCACGGATGCACCCGATGGTATGAACACACTATCCCCTAGAATACTAAAACCAGCCTCAACCCAGGACTCTTTCTTGGCAGCCTCCTTTATATCAAACATAAAAAGGGAGCCATTTGCTTTTACCATCCTCACTTCAGTTCTCAAGGTTTTTGTCACCACTGTGCCTTCCTTAATTGAATAAAACAAGTCCTCAAATAGGATATAGGGCCGTAATTTTACGACTGTTTGGGGTGGAATAACCGTAATGATTTTTTCAGTCACGGAAGTTGAAAAACGATTGTCGGCAACACTCACTTCAAGGATATGCTCCCCAAGCCCCCAGGTTACTTTCTTGAGTTTCCCGGCAGGGATAACGGCAAAGGTTTTTCCATCAAGCTTAAGGTTGCAGTCGAATAGTGAATCACATCTCAACAATACTAGGCCCGTTTGCTGAGCATGACTCGTTAGAGGGCCCACTTGAAATCCCAACAATGAAAGGGTGGTGAGGACCACGATGAGCGTTTTTGAAATCCTTCCACTAGCGTCAAGCAACAAAACTTTTGGCTTCTTACTCACGGCACCCTCTAGAATTGACCTAAAGCTCTATGATTCGGATCATGGATTATGGTGTATGGTAAAGTCTAGTCTGATCGAGATACTTCTGCTATTCACAGAGCTGAATGGATCAGGCGTTCTAGTGATAAGTCGAAGCAATTGCTTGGGTGGAAAATTCTTCCTTTTCACCTCAGCATAAACATAATACCCTGTTCCTTCTAATAATTCATCCCTATTGAAATACTAGGAATTTTCAGATACAGATACCAAAAAGGTTGGATAAGTTTTTAGGCTATACGGGAAAGATAAATTTCAGCATGATTGCATACACCACTGCTCGCATACACACTTCTCCCCGAACCGCTATGCGAATCAAAGACATGTTGGTAGTTGACTCAATTAGTGTGGATAGGGGGCCTTCAAATTTCTAAGTGGGGCGGGTGGGTCAGGTAGATCTGGGTTTTTTATGAGCGACCAAAACAAAAAGTATTGAGTTAATAACCTCGCCCTTCCAGGTGGGGCTCCCTCCTCAAAACCCTTTTTCCCTTCGCTTCGCTTCGCTTCGCTCCGGGCTGCCATTCATCCCTACCCTCCAGGTGAGGCTTTCTCCAGATTTGGTAGATATTAAGTATCAAAAACAAAATGTGCAGGGTCCACGTTCTTGGTTTTGGGCATCCTCAATACTCATGTGATTCCACCAATCATCACCTTTTTTTACATAATGACACTCTTCACAATGAAAAGGGCGTTCCTTCCCGTGGGCCCTTGGATTGGAATTTCCAGTAGTTACCCAAACCTCTTTAGAGGAATGATCATGTTTATCGTCTTTACAATACATAGCCTTATTATGGACCTCCAATTATTATGGATATTCCCCCATACCTGAGAAGTTCTCTAGCATACATGCCAAGTTTTTACAATTAAAGGAATATGGAGTCATTGCTTTAGTTTATACTTTATGTCATTGAGATGGCTTAAAAGAAAAGAATAGGGGGTCAGTACACTTGCTTTATGATATAGAAGCAGAGTCATTGCTTGAATTTATATATCATCTCATCGAGATGGATTGGGCAAAAGTGAAGTTAAGCAATGACTCCACTTTGCTATCCTTTAGATCATGAGGTTAGACGGGAATTCTCGTCGACATAAAGGGGGAAGATCCGTCAAACGGTTCGCGATTGGCCTCATCAAAACCAAAGAAAAATGGGACGTGGTTAAGATATGACATACGTCAATTAGTCCGTGTTCCTCCACCGCCGTATTTCCTGCTCGATTGGTAGAGGCCAGCGCTGAGGTGGCGATGTAGAAGTAGCGAGCAATCTCTCTCCCACTGATACCAAAAGAGGTATTGCCCAAATAGGCAATCGCGGCCTTGGCCTGAGATAAAGGATTCACTTTTCCTTACATAATACGGACCCCCTCGAAGATGCCGTCGCTGTTGTCTCGCATGGCGAAAGCCGAAAGAAAAACTGGGGGTCTGTCTATAGCGTTATATTTTAAAATATGTCCTCTTTTGCATCCCCCCTTTGCCTTTGCACGTTCCGCAGGTTATCTCGACGGCTTTACCTTTATATGATAAAGTAAAGCATTGAAAGGAGGAAGCAGTTATGGGTATTCAAAAGCTTAGTCGAAAGAATCAAATCGTGATCCCCAAGGCAGCCCGTGAGGCCATGCATGTCAAGGGAGGGGACATGCTCCTCGTTGTGGTGAAAGGAGATGTGACGGTTGTCATGCCGGAGCCAAAAAGCTATGCCAAGGCTCTTCGAGGACTTGCGAAGGGGGTATATCCTCAAGGGTATCTAAAAAGAGAACGGCAATCGTGGTAGTTGGGGAACGGCCGTTTTCGGCTTATCGAAAGGTTGGGCTGGATACCAATGTCCTGATTTATCATGTCCAAGATCACCCTCGCTATGGGAAATGGTGTGCCAAGTTGTTTGCCCGTATCGAAAGAGGACAGGTCTCGGCTGTCACGTCTACGGTGTCAATGCTAGAGGTATTAGTCCAACCGTATCGTCTTGAAAATCACCCTCTTGCCCAAAAATTTTATGCCCTATTATCAACATATCCTCAGCTTAGCTGGGTACCGGTATCACTGGAGGTCGCTGACCGGGCGGCGGAATTTCGTGCCCGCTACAATTTGAGCACGCCAGATGCCATTCAGCTTTCAACAGCTATTGGCTTTCAGGCCACCGGCTTTATCGGGAATGATAAAGGGCTGAAAAAGGTGAAGGAAATTGACTGCTTGATTGTGAGTGATTTTGTGTGAATCCTAAGATTCGTGGCCTTCGAATCCTGGATTTTTTTACCTCTTTTTCATAAGTTTTCCCTAGTTTTAGTCCACCTGTTCGGTTTGTCCTTTCTCCTGCTTCTCACTTTTTATTTCTCACTTCTTTAATATTCAACAAGCCTATAGGCAAATGTTAGGTAGCCAGACAGAAGTGGGGTGAAATTGGCAGATCCACTAGACCAGGAGATCGAATCGATTCGAGAAGAAGCTAGAAGGCTGTCCGAAATGAGGACGATCTCATTTCGGGCAGTCCCCTAACACTACTCACGCAGTTAGAAGACATATGATTCCCTCACCGCGTGAGTATGGTGGGATGGCCTTTTTTGATCATGTCACGCAATCATCCTGTTGGTCTGTTACTGGCCGCGGCGAATGTCAATCATCACATTGGCTTCATCAAGTTCTAGAGTGACCGGAGCGCCCTCTTCAAACACAGAAAGCTTACTTCCTGTCATGGAATCAACGTCAAAACGTTTCATGCCCTCCGGGGTTGAGACTTGAATTTCTTTCCACATGGGATCAACGTATTCCAATGTGCCGCTCACAAAACCATGTCCATGTATAAGTCCTCCTTTTTTATGAACATCTATGATCACATTGTTTTCGTTGATGAAGAGAATGACTGTATCACCCGTCTGAGCCTCGTGAAGACCCATCCGGTCTGCTTTTCTTTGGGTAATGGTTCGCGTTGAGGTCGCTGTTTTGATAAAAAGGATCCCACTCTCAATTTTGGTTACGACCCCCTCGAAATTCCTATGCGGAATGCCAGCTATCTGGTCGGAATGATCTGACAGGGCAGGGACTGCCCCGGCTAATACAAACATACTGGTTATCACTATACAGATGAGCCATTTCATAAAACACCTCACCATCTGACAAGGTTGTTTGCCGGGATTCTGCCAAGCTGGTACCCAGCCTGGCAGAATCCCTCTGCATCGCTACTTTCGTGGGACTGAAATGTTGTACTCATGGACCGGCGTGACCATGACACCAAAATTAAACAGTTCGTCTGCAGCAATTCCATCAATGCCATGGGCGCGCTTGCGAAGCATTTTAAACCATTTTCCCATTCCGGTACGGACAGCTTTTTGGTCACCTTTCATGACGGCGTCTTTCACCATGGTGAGCTGCTGTTCATAAGGGGTGAAATTTGAGGTCGGATAGAGGCTTTTGTACAGGGTGATCGAATTGGAGATTTCATCCGTCCATGTCCCTTGTTGACCCAAAGATACTCCCCCCATGACCAGACAGAGTACACAGGCCGCTCCCATAAGAAGGAACATTTTTTTATGTAATGTTGGGGATCGCATAACGCCTCCTTTGAACTGGTGTTCTTTTTACTCCTATCAATGCAAAGGATTTTCTGGACAGCATGTTAGGGGGTGAGCTCTCCCTGGAAGGTTACTCTGCAGGACTTGGTTGTCTCTCCTTTTTTATTGTTACTGAAAAGTCCCAGAATCACCATTGCATTCCCTTTCTTGAATTGAAATTGTAAAAGGAATGTTCGGGAGTGGCTATTGCCTGAAAGGTGGATTTTGCCTCACTCTTTTAGGTGAGAGGATCGGTATTCAGGTTTTGCATTCAAATAGAGAAGAACCGCTTCCACCCGTCCGGTTACGCGGAGTTTGTGATAGACATGGTGAAGATGGGTTTTGACGGTATCGACAGAAATGCACATCCGATCAGCAATTTCTTTATTGCCCTGTCCAGATGCTATGCAGACCAAAATTTCTTGCTCGCGTCCGGTTAAGATCGCTAATCGTTCAGCTTGAGCCTCGTGGGCCATTGTGAATGTTCGGTGGGGCTGTTGTTCCAATCGATCTGCAAGAAAGGGTGATGCTACTTGCTGATTGTGGTAGATCCCACGAATGATACGGAGAAACTCCGCATGGTCCGCATCCTTGAGGATATATCCACATGCTCCGGCCTGAATTGCTGCGACAATCCGCATGTCGTCGTCGTGGACTGAGAGCATTAAGACTTTGATGTGGGGATCAAGTTCACGGATTAACCGGGTTGCGGTAATGCCATCGAGTTTGGGCATATCGACATCCATGAGCACCATGTCAGGCTTCATCTGCTGAACCAGGCTAAATGCTTCCTGGCCATCAGTGGCTTCTCCAACAACCCGTAGGTCTCGCTCTCGTTCAAGCAGAAGCCGCAAGCTCTGCCGAAATAGACGTTGATCTTCGGCGATGATGAGTTTGATGGGTATCAGGGCAATCACTCCTCTTCATGGGGAGAGCAACATAAAATCTTGCGCCGCCATGGTGTCGATTTTCAACCCAAATCCGACCTTGGTGCGCTTCAGCAACCAGTTTGCAAAAATGCAGACCTAAGCCTCGACCGATTCGTAGATCCTTGCCATCCTTCTTTTTGAAAAACATGTCAAAAATGTGTGGAAGGTCCAGAGGATCGATTCCTGTCCCCTCATCTTCGACGGTGATGATGACGTGTGAGGACTGCTTATGCGTATGGTCAACATTGGACCGTGGATCTTGTTGCGAGAGGACGGATAAAGTGACAACTCCATGAGTTGGTGAGTACTTCAGGGCGTTGTGAACGAAATTAATTATGACCCTTTGCAGTCGACGACGATCACCGGGGAGGAACAATGCTTCCTTAGGTCCCAGGACTTGAATGGTCATTCCCAGAGCCTCAGCTTCTCCTTTAAACAGATGGGACACTTCTTCCAGAAGGGGCTTGACGGAAAAGCGTGAAATTTTGAGGGGAAGGCCCATATAGGTTTCCTGATAGACATCAAGCATGTCATTAATCATGCCAAGAAGCATGTCTGTGGTGAATTGCAGGTCTGTGACCATTTGTCGCACTGGCTGTCCGGTTAACTCAGGCTGATCGTAAAGGAGTTCGAGTGTTTTTTTGGTGCCCGCCAGTGGATTACGGATATCATGTGCAAACATAGAGGCAAATTGACTGAGTGAAGCTAACTGCTCTGATCGAATCAGCTGTTGCTCAAGGCGTCTTTTTTCGGTGACATCGGTCAGTTGAACCAAGATAGCCGGGATTGCACCATCCATGACCATGGGAATGAGGGCGACTTCCATGGTCAGAACAGACCCACCCTTGAGCTGGACATGCACATGGCTTCCCGTATGTTCGTTTTTTGTTGTGAGTACGTGTTCAAGGCATTGAGTGAAATGTTGACGATCCTCCTCAATCACTAACATCGATGATGGTTGCCCAACGATCTGTGAAGATGGTTGGGCAAGTATGTGCTCGCCTCGATGGTTGATATCCTGAATCGTTCCATTCACGTCAACAATCAACATGCAATCCACCACATGATCCCAAAGCGTACGATAATGGTCTTCAGAAAGGGAAAGCTCCTGGTTGCTCTGCTCAAGTTCACGCATATAGCGCCGGGTTTCTTGCTTGGCCATCCGAAGCCGTTCCGCAAGGGCGTTGAATGCTTCTGAGAGGGTGTGAATTTCTTGTGGTCCTGTGATGTGCAATGGTGGAGGAGTCTGAGACTCTCCTAACCGTGGTACATAGTCAATAAGCCTATTCAATGGGTGAATGAGACGCGAACTCACTCTTGATCCGATGAGAGTAAGAAGTATGGTTGTCACGAGCCAAAATCCGCCCAGCTTCCACATCATGGAATATACTGGGGCGAAGGTTTCTTGCGGATCCTGTCGCACAACCATCTGCCATGTCTTGTCTTGCACTATGGGCCCTTCCAGACTGACGGTAGCCATACCAATGATTCCGCCGGTTTGCCCGTGCCCATCCTCTTGGACTTCAATCCACTTGGGACCCGCGTTATTTCCTCTGTTCGTTAATCCTTCAACTCTCGTGTGACGTGAAGCCGGACAGACTGGACAGAGCAGCACGTTTCCAGTCTCATCCACGAGCATGAGATTGCCCGTCTCTCCAATGCTCAGGCGGAGGGCGGGATCAAAAAGAATGTCGGTTCCCACGGAAACCTTGATCGCGCCAATGACAGACTGGTTTTCATGCCTGATTGGGACGACAATTTCCCAAAATCCCTTCCCGTTCGGGCCGACTTGAATATCACCTGTCCAAGCCCTCCCTTGCCCAAAGACGACGGGCTACCAAGGTTGCCGGGCGTAATAGTCTTGTGTGGCTTGGCTCGTGCTTCCTCCTGCCAATCGACCATCTTGGGTATAATAAGGGCAAACGATTGGAAGTAACGCCGTTGGTTCTCTCGCCATTCTTGAAATCCGGGACGATCCAGCGAGAGCCGATCATCATGGGTGATGGCCTGGCGAACATCTGGCAGCATGC
>SMVA01256692.1_pt1 | contig 12899 bp, 12 predicted proteins | sample 2456451 | NCBI WGS metagenome assembly SMVA01 (sample SAMN11095933, study PRJNA526329) | marine sediment metagenome | biome: Marine sediment; feature: Surficial sediment; material: Deep marine sediment; isolation source: Hadal surficial sediment | place: Pacific Ocean | collected 2014-05 | depth...
CTATTTCATCAATGACGTCGGTCTGAAATCGGGTGACCCCATAGACTTTAATCGCCTGCAACTGGATTTGAGTTTCAAATATTGACTGGCGTAACCTGACCGGCGGGTATACAGCACAGACATTATCTAACACGGGTCCTTTTGCGGCCCGATTTGTTTTAAGATACGGATTGTTTTCAAAACCAAACCTAACAGCTCGTATTGCATGAATATCACAAATTACAATTGGGTATGGCTAAGCTTGCTGTTGGTCTCACTGGCAAGCGCCGGTTCGGTTTTCGCGCAGACAACCGATTCCGGCAAAACAGAAACAACGACTGAATTATCAGAAGCCGAAAAAAAACAACAGGAAGCTTCCGCAGACGTGAGGGATGCGGTACACGAAAACCTCAGCACCTTGCATGATGATATCGATGCGGCTAATCAACAGGAAGCCAGGCTTGAGGAGATTGAAACTGACACAGAAACATCCCGGCAAGAAGCTGAGCAACAGCTTACCGAAGAGGCTGAGCCTAAATCCCTTTGGACTCACTTCTTGTCAATCCCTGATTACTTGCAATCTGTGCCGGACAGGCTGCCATGGATTCGTGAACGCGGACTGATATTTTTTGGTCGCTTTGAGTTTGATGGCGCTTACTACAGTTCCGGCATTACCAGTAGCGACTCGGGATTCAGGGTTCGAAGCCTGCGTGTCGGTCTGGCCAAAGCATTCAAATATAATATTTCCGCCAAGGCTGAATTTGATCTGACAGATGGCGACAATAATTTTACCGATTTGTACGCACGTTATCACCACAAACGCTTTGGTGTATTTACGGTCGGTAACCAGCGGGTTGCACAAACTATTGTCAATCAGACATCTAGAATCTCCCGCAACTTTATGGAAGAACCGCTACCGGCCGAGGCTTTCGGTCTGGGCCGCAGACTGGCGCTAGGCTGGGATACACATTTGAAAAAAGCTGGTGTGCACGTCACCCTGTTTGGCCCCGACCTGAATGGCAGCATCGGTGATTACGGCTCCGCCGCCCGTATTTATTTCAACCCGACTCGTGCCCGATTCAGTGTTTTTCATGTCGGTGGTTCATATGTGTCGGAAAAAATGAGTCGCAAGACCCGTTTTTTCTCCCACCCCGAGTCGCGCGTAACCAGTGAGAGGCTGGTGGACACAGGTCTTTTTGATGATGTCAGCAACCAGAATATATATGGTCTGGAAATCGCCGGGGCTAAAAACTCACTGATGTTCCGCAGCGAATTTTTTCGCGCCACCTGGAATCAGGAAGATAGTAAAGATCCTTTATTCAAAGGTTTTTATGCCCAGGTCAGCTGGATCCTGACAGGAGAATCTTTTAAGTACACCAACGGCAAATTTCTTCGCATACGGCCGCAAAATCCACGCGGTGCATGGGAGCTCGCCGTTCGCATTTCCAAGGTTGACCTGAATGACAAAGCAATAACCGGTGGTGAAGAGAGAAATCTCACCCTGGCTCTCAACTGGTATTCTCCCCGCAACCAGTTTCGCCTGATGTCCAATCTGATTTTTGTACGGACGGACGAAAATGCCGGCAATGAAGAGCCGACAATTATTCAAATCAGGGCGCAATTGCATTGGTAATAACAGTGGTTACACCTGACGTGAATCCGACCGGCAACTGGCGACCTACGGCCCAACCCGCGGCGTTGAAAGCGCGCGCGTGTTTGCTGCAGGACATTCGCAGCTATTTTGCGCAAAGGGATGTTATGGAGGTTGAAACCCCGCTGTTATCATCAGCTGGCAACACAGACCCTGAGATCAACTCAATCCGTACAGATCGTGGCGACTACTTGCGCACCTCGCCTGAATTTGCGCTAAAACGATTGTTGGCCGCCGGCAGTGGCGATATTTTTGAGTTGGGCCGGGTTTTCCGTGCTGACGAATCCGGCCGCTATCACAATCCCGAATTCACCATGCTGGAGTGGTACCGAACAGGTTTCAGCTATCACCGTTTAATGGATGAAGTTGCCGCTCTGGTCAAACATTGCGGGGCCGGGAAATTCGATCACTGGCAACTCGAAAAGATCAGTTACAGGCAACTTTTTCAACGTCATATTGACCTCGACCCAACGACTGCGGACGTCCCCGAACTGGTTGCTGCAGCCAAAAAATACGGTATCTATGATTTAGAACTGGATCGAAAACAATGGCTGGACCTGCTGATCTCTCATGTGATCCAGCCGGCTCTCCCCGAAAAAGCCCTGACATTTGTCTTCGATTTCCTCCCGGATCAGGCTGCACTGGCCAATATCCGCCAGGATTCGCCACCGGTCGCGGAACGCTTCGAACTCTACCTTGGGCGAACAGAGCTTGCCAACGGCTATCAGGAATTGACCGATGCCGCAGAACAAAAACGCCGTTTTGAAGCAGACAACGCACAACGCAAAAGCCGTGGTTTGCAAACCTACACCGTGGACAAACATCTAATCTCAGCGCTTGAACACGGTCTGCCTGAATGTGCCGGTGTCGCGTTGGGTGTCGACCGGTTATTACTACAAATCTGTGACGCGGACAGCTTACAGGCTATCCTTTCTTTCCCATTTTCAAATGCCTGACACTACAGGATTTACCAATGAATCGTACTTTCTCCCTGCGCTCCATCATTATCACGCTGGCTTTCCTTTTTGCAGTACCGGTCACGGCACAAGAACAGCAGTCAGGTCCACTGTTTTACAAAGCAGATGGCGGCGGCGTGCACCAAACCGAAGTTGACCTCACCGATGGCAGTGGCGGGTTCGCCGTCGATCGCTGGTTTGTCAGTGCCGGTATGGACTATGTTTGGGATCAGCGTACCTCACTCGGATTGTCCGTGGCTGGCGGTCAATCCAGTTACGAATTTAACCCACTCGCAGACCTGGGTGGCGGTGACCCCTGGAACAAAATCGAAGATGCCCGCCTGTCAGTGACCTGGCGTTTCGGCTTCGGGGACACGGGTACGTTCATACTGATCCCGACAGCACGAGTTAATGGTGAAAACGGTGCCAGTACGGGTGATAGCGTAACTTACGGCTTATATGCTGCTGCCACCTGGCGGATTAATGAACGTCTGACAATCGGGCCCGGCATCGGTGTGTTCACAAGACTTGAAAATGGCGCCAGGGTCTTTCCGTTCCTGGCGATCGAGTGGGACATCACGGAACGTTGGAACCTGTCTACCGGTCGTGGACTGGCGGCCTCACAAGGCCCCGGCCTGACTCTCAGTTACAAGTTAAATGAAGATTGGTCTCTCGGGCTTTCGGGTCGGTATGAGGACATAGAATTCCGGCTCGACGATGAAGGCCCGGCAGCCAATGGCGTGGGCCGTGACCAATCCCTGCCACTTGTGTTTATCGCCACGCTGGACCCGAGCCCGAAGTTCAGTCTGTCAGTTTTTGCCGGTATCGAAATCGGCGGGACACTGACGCTTAAAGACACAAGTGGTAATAAATTGGAGAAAAGCGACTATGATCCTGCCCCGATTTTTGGTGCAGCTTTTGAAGCCCGGTTTTAGCCCGGCAATATTACCTGCACCTCCAGGCCACCGCTCGGCCGATTACTCGCACTTATCTTTCCACCCAGGCGCCGCACTGCAGATGCCGCAATCGCCAGACCCAGCCCGTGACCGGAGAACTGCCCTGCACTACCCCTGGCACGCGCCTCATCCACTCGATAAAATGGCTCAAAAATTCGCAGCAAATGCTGTTCTGCAATACCGGGACCTGAATCTTTGACACTGATGATAATCTCCTGCTCAGATGAAGATGTCCCAGTGACGTGGATAGCACCGTTTTCACCACCGTGGATCAGGGCATTCCGCAGCAAGTTCTCAAACACCCGCCAGAGCAAGTCCCGGTCTGCATTGATCTGCAACGGAGCAGTCGCATCCAGTACGATCTGATCACCGCCATCAATGATCTCGTAATTCACGGTTTCCACCAGGTCCTGCAGCAATTCTACCAGATCAAAACGTTGCTTTTTCAATTCCTGCGGAGACGATGATTCACGTAACAAACTGAGTACTTCATCAATCAGTTTCTCAAGTCGCTCAGCTTCGAGTTCAATACGGTTGAGTTCCACGGCCACCAGGTTTTGGTCCTTGTTACGGGCGATTTCAAGCGCCACACGCAATCTTGCCAGCGGTGATCGTAATTCGTGGCTGACATCGCGTAACAATCGCCGATTGGCCTGTTGCGCTAGTTGCAAACGGCCTGCCATTTCGTCCATATCCAGGGCCAGTTGCCCAAATTCATCCTTGCGACGGTCCAGCGGAGCGCCGACCCTGACAGACAGGTCACCGGTCGCCAGTTGCCGACTGGCGCGGCTCAGTTGTCCCAATGGCGCTGCCAGATAACGCGCCAATAACAGGCTGACCAGGGCGCTGATCACCGCTGCCACTATCAATCGCATCCCAACCCCGCGCGGTCCGGGCGCCAGCAAAGCACGTGGCGGTCTGCGGGCAACGCTGACCAGGGTGTAGGTCCGCCCGTCAGCACTTTCCAATTTCCTGTGGGAAACCTTAATACGGTCCTTCCGCAGTTTATTCAGTACGCGATCACGACCCAGCAACTCGTTGCCATCGGTATCCAGTACAAAAATGTTGTCCCTTAGCCCCCGTGGTAAATTGCGCAAAGCACGTTTTGCCCGTTGCTCTCCACCCTCGTCCAGCTCGCGCTCCAGCCTGTCCATAAAACGATCCAGATTGGCTTTATACCCGGATCCCGGTTCTTCCATGACGTTTTGCATAATCAGCGACTGGTTGATCCAGCTAACCACCACCGTGAAGGCCATGATGCTCAGCCAAATTGCCAGGAACAGCTTCCAGAACAGCCGCGGCATTAGTGTTCCTTCAACATGATAATTGCGGATTCAGCGCCGCTGTGGGGTTTCGCAGCAAGGCACAGTGTGCAGTGAATGGCTGGTCCTTTACAAGCACTGCAACACAGCGGCGGAATCTCACAGCAGCGCCCTGCGGGTTGACTTGTCAGTGCCCATGGACGTCGTTGCACCTCTTGCCAAAGACTCAGGCCATTAGCTGCGAGCCGCGCCTTGCCATGAACACTGACAAGCCAACTGCATCCGTAATTATCATGTTGAAGGAGCACTAGCCATTAACCCCTATTCGGTATTGATAGCCAATGCCACGGATGGTTTCAATCCGCTCATTACCGTCTTTAGCTCGTCCCAGTTTTTTGCGCAGATTGCTGACATGCATGTCGATACTTCGGTCGTAAGCCACCGGCTCGCGGCCCAGGGCGGCGAGGTATAAATCCTTTTTCTCAACCACTACACCACTATGTTGCAACAATAACTGGATGATGCTGAACTCGGTGCTCGTGAGGTTCATCACCTGACCATCACGCCGAAGTTCGCGGCTACCCTGGTTCATTACCAGATCGCCTACCTCCAGGGTCGCAACAGTTGAATGGGCATTGGATCGCCTTAAAATTGCACGAATACGGGCCAGTAACTCACGCGGGTTGGCTGGTTTGGCCAGGTAATCATCCGCTCCAAGCTCCAGACCAATAATGCGGTCAAGATCATCTCCGCGCGCGGTCAACATGATCACCGGCAGCTCGGATTCCTTACGCAGCCTGCGCAACACATCAATACCGTTCATACGCGGCATCATGATATCCAGCACCATGGCGTCCAGACCCGGACGGCGGGATTCAATCAGTGCCTGCTCGCCATCGTGCGCGAGCCGGACATCGAAGCCCTCCTGACCCAGATACTCGCGCAGCAGTTCGCACAGTTCGGTGTCATCATCCGCTATGAGTATAGTTTGTGGCATATGATTACCCATTGATTATCAGCCCCGATTTTAACCAACAGGAGCCATTTTGGGGTGGCTTTACCTTTCTTTACACAAGCCTAACCCAAGCAGACAATGAAATGGTGTCTTATAACGTGCAAGCAATATCACTCACCACCAAAGGACAATAGACATGAACAAGTTCATCATCACCATCATCAGCACACTGCTGCTAACCGTCACGGGTTCGATAATGGCGCAAGATTCGGACGGCGAGTTCGGAAAGAAAGGCAGACACCATCAACGCGGAATGCAGGCCGACCCCATTGTTGATCAAGTTATGCGCGCTATAAAGCGCCTGGACCTGGATGACGAACAAAAGGCCAGCATCAAATCAGTTATGCAAACGCTTAAGGCAGACACCCGTCACATCATGCATCAGACCAAGGCCGGCCACCGACAACTCAGAGAGTTGATCAAAGCCGAAAACTACGATGAAATAGCGATCGCGGCATTGGCTGAAAAAGAAGGCAAGTTGGCAACCGAACGCATGATCCTCACCAGCCGGGCCTTGTCGGAAATCTATAGCAATCTCACAGATGAGCAGCAGGATGAGCTCAACGCCATGGCTGACGAGCGCATGGAAAGAAGAGGTGAAACGCGTAAACACCGTTCTGAGGATGAGAAAAACAGTACTTGAAGCGTGGAACTTTTACCGGAATCAGCAATTTCCAGACAATTCCGGTCGGCTTTCCGGTTTATCTGGTTGTTTACATGTAATTCATGCACGCTAAGAAGTTAGATATGCGTTGGAAAAGTGGCAGACAACCCGGTTGAATTTTAAGTGGAAAATATGACAATTTTGTTACAACGACAGCACTGTGTTGATGTAAAATTGCGGCGAAAAGATACACTCTGATTTTGTCGACAAAGTCCGGTTCTAATTGGGAGAAACGAATGTCAGGCAGTTACCTTAGCGGCATCTTCGGGAAGTCACCCGTCAGACCACTGCAGGAACATATGGATATGATTGTTTCCTGTGTTAGCGAACTGATCCCGTTCACGCGCGCGGTACTCACCCGTGACCAACAGGGTCGCGTGGAGCATCACAAAAAAATCGTTGCCAAGGAACACGAGGCAGACGCGCTTAAAAAGGAATTGCGTCTGCACCTGCCCAATAGCCTGTTTATGCCCATCGACCGTCGTGATGTGCTGGAAGTGCTGACCATGCAGGACATGGTTGCCGGCCGCGCCAGAAATGTTGCCGGCCTGATCATCGGTCGTGATATGCAAATTCCCGACAGCATGGCGAAGGGATATGAAGAATTGGTCCAGCGCAGCGTCGACGCCTGCACTGCGGCTCAAATTGCCATCCGGGAATTGGACGAATTGATTGAAACAGGGTTCGGCAAAGCGGAACGCGAGCGCGTCGGCGGTTTGCTCTATGAACTGGATGTAATCGAACAACATACCGATGAACAGCAGGTTAACTTGCGCCACGAGCTGTTCAAACTTGAAGATGAATTGCACCCGGTCAATGTCATGTTTCTGTACAAAATTATCGATAGTACCGGTGGTATTGCTGACCGCGCACAACGCGTCGGCAGCCGTTTGCTGCTTATGCTGGCACGCTAGGGGATAGAAAAACAATGGAATTCTCACTCTGGTATTTGGGCCTGGCGGCGGCATTCGGCCTGTTCATGGCCTGGGGTATAGGTGCTAACGACGTCGCCAATGCGATGGCCACTTCGGTGGGCTCAAAAGCACTGACCATCAAACAAGCTATCCTGGTTGCAGCAGTATTTGAATTTGCCGGCGCATTTCTCGCCGGTGGCCAGGTTACCTCGACCATCCGCAAAGGCATTCTTGATGCATCGGCAGTTGAGGGTAATCCCGAGCTTTTGATTTTCGGAATGCTGGCTGCCTTGCTGGCGGCCGCGGTGTGGTTATTAATTGCCTCCAGTAGAGGCTGGCCGGTGTCCACCACCCACTCGATCGTGGGTGCCATCGTTGGTTTTGCCGTCGTCGGTATTGGTGTGGAATCTGTACACTGGTCAAAGGTCGGCACCATTGCGGCATCCTGGATCGTGTCACCGATGCTCTCGGGTGTACTTGCGTTTTTCATATTTATGAGCGTTCAGAAGTTGATACTCAGTACTGATGACCCGCTAAAAAATGCACTCAAATATGTACCCATTTATATCTTTGCGGTGGGATTCATCCTGGCCCTGGTTACCCTTCTCAAAGGCCTCAAGCATATAGGTCTGGATTTAAGCACCGGCGAGTCGGTGATGGTGGCGGTTGGCAGTGGCTTTGTCACCATGTTCATCGGTATCGCGGCGATCAAGAGAATTAAAATCGATCCGGATGCGGACGCAAATTTCCGCTTTACAAATGTTGAGAAAATATTTGGAATCCTGATGATTTTTACCGCCTGCGGCATGGCCTTCGCACATGGCTCCAACGATGTGGCCAACGCGGTAGGCCCGGTCGCGGCGATCGTGAGTATCGTTAAAACCGGCACCGTTACACAGAGTTCGCCATTGGCTACCTGGATACTACTGCTCGGTGCTGTTGGTATCGTTCTGGGTCTGGCCACTTATGGCTGGCGTGTGATCCGCACTGTCGGAAAAAATATCACTGAATTGACGCCGTCACGCGGTTTTGCAGCCGAGTTGGCAGCCGCCTCGACGGTTGTGATCGCATCCGGGACCGGTATTCCAATTTCCACCACTCACACACTGGTAGGCGCTATTTTGGGTGTCGGTATCGCCCGGGGTATTGGTGCGCTGAATTTGCGGGTGGTGCGCAATATCATGCTGTCGTGGGTAGTGACACTGCCGGCCGGCGGCATTCTGGCCATCATATTTTTCTTCATCCTGAAGGGCCTTTTCTACACCGGCCCGGCCATTTGAACAAACAGATCAAGTGAGTTCCGGCGGAAAATTTCTTCAAACAACTTTTGAACAGAAAATTACTGCGCTTTTAGTGCGGCTGGGTATCTCTCGCGACTACGGGGTTAAACACCAGTTGGATCTTTGCGAAGAGTGCACCCGGCCCGTATCGATTGGTAAGGATATGTTTGATCGTGAGCAGAGCATGACCCCTCATGCTGCCCGCGCATGGTCTGACATGAAAGACGCGGCGGCATCTGCAGGAATCGAGTTGCAGCTTGTTTCCGCCTTTAGGTCGGTTGATTACCAGGCAGGCATCATCCAAAGAAAACTTGATAGCGGCCAAAGTATAGAACAAATTCTCAAAGTCTCAGCCGCACCCGGTTATAGCGAGCATCACAGTGGTAATGCACTGGATATTTCCACACCGGAGTTTGAACCGCTGGAAGAAGAGTTTGAGAACAGCCCGGCATTTGAATGGCTGAAAAAATCAGCAGGGACTTTTGGTTTCAGATTGTCTTATCCAAGAAACAACCCACACGGGGTTTGTTATGAGCCCTGGCATTGGTGCTGGACTAGTGCACCCGATTGGAAATCTCTTCCGGAGCAACGCTAATCTTCTTTGAGCCGGGGTTTACATCAAACGGCAATTCAGCCCCAAACGGGTCAATAAACCGCGCAATTCCTGCGCCAATAACGGATAAATCTGGCGAGCCAGGCTGGCATGGTGGGACGGTAAACTGTCACCGGAATCCATCTCCATCAGCCTTGGCGTCAGGTTCATTTTGGACGTCCGTCAACGATATCAGGCTACCAACATGAGGTGTATGGCCAGTTTATTCAAGCAATGTCGTCCACCACCCGCCAGAAATACCAACTGGCCACGGAACGAAAAGGGGCCAGGTGTTGTGTCACCTCCAATACCTGATCCGGTTTGGGTAATTCAGGTAATTGATAAGTGTGCTGAACGCCCTTCTGGATACCCAGGTCTGCCGCCGGCATGACGTCCGGTCGCCCCAGCGCAAACATCAGGTGCATCTGCGCGGTCCATGGTCCGATACCACGCACCCGGCAAAGCGTTTCAATGACCGCGTCATCATCCAATGATGCCATTTTCCTGGCATTCGGCAGACTACCTGAACAGACGTGTTCAGCCAGATCAATCACCGACAATGCCTTGTTATTGGAAAGACCAACTGCGCGTAATTCCTGCACCGAAAAGTCAACGGCCACGGATGCCCTGGGCACATTATCTTCAAATAATCCTTCAAAACGGCCGTAGATGGTTGCTGCCGCCTTACCGGATAATTGCTGGTAGGTGATCGAGCTTGCCAGCGAGGTGAACAAATCATAATTCTTTGGAATTTGCAGCGTAAATGCACCTTTCTCACGGATCAAACTGGCAATATTTGTACAACTCGATTTCAGCGTAGCAACGGCCTGCTTCCTGTTGTACCGAAGCCTGCTCATGGTGTGTCCAAAGGTTTTAACACATCCTCAGGTTTTTTAGCCATGGCGTCGTACTTTCGCTTGCTGATGCCATAAACCCAAGCGTGAGTTTTTTGATTGATTTCGGCGACTCTGGCGGCGATATCTGCCAACGCCCTCTTTTCGATTTCCTGCTGTTCAGCAGTAGCACTATTTTCTGATGCTTGATTGGTAACCACCTTTGCTGCCGGGTGGTTGGCCTGTAAACGTAGCAAGTGCTGGTCATCGGACTCGATCAATTCCACGATAATTTCAACACCGGAGAACATCAGCAGACGCATTCTTACTGCATCATCCCAATCGATGCCATCTGCGGCCTTGACTGTCTCCAATTCAAGCATGGATAAAACTGAGCCGAGTGAGTTCACCGCCCAGCTACTCTTGATTTCCCGGTCCTCGGGTAATCCCGCAAAATCAAAATCCGTCTGATCTGCTGAAATCCTCATCACCAGCAGCTTGTCTCCCCGTGGATGAATAATTTCCACTTCGGCAACTTCTGATGAGCCGATATCAATGATGCTTGAATCCACCCAATCCAGTAATTCGGTCGAAACATCAAGCCTGCGATCAATCTCAGCACTGGCAGCCTGATCGAGCAAGCGTACGTATTGCCCCTGCCGGCCTTGTGTCTGATGTCCGATCAAGATTCCGCTGGTCTGGCCAGCAACGCTGATGTTGAGCAACACGCTTCCGGCATCGTCCGAATCAATGTCTTCAACCCCCAGCCGTGCATAGTATTCCGGTTTGTCGGTCTTGACTGCGACCACCCTCGCCTGGGCCAGGGCCGCAAGTAACGGCTGTAATTTGCCCCAGTTCGCGTGATAAGCATCCATTTGCTGCAGCCGCCAGCCAGCTTCAGTTTTAATCATGGTCGCAACCACATGATTGCCCGCGGTAACGACTTCAACCCTGTCCACCTCATTGATCTGCTCCGCAATGACGGGTAACAACAAGGCATCCACTGTGGAACTCACCTGCGACCTGTATTCAGGTGTAAATACCACCAGCATCAGGGCAAGTGCTGTTAATATTGCCAGGTAGATGAAACTTCTTTTCATCGCCCACCTCCCTCCTGCCGCTTGCGACGCAACCGCCCAAAGACCAAGCCGGCAACAACGATCAACAGCGGTATCAACACGATGTTGACAAATTTGAGCCGCATCCCCAGCGCCTCGATTTCACGGGACAGGTCGTGTTGCACCTGCCGCAATTCTCTGCGAATCTGCAATTTCCGCTCTACAAACCGCTGCACTTCGTTCTGTTGCTCAAGCGTCAAAACTGTCAGTTCGCTGTCCTGTCTCGCCAATTGCATTTCAGTCAGCTTGCGTTCTGTTTCTGTAAGCTCGGCCTGCAATCGCTCTTCGGTCTCCCGGAACTGGGCTTCTGCGGCCAACCTCAAATCAACTACGCGGTCAAAGGGCTGGGTGGTGCTGGCGCGTGTGCGAATACCAATCAAGTCGGAACTGCCGACTAACTGGTCTGCCGTATTGGCCACCAGCGTACCGTTGTCCGCAAAAGAATTCATAACTGTCTGACCCAGGAAGTTTTGTTTTTGTACCCACAAACGATCGCTCAGAACATCGGTATCGGCAAATAAAACCACGCTGATCCCCGCTGCATCCGACTCGGTAATATGCTCCACTATCGGCCAGCCTTCAGGCACATCCTCAAAAGCAGTCTTTGCCTGGCCCGTTATCCGTGCCGCCAGTGCATACCTATCGCCGGTGGGCTCAAAGCCTTTGGACAGATCCTGCGGGTTGGACAGAAACCTGAATCGTGTCGCATTCATGGGTGCGGAATCCTCGCTGCTTTCGACCAGGGCCTCAAAAACAGTGCTGGCATCCTCTAACGGCGTTAGCCATCCTGTGGTTGAAAAGTTCACCGACTGCAGATCTGCACTGACCACATCGCTATCATTCAAACCATCCGCCTTAACTGACAATATCCCCAGGTGACGGACCGGTGCTTGCCCCTGGGCAATATTAACCTGCAAGGCATAACCACGGTCGGCAATTACGCGGTCGCTGTCAAAGTGCACACCCCAGGCTTGCAACAATGGCCCCAGCGATGAGCTGCCACCAGCGTTCATCCTGGCCATCGGGTCGTTGGGGTCACCGCCCAGGTCAAGTTCTGCCAACGGGTCCATGAAAGCCAAAACCCGGCCACCGCGAAGCGCAAACTGGTCAATCTGATAGAGCATGCTGTCATTCAGATCGGCCGGGTGTACCAGTACCAGTAACTCCAGGTCATGCGGCAATGAATCAGCATCGATAGGGATATCCTGCAATTCAAAAATCTGGTTGAATTGTTGATAAATGACCCAGGCCTCACGCACGCTCTGGGTGGCCGGATCGTAGCCACCCTTTATATCCAGACCGGAAATCAATCCAACTTTCTTGTGTGTCGGACGCGACAACGAGGAGATAATCTTGGCAAGATCGTATTCAAGAAACTTCTCTTTTTCCGGTTGCAGAAATGGCATCATTTGTAGACCATCGAGAGAGTTGCTTCCTACCAACCCAAAATAAAGCGTATCGCCTGCAGCGCCCACCGCCACGCCCTGCAAGCCATACTGTGCAGCCTGGTCTTCCTCGGGTGAAAATGGTTTGGGATCGACCCGCTGCAGAGTCAGTTTGCCGCCACTGGCCTGCACGAATTCTTCCAGCATCTCACCGGCCCAGCGTGCATAACTGCGAAACTGGGGCAGATCACGACTGACGTCTTCAGAAAAATACAACTGAAGATGTACTGGTTC
>SMVA01021449.1_pt1 | contig 12895 bp, 12 predicted proteins | sample 2456451 | NCBI WGS metagenome assembly SMVA01 (sample SAMN11095933, study PRJNA526329) | marine sediment metagenome | biome: Marine sediment; feature: Surficial sediment; material: Deep marine sediment; isolation source: Hadal surficial sediment | place: Pacific Ocean | collected 2014-05 | depth...
GACTACTTCGAGAAAAAGAGCTTTGGAATAAAACAACAGGAGAAAGTAAATTAAATTATAATAGTGAATTTGTAAATTGTTTAATTAATAACATAAACAACAAAGACATCAAAAAAACTCTTCTTTCTCATAGAGAAGTAAATTCGTTAAATCCTAAAATTCTAGCAGACGTATATAGAATAAATATACGTGATGCCCATTCGGACAAATATTTTGCAATGTTTTTAGCCCTGGACACTTATTATCAATATATTATAGATATTGATTTTACGGAAATCAATACAAATGAGTAGAAAGAATCTACAGCATATGACTTTTTCAAAAGAAAACGTCACACCGAATAAAAAATCGGGATCTCAACGGCCTATTAACTTCGTTGCCGGTATCCCTCCCTATTTACGTGGCCCTTACTCAACTATGTATGTTAGAAGACCCTGGACTATACGTCAATATGCAGGTTTTTCTACTGCTGAAGAAAGTAATGCCTTTTACAAAAGGAATCTTGCTGATGGACAAAAAGGACTTTCTATTGCTTTCGATTTAGCTACACATCGTGGTTACGACAGTGATCATGAACGTGTGGTTGGGGATGTAGGAAAAGCGGGTGTTGCCATTGACAGTGTTGAAGATATGAAGATTTTATTCAATCAAATACCTTTGGATAAAATGAGTGTATCTATGACAATGAATGGTGCTGTTCTACCAATAATGGCATTTTACATTGTAGCTGCGGAAGAACAAGGAGTCCCAAGTAAAGCACTTTCCGGTACCATACAAAACGATATTTTAAAGGAGTTTATGGTTAGAAATACATATATCTATCCGCCAGGTCCTTCTATGGTAATTATGAGTGATATCGTTAAGTTTGTCACTTTGAAAATGCCAAAATATAACCCAATTTCTGTTTCCGGTTACCATATGCAAGAAGCCGGTGCTACCTGTGAAATTGAATTAGCATATACACTGGCAGATGGTTTAGAATATATACGAACCTTATTAAAATCTGGTTTAGATATCGATTCTTTCGCACCACGTATTTCTTTCTTTTGGGCAATTGGGATGAATCATTTTAAGGAAATAGCCAAATTACGTGCAGCAAGAATGCTTTGGGCAAAAATGGTTAAACAATTTAAACCTAAAAATCAAAGATCATTATCCTTAAGAGTTCATTGTCAAACAAGTGGATGGAGTTTAACCCAACAGGACCCTTTTAATAATATAGCAAGAACTTGTATAGAAGCTACTGCTGCTGTTTTTGGCGGCACACAATCTCTACATACGAATGCGCTTGATGAAGCGATTGCACTTCCAACCGATTTTTCTGCCAGAATAGCCAGAAATACACAAATTTACATTCAAGAAGAAACACAAATTACAAAAACTGTCGATCCTTGGGCAGGAAGTTATTATATAGAGAACTTAACTGAAAACATTGCTCAAAAAGCTTGGAAATTAATACAAGAAGTGGAAGAACTTGGGGGTATGACCAAAGCCATCGAAGCCGGTATTCCTAAACTTCGCATTGAAGAAGCCGCTGCTCGAAAACAAGCCAGAATAGATAGCGGACAAGATATTATCGTTGGAGTAAACAAATATCGCTTGAAAAAAGAAGATCCTCTTCAGATTCTTGATGTTGACAATCAAAAAGTACGATTAACTCAAATAGAACGTTTAGAGCTAATTAAATCTGAAAGAAATACACAAAAAGTAACTAAATCATTATCGAAATTAACCCAATGTGCTAAAACAGGTGATGGAAATTTATTAACTTTAGCTATTGAAGCGGCTCGTGAAAGGGCAACTTTGGGTGAAATTTCGAATGCATTGGAAAAAGAATTTGGAAGACATAAAGCACAAATTAAATCTTTTAGTGGCGTGTATAGTAAAGAAATAAAAAAAGACCCCTCTTTTGAAAAGGCAAGAAAACTTGCTAACAAATTTGCTGATTTAGAGGGAAGGCGTCCTCGTATTATGATTGCCAAAATGGGACAGGACGGTCACGATCGTGGTGCCAAAGTAGTTGCAACAGGTTATGCTGATGTAGGATTTGACGTAGATATAGGTCCATTATTTCAAACTCCAAATGAAGCGGCTCAACAAGCAGTAGAAAACGATGTGCATATTCTGGGTATTTCTTCTCTTGCAGCGGGGCATAAAACACTGGTGCCTCAGGTTATTGAAGAATTAAAAAAACAGGGACGTGAAGATATTATGGTGATTGTTGGGGGAGTTATTCCTCCACAGGATTATTCATTTTTATTCGATGCAGGAGCGGTCGCCATTTATGGTCCTGGTACTAGAATAAGTGATACAGCTATAGATTTACTTCAGATATTGATAGATTCGGTTGATTGATAATAAATATATAATAAAAACCCATCGATTAGGGTTGCGAAATTGGACACCTAGTGATATAGTTCCTTTTATTGAAATGAGTCAGGATCCAGAGGTAATGAATTATTTTCCGAAGTTACTTTCTGAAGAAGAATCAAAAGATTTTATTATTAGTATGCAAAGGCATTTTAAAGATTTCGGATTTTGTTATTTTGCCATTGACATATTAAAAAATGAAAAATTTATAGGCTTTACAGGATTGTTACATCAAACTTTTGAAAGCGACTTTACACCTTGTGTTGATATGGGTTGGAGACTAAAACAATCAGCATGGGGAATGGGCTATGCCACTGAAGCAGCTAAAGAATGTTTAAAATTTGCCTTTAATATTCTAAAACTAAATGAGGTCTATTCATTCGCTACCAATAATAATATACGCTCTGAAGCCGTGATGAAAAAAATAGGGATGAATTTTGTTGGCACGGTGCAACATCCTATGATCGTGGGTGATCATAGATTTAAACATTGTGTGGTCTATAATATTAAAAAAATAAAATAAAATGAATTATACTCAAAGAATGTTACGCGATAACGCTTTTAAAGGAAAGACTATAGTAGTAACTGGTGGTGGCAGCGGTCTGGGAAAAGCAATGACTAAATACTTTTTGGAGTTAGGAGCTAATGTAGTTATTACTTCCAGAAATATTGAAAAACTTGAAAAAGTTAAAATAGAACTGGAAGGAAAAACTAAAGGAAAAGTATTACCTGTGGCTTGTGATGTAAGGCATTACGAACAAGTTGAAGCCATGGTAAAAACCTCAGTGAACACTTTTGGAAAAATAGATGCATTGCTAAACAATGCTGCTGGAAATTTTATTTCACCCACCGAAAGACTTTCTGCAAATGCTTTTGATACTATTATAGATATTGTTTTAAAAGGCACTAAAAACTGTACCCTTGCTTTTGGGAAGCATTGGATTACAAACAAAGAAACAGATAAAGTAATTTTAAACATAGTAACAACCTACGCCTGGACAGGTTCTGCCTATGTTGTTCCAAGTGCTACTGCAAAAGCTGGAGTGCTAGCAATGACACGTTCTTTGGCTGTGGAATGGGCAAAATACGGATTTCGTTTTAACGCTATTGCACCAGGTCCTTTCCCAACAAAAGGAGCTTGGGATAGATTACTACCAGGAAATCTAAAAGAAAAATTTGACCTTGCTAAAAAAGTTCCCTTAAAACGGGTTGGGGAGCATCAGGAACTTGCCAATTTAGCTGCGTATTTGATTTCAGACTTTTCAGCTTATATAAATGGTGAAGTCATAACCATAGATGGTGGAGAATGGTTAAAAGGGGCTGGGCAATTTAATATGTTAGATCAAATCCCGGAAGATATGTGGGATATGCTGGAAAAGATGATACGTTCTAAAAAAAGAAAATCCTAAGTAAATTCATTTTAAACTTTTGTGCTAAATGTCCAGGCCTGATAGATTGGAATTGTTTAAATGTTCGTCCATTTCCCTATCATATAAATAAAGAAACAATACAACCATCATATCTCTAAAACCTGAGTAGGGATTATATGTTTCTAAAATTAACTTATATTGATGATCTGCTTTTAATTGAATTCCAACTTCACTAGAATATACAGGAACATTTTTTAGTCCTATCCTGTCCGGGTAATTTTCACAATGAAAAGTATGGATAGCCTCACATAAAGTTATGTCGTATAAAGTTAAAGATTCTGCATTGGGATGTAAATGTGCAGCCATGGCATGTATTCGTGAATCCTCCTTTAAATTCAACTGATAGGTAATATTAAATTCGTAATGATATTTCCCTTTGGGTAATACCCAATGTGAAGATAGTTTAATCCCCTTATCACTCGAAAAAGAATGATTTTTTAAATCTATAGGAACGCAAAGATTAGGATTTTGTTTAGTATCCGGTGAAAACGGGTTTTCTCTGTCATAGTCTTGCAATAACACTAAGGCCTTTGGGGTTAAAGGTTTCAAATGTTTGCCTTTGTCTGCCATTTTAAATTCAATATGATGTTTTACTTTAAAAAAAGCATCTTCAATATTATGATTTAATGTTCGAGATGCCACGATAAATTTTTCATTTTCAGCAATTGGAAATCCAAATCCTTTTGGAAAGTTAAGTTCATTTATCCCATTAGATAAAGTTCCGAATCTAGGATATTGTAAATTGATTCTTTTATTTAAGTTTAAATTACGATAATGAATAGCATCAAAAAAATCTATATTTGTGTGGCATAATAAATCATTATTGTGTTTACTATTACCTTCCCTAAAAACCTCTACTTTGAAACCTGTAATCCATTTGATTCCATTTCCTTCAGGGTTTACGTTTATATTTATAAGTGCTTGTGGACCGTCCATGGATTGATAAATATTATCTATCAACAAATCTGGAGATTGCATTTGAAGTAAATTATCATTATATACAATATCCCATTCATGATCTACCAAACGAAGTGTATGAATTATTTTAGTTTTAACAATGGCTTTGTGTCTATTTGATAGGTTGTAGTACCATATAGAACCTACAATAACACCTGTCAAAAACAAATAAAGGAGAATTTTTAAATTAAGAACCCTTTTGATAATCATAACAAAGGAAAATATTTTCAATTGCTAAGATAAGGATTAAAATAAAGTATTTTTTTACTTTGAGTTTCATGATTTTCCATAGTGAAGACAAGTTTTGTAAATATTCTAGAAAATAAAGGGTATATACCTATCAAATAAAATTAGTGAGTAACTTTAATAATAAAATCTACCTTCTATAAAAATTACTTTTTGAATTTTTGCATCACTCGCAAAAATGTTCAAATCCTGTTAACAAATATCATTTTATATCCACATAATTAATTGTATTTTTATCTCTTAAAATTGCTCTAAATTTATGGGAAAAATTATTGCTATTGCTAACCAAAAAGGAGGGGTGGGTAAAACCACAACTTCGGTAAACTTGGCCGCTTCCTTAGGGGTATTAGAAAAAAAGGTATTGTTGATAGATACAGACCCACAAGCAAATGCCTCATCTGGCTTAGGTGTTGACGTAGAAAATGTACAAAAAGGGACCTATCGCCTTTTAGAACATACTACTTCTGCTAAAGACGCAATAATTTCAACACAATCCCCAAATGTCGACATAATACCTTCACATATAGATTTAATAGCTATTGAAATAGAAATGGTTAACAAAGAAAATCGTGAGTATATGCTTAAAAAAGCAATTGAAAAAATCACTAATAATTACGATTATATAATTATTGACTGTGCACCTTCACTTGGATTGTTAACCCTTAACGCACTTACTGCCGCAAATTCCGTGATGATTCCAATTCAATGTGAATATTTTGCACTAGAAGGCTTGGGAAAACTCTTAAACACAATTAAAAGTGTTCAGAAAATTCATAATCCCGAATTAGATATAGAAGGGATGTTACTAACTATGTACGACTCCAGACTTCGACTTTCTAATCAGGTGGTAGAAGAAGTGAATAAACACTTCGGTAAGATGGTCTTTAAAACAATTATACAGCGTAATGTCAGATTGGGTGAAGCACCCAGCTATGGTGAGAGTATTATTAGTTATGACGCAGGTAGTAAAGGTGCTAATAATTACTTAAGTTTGGCACAGGAATTAATAGAAAAAAATTCTTCAAAATAAATGGCGAAAGCAACAAAAAAACAAGCTCTAGGTCGAGGTCTTGCGGCACTTTTGAGAGATCCATCAAAGGACATAATATCGGCCTCAAATAAAAATGCTGATAAGGTGGTCGGCAGTATTGTTGAGCTGGAGTTAAGTACTATAGAGGTAAATCCTTTTCAACCTCGTACCAGTTTTAATGAAGAATCTTTACGAGAACTTGCATCTTCAATAAAAAAATTGGGCGTAATTCAGCCAATAACCGTTAGAAAACTCGGTTTTAATAAATATCAATTAGTTATTGGGGAACGCAGATACCGTGCTTCAAAACTAATAGGATTAGAATCTATCCCATCATTTATCCGAATTGCCAATGACCAAGATTCCTTGGAATTGGCATTGGTAGAAAACATTCAGCGACAAGATTTAGACCCCATAGAAATAGCATTGTCCTACCAACGGCTTATTGAAGAAATAGAAATTACACAAGAAAAATTAAGTGAAAGAGTTGGTAAAAAACGCTCTACAATAGCTAACTATCTGCGTTTGCTGAAATTAGATCCTATTATCCAAACCGGAATGAGAGATGGATTTATTAGTATGGGACACGGCAGGACGTTAATTAATATTGGAAATCTTAATGACCAACTTTCTATTTATGAAAAGGTTATAATCGAAAATCTTTCGGTACGAGAAACCGAAGCATTGGTAAAAAAATATAAAACACCTATTAAAAAAACTACTAACAAAAAGAAAATACTACCCTCATCTGTTAATAGTGCCAAAAATGAACTTACCGTTTATCTAGAAAGTAATGTGCAAATAAAATTATCTAAATCTGGTAAAGGACAGTTTATAGTTCCTTTTGAAAATAGAGAAGATTTTCTGCGTATCTTGAATTTATTAAAAAGTGAAAAGTAGACTTTTCTGCATCTTATTCTTATTTACGGCAGCTCAACTTTTTGCCCAAAAAACCGATTCACTTTTAATTAATAATGAAAAAGTAATAATTATAAAAGACACTCTTATAAACAAAGAACCCTATGATCCTTTAGCACCCTCTAAGGCAGCATTTTATTCAGCTGTAGTTCCTGGATTAGGACAAGCTTACAACAAAAAATATTGGAAAATTCCTCTTATCTACGCAGGGATGGCCACCGGAGTTTATTTTTATATTCAGAATGATAAGGATTACGATCGTTTTAGAGATGCATACAAAAGACGTTTAGCCGGTTTTACTGATGATGAATTTTATGGAGATGGTGAAAATCCCATTATATCAACCGATAGATTAATCGATGCCCAAAAATCTGCTCAAAGAAATAAAGACCTTAGTATTGTTGTTACCTTGGTATTTTATTTAGTTAATATTATCGACGCCAATGTTGATGCGCATTTAAAACAATACAATGTTAGTGAAGATCTTTCATTACAACCCAATTTTGAATTAAATACCATAAATGCACAAGCCAATTATGGTTTATCTTTAAAATACAATTTTAAATAAAAAACAATAATAATACTTCATGAAAATAGCAATATTGGGATATGGAAAAATGGGTAAGACCATAGAGCGTCTTGCTGGAGAAAGAGGCCATACTATTATTTTAAAAACAAAGAGTGATAGCAACCAAATTAATCTAGCTGAAACAGATGTTGCTATAGAATTTTCAACTCCTGATGCTGCTTTACAAAACATCACTCTTTGCTTAGAGCAGGGTATACCAATAGTTTCAGGTACTACGGGTTGGTTAACCCATTATAATGAAATAATAAATTTATGTGTAAGCCGTAACGGAAGTTTTATCTATGCGTCAAACTTCAGTATTGGTGTAAACCTTTTTTATAACATCAATGAATACGTAGCAAAATTAATGCTTCCATGGACAAAATACAATGTATCTATTGAAGAAATCCATCATATACAAAAAAAGGATTCCCCGAGTGGAACCGCTATTTCTCTGGCTGAAAGTATTATAAAACATTCAGAATATGAAGGTTGGAAACTTGATGAAAAAACGGAAAATAATATTCAAATCTCATCCAAACGAATCAACGATGAAAAAGGTATTCATTGCGTTTCGTATGTTTCAGATAATGATACCATTTCAATTAAACATAAAGCACATAGCAGGGATGGATTTGGTTTAGGTGCAATTCTTGCCGCCGAGTGGCTTCAGAATAAAAAAGGGGTATTTACTATGAAGGATGTACTTAAAATAAATAATATTTGAGATCTTAAAAAAATTAAAAGCAAATAATAATAACTATGACATTTACAACTTTATTACTTTTCATACTTATTGTACAAGTGATTCACTTTGCAGGAACTTGGAAACTTTATACACTGGCCGGAAGAAAAGCTTGGGAGGCCGCAATTCCGGTTTACAATGCAATTGTATTGATGAAGATTATAAACCGTCCTAAGTGGTATACAATTTTATTGTTTGTACCCATTGTAAACCTTATTATGTTTCCGGTGATATGGGTAGAAACCTTACGTAGTTTTGGCAGAAATAGCAATACTGACACTATATTAGGCATCCTTACACTGGGTACATACATTTATTATATAAACTACACACAAAAAGTAACCTATATAAAAGACCGAAGTTTAAAACCCCGTACTTCTGCCGGAGAATGGACAAGTTCTATATTATTTGCGGTAGTTGCAGCAACCATTGTCCATACCTATTTTATGCAGCCTTTTACCATACCAACTTCCTCCCTTGAAAAATCATTATTAGTAGGTGATTTTCTTTTTGTAAGTAAGTTTCATTACGGTGCCCGAACACCTTTGACTCCAATTTCATTTCCAATGGTTCACGATACCATTCCTGTATTACATAAAAAATCATATTTGCCAAATCCTCAAGTATCCTATTTTAGGTTTCCCGGTTTTCAAAATATTAAACACAATGATATTGTTGTTTTTAATTGGCCGGTAGACACAGTAAATGCCTTTCAGCAATATAGCGATGGCAAGTATCATTATAAACCCATTGATAAAAAATCGAATTATGTAAAACGGTGCGTAGGACTTCCCGGTGATTCCCTAGAAGTACGTAATGGTTATGTTTATATAAATGGAAAACAAAATGTGTTGCCGGATAGAGCGAAGCTTCAATTTGCATATGCTCTTTCTGTCAATAAACCTTTAAATTTAAAATATATATCTGAAAGATATGATATAACAGATATTTATCCACTTAATGCTGAAAAAACAACCTATCAAGCTCATATGACTAATGAATCATTTGAGAAATTTAAAAATTACCCCGATATTATCCAGATAATTCCTTTAACAGGAGAAAGAGGAAAATGGAATCCCTCTATTTTTCCTCAGGATCCAAATTTTTCTTGGAATACAAATTTCTTTGGTCCTCTTTATATCCCAAAACAAGGGGTAACTGTTGATATATCTGTAGAAAGTTTACCCCTTTACAAGCGAATTATTGAAGTATATGAAGGAAGTGAGATGGGTATTGATAATACCATTACGCAATCCGGAACTCAGGTTTTTCTAAACGGTTCTACAATATCTGATTATACATTTTTACAAGACTATTACTGGATGATGGGTGATAACCGTAATAACTCTGAAGATGCCCGTATGTGGGGATTTGTACCGTTTAACCATGTAGTTGGTAAACCCGTTTTTGTTTGGATGAGTATTGATAGTAATGCAAAGGGGCTTGCTAATAAAATACGTTGGGATCGATTTTTTACCACAGTAGGTGGAAGTGGAAAACCCATATCATACTTTAAATATTTTTTGATCTTACTGGCAGGTTGGTTTGGGTTTAGCTTCTTTAGAAAGAAAAAGAAAAAGGCATAGATTTAATAAATTAGTCAGTACTAGATAATTCAAATTTTTTATGGTAAACAAAACATCAATCCTATGAGCTGGATAAAAACAATACCATATGAGGATGCGGATAAAGACTTAAAAAGAGTTTACAATAAAGTTAAAGGACCTAATAATAACATTGATAATGTATTGTTAATCCACAGTTTACGCCCCCATTCTCTGATAGGTCATATGGCACTTTATAAAAATGTGTTGCACAATTCAAACAATAAACTGCCCAAATGGTATCTTGAATCAATTGGGGTTTATGTGAGTTATTTAAACCGATGTTATTATTGTGTGGAACATCATTTTTCAGGATTAAAAAGACTTTTAAACGATGATGATAAAGCAAATAAATTTTTGGAAGCTATAAAAAAAGATGCTTTAGAAGATAACTTCGACTCTAAACTTTATCAAGGTATGTTGTATTCCAAAAAACTTACTTTAGAACTCCATAGTATTAAAAAAGATGATATCAGCAAACTAAAAACATTAGGTTTTTCAGAAGGCGAAATTCTCGAGATTAATCAAGTAACAAGCTACTTTAATTATGTAAATAGAACAGTAATTGGTTTAGGTGTTACTACAGAAGGTGATATATTAGGACTTTCTCCAAATAACAGCAATGACCCAGATAATTGGAGTCACCAATAGTGAAATCCATCCTTGTACATCCTACCTATTTTCCTTCAATAGTGCAAATGGTGGCTATTGTACAGGCATCTAATGTGATTTTTGAAATAGCGGATAATTACCAAAAACAAACCTATCGGAATCGTGCTTATATTGCCCATAGTAATGGTAAACTTTTATTAAACATCCCTATAAAACATAACAAAACTGGAGTCCGACTAAAAACAAATGATGTGTTGGTTGAAAATAGTTTTCGCTGGCAATCACGACATTGGAAATCCTTACAATATGCTTACCGTACGTCTCCTTTTTTTGAGTATTTTGAAGAAGAGTTTCAACCTCTTTTTACTATGCCGGTACGTTCACTAATTGAATTCAATATGAATACCTTGAAAGTACTATGTGAATGTATGGGTGTTACGTTAAATATCACTAAAACAAAATATTACGAGCCCGATCCAAGTGTTTTTGATTTGCGATTTCTGGTAGTCGCAAAAACTGAAAGAATCTATCCATTAATTCCATATACACAGGTTTTAGAAAGTAAACATGGTTTTTTATCTAATCTTTCGGTGTTGGATTTATTATTTAATGAAGGTCCAAATACATTGAATTATCTAGAATCCCAAAAATTGGATTTTAATTAAACCTTCAACCCATTGGTAAAGCTTAATTAAAATGAACCCTTTGATCTTGTCTAAACGAACATTAATCCCAACCCACAGTTGCACTCACTGGATAATGATCTGAAAATGATTTTTTTACAGTTTCAAACTTTACTACATCCAGTTCTTTTGAAACCAAAATAAAATCTATTCGCATTGGGTATGAATCGAATAAATAAGTGGTACCAATGCCATTTCCACATTCAACAAATGCATCTTTCATATCACCTCGTAATCTTCGGTAAACATAGGAAAATGGAGTATTATTAAAATCACCACAAAGCAATACTGGATTTGGTGAAGTATTTTTATGATTTAAAATATCCTCCATTTGCTGTTGTTGAATAATAAAAGTTCGAGAAATTCTTTTTATTAATTTATCCTTTTTTCCTTCCTGCCAAGAAATAATACCGGGTGTAATACCAAGAGATTGTAAATGCAAATTATAAATCCTAAGTGTATCGTCTCCTTTTACGATATCTACATAAATTGTGTTGTTATTAGAATCTTTAAAATCGAAAGCCCCTTTATTTAGTAAAGGATATTTAGAAAATATTGCATGGCCAAATATTCCTTTTCCATCATTAAAATGAATAAAACTATATGGATACCCCGAAAAATCCATTTTGTTATCATTATAATACTCTTGAATACAAATCACATCAGGTTGCTGAATATTCAGTATTTCAGAAATTATTATAGAAACGTCTTTTGATGGATTTTTCTCATAGGCATTGAATAAACGAACATTATAAGAAAGAATATGTAAGGTATTATTATAATCGGCACTATTTTTTTCAGAAGAAAATTCAAAGAAGGGATTAAAGTGCAAATGTGCAATCAGCAAAACTATCAATGAAATAATCAATTTCCTTTTTAAACGAATTGCATAATACACAAAAAATAATATATTCATTAAAATTAGTGGAGATACTATAAGGCTTAATAAGGAAAGGGTTGGAAAACTTTTCGGTGGAACATAGGGTAAAACAAATGAAATCAATAGCAAAAAAGCAACAATGATATTAATCCAATAGATGATTTTATTAAAAAACCCCAACTTTTATTATATTTAGTTTTCTTTACCTGCTTTAAAAAGAAAATCCTTTTCTGCTTTGGTAAGGCTGTCGTAACCACTTTTTCCAATTTTATCTAATATAGCATCCACTTTTTTTTGATATTCCTCCTGTGATGCCTTACTTTTAGTATGACTTGCCCTTGTGTGTGTTGTTCTATGTACCTTTTTAAATGGGCTTTTATTTCTGGGTCTAAATAGATCTAAAAACCAACTAATAATATTTTCAAACCATTTTCCTATATCATTCCCTTTTGTTAGTTGTATGGCATATACATAGCCAAACAAAGCACCACCCAAGTGAGCTAAAAGGCCTCCTGCATTACCTGAAGTTGGTAATTGAATTAAATCTAGTAATACTACAAAAAGGCCTATTTGCCATAGCTTTAATTTCAAAAAGAATATACGTATTTGTATATTTGGAGAATACGCTGCGATAAAAATCATTATGGCTCTAACCGCTGCAGAGGCACCCAACAATCTTCCGTTAAAGTCGTTAAAAACAGGAAAAAGATTATACGCAAAAATATATAACAACCCGCCAAATATAGCACCAAGTAAATAGATGGTTAAAAACCGTTTTTCACTAAATTGGTTGATCACAAAAGCCCCAAACCAATAAAGAACAAACATATTCCAGAATATATGCCAAAAACC
>SMVA01105113.1_pt1 | contig 12889 bp, 10 predicted proteins | sample 2456451 | NCBI WGS metagenome assembly SMVA01 (sample SAMN11095933, study PRJNA526329) | marine sediment metagenome | biome: Marine sediment; feature: Surficial sediment; material: Deep marine sediment; isolation source: Hadal surficial sediment | place: Pacific Ocean | collected 2014-05 | depth...
AAGAAGGGCACCGAGTTAGCGTACTGCGTAAACGCCTGCTTGATGTCGTCGAGATCCTCGTAGATGTCGAGATGCTCGGCCTCAATGTTGGTGATGAGCGCAAGGGCAGGCGTCAGTTTCAGGAACGTGCGGTCGTATTCATCGGCTTCGATTACGATGACATCCCCCAAACCGGAAACAGCATTAGAGCCAAATACAGCCACTTTACCACCCACGATAATCGTGGGGTCGAACCCTGCTTCTTGCGCTACGAGGCCAACCATGGTGGTGGTCGTGGTTTTACCGTGTGTGCCCGCCACACCGATGCCAAACTTCATCCGCATCAACTCGCCGAGCATCTCGGAGCGCTTGATAATGGGAATGTGCAGCCGGCGCGCCTCGACGGTCTCCGGGTTCTCGTCGGCACGCACGGCAGAGGAGTACACCACCACATCGGCCTCCAGCACGTTCGCCGCGGAATGGCCTTCGTACACGACGGCGCCGAGGCTTTCGAGATGATCCGTGACCTCGCTCTTCTGCAGATCCGAACCGGTAACGGTATGCCCACGCGCCAGCAGCACTTCAGCGATCGACGACATGCCGATACCTCCGATGCCCACCATGTGGACATTCCGAATACGGCCCATCGGGGGCGCTGAGCGTAACAGGCGTGGAGACGTGCTCATGCCGTGCCTCCGTGGGTTTCCGCAAGTTCCAAAATGCGTTCGGCAATCGTGCGAGCCGCGTTTGGGCGAGCGATTTCGAGCGCGGCAGCGCGCATGACGGCGCGGCGGTCTGCGTCCGTTAGCAAATCCACTACCGTGGCCTCAAACTGGCTGTCGAGGTCTGTTTCGGGGAGCAACACGGCAGCACCGGCCTCGGCCAGTGCGCGAGCATTTCTGGTTTGGTGATCGGCGGTAACGTTCGGGCTTGGCACAAGCACAGACGGCGTGCCGGTAACGGTCAACTCGGAACAGGTGATGGCCCCAGCGCGACACAGGGCGAGATCAGCCGCCGCGTAGGCCAGGTCCATCCGGTCGAGATAGGGCAGCAACCGTAGGCGTGAATAGTCGGGGATCCCCTTTTCGAGCGCCTCGAAATACCGCGAGCCCGTCTGCCAGATGACGAACGTGTTCTCGTCGGCGAGCAGCGCATTGATATGCAGTTTGAGCGCACCATTGATGGGTCCGGCGCCGAGCGAACCGCCCATCACCAAAAGAACAAACGCGCCTGCGGGCACGCGGAAATGGATGCGGGCTTCGGTTCGATCGGCCTCGGCCAAATCCTGCCGAACCGGATTCCCAGCCAGCACGCACTTTTTCTCTGGGAAATAGGCCTTGGCAGCCTCGAATGCAATGAAAATGGTATCGGCGCGCTTCGCGAGCATTTTGTTCGTTGCGCCGGCATAGGCGTTCTGCTCCTGCAAAACCAGACCGCGGCCCTTCATACTTCCCGCCATCCCTACGGGGCCGGAGGCGTATCCACCCGTGCCGACCACCACGTCGGGGTCGAACGAACCGACGAGGCGCAGGCTCTCCAACATGCCCTTCGCCAGCTTAAACGGGAACGTCAGATTGCGGGTGAGCGCCTCACGCGAGAGGCCTCGCTGGAAGCCGCTCACGGTGACCGCATGGATCGGATACCCTGCCTTCGGTACAGCGGCCCACTCCATCCGGTCGCGCGTGCCCGCAAAAGCGATGGCCGCCGCCGGATGCTCTAGCCGGATGGCATCCGCGATGGCGATGGCTGGGTACACGTGTCCCCCCGTCCCGCCGCACGCAAAGAGCACGCGGGGGGTACCGGCAGGAGGCGTCTCCCGTTGGGAGCCAGTGTAGGCGCTATCGAGAACGGAGGTCGTCAGGGTTTGAGGGGGCGAGGGATTGAAATCGCAGGGACGTCCCTTTGGGGCGTCCTATGGGTATGAGGGGGTGATTGAGCAGGTAAAGTGCCCCCTTACACTCATTCAGTTTGGCTGTGGCGCGAGATGTTGAGAAGGATGCCCACCATTGCACCCGTAGCAACGAGCGACGTGCCGCCGTACGAAACGAACGGCATGGCGAGGCCAGTGACGGGAAACAGCCCCGAGGCCACGGCGGCGTTCACGAAGCCGTAAAGGACAATCGCGGTCGTGAGGCCGGTGGCGAGAAAAAGACCGAGCGGATCAGGGGAGCCGCGTGCAATGCGGAGGTAACCACGCAGCAGCAAGTACACAAAGAGGAGGAGGATCGCCGTGGCTCCGATGAGGCCGTATTCCTCTGCGATGATTGCAAAAATGAAATCGTTGTAAGGTGCCGGAAGGAAGTCGCGCTGGATGCTCTTGCCCGGCCCAACGCCGGTAAGGCCGCCCATCGCAAATGCGATCCGCGCCTGATCGGCCTGGTAGCCCTCTGCCTGCGTGTCGAAGACCTCCTCCTGATTGGTGTTGCCGAACACGGAGATACCGAGGAAACTCTCGATACGCGCTGCGCGCTGTGGGGATGACAACATCAACAACGAACCCAAAGCTGCAAACAACACCGCCACACCTACGAGGTGCAGGAGCCGCACGCGACCAACGAACATCATGATGATGACCGACAGTAGCAGAATCGCAGCCGTCGAGAAGTCCTCAATACCGATCAGCAGTAGCGTGGACCCGATCCAGAAGCAGAGGGGCACGAACGCCCGGTAGAAGTCGCCGATGTAGTCCTGCTTCTTCGCCAGAAGCACAGCCACGTGAATCAGCAAGGCCACTTTGGCGAAATCGGACGGTTGGAAGCTCACAGGCCCGATTTCAATCCAGCGCATAGCACCGTTCGTCATCGCTCCGATGATCAGTACCGCCGCCAGAAGCGCCATTGAGATGAGCATGAACACTTTCGATAGCTTGGCGAGCCACCGGTAATCAATCATCGACAAGACGCCGGCCACGCCCAGCGCCATACCGACATGAGCCACATGACGGAACAGAAAACGCTCCTGGTCACCGCCGGATTTGGTTTCCGCGAGGAACGCCACCGCACTGTACACCGCTACAACGCCCACTGCGGCAAGCAGCAGTACGGCAGCGACGACGGCCTTATCCATCGGCGGAAGTGCTAGCGTTCGGACGCGGGCAGTGCTCATGAGTCGTGGTGCTATAGGCTCCGGACGAGGTGCTTGAAATCTTCGCCACGCCGTTCAAAGTTCTCGTACATGTCGAAGGACGAACAAGCTGGGCTGAGGAGCACAACGTCGCCGGGTTCGGCCATCAGGCCGGCGAACTGAATGGCTTCCTCCATCGTCTGCGCGCGGGCGGTCTGCTCAACAAAAGAACCGAGTTCGGCAATCACCTTGTCGCCGCTCTCACCAAGGCCGACAATCCCCTTCACTTTTTCGCTCACCAGCGGCTTGAGTGAACTGTAGTCATTGCCTTTGTCACGGCCGCCGGCGATCAGCACAATGGGCTGGGAGAACGACTCCAGCGCATACCAGACGGCGTTCACATTGGTGGCCTTCGAGTCGTTGACGTAGGTGACGTCATGCACCGTCCGGACGGTTTCCAGACGGTTCGGCACGCCTTCAAACGAGGACAAGCTCTCACGAACAACGTCGCTGCGGATCTCCATCGCACGCGCTGCAATGGCCGCCGCAAGGGAGTTGTAGAGGTTGTGGCGCCCTGGAAGAGCGAGGTCTTCGGAGGACATAAGCTCCTCTTCGTAAATCACTGTAGACTGTGGATTAAGGGCCTCGGGGAGGGCGAGGACAAGACGGCCATCACGAACGAATGCGCCGCGCTCCAACTGGCGTTCGATAGAAATTGGCCACGGGGTAATTCCGCGCTCAGCGCACCATGGCTCCAAAAAGTCGCGGACGATTTCATCGTCGTGGTTGTACACCAGCCAGTCTGTTGGCTGCTGGTTTTCAAAAACACGGAATTTGCTTCGGGCATAAAGGTCGAAGTTGTTTTCGTAGCGGTCGAGGTGGTCGGGCGAGATGTTGAGCAGCACCGACACCCTCGGTCTGAACGTGGCAATGTGGTCGAGCTGGAAGCTGGAGACCTCCAGAACCACCACCGTGTCGTCTCCGATTTCATCGAGGTAGCCTGAAAAGGCAGACCCGATATTCCCGGCGACGACAAAGTCATGGTTGGCTGTGCGAAAAACGTGGGCGATGAGCGAGGTGGTGGTGGTCTTGCCGTTCGAGCCCGTCACGGCGATGATCGGCCCCTTGCAGAGCCAACTCGCCACTTCGATCTCCGAGTAAACGGGGATGCCGCGGCCCAGCGCATCCTGAACGAGATCGGAGCTTGTCGGAACGCCCGGCGAGAGCACGAGGAAATCTGCGTTGAGCGCGCGGCTTGTGTGGCCGCCGAACTCGTAGCGAATGCCCTTTGTGCTTAGGTCTTCCGAAATGGCCACATCCAGCGGACCCCGCTCGGTGAGGAACACCAACGCACCCCGGTGCGCCACCAGCTTCGCGGCGGCAAGGCCGCTCCTCGCCGCGCCGACGACGGTGATGCGAGAGCCTTTGATTTCGACGGGGATCATGGGGAAAGCTCCGTTCTTCGGACGCTCGCTGTCGTACTTCGTTCTTCACCTTAGTTGAAGTAAGAAGACCGAAGGACTAAGAGCAAAGCACTAAGCATGACTAACGAAGCCGCAGGAGGAAGAGGGTCAGAGTCACGAGGAGCGCGGTCACGATCCAGAACCGCACGACGATCTTGTTCTCATGAACGCCGAGGGCCTCGTAGTGGTGGTGAAGTGGGGCCATCCTGAAAACACGCCGCCCTTCGCCGTACTTCTTTCGCGAGTACTTGAAGTAGCCCGTTTGGATGATCACTGAAATCGTCTCGATCACAAAGATGGCGCACAGAACGGGCAGGTAAAGCTCCTTCTTGACCAGAATCGCCAACGTCGCGATCGCCGCTCCGAGCGCCAGGCTCCCGGTGTCGCCCATAAAAACCTGCGCGGGGAAGCCGTTGTACCAGAGGAAGCCAAAGCATGCCGCCGCCAGCGCCGCCGCGAACACGGTCAACTCGCCCGTACCGGGGAGGTAGAGGTCGTTCACGAACTCCGCCAGGATGGTATTGCCGGTGATGTAGATCATCACGATCAGCCCGAGCGAAACAAACGCCGCCGTGCCCGCCGTGAGGCCATCAAGGCCGTCCGTGATGTTCACCGCGTTGGAAACGCCCGTCAGGATGAAGGTGATGACGGGGATGTAGACCAACCAGCCAAGCTCGATGCCGAAAAGGGGCGTCAGGAAATCGTAGTCGACGATGCCGTTGGTAAGGAAGGGCATGCTCGTCACGGTATGGATGCCTTCCAACTCGTTCCAGTTCATGAGGAAGACGCTCAACGCAATGCCCAGGGCAATCTGCCCGGCCAGCTTCACCCTCCCCGCCAGCCCTTTTTTGTTCTTCCGCACCACCTTTATGTAGTCGTCGGCGAAGCCAACTGCGCCCATCCACAACGTGGAGATCAGCGCAAGCCAGACATAAACGTTAGTCAGATCGGCCCAGAGGAGAGTGGCCCCAGCGATGGCCAGCAGAATGATCACCCCGCCCATCGTGGGGGTTCCAGCCTTGTGGGCATGGCTCACGACGCCGGCGTCTTCACCTTCCCGGATGGTTTCACCAATCTGTTGGTGAGCCAACCAACGGATGATCTTCTTGCCGGCAAAAAGCCCGATCAGCAGCGCCGTTCCGGCCGCGAGGGACGCGCGAACCGTGGTGAACTCAAAGACCTGGAAGCCCGGAGGCTGAAAAGTCTGTTCGAGCCAGGATAAGAGATAGTAAAGCATGGGTGTTTGTGATTGACCGCAGGCGACCGGCAACTGACGGCGGTCAGCGGTCTTCGGTCAACGGTCTTTGAAGAAGAGCCTTCTTCAGATGCACACGATCATCAAACGGACGCTTTTCGGTGCCGATGATCTGGTAGTCTTCGTGGCCTTTTCCGGCCACGACAACGATATCTCCGCGGGCGGACCCGGAGACGGCGGTTGCGATAGCCTCGGCCCGGTTGGGGAGCGTGGTTACAGCGGATGGATTTTGAAGTCCGGCTTGGATTTCTGCGAGAATCGTGAGCGGGTCTTCCGTGCGGGGGTTGTCGTTGGTGAGGATTACCCGATCGGCGTGGATCTCGGCGACACGGGCCATCCTGGGACGCTTGGCACGATCTCTATCGCCTCCGCAGCCGAAAACGGCGACGAGCTTTCTGTTGGGCTCCATCATCTCGCGCGCCGTTCGGAGAACATTGTCGAGCGCATCGGGCGTGTGGGCATAATCCACAATGCCGAGAACGCCGTCTTCAGATCCAAACGTCTCGAAACGGCCGGGGACGCCGGGCGCATGGGTAAGTACCTCGAGCACATCATCCTGCGAATACCCGAGCTCGCGGCCCACTGCGTACGCCGCAGCGAGGTTCAGTGCATTGAAGCGCCCCGCAAGCCGGAACTTTTCTTCGACGCCATCGAGCCGGAGTAGCAAACCGTTGAGTGCGTTCTCCAGAACCTCCACGCGGATATCAGCATCGGCGTCAGTTCCGAACGTAATCACGCGGGCCGCGGAGTCGGCCACCATGCTCTCCCACGCAGGGTCATCGGCGTTGACGATAGCCGCCGAATCGTTCTCAAGGCTATCAAACAGCATCTTTTTGGCCGATGCATAGGCCTCAAACGATCCGTGGAAATCGAGATGGTCGTGCGTCAGGTTGGTGAAAACGCCGACTCGGAAGCGCTGCCCACGAACGCGGCCGAGCGCGAGCCCGTGCGAGGAGACCTCCATCGCGCAGGTACTGCATCCGGCGTCCACCATGGCACGGAGCACGCGGTTCAACTCAATGGGCTCAGGCGTGGTGTAGTCCGTAGCGATAACCTGCTCGCCAATCCGGTTCTCGATCGTCCCGACAAGCCCAGTTTTCTCGCCCAGCGCCGTCATCAGATGGTGGAGTAGGAAGACGGTGGTCGTCTTACCGTTCGTGCCGGTAACCCCGAGGATATTGAGCGACGCACCGGGATGCTCGTAGAACGCATTCGCGACCTCCGCCAGCGCGGCTCTCGTATTTGAAACAGGTACGAAAACCGCGCTGGGGAGGCGCTCACCCTTCCCCAAGGGACTCGTTGCAGGCGACCTCTCGCCTGCGGACGCCGTTGCTTCGCGGAGCCAATCGGCATCCACGATGGCGGCAACGGCGCCTTGTTGCACAGCCGTGTCAAGGAACAAGTGCCCGTCGCTGTGGTCGCCCTTGCGGGCGATGAACAGCGTGTCGGGCCCGACATCGCGACTGTCTTCTGCGAGTCGGTGAATCAGAACCTGATCGGCCTCCGGTACATCAACCACCAGCAAACCTGCTGCACGCAACGGTGCGAGCAGGCCGGCCAGCGGCTGCGGGGGGACGACAGGGTCAAAAAGCAAAGAGCGGGTAGCACCCACGGCCGTCAGCGCAAAGTCAGAACGGCCTGTGAGGGTAATGAAGCGCCGGATTCGGGGAATTGCGCGGTTACGACGCCGGAGCCCTGAAGGCGGGCCTCCACGCCGAGCGACGCGAGCCAGACCACGGCACGACGGGTAGATAGCCCGTTCAGGTCCGGCATGGTGATGGGTTCAGCAGGCGAATCGGAGGCGGCGGTAACCATGGTATTTCGGCTCGGCGCGCGCCGCTCAGAAGGTGTAGTCGTCAGACGTACGGCACTTCTGATGCGCGTCGTATCGCCACCGTTGGGACGTTGGGCCGAAACAATCTGCCACGCGGCGTTGCGTGCGAGGCGCACAGGGAAGCCATTCGCGCGGAGACGTCCGGCTGCCAGCACTCCCGGCATCCCGCCGACATCCGGAACGCGGGCTTCGGTACGCTCAGGGAGGACATCCGCCGGAGCCACCTGCTCTGCGATACTTGGGAACGTGCCAATCCAGCGACGCGCGATCTCCCCGAAGATGGGCGCAGCAACGGTCCCTCCGTATGAACCGTTCCGAGGGTTATTCAACACCACGATCATCGCCACTTCCGGGTTATCGGCAGGGAAGAAGCCCACGAACGAGGCGCGGTAACGATGCTGGTAGCTGCCGCCCGAAGCAATCTGGGCCGTACCCGTCTTACCGGCAATCCGAAGGCCTTCCACCGCTGCGCGGCGTCCGGTTCCCTCGCTGGAAACGACGCGTTCGAACCACGGCAGCAATTTCTCGGCGGTTTCGGAGTCGAAGGCACGGCGGATGGAGTCTTGGCGAGCCGTCCATGTAACCCGGCCATGCACGTTACGCCTCTCGGCGACGACGTACGGCCGCACGAGCAATCCGCCGTTGGCAAGCGCGCTGTATGCCGTAACGATCTGTAGCGCCGTGGCTTCCACCTCGTAGCCGGTAGCCATCCAGGGGAGTGTGAGGCCGCTCCACGTCTCAGGCCGTTTGAGGCTACCTGCCACTTCGCCCGGCAGGTCCACGAGCGTCGGTTGGCCGAAACCGAACGCGCGTGCGTACTGGTAGAAGGTGCCGCGCTCCATCCGGTTGGCCGTGCGCGCCATAGCCACGTTCGACGATTTCACGATGGCCATTCCGAAAGGAATCCTCCCGTAGCCATGACTGTCGTGCATGGTGCGGCCATGGAAGACGGCCCAGCCCTGCCCGGTATCTACGGAATCCTCCAGGGCAATCAGGCCGCTTTCAACCGCCGCTACAGCAGTGACGAGCTTGAATGTCGAGCCCGGTTCGATGCGGTCGGTAATGGCGTGGTTGCGGCGGGCAGCATCCGAGAATGCGCCTGGGCGGTTGGGGTCATAATCTGGAACGTTGGCCATTGCCAAGATGGCGCCGGTACGGGGGTCCATCGCAATGGCGGTACCCCACGTGGCCCCGGCCTCGGCAACACCGCGCGCGAGTTCTTCCTCCAGAATGGCCTGACGGACGAGATCGATGGTGAGTACCAGGTGCTCACCGTGGCGGGGTTCTTCAACCGGACCTCCGACGAGAGCTTTTACGATACCCCGACGATCGCGCTGCACGGCCTGCCGGCCGGATTCGCCCTGCAAATACTCGTCGTAAAGCATCTCCAGGCCAGCCTGTCCACGCAAATCCGTATCCACGTGGCCAAGGATGTGGCTGGCTGTGCGGGCATAGTTGTAGCGGCGTGCAAACGAACCGGTTAGAAGCAGTCCGGGGATGTCCGCCGCATCGAGCTCTTCTTTCGAGGCCTCATTGAGCGACCGAACCAGCAGCACATATTGGCGGCTCGCCCGATCTGCGACCCTGTTTCGGTAGTGGCTCGCGGAGCGATCCGTAAAACGACTTAGTAGTGCGTAGAACTCCTCTGCCCGCTCCTCAAATCCAGTAACGGTCGGATCAAGCGCCACTTCATACCGCGCGGTGTTGACCACAAGCGCACGCCCCGCCTGATCGTAGATGGAGCCCCGTATAGCCGGTAAATCCACAAACGACGACGCCTGCCGCACGCCGCGCTCGCGGAGTTCATTCCCGTCGGCCAGGTGGATGCGCACCATCTGCGCGAACACACCAACCGGAAGGATTAGCACGAACGCCATCACGATGTAAAGGCGGCTCAGTATGGTATCGCGAGCGGTAATGGGCCCAGTGTGTAAAATTGTGTGTGTAAAAAGTGAGGGTTAGTTGTTTACGTTGATAACGGGGCCGTAGGCAGCGCCTTCCTCAAGGCCGAGGGCGGCGGCTCTGTCCATAACTTGCCGAGGTCCAGTCATCCGGTCAAAGGCTCCGCGAAGCCTGTCTTGCGTAAGGCGGAGGCGGATGTTTTCGCGCCGCGCGCTCTGCAGATTGGCCAATGTTGATTGCGTGGCGTACACGTGGCCCACGTACAGCGTCACTGCGATGCAGGCTATCAGCGTCCAGACGGCGAACCGCAGCGACGGCGCAACATCCAGCACACGCAGTCTCGACCGATTTCGCGTTGAGGGGCGACTTCGCTTCCGCCTGTTCGTTTTCCGCGCCGTTCCGTTGTCAGATGTCCCGAGGTCGCTCCATCCGGGCAAACCCGTGCTCGGCGCAACATGGCGGGAATGCGAGGAACGACGCTTCGCGCTGGTCGCGGCCGTGCGGCTTGGCTTACGGGCCGAGCGACGGCCGGAGTTCTGCAATGCGCGCCTCGCAGACGGAGATGCGCGCCTCGCAGACTTGGATGTGCGCCTCGCAGACGGAGATGTGCGCCTCGCAGACTTGGATGTGCGTGTCGCAGACTTGGCGGGCATGAGAGGGATTCAGTGAGAGAGCGGGGCGAGAGCGGGAAGCGAGGGGGGGTGGGCGGGGGACGCGGGCTTACGGGCCCGGGCCGGCCCCCTCACGGTTCCCGCTGTCGCGGTTAACTGGATTGGGGTTCGGGTTTCTTTTCGGAAATGCGCAGCCGTGCGCTGCGCGCCCGCGGGTTGGCGTGGATTTCCTCGGGCGTGGCCATGATGGGCTTACGGGTGAGGAGATTCCAGGGCGTGAGCAGGTTGCCGTAAAAGTCTTTTTTGGCCTCGCCTTGCAGATTGCCGAAGCGAAGGAAGTGCTTGGCGCGACGATCTTCGAGCGAGTGGTAGCTGATAACGGCGAGGCGCCCGCCGGGGCGAAGGAGGTTGAGAGCCGCCTCCAGTGAGCGTTCGAGCACACCCATCTCGTCGTTGACCGCGATGCGGAAGGCCTGAAAGACACGTGCAAGTGTCTTGACCTCTACCTTCGCAGGAACTGCGCTGCGAACGACCTCTGCCAACTCACCGGTCGTGGCAAAGGCGCCGTGCTCTACAATGGCGTTGGCGATGGACCACGCGCGAGGCTCCTCGCCGTACGTCCTGAGGAGATCGGCGATTGACTGTACATCGAGGCGAGCGATGAGCTCGGCAGCGGTTTCGCCGCCGGAATCTCCTGACATGGCGTCCATCCGCATGTCCAGCGGGCCGTCTGCGGAGAAGGCAAAACCGCGCGAGGCCTCATCAATCTGATGCGAGGAGATGCCTAGATCTAATAGAATGCCGTCCACGGCTTCGACATTGGCATCCGCCAACAGGTCTTCCATGTCAGCGAAGTTGCCGCGGAGCGTGCGAAACCGCCCTGCCTGGGCATCATCTACCAATCGCTCTTCAGATGCAACAAGGGCTTCGCCGTCCTGATCGATCCCGATAACATGACCACTAGGGGCAAGGACGTCTAACAAAGCGGCGCTATGGCCTCCACCACCCAGCGTACCATCTATATAGAGGCCTGCACGATCTGTCACAAGCCCATCCACCACCTCGGCTGCCAGCACCGGCGCGTGGTAGGCAGAAGCAAAGCGGAGCGGATCAGCCGACAGGCTTACGGGCCGGCCGGCAGATCGTGCTCCACGACCCGAAGGCCGCTGGAATTGTTGAGACATTGGGATTACTTCAGCAAACATGATGAATCACTCGTCGTCAAGCCTGATCATAACGCGCTCCACCAGACTGGTGTACGAGTCCGCAAGCGCGTCGTCCTCGGCACGCAAAATCTCAGGGTCCCAGATCTCGATGCTGTCGGTCGCTCCAAGAACGATGGCTTTCCCGCTGGTTAGTTCTGCATACTCAATAAGGTGTCGGGCAAGGCTGATCCGTCCCTGTGCGTCGAGCGTAACCACTTCGGACCAACGCGACTCCTTCCGCTTCACTGTGCGGTTATCTTTGTTAAAGGCGTTCAGCTTTCTGAGGAGTTCAGCTTTCGCTTCCCAGATGTTGAGCGGCACCAGCGTGATGCACTTTTCAATGCCTCGCGAGGCGACAAATGTCTCCTGTGCATCGGGGCTCAACTCCCGACGCATTCTTGCCGGCAAGGCTACGCGACCCTTGTCGTCAATTGAGTTTTCAGATTGTCCTAAGAACCCGACCATAGTCGGTTTCCCCACGATTCGCCAGAGTATGGGATTCTTCCCCACAATTCCCCCCCACGGCCCCAAAGTAGGACGGAATAGCTGAGAATCAAGTTCTCTGTGGCAAAAAAGGCAATCTTGTGGATAAAACGGCCCTGCTGTGTGTTTTTAATGGGCTCAACGGAATTGAAAATGCCCAATAGGGTGAACGTTTGTTCCCCCTATTCTTTTCTGGCCCCCAATAGAGGTGAATGTATTTTCACCTACTCGTCCTTCCCGCGCACGCTCAAATACCGCGCGGAATATTATGACCAAGCCCAGCCTGACCGAAAGACAAAACAACGTGTACGAGTACATCCGCTCGTACATCAGAGAGCACCAGAAACCGCCTACGATTGCGGAGATTGGAGCTGCGCTCTCCATCCGCTCGACTAACGGTGTACACAAGCTCGTGCTGCTGCTGGAGCGGAAAGGCTACATCACACGCACGCCTCGTGTGTCGCGGGGGATTGCGCTTGCCGACAGCGACGACCCTTTTGCACTTACGGAAGCACCTCCCCTGTTGCCGGTTATCGGGAGGGTGCGCAGCGACCAGCCCGACCAGCTCCGATTGCACCCCGCCGGCGCATTGCTTGTAGATCCTCGCCTCCTGGGCCCTGCCCAGGCCAATTCCTGCATTATTACAGTTGCGGGCGACGATGGCATGCAGGACCTAGGCATTCGCAAAGGCGATTTCCTGATCGTTGAACAAACCGACTGGCAACAGATCCTCAACGGCGAACTCTCTGCCGTGCTCATCGGCGAGCGGGTGATCGCGCGCTGGTTCGACTTTGCCCGCAACCGCTTCCATCTCCGCCCTTCGGCTCGTGGATATACCGATGAGTCTTTTCGCTTCGACTCCCCCGGTTGCCACATCATTGGCCGAGTACTGAGTGTAATGCGAAAGCTGTAGCGGACTGGTGCGTAAAACCCAGCGTTTATTAAGCGCACGCCCAGGCCTCCGATATGCAATACAGACTACGCAATAGCAGCTAGCATCCACGCGCAAACGAGTGCAGCGTAGATGCCCAGGATGTACCCGGCAACCGCCATGAGGAGGCCCACCGGCGCCATCGCGGGGTGGTAGACGCCCG
>SMVA01097128.1_pt1 | contig 12888 bp, 11 predicted proteins | sample 2456451 | NCBI WGS metagenome assembly SMVA01 (sample SAMN11095933, study PRJNA526329) | marine sediment metagenome | biome: Marine sediment; feature: Surficial sediment; material: Deep marine sediment; isolation source: Hadal surficial sediment | place: Pacific Ocean | collected 2014-05 | depth...
GACGCCATCACACTCCAGAGCCACCGCAGACCGCGCTTCTGCGCCGAGATCGCCCGCGAACTCCAGACGGATCCAATCGGTGACCGGCACATCGATGCTTCCCGAAGCTGGCTTGACAGTGACGACCTCGGGGAGTGGGGGCGGAGTCAAGAAGAGCTCGATCTCGCTGCGCGACACGGTGCCCGCGCCTTCCATGAACTCTCCGCGGACCAGCAGCAGATGCGGCCCCGTACCGATCGGCAGCGCGAGACGCGCGCCACCGGCCCAGACCTCGGCGTGAGCGCTGATGTCGCTGCCGTCCAAGTGAAAACTCAGCGTGCCCTCGAGCAGCTCGCGTGAGAGCTGGATCTCGACCGTGGCCAGTTCGGGCCCATAGCTGGGCGTCTGGATGGCAATCGGGCCCGAAGCCGGATCCCCGCAACCCGCGAGAAAGGCGAGAAGACCGGCCCCCAGACCCGCGACTGCAGCCAAGCCGAACCTCAGACCCGGTCGGCTGCGGGAGCTTGTGGAGCGCTGGAGAATGGCAATACCCCCTCAAAGCAGCGGGGTCTTTGGGCATCGGCCAGTCTATCACAGGGACACCAGACCCCATGGTATGCTGCGCCGCGACGGGTCGAGGGGAAGTTTCACCCCGGTCCGGGGAGGAGACGCCTTGGAATCGAGCTCCCGCGCGGCTCGCCTGGCCGCGATGCTGGGCCTCGGAGCACTGGCAGTGTGCGCTCTGGGACCCGTCGTCATCCAGCTCGGCCTGGCGTCGCCCATGGGCGGTTTTTCGGCCTTCCTGTTGGGCAACCTGCTGGCGCTGGCCGCCCTGGTCACCGGCATGATCGGCGTCTGGGGCACGCGGCTGGCTGCCGGTCGCAGCGGACGCGGCCAGGCCCTGATGGGGGTCGCAGCGGGCCTGTTGATCATCGGGCTCGCCGTCTCGGCCAATATCTCGGCCGGCTTCCCACCGCGCATCAACGACATCACGACCGACACCGAAGACCCGCCGGCCTTCCAGGCCGCCCGCACCCTCGACGCCAACCGCGGACGCGATCTGTCCTACCCGGGCGAGAGCTTCGCCAGCCTGCAGCGAAGCGCCTACCCGGACCTCGTTCCCATCGAAGTCTCGCGCTCTCCGGCCAAGGCCTTCGATGACGTTCGACGCGTCGTCGCCGAGCTCGGCTGGGAGATCACGGCCGAAGACACCAAGACCGGAACCATCGAAGCCACCGACACCTCCCGGGTGTTCCGCTTCGTCGACGACATCTCGATCCGAATCCGACCGGCCCCGTCCGGCGCCCGTATCGACATACGCTCGAAGTCTCGCGATGGACAGGGCGACATCGGTGCCAACGCCGCACGCATCCGCGCCTTCCGCGACGCCATCGACGGTTGATGCCAACGCGAAGCTAGCTCTCCGCTTCCGGACTTTCTGCTTCCAGAGCCAGCATCCGCAGCGCTGTTTCCTTCGCCCAGCGGTAGTCGGCCTTGCCGCTGGGGGAGCGCTGGATCTCGTCGACATAGAGGAATGCCTTGGGAAGCTTGTAGGCTGCGAGGTGCTCGCTCGCGGCTTTCTTGAGCACGGCGTCTGAGGTTTCTTCGCCGCGGCGGAGCCTGACGAGGGCCGTGACCTGCTGGCCCCAGCGGTCGTGGGGCGTGCCGACGACGAGGGTGTCATAGACTGCGGGGTGGTGTTTGAGGGCCTGCTCGACTTCTTCGGCGAACACCTTTTCGCCGCCGGTGTTGATGGTGGCCGAGTCGCGACCCAGCAGGCGCATGGACCCGTCCGTTTCGAGGGTCGCACGATCGCCGGGAACCGAGTAACGGACGCCATCGATCACGGGGAAGGTGCGCGCGCTCTTCTCCGGGTCCTTGTAGTAACCGAGGGGGACCCGGCCGTGTCGGGCGAGCCAGCCGCGCTCACCCGATCCCGCTTCGACCGGGCCGGACAGATCTTCGCGGAGCACGACGCTGTCGGGGTTCACGTCGAAGTCGCCGGTCGTGGCCTTGGCGTTCTTTGTCGAGATCTGGGCCGCTTGCTGTCCGCTTTCGGAAGAACCGAGCGAGTCGAGGATCTTGATGTGCGGCAGCAGGTCGAGAAGTTCCTGCTTGAGAGACGCAGTCAGGATGGCACCACCCGATGTGATCAATCGCAGCGACGACAGGTCGTACCGGTTCTCTCGAAGGTCGTCGGCCAGGGGCCGACCGAATGCATCGCCAACGATGGTCAGGGCGGTGACTTGCTCACGTTCGACCGTGCCCCAGATGTCAGCCGGATCCAGACGCGTCGGCTCGGATTGCACGATGACCGTACCGCCCACGTGCCACATGTTGAAAGCCACCCAATGGGCGGCGCCGTGCATGAAGGGCGGTGTCGCCAATGCCCGCGGACCTCCCCGCCTGGCGCGTTCCACGACCTGTTCCAGGTCGACGGCCTTCCCCGTGTAGAGCGCGGCACGAAACACATCGCCCTGCCGCCACAAGACGCCCTTGGGCATCCCGGTCGTTCCGCCTGTATAGAGGATGTAGAGATCGTCGGACGAGAGTCCCTCGGGCGGATTCGGACTCGCCTCAGCCAACACCTTCTCGTAGTCGAGGGCCCCCTTCAGCATCGGCTGCCCGGAACCGTCGTCGACCTGGAGCCAGAGGTGCACGCGGGGCAGGCGATCGCGAATCCGCGCGAGGGCGGGCGCGAAGCAGGCGTGGTAGATGATCGCCTTGGCGTCTGCGTTGTCGAACAGATACTCGAGTTCTTCGTCGACATAGCGATAGTTCACGTTGAACGGCACCGCCCGCGCCTTGTACGCGCCGAGCATGCCCTCGAGATATTCGTTCCCGTTGTAGAGATAGAGACCGACGTGGTCTTGCCCGGACTCCCAGTTCCGGAGTCCGGCCCGCTCGCGCCGGCAACCAAGTCCGTGCTGCCGCAGGACGTCGGCCAAGCGACGGGTTCGGTCGGTGATCTCGGTCCAGCTGAAGCGACGGTCGCGGAAGACCAGGCACTCCTGGTCGGGCACCACCTCTGCGATGGCTTCGTGGACGGCAGCGAGGTTGAACATGGGGGTGCGCTTCCTTTCTAGTCGAGTCGCCGCAGGCCGACCAGGGCCGCCAGCGTATGGGCCACCCGGTTGACGATCGAAGCCTCAACCGGCTCGAGCCAGCCGCCGTCCTCGGCCTGTCCTGCGAGAATCGATTTCAGCAGCTCCGCGGGCTCGAGCCGTCCGCCCGGAAGCTGCGGCGCATCACACCACGACAGGAGGCGAACCGTCTGCACGCCGTCGAAGCGTCCGGCGCGAAATCCACGCTCCAACTCGCGCCCACACCATTGTAGGATCTCGTCCGATCGCTCGTGGAGAAGATTCGAAAACGTCCCGGCGTAGGCCATCAGCGGTCGCCACTCGAAACCCTGCACCCGATCCGGCGTCCAGAGCCGGGACAGGAAGTCGGCGGCGGCCTCGAGCATGTCGATGCGGGCGCTCGTGGTCTTCGCAAGATGGGTCAGGATCATCCCCGTCTCGAAGAGATCCTCATCGTCCCCGCTGCCAGCGCCCCAGCGACCATCGTCCCGTTGCACCCGGGCCAGATGGGCACAGCCGGCTTGCAGTAGATCCCCGTCGCGAATCCCGAGATCGTCCAGCACACCCAACACCCGGCGCGTCTCCGCCAGCACGCTGGGGTCGCGCCCGGTCGCCGAGAACCCGCCATCCGCGCACTGCATCTCGCCTACGGCATCAGCGGCCTGCTCACTGTCGGTGACGCCCACCAGGGCGGCCGCAGTGTGCTTCGCCAGCTGGTTGCCCTGGGTCTGGATGAACTGCATGGCGCGCACGCGGGGACTCGAAGTCGACGAGGGGCCGCTCACGATTGCAACCAGAGTCCTGTCAGATAGGCCCCTTCCGGATGATCGAGGGAAACGGGGTGGTCGGGCGGCGCGCCGAGTCCACCCAGAACGCGAACGGGTCGGCCGGCATCCAGCGAGGCTCCGAACACGATCTTGCGGAACAGATCCGGGCCCACGTGGTGAGAGCAGGCAAACACGAGCAGGTGCGCGCCGGCCGCTGAACGCTTCAGTGCATGCAGCACCGCGTCCTTGTAGGCACGCGTTGCACGCGAGACGTCGCGGCGCGAACGGGCCAGCGGAGGCGGATCCACGACGATCAGATCGTACTGCCGGGAATCGCGACGCAGGAACTCGAAGGCATCGCTCCGGACGCATTCGAGCCGGCAGTCGGATGCATTCGAGCGAACGTTCTCATCGGCCAGCTCCAAGGCGGCTGCGGAGGAATCCACGGCGACGATGTCCGAGGCTCCACCCCGCGCCGCCGCTGAGGCGAATCCGCCGGTATAGGAAAAGAGGTCGAGGACCCGGCGATCGCGGGCGAGACGTTGCACGAGATCCCGGGAATCGCGCTGGTCGAGGTAGAAGCCGGTCTTCTGACCCGACACCAGATCGACCCGGTAGCAGCGGTCGCCCTCACGAATTTCCACGGGGTCATTGGGAGCGGCGCCCCACAGCGCACCCTGGTGAGAAGCAACTCCCTCTCGGCGCGATGCAACGGAATCGGCTCGTTCGAATCCCCTCTCCAGGCCCGTCGCCGTCCGAAGCGCGTTGGCCACGCGCTCGCGCTGGCTGGCCATCCCGGCGGACGCCAGCTTGATGACGAGCGTGTCGCCGTACTGGTCAGCCACCAGCCCAGGGAGTCCGTCGCCTTCGGTGTTCACCAGCCGCATCGCGTTCGTCTCCTGGAGCAGCGGATGGTTGCGTCGTCGGGACACGGCCTCCGCAATGCGGATCTCGAGCCAGTCCTCGGGCGGCGGCTCCTTGCCGAAGCAGACCATGCGAATGCGCAGGGTCGACGCCGGCGACCAGTGGCCCCAACCGACCACTTCGCCCTCGGCCGATACCACGCGAACGAACGCACCGATTTCGGCCTTCCCGTCCACGCGAGCGACAGCGCCCGAAAGAATCCAAGGGTGGCGACGGCGCGCGGAACGGTTCCGTCCGGGGTGGAGAATGATGTCGGTCACGAGGGGCTCCAAGAGGAGCGTCATGTTAGCCTAGGGCTCTTTTGGGGCGCTGACCGATTTGCACACCGACGACACCGACCGGCCTACCCACCAGACCCCCAACCGACTGGGCGTGGAGACGAGCGCCTACCTCCGCCAGCACATGGACAACCCCGTGGACTGGTGGCCCTGGTGCCCCGAGGCGTTGGCCGAGGCCCGCAAGGCCGACAAGCCCCTGCTGATCTCGATCGGCTATAGCGCCTGCCACTGGTGCCACGTGATGGCGCACGAATCCTTCGAGGATCCCGAGACGGCGGCCCTGATGAACCGGCTGTTCGTGAACATCAAGGTCGATCGCGAAGAGCGACCCGATGTCGACCAGATCTACATGGACACGGTCGTGGGACTCACTGGCCACGGCGGCTGGCCGCTCACGGTTTTCTGCCGCCCGGATGGAGCGCCCTTCCATGGCGGCACCTACTACCCGCCGACGTCGCGCCACGGGCTCCCCTCGTTTCGTGAGGTGCTGACCGCCGTCAATGACGCCTATCGCGGCCGACGCGAGTCCGTCGACCAGACGGCCGAGCGGATCGTGGCGAACCTGGCGCGCCAGCCCGTATCCGGCGGCACGACCGCATCGGGTGTCCGAGCGGTGACCGAGGCCGCCATGCGCCTGCTCCAGCAGGCCGACCCCGACCATGGCGGCTTCGGAACCGAGCCAAAGTTTCCGACGCCGCCGAATCTCGAACTCTTGCTTTCCGCCTGTGATGAACTGCCCCCCCACAAGGCAAAGGAAGCCCTCGAACACGTGATCGTTTCCTGTCGGGAGATGGCGCGCGGAGGCATCTACGACCAGCTGGGCGGCGGCTTCCACCGCTACAGCGTCGATCGACATTGGGGTGTTCCCCACTTCGAGAAGATGCTCTACGACCAGGGCCAGCTGCTCTCGGTCTACGCCGAGGTCCTGCGGCGCGGGGCCCAGCCAGTGGACGAACTCACCTGGCCGATCCGCGAGACCGTCGACTTCCTGCGCCGGGAGATGACGGGATCCGAAGGCGGCCTGCTCGCCAGTCTGGATGCGGACAGCGAAGGCGCGGAAGGCACCTTCTACGTCTGGACGATCGAACAGATCGAACCGATTCTCGGCGTAGAAAACGCCGTCGACTTCTGCGCGGCCCACGGCGTCACGGCCCACGGCAATTTCGAGGGCGCCACGACCGTGTTGCGCGAGCTTCACGACGAAGGCCGCGAGCGCTTCGCCAACGCGCGCCGACTTCTGCTGGAGGCGCGAAATGAGAGAGTCCGCCCGGGCACCGACTCGAAGCGCGTCGCCTCGTGGAACGCATTGACGATCTCAGGCCTCGCGCGCGCTTCCAGCATCGTCGGAGATCCGACGTTCCTGGACGACGCCGTGGCCATCGCCGACTTCATGCTCGAGAACATGTACGACGCCGACGGCCGCTTGCTGCGGGTCTGGAACCAGGGACGCGCGCGTGTGCATGCCTTCTTGGACGACCACGCCACTCTGCTCGGCGCCCTGTTGGACCTGCAGCGCGCAGGCGCCGACAACCGGTTCCTGGGCGCCGCGGTCCGCGTCGCCCAGCACATCGCCGACCGCTTCTTCGACGCAGAGCAAGGAGATCTCTTCCTCACACCGATCGACGGAGAAGCGCTGCTCCAGCGCCCCCGCTCGGACCACGATGGAGCGACGCCCCACTCGACGGGTCTGGCGACCCTGGGATTGCTTCGCGTGGCGTCGCAGTGTGGTCGTCCGGATCTGCGTGAGATCGCGGACCGTGTGCTCCGCACCCACGGCAAGCAGCTGGAACGTGCTCCTGAGAGCGTCCCCACCCTGGCGCGTGCCGCACTCGCCGCCGAGCGCGGCCTGTCCACGGCCGTGATCGTCGGCGCCCGGGATGCCGCGTCGACGAACGCCTTGGCGATGCGTGCACGTTGGCTCCTTACCCCCGAAGATGCCGTGCTGGTCTGCGCCGCTGGCACGATCCCCGACGGCGTCGATCCGAGCTGGCTCCAGGGGCGCGACCCGGTCGACGGACGGCCCACCGCCTATATGTGCCGTGGCACCGAGTGCAGCCTGCCCGTCACCGACCCCGAGCGGCTCGAGCGGATGCCCGACGGGGCCAACGATTGATCTGCTAGCCTGCGCCGCGAGGCCCCATGGCAGATCCCCGTGACGAATCGAAATACGGCACCGGCCATGACGACGGACTGACGCCATTGGCGCCGCTGGACCCGAACCGAACCGACAGTGTCGATGCGCTGGTTCGTGCCATGGGCCAGACCGCGTTCGGCGGGCGACGTCTCGGCGAGGCGGCCGACGTGCTCGAGGCCATGATCCGCGATGAGTCATGCTTTCGGGTACTGACGATCTCGGGAGCCATGACCATCGCGAAGCAGGGACTCGTGATCTGCGAGATGATCGACCGGGGCTGGGTCCACGCCGTCGTCAGCACCGGCGCCCTCATGACCCACGGCCTCTCGGAAGCGGCCGGGATGCTCCACTTCAAGCACCGCCCGGACATGAAGGACGAGGACCTCTACAGCCGCGGCTACAACCGGGTCTACGACACCATCGAGCTCGAGAAGAACCTGGACGACGTCGAACAGATCCTCGAGACCGCGCTCTCCGAGGTTCCGAACGGCACCACCCTCTGCAGTCGCACCATCTGCGAATTGCTGGGTCGGCACTTGGAGAAGCACGCGCCGGGCCGCGCGATTCTCGCCAGCGCCGTCTCGAACGGCGTGTCCATGTACGTCCCAGCGTTCACCGATTCGGAGCTCGGACTCGACCTGGCGATTCACAACCAGCTGAAGGTAAGCAACGGTGTCGAGGCCTTCGGCTTCGACCCCTTCCTCGATCTGAACCACTTCGCCGATCAGATCCGGGCCCACGAAACCCTGGGGATCTTCACCATCGGGGGCGGCGTTCCCCGCAACTGGGCGCAGCAGATAGGACCGTACCTGGAGATCCTGAGGACCCGGCTTCACCAGCCGGAGCCGGTGCGTCGTTACAAGTACGCGGTTCGCATCTGTCCCGAGCCCGAGCACTGGGGCGGCCTGTCCGGCTGCAGCTACGACGAAGGTGTTTCCTGGGGGAAGTTCGTGCCACGCAGCGAGGGCGGTCAGCAGGCCGAGGTCTTTGCCGACGCCACCATCGCTTGGCCCATGATCGTGCGCGCCGTGATCGAAAGGCTCGAGGCGTCGAGTCGCTGAGTCGCTGAGTCACATGCTAGGCTGAGCGCGATGCCTCCCTCCTCCATGCGTGCCGTCACGTGCACGGGCCCCGATCAGCTCGCGCTGGAAGAGCGCCCGATCCCCGAACCGGGTCCGGGCGAGGTCCGCGTCAAGCTGCGCGGCTGCGGCATCTGCGGCAGCGACCTGTCGCTGCTTCCGATCGGCTACATGGGGTCGAGAATCACGCCCGGCCACGAAATGACGGCCGTCGTGGACGAGCTGGGCGAAGGGGTCAGCGGTTTTGCCATCGGCGACACCATCGCGGTCGAACCCATCAAGACCTGCGGGCGCTGCCACACCTGCCTGTCCGGGCGGGATGCCGTGTGTCCCGACATCCAGTTCCTGGGCGTCCACATCGACGGCGGTTTTGCCGACTACCTGACGGTCCCGGCACGACGGCTCTTCGCAATCGACGCCCGCCTCCCCATCGAAGTTTCCGCCATGGCCGAACCCATGGCTGTCGTCGTCCACGCACTGAAGCGGGCAAACTTCAGCGCGGGGCAGCGGGTGCTGGTGCTGGGCGCTGGCAACCTGGGATTGCTGACCGTCGTGGCGGCCCGCGCCCTGGGCGCCGAAGACGTCTGGATCACCGCGCGCCACCCTCACCAGGCCGCACTCGCCGAGAAGCTCGGCGCCGGCCGGGTGTTCCGCGAGCCCGACGCCACGCCCGAGAAGCTCGCCGTCCTCGGGCGCGAACACCCGATCGACTGCGCCATCGAGACCGTCGGGGGACAGGCCGAGACCCTGCCCCTGGCGGTGGCCGCTCTGCGCCCCGGGGGCGTCGTCTCCGTTGTGGGCCTGTTCACGGGCAAGCTCGAACTCAACCCGTTCGCGTTGTTCCAGAAGGAAGTCACACTGGCCTGGTCGAACTGCTACGACCACCCGCACGAGGGCGCGGACTTCGAGAACGCGATCCGGATCCTGACAGAGCACCATCGGGAGCTCGGCGACGTCACGAGCCACCAGCTGGGACTCGATGAAATCCAACGCGGCTTCGAGCTGGCCGCGGACAAACGCTCGGGAACCGTCAAGGTGACCGTCCTGAACTGACGGCTCCCGCGGCCAGAAAGCTGGACCTAGCGGTCGACGACGGGGCTCGAGAGCTTGCGGAGCTCCGGTGTCTCTGACACGAGGCTGTTCGACACCAACTCGGTGACGCGAGCCTCACGCTGGCGGCCTTCGGTAAAGCACATCGGACACAGGCCGGATGCCGGCTTGACGAACATGCGGGCGCCGCAGCTTCGACAGTGATTCCAGTCCCGGCTGCTGGCCAGCACTCGCAACAGGAAGGCGCTTCGAATCGTGTGCTTGTTCCAGGTTCGCAACCGCATTGCCTCGTCCCCTCGACCGCCCGGCAGGCGCTGGCTTCGTCAGTATGTACCCCGAGGTGCAGTGGCGTGACGAGATTCGTCTCTCATGGAAGTGCTCCAACCGGCAAGCGAGCGTGCAAGACGCTGTCTCGATTGGAAAAGATGGATATGATTTGCCACGCAGGGGCTCGCGGGAAATAATTCACTCCGACGCTCCTCCGACCCTCAACACCCGCCGTCAGTGCACTGGAGTCGATTCCCATGACACGCAGCCTCGTCACGCTTCTCGGCATCGCACTGCTCGCCAGCGGCTGCGAGTCCCTGCTTCCCCGGCGCGACCCGGGATCCGCCGCCGCCGCCTATGCCGCCGCTGGCCGTTACGACGAGGCAGCCCGCGAGGTCGACGTCGCCGTCCGCAGCCATCCGCGCAACGCCGCGCTGCGCCGCCAGGCGGCGGAGATCCACACCCAGGCCGGCCAGGTTCCCCGGGCGATTTCCCACCTGGAGGCCGCCATCCAGATCTCACCCTCGAGCGCCCAATCCTGGATCCAGCTCGCCGAACTCGAGAAGAAACGCGAAAACGTGGCGGACGCCTACATCGCCTACCGGCGAGCCGCCGAGTTGGCGCCGGACGACATCCGCGCCGTCTCGGGGCTGGCGCTCAGCGCCGACTCGCTCGGCTTCGACGACGAGGCCCGCAGCGCCTACGCGCGCTGGGCCGAGCTCGAGCGAAACATGGACGGTCAGCCCGAGAAGTAGCGAACCCGGGCCCGTATCGCCCGCGTTGCAATGACCGTCCCACCTCTCCGCCCCGCCTCTTCAGGCGCGAACGCGCGCCGGATCCCGGGACAGGTCCTTCACCAGATTCTTCTGGTGAGCCTCGAGGGTGCCTCCACCAATCTCTAGCAGCTTCGCGTCCCGCCAGAGACGCTCGACCACGTACTCGCCCATGTAGCCATAGCCGCCCAGCACCTGGATCGCGGCGTCGGCGGCGCGCTTGGCAACCTGGGAGGCGAACAGCTTCGCCGCGTCGGCTTCAATCCGCTGACCGGCCTGGCTCAGGTCGAAGCGCCGCGCCACGTCGAACACGAGCGACGCAGCCGCGCGGTACTCGGCGAAACTCTCGGCGATGTAGCGTTGCACCTGACCATGCTCGCGAATCGGCACACCGAAGGTCTTGCGCTGGCCCGCGTAGTCGAGCATCACGCTGACGCAGCGGCGGGCGATCCCGACGCTCATGGCGGCGAGTGTGAGCCGTTCGATCTCGAGGTTGCGCATCATGGCCAGTGTGCCCTCGCCTTCGGCTCCCATGCGGTTCGCGGCGGGGACTCGCACGCCATCAAAGACCAGCTCCGCCGTGAAGGACGCGCGCATGCCCAGCTTATCCTTCCACTGCTGACCCAGGGACAGGCCGCCCATCCCCTTCTCGACCACGAATGCGCTGATCTCCTTCTCGCCGGTTACCGCATAGACGACAAAGACGTCTCCCAGGGTCTTCTCGTCGATGCCTCCGTTGGTGATGAAGGTCTTGCGGCCGTCGATCAGGTAGTCGTTCCCGTCCCGCTTCGCTCGGGTTCGCAGGGCCAGCACGTCGGTGCCGGCCTCGGGTTCGGTCATACACAGCCCACCGATCCACTCCCCCGAGATCGCCCGCGGCAGCACACGCTGACGGATCGCATCGTCGCCATTCACGTTGACGTTCTGGGCGAACAGGATCGAGTGCGCCAGCACAGCCAGAGCAAAGCCCGGATCAGAGCTCGACAACGCCTCGTACAGGATCACGGCCGCGGTCGCATCCAGGTCGGATCCACCAAACTCCTCCGGCAACGTGACGCCGAGCAGCCCGAGGTCGGCGGCACGACGAAAGAGATCGTGGTTGAAGGTCTCGTTACGATCGTGCTCGGCCGCCTGGGGCTCGACCTCACGTTCGACGAATTCATCCAGCGTGTCGCGAAACGCTTGATGCTCGGGAGTCGGCACGTAGAGGTCGAAGCGACGCCAATCTTCTGCACTCATGCTGTCAGATTAACCCAGGAGCATCGAGCAAGGCCTCGGGCCGGACCGACGGGGACGTTGCCGGGGGCTTGGCGTGGCTCGGGGCGGAGATGCACTGCGGGGTCCGGATCCGGAGACCGTACGCGGAGATCGACCGCAGGGCGCCCAGCAGCCGGCGGAGCAATGACTCCGAGGTCATCTCCCTACAGCGGCAGGATCCCGGCCTCGATTCGATCACCCAACTTCGGTCGGAATTTTGCCCTGCCGGGGGAAACGCCCCGCTAAGCGGTTACCATTCAAAACGATGAGCGGGGGGATCAGCAAAACTCGGCTGGCGGGCTGGTTCGTCGCGAACCGCGCCTCGATCGACCAACTGGTGTCGGCCCGTCTGGGTCCGGCCGCGCCGCAGGCCGGCGCGGAGGAGACCGAGGTGCTGCGGCGATTCCGATCGTTCGTGACCTCGGCCCTGCGCCGGGGCGAGGCCGCCAAGCCAGCACTGGACGGCTTGCGACCCAACGAGCGTCGGGTGGACGCCCTGCTGTCGGCCTGGTCCGATGCGGCCACCGAGCTCGCAGGCGATGCGGGCGAGGGCGTCCGCGAAGCCCTCAATCCCCTGCTCGAGAGGTTCAGAATGTCGCTGCGGGCGACCGGCCACGCGCGCCGTAAGCGCGGTGCGCCGCGCAGCGGCCGGCGCCGGGTGGTGATGGCTGCCATCGATCGCGTGGCAGACGCCTTCTTCGCCATCGACTCCGACACCGGCACCTTGGTCGACGCAAATCCGGCTGCCGGCGCGCTGCTGGGCGTGCCCCGCGATGCCCTGCTCGAAGTCGACGCCATGTCGTTCGTGCCCGAGGAGGACAAGGCCACCTGGTGGACCGAGCTCGACGCCATGACCGAAGCATCCGAACCGCGCCGATTCCGGGGACGTCTCCGGGACGCGCGCGGTGGCCAGGTCACTGTGGATTGTACGGTGACCCGCTTCTCGAGCCGCGGGCGCGTGCTCGCGCTGGTGCTGGCGCGGCCCGCTCCCATCGCCTGATCCGCGTCACCCTCAGCTCACGTGTTCTCGGAAGAATGCGACCATGCGCTTCCACGCCTTCTCGGCAATCTCGGGCCGGAAGGCATCGGCTCGCGTGTCGTTCATGAAAGCGTGGCCGGCTCCTTCATAGACGACGACTTCAGCAGGCTTGGGCGCCGCGCGCAGGTTGGCGCGCAGCACATCGATGTCGCTCACGGGAACGAATTGATCCTGGTCTCCGAAGAAGCAGAGCAGCGGACACGACAGGTCGCCCGTGGCGTCGAGGGGTTGTCGCGGCTTCAGCTCCGGGTCCGGCCC
>SMVA01120264.1_pt1 | contig 12888 bp, 13 predicted proteins | sample 2456451 | NCBI WGS metagenome assembly SMVA01 (sample SAMN11095933, study PRJNA526329) | marine sediment metagenome | biome: Marine sediment; feature: Surficial sediment; material: Deep marine sediment; isolation source: Hadal surficial sediment | place: Pacific Ocean | collected 2014-05 | depth...
GATTTTGCTGATGCGATAAATCGATTAGGTAAGAATGTTATTGAAGAAAGATATGGTAACCTGTTCGAAATGTATGAAACAATTACAGGAGAAAATCCGTACCAGGTTCCGATGAAAATCTATCCTGCTCCTCACTACACAATGGGTGGACTTTGGGTTGATTATAATCTTGAAAGTACTATCCCCGGTTTATTTGTTCTTGGCGAAGCAAACTTTTCAGACCACGGAGCAAACCGGCTTGGCGCAAGCGCTTTAATGCAAGGACTTGCAGACGGCTACTACGTTGCACCTTACACAGTGAGTCATTACCTCGCAAGTGAAAAACCTGATAAGGTTGATGTTGAGCATCCGGAGTTTATTGCTGCTCAGAATGAAGTTGATGATAATATTAAAAAACTGCTTTCGATAGATGGAAATAAAACGGTTGATGAAATTCACAAGAAGCTTGGCAGAATAATGTGGAATAAAGTTGGAATGGGTCGTAACGAAAAAGGATTAAAAGAAGCAATTGATGAAATAAAGGAATTACGCGATGACTTCTGGAAAAATGTAAAAGTAGTTGGAGTTGATAATGATATAAACCAAACCCTTGAGCGCGCTGGAAAAGTAGCAGATTATTTGGAACTTGGTGAACTGATGGCTGTTGATGCTCTTGATAGAAATGAATCCTGCGGCGGGCATTTTCGTGAAGAGTACCAAACAAAAGAGGGCGAAGCATTACGTAACGATGATGAATATGCTTACGTATCTGCCTGGGAGTTCGAAAAAGCTGGAAAATGGAAGCTTCATAAAGAACCGCTTGAATTTGAAAATGTAAAACTAACTACAAGGAGTTACAAATAATGAGTAGCGATAATTTAAATTTAACATTAATGATTTGGAGACAGGAATCTCCAAAATCGGTTGGCAATTTTGAAGAGTTTAAAGTTTCGGTTTCACCCGAAGCATCAATACTCGAAATGTTGGATGAACTGAATGACAAACTTGAAAGAGAAGGTAAAAATCCTGTTGCATTTGAAAGCGACTGCCGCGAAGGTATTTGCGGAACCTGCGGATTGGTCATAAACGGTCATCCGCACGGTAAAATTCCAAAAATTGCTACATGCCAGTTACATATGAGGAATTTTGAGGACGGTGAAACATTATACATAGAACCATTCAGGGCAAAATCTTTTCCTGTATTAAAGGATCTAATTGTTGAGCGCGCCGGAATGGATAAAATTTTGCAAGCCGGTGGTTACGTCTCAATTAACACAGGCGGAGTGCCGGACGCTAACGAAATTCCAATCCCAAAAGAAACTTCATCTTTGGCAATGGACGCTGCAGAGTGTATTGGCTGCGGTGCCTGTGTTGCTGCATGCAAGAATGCTTCTGCCATGTTGTTTGTCGGAGCAAAAGTATCTCAATACGCCTTACTTCCTCAAGGACAGCCCGAACGAAACATGCGTGTGCAGTCGATGGTAGCTGTAATGGATGAAATGGGATTTGGCAGTTGTACAAACACTTACGCCTGCGAAGCTGAATGTCCTAAGGGAATATCAATTACAAACATTGCAAGAATGAACAGGGATTTTATCACTGCTAAATTTAAATCTCAAGAAGTGGAAACGTAATAAGTAATATAAAAACATAGTCATTCTGAATCCGGCAATTACCGGATAAAGAATCTCAATCCCGGTTACAACTTAGCCGGGATTTTTTATTTCCTGCCAAATGTAATTTAAGTGGTAGATTCCTTAACTAAAACCTTTTTATTGATTTAAAGTATTTTATTAACAATTTTAACATAAACATGATTTGCAAAAAAGTGAGTGAAAGCATTTTGTGTTGAGTATAAGTTATATTCTTAGTCAAAGTACTTCATAGTCGATAAAATATATGTTCTCATTAAAGAAAAAACGAATTAAATATTTAAGAAGTATTGGGGTAAACCAGTAGATAAACATCGGGACATTGATTTAATTGCTTATTATCATAATTTGCTGGATTTCGAAGGCACAGAATCAATCGTTGATGAGAATACCTGGAATGATTTAGAATTTGACTCCATCTTTGCAAAGATAGACAGAAACATTTCGGGTATCGGTCAGCAATACCTTTATCGTTTGTTGCATAAATATGAAAGTGATGAAAATATTCTTAAGCAGCGATTTGGTACAGTATCATACCTCAAAGGAAATAAAGAGCTAAGAGAAAAAATTCCATTTTATTCAAACCCAACATTTAATGATTCAGATGCAATTAGTTTTCAAAACTTATATCATCCGTTGCTTCAAGATGCAGTTCCAAATACTGTTGAAAGTATTATGAATTCAGTATTGATTACTGGTTCTAATATGTCTGGTAAAACAACATTTATTAAAACCGTTGGAATAAACTTTATTCTTTCACAATCTCTTTTTTTTAGTTTATCTAAAGAAACTTTTTCCCCTAAACTCATCATTAAATCAGCTATCCGTAGAAATGAAGATTTAGAAGAAGGAAAAAGTTATTTCTTTGTTGAGATAGAAACACTAAATAATTTTATAAAATTATCAGAGAAAAAGAACAAATATTTATTTCTTATTGATGAAATATTCAGAGGAACAAATACAATTGAAAGACTTGCATCTTCAACTGCTGTACTTAAGTATCTTGATATGAATAATTAGGTATTTGTTACTACTCACGATGTAGAATTACAAGACTTATTCAAGAACAACTTTAAGATGTTTCATTTCAGCGAACAAGTAGAAAACGGTAAATTCTTTTTTAATTATAAAATTGATGAGGGACCTTGTTCTTCCGGTAATGCTATTAAGTTATTAGAGATAATGAAGTATCCAGATTCAATTACTTCAGAAGCCAACTCCATTGTTAAGGAGATATTATTAAATAGTTATCCTATAAATAAGGGTAAAACATAACATTATAAAGGATCCATCTCAAATCCGGCGGCTGCCGGACGAGAAATAATCCAGTGTTTCCCAAGGTTATCACCCCGTGAGAACTAAAGCACGCCTTCGTTCTGTGAACTTCGGCGAGCAGGTATAAAACGGAACGCCTTTATAAGTTTATCAATAACCTTGCGATACATTAAAAAATAAACAATATTGTATATATGCATAACAATTTATTAAACATAAAAAATAAACTCAGGTCTGAGCTTCCCAAACTTGCAAAAGAATTCAATGTAAAAACCATTGAAATTTTTGGCTCTTACACAAAAAATGTGCAAACTGAAAAAAGCGATATCGATATACTTATCACATATACCACTGCCCCAAGCTTAATAAAATTTATTGCTTTGGAGAATTACCTTTCGAATTTGCTTCAGACAAAAGTTGATCTGATAATGAAGAATTCAATTAAACCAAGATTAAGAAAAAACATCCTCAGCGAGTCTGTAAAAATATGAAGGACTTCATTGTTTATATTGATGATATGTTAGATGCTATTAAGAAAGGGATGTCCTTTGTTGAAGATATAAGTTTCTCCAAGTTTAAGGAAGATGACAAAACTCAATTTGCAGTAATTCGAGTAATTGAGATAATTGGAGAGGCAAGCAAGAAAATTCCAAACGAAATAAAAGTTCAGTATAAAGAGGTCCCCAGGAAAGAGATAAGTGGTATGAGGGATAAGCTAATTCATGATTATATTGGTATAGATATCGAGGTTGTTTGGAAAACTGTCGAAGAAGATCTTCACTCTCTCAAACCACTTTTAGTACAAATGAAAAAGGAACTTGATTTATAGAACCCCGAATATCATTTTAAGTTTCACTTCAAGCCAATTTTTGACGAGTCAATAAAACTGCAATCAGTTCTCAAATAAACAAACCAAAATAATCTTTAGCATGAATCTTACGATGGCAAAACGAATCTAACAAAACTAAAATTATTTAATTTATACGACTTCTTTATTTACTATCTTAACAAATATCACCGTAATTATTTATAAATAAGCCAATTAGCCAATCTCACCTTAAATTATTAATTATTTTTTAATCGGGAATTTTTTATTTTATATAGTCAATTTCAAAAAATATGATATGTTCGAAAAAGAAATAAAATTTATAAGCGATTTTAGTCTTAACAAAGTAAAGAAGCTTGGCTCTCTTGTCACTTTCGAAAAACTTTCAGGCACTGATCTCCATCCTGCAATAATCACATACATTTCTGCTGAATTTGATTATATGATTTTTAGAGACAGGAAAAAACTTCTGGCGGATTCTATATTTGATTATTCCGGCAGAAAGATTATAGACCAGTTTAAAATTATTGCGGAGGAATTAAAACAAAGCAAAAAGATTTCCTTTGAAGATATTAAAAAGCTGATAATCCAGGCAGTTTCGTTTAATATAAATTATGTTGTTCGTCCTAAGTGGTCTTTAACAAAACTGATTTACAATGATAAGGATTCTGTAACGGTTGATGAACTCGATCGGATGCTAAATTATCTTTACTACTACGATTATATAAAAAATGTGATTTCTGCCTACATTTCCAGACGGAAAGTTGTACAGCTCTCTCTGACGGAATTTGAACTTATTCTGAATAAAATAGATCGCGAACTTTTTAAATCGAACGCTGAAGAATTAATTAATAACGCTATACAATCTATTGCAGATTTCTTCAATATTGGTGGAATTAATAATGATCAAGTTTCTTTAAGTGGTGTGGAAATCTTGTTGAAAGAAAAAAATATGATAGATTATCTATTAAAACTTAGGCATGCTTTGCCGGATGATTCCAGGAAAAAGTATGAAATTGAGGAAATAAAAAGTGTACTTTATTCAGTAATTCCTGTTAAAACTGAACTCACTCCTGAAATTGAATTTGAAGATATAGAATTAAAAGATGATCAGAATTCTGCTGAAACAGAATCATCAACATTGGAAGCTGATACGGATAAAGTGAATGAACATAAAGGTGAGCAAGAGGAAGTAACTGATGTTGAAGACAAATCAGCAAGCGAAAACGAATTACTACCAATTGAAGAAGAATTCCAGGAAGAAATAACACAAAAGAATATAAAAAAATCCGAGCCGGTAATTGAAGAAGAAATTAATGGGGATAATAGTCAACCCGGGCTGGGCGTTGAATCTGAATCATCTTTGAACAATGATGGATTAATTAGTAAGGAATTTAATATTAATGAAACTATCCCCGAATTGGATTCTACGGAATCGGTGGAAGATATTACTAACGATGATGAGGATATTGAACTTGAAGCTGCTTCGGATGAAGAAGAGCAGATCACTAAGGAAATTGATGTTAATGAATTAATCCCGGAATTGGAAGTTACTAATTCTGAAGAAAATAGCAACCTTAATTCAGATGAATTATTAACCTTCTATGAAAAAGAATTAGAATCTATGGAAGAGACTCTTTCCCGACAGGGTGATGATAATGAATTACAATCCCCGGATAAATCTGAAACCGAAATAGTTGAAACTCAAAAAAATGAGCCTGCTGGAAACGAGCAAGAGGATTTAGAAAAAGTTGAAGAACAGCAGATTAATGGTAGCAATGAAGAAAAGAGTGATGACGATTTTGATCTATCTGTATTTGATGATCTACCTGATGGAGAAGGTGATACAGAATCATCGCATAATACAAAAAATAGTGTTGATCAAGTCAGCACTTCTGATGAAGAAATAATAGAAACTAAAAATACTGAAGAACAAAATTCAGATATAAATATAACGGTTGAGAAAGAAATTATAAATGAGATGATAAGTGATTTAAAGGTGGATATAAATGTAGATAAAAAATTATTTGATGGGGAGTCTGGTGTTGGTGATAAATCCGGAAAAGAATTGGCTGACGGATCGGGTTCTGCAAGTTTAGAACAGAAATCAGAACAGCGGGATACTGATACTGCAGTGAAAGAGCAGCAATCAACAGACGAAATTATTTCCGCTTCAAAATTATTGGAGGATTCTCCAACTGAAGAAGATGTTATAGAATTTATTGATGAAATTGATGAAATAATTGAGCAGAATACTTCTGAAGCAGAGAGCGAAGAAGGTGGGGCAGGGGAAAGAGGAAGCACTGAAAAAGTCTTAGAGATAAAAAGCGATGCTGATGAGATAATTTTTATATATGATAAAATTACTGAAGAGGGTAAAATTGACAAGGAAGAATTGAAGAAAGAAACTTCTTCCGGTGAAACTTCAATATCGGCAAATAAAGTTGAGAAGCAAGTTCGGGAGCTTGATGTTCCTATCAAAGAAAATGATCTATTAAGCTATCTGACAAAAAAAGAGGTTAAAAAGATCATATCTAATATATTTGCCGGGGATAATGAAGATTTTGTTACTACTATTGAAAAAGTATCCGCTTGCTCTTCTTATAAAGAAGCTACCGAAATTATAAAAGGGGTTTACTTTGTTTACCGTGTAAGTCCTTATGCCAAAGAAGCAGTAATTTTCACAAACTCAGTTTCAAACTACTTCAGGCAAGTTTAATGTTCATAGATTATGCGGTTATTGAGATAACCGCTGGGAAAGGCGGCGACGGAGCAGTAGCTTTCCGCAGAGAAAAATTTGTTCCTAAGGGTGGTCCTGCCGGTGGGAACGGAGGCAAAGGAGGCAGCATAGTTATTGAAGCTCATCACAATTTAAACACATTATTAGATTTCAGGTATAAAAGAAAGTATATAGCTCAAAATGGTGAAATGGGTGGAAACTCACTAAAAGATGGCAAGGACGGGGATGATGTTGTAATTAAAGTTCCGCTTGGAACAATAATTAAAGATTTTAAATCAAAAAAATCCCTTTTCGATCTGAATGAAAATAATAAAAAAATTATTCTGGCAAAAGGGGGTAAAGGAGGCAAAGGAAATAGTAATTTTGCAACTTCAACAAATCAAACACCCAGGTACGCAGAAAGCGGGAAACCCGGTGAATATAAAAAAGTTATTCTCGAACTGAAATTAATTGCCGATGTTGGTCTTGTCGGTTTTCCAAATGCCGGGAAGTCAACTCTTATTTCAACCATATCCGAAGCAAGACCAAAAATTGCTGATTATCCTTTTACTACTTTAAAACCGAATCTTGGTATTGTAAAGTATAAGGCATACAGTAATTTTACCGTAGCAGATATCCCGGGAATAATTGAAGACGCGCATAAGGGTAAAGGGTTGGGTCATCAATTTCTTAGACATATTGAAAGAACAAAAGTAATATTACTTATTTTGGAGATCACCTCTGAAAATCATTATAAAGATTTTGAAATTTTATACAATGAGTTAAAAAGCTACAGTCCAAGGCTTACAGAAAAAAAGATTATTGTTGCTTTATCTAAGGCTGATTTAATAAATGAAGAGAAGATAAAGGAATTAGCCGGGTTAAAGTTTGGAATGGAAGGAATATCGCCGGTTATTATTTCATCTGTATCACATTATGGTTTGGATGAGCTGCGTGATACAATGTGGCAGTCTATTCAGGAAGCATCTAAATAAAACAGCAATATAAAATCAATTCTTAATCGAGCGGAATGGACTTATTTTTGAAATGATTTGATTTGTAGCTATATTTGTTAGCTAAAATTTAACCGGCGGGGTAGCTCAGTTGGTTAGAGCAGTGGAATCATAATCCACGTGTCGGGGGTTCGAATCCCTCCCCCGCTACGAATTGTAAGGAGTAAATTTATGTATAGTTTATTAACATTTATTGCAGCAGCAAGTGCAATTTTATTAGTTATTGTAGTTCTGCTTCAGGCTAGTAAAGGCAGTGGATTAGCAGGTACTTTTGGTGGCTCAGGAAATATGGGTGCGATGTTTGGTACAAGAAGAACTGCAGACTTTTTAAGCAAAGCTACTTGGTGGTTAAGTGGAATTGTTGCGGTTTTAGCTTTGGTAATAAATTTGTTTTTCCTGCCAGGGCAAACCACACAGGAGCAGAGAAGTATAATTCAGCAATCCGGACGAACTAACATCCCGCAGACTCCTACATTACCTCAGCAAAACCAGTTGCCATCCGGTAGTGATCAATCTACTACTGATGGACAGCAATAAAAAGAATAGTTTTTAATAACCCTGAATATTAATCTCTTCAGGGCTTTCTTCTTTCCAATTGTTTAATATTTTAATGATTTTATCCTGGACATTTCTATATCGGTTTGAACCACCACGTTTAAATTCAAATATCATACTCACAATTAATTCATCACCTGCCTTTGTGGTTAAGTAACCTGACAAAGATGAAACTCCGTTTAGCGTTCCCGTTTTCCCTCTGAAATTAATTGTATTACCCGATATATTAATTCGATCTTCAAGTGTCCCGTCAACACCGGCAATACTTAAAGAGTTGTAAAAGTATGGAAAATTTTTCAGATCAAAATACATTTTTTCTAATAAACCAATAATTGCTCCAACTGTTATTTGATCGTATCTTGATATACCTGATCCATCAACTACTGTAGTACCTTCAGCGTATATACCATAGTCTTCAATTATGGTCAATATTGCTTGTGTTGAATAGAAGGAGTTACCCTGTTTCCCGCTTGCAACTGCCCCAATAGTTTTAAATAAACATTCTGCTAAAAAATTATCACTGTTTTTGTTTATTAATTTTATTAGCTCTCGCAAAACAACTGATGACTGAACAATTACAGATGCAGTTAAAGGAGTCTCGCCCACAATCGCATTGCCCTCCACGTTAATACCGGCATTTATCAATTTTTGTTTTAATAGTTTTGCAGCATTCTTTGGGGGAATATCTACATTAACCAGATAAGTTCTCCATCTTCCTCCTTTTTTCTTTTTGACTATTTTTTTATTTCTGTCTATTACTAATGCTGAAATTGGAGGTAATTTAACATTAGCTTTTTCATCATTTATCCAGTCATCACGTGTGTAAACGTCATCAATAAAAGTATCGTCACCAACAACATTGCCGGTGATATTTGTAATCCCCGTTTTTCTAATTTCCTCAACTAAGCTGTCAAGGTCTGATGAAGAGAATACTGAATTACCTAAACCTTTTATATAAATATTTCCGTTTAATACGGTATCAGAAAAATCCTTTTTTTCTGCAAGAATTTGGGTAGAAAGAACGTACTCGCTTCCCATAATTTTCAAAGCAGTGGCTGTTGTAAATAATTTTGTGTTTGATGCAGGGATCATCGAGCGTATATGATTAACAGAATAAATGGTATCTTCAGTTAAAGGATTATAAATAAGTATTCCCATTTCTGTACTGGCTGGTAGTGCATCTAAGACAGATCTAATCTCTGATTGAATTTTTTCCGTGGAAGTAGAAAAGAGATTTGAGACAAAAATGAAAATGATAATTACAGAACTGGTTATTTTCTTCATAATAAATTTACAAGCATTACTAAATTTCCAAAATTTTTATTAAGTTAATTTTTGATTAATTATATGTGAGCTTGAAAAGATTAATAACAATTATATTACGTGCAAATATATAATAATAGATTTTAAAAAAAAGAATTCGAATTAATACTTTCAGTTCGACTAAATTGTTTATCACTATTTACTAATTATAAAATATTACAGGTAATTAATGACAAAATATTTAAAACCTAAAAAAGCATATGAGGACGAAGACTTTCTAAATTCTGCAGACGGAAGATCATTAAGAATACTTTCTGAGTACTTCCAGCCGAAGAGCAAATTCCGCAAACACAAAATAATGGATACCATTGTATTTTTTGGTTCTGCCAGGTTAAAATCAAAAAGAGAATCACTTATTGATTATAATAAAATTAAAAAGATAAGCCCCCGGTCAAAAAACTTTGCTCAAAAACTAAGGCACGCACAATTGATGCTTAAAATGTCTCATTATTACGAAGATGCTGTTGAACTATCCCGCCGATTAACGGAATGGTCTTTGAACCTTGAAACAAATGCAAATCGGTTTATAGTTTGTACCGGTGGCGGCCCGGGTATTATGGAAGCCGCAAACAAAGGTGCAAAAAAAGCCGGGGGTTACTCAGTTGGTTTGAATATCAGTATTCCTTTTGAGCAATTTGTAAATAAATATGTAACAGCCGAGCTAAGTTTTGACTTTCATTATTTCTTTATGAGGAAATTTTGGTTTGCATATCTTTCAAAAGCCTTAATTATCTTTCCCGGAGGTTTTGGAACTATGGATGAATATTTCGAAATATTAACCCTTGTTCAAACAGAAAAAATTAAGAAGAAACTTTTGCTTATTATTTATGATGAAAAATATTGGAAGAGTATTATAAATTTCGAAGCATTGGTAGAAAATGGAATGATAAGTGATTCCGATTTAAAGTTATTTAATTTTTGCAATAGTGTTGATGAGGCTTTTGAAAAAATTGTAAGGCATCTCAATAAGCATTATTCAAAAGCAAAAGAACCCGAAGTGATAGAACCCATATTGGATTTGAAATAAAAAAACCCTCGTAGCAGAGGGTTATAATTATTTGCCATAATTTCTTAAGCGATGGGCACGCCTTGCAGCTTTCAGTCTCTCCATTCGTTTTATAACGGATGGCTTTACAAAAAATGTTCTCTTCTTATATTCTTTAAGAATACCGGATCTCTCGTATTTTTTTTTGAATCTTCTTAATGCTTTATCTATAGGTTCGTTATCACCTAAATTAATCCCAACCAATTATTTTACCTCGTCTGTAATAATTTTGTTATGTAATGATTCTAATAATTTTTTAGAGCCTGATTTCTGAAACTCAACGATTATAGAGTTTTGTCCGTTCGAAAGAGTTTCCTTTGTTACCACTTTCCCAAAATCATTCCAATTCTGGTGGTAGATCGTTTCTCCTAATTCAAATGTTTTTTCCGGAGAGTAAGTAGTGCAATCTTCGTTTTCTATACCTTCAAGAGAAACTTTTTTGTTTTTAACATCAACATCTAAATCAATAATCATAGTCTGCTTACATTTTTTACATTTAGCCCATATTTTCTCTTCATTTTCTTCACCTGCAACATCGCCCGTTATTTCCATTTTCTGTACTGTGTTACAGGATGCACAAAAAGATTCTATATTTTTTACTCTTGCCAATAATTTTCCTTTGATTAATAAAAACAATAAGAAAGATATTAAAATTGATACCTATTATCAAGAAATTCAATGTCAGTAATGTTTTACACATACAATGTTAGCTTAATTAGCCAATTTGTAAGCTTTAATGTTACAAGACCCACGATAAATATTTATAAGTTCAGAGCAATTGTGAGATCCAATTATTTTAGAGTTACCGCTGTGTTTATTCCTTGTCCTTCAGTTTGAAAACTGCAACTACCTGTCTTTTACTGATTTTTACACAACCTTTTTAATAGGAGGATAATATATTGTTTCCCCGAAATAAAACAATCTTAGTTTTTAAATGGATTATTCTTTATCTGATTACAAATTTTAATCATTAATTTACTTTCAGGTTTCTCTATTGCAAACCCCAGGATATAATTAACCGATCTTTTCAATAAATAAACAGTGTTTTCTTTTCTTGATGAGTAGCAATTTCCTGATTCTAAATATTCTAATAAATTGCGAGTTAGTTTAAAAGTGCATGTATCTTCAATAAGAATTAATGGTACGAGGTAGGAGTATAAAATTTTCCCATTTCCATTTTCATAAAATAAATTAATAAGTTTATGTCCTTTAAATTCCGTTAGAACAAATCCTTCAAAATTCCAACCTGGAAGAGAAATTAGAATAATTTCACTCTCCGAACCTGAAGAAGACAACAAGTCTTTCAAAGATTCAGCATCACTAAGTATCAGGTTTTCATTAAATAATTCTTGATTGAACAGCGAATAATTATTTTGCAGTTGTATGAAAATATTATCCTCTCCTGATTGCTGCGCTGCAAATTCTCCGGGATTTACAACTACCGGTTTGAAAATAAATATTAGAACTGCAATCAGGATAACCATTGCAATCGTAGCTCCAACAACCAAACCTCTCTTTTCTAAAGAAACTTCATTCCTTAGTTTGTCTTTTAATTGCGGTGCATACTTTTTTGCAATCTTAAATTTTATTATCGATCTAAGAGGCTCTATTTTTATTTTTTCATCAATAATTTTTTTGATGATTTGTTGAGATTCAATTTCCTGTTTTAAGTATTTTCTATTTTCATCATTTTTTTCAGCGCTATTATTTTCATCAATTAAAGTTGTTATTAACTTTTTATCTTCGGAATTAATTTGAAACTCTTTTGTTCCCTTTAATCCTTTTAAATGAGGTAATGATTTAATAAACAGAATCTTCCTGGCATCAAACAATCTTTTTTTTACTGTTCCTAAAGGCAAATCAATAAGATCGGTAATCCGCTCGTAATTAAATTTCAGCACATTTGCCATAACAAGAATAATCTTCAACTTAAAGGATAAAGAAGCAATCAGTTGTTTTAATACAATGGAAGAGTTATTAATAAACTCTTTCTCAAAGCCCTCAGCGTTTAATGCCGATGTATCCAGGCTTTTATTATCAAATACAAGATCATCATTAACATGTTCAGAATTCTGTAATTTTTGTAATATGTTTAACATAATCCGGAACAGCCATACCTCGATATTTGTTTCTTTGGAAAGGTATTTGTAAAATCCAAATGCTTTTTCGTAAGTGCTTTGTAGTATCTTTTCTGCTTTTTGGGAATCCCCTGTAATTAATAAAGCGAAAGTATATAATTGGTCGAGATGTATAATAGTTTTCTCCCCAAAATCTGATTCGCGGATTTTTTTAAAAGTTTTAATATTCATTCAATAGACTTTTCAATCTTCTATTTAAAAATAAGAGCGTTTCCTTCATCCCAGTGCATCGAAATTGAATCCAGTAAAAAACCATTTATCACAGCACATTTGAACGTACCATTTTCCTTTAATATAAAATTTGGCACAGCCTCCTGTTTTAATTCTTCTATTCTATCTTTATCATTTAAGATGATGTTGAAC